>Ga0097621_100000832_pt1 | contig 21764 bp, 18 predicted proteins | sample KBSMisM72_FD_73165 | JGI IMG/M metagenome (GOLD analysis project Ga0097621, IMG submission 73165) | Miscanthus rhizosphere microbial communities from Kellogg Biological Station, Michigan, USA - KBS Miscanthus M7-2 (version 2) (version 2) | ecosystem: Host-associated > Plants > Roots >... | reverse complement strand
AGTGGGGGGCTTCATCGTCACCTATCTGCATTCCTGGCGCTGGATCTTCTACATCAATGTGCCCATCGGCCTGCTCGGGATCGTGCTGGTCAGCCTGTTCATCACCAATACGCGCGGCGAGGGGCCGAAGAAAACCGATTACAAGGGCATTGTGCTGTCCAGCCTGTCCCTGGCCCTGCTGCTGTTTGGGCTGGAGCTGACCAGCCATAGCGGCGAACTCAAATTCGCGCTGATGCTGCTCGCCATCGGAGGGTTGCTGGGGATTTTCTATGTGCGTCATGCGCGGCATAGCGAGGATCCCATTCTCGATATTTCACTGATGAAAATTCCCACCTTCGGGACCTCTGTGATTGCCGGCGCCATCACCCGGCTCACGCAAGGCGCTCATCCCTATCTCTTGCCGTTGATGATGCAGTTGGGCTTCGGTCTTTCCGCTGCCCAGTCCGGCATGATGACCCTGGCGACCGCCCTGGGCTCCATCTCCGCCAAGCCGGTGGCGCCCCTCCTGCTGCGCCGGTTTGGTTTTCGCGATGTCCTGGTGGTCAACGGATTTTTCGCCAGCGCGGGCTATGCCCTGTGCGGGCTGTTTCGTCCCGGCTGGCCGATGCCGCTAATGTTCGTCGTCATGATCTTCAGCGGATTTTTCATGTCCATCCAATTTACCGGCTACAACACCATCGCCTATGACGAAATCGAGATCGAGCGAATGGGCAGCGCCACCGGCTTTTACACCACATTCCAGCAGCTGATGCTGTCGATGGGAATTTGCGCCGGCGCCGCGGCGCTGCAGGGTGCGATGGTGTTGCGAGGGCATCATCTGCCGGTCTTTTCAGATTTCACCGCGGCATTCTGGACCGTGGCCTTGATATCGCTCAGCGCCACCATCTGGAACGCGCGTTTCAGCCATGAAGCCGGCATGGAGATCAGCGGTCACACGCCACGCACCTGGTCCACCCGTCAGGTGATCAAGGAGCCGCGCGGCCTTAACAGCTGAAGGAGTTTGGATGTCGAACTTTCAGATTGGCGGCGAAATTTCGGTGAACCGGCTGGGGTTCGGCGCCATGCAGATCACCGGCCCTGGCGTCTGGGGTCCGCCGCACGACCGCGCCGAAGCGGTCCGGGTGCTGAAACGCCTGCCGGAATTGGGCGTGAACTTCATCGACACCGCCGATTCCTACGGCCCCGATGTTTCCGAGCAACTGATCCGCGAGGCATTGCATCCCTATGACGGACTCTTGATCGCCACCAAGGCCGGATTTACGCGCGGCGGTCCTGATCGCTGGCATGTCAACTGCCGCCCCGAACATCTGATCGCCCAGGCGCACAAGAGCCGCCGCCAGCTTGGCCTGGAACAGATTGGCCTATGGCAGTTGCACCGCATCGATCCCCGGGTGCCGCGCGGCGAGCAGTTCGGCGCGGTCAAGCAATTGCTGGATGAGGGCGTGATCCGCCATGCCGGGCTGTCGGAAGTCTCGGTGGCCGACATCAAGGCGGCATCTCAGGTCTTCCGCGTCGCCACGGTGCAGAACAGCTACAATCTCGCTGATCGCGAAAGCGACGATGTGGTGGATTATTGTGAGGCAAACGGCATCGGCTTTATTCCCTATTATCCTCTGGGCGGTGACGGCGAACTGACGCGTGCGGGCGGCGCCTTGGACAAGCTGGCCAAAGCCAAGAGAGCGACACAGGGACAGATCGCCCTGGCCTGGCTCTTGAAGCGCAGTCCGGTGATGTTGCCAATCCCGGGCACCTCGAAGGTGGCGCATCTCGAGGAGAATGTGGGGGCGGCCGCCCTCGTTCTGAGTGACGTGGAATTCGCGGCGCTGGACCGCAAACGCCACTGAGCTATGCTCGCCCCAAAGGGGCGTTAGGCAGAGCCGGACCGCCCCATAAAAAAAGGGCGCGGACATGAAGCTCAGACCTTTGCTGCTTGCCTGCGTGATCGCCACACCTGCATCGGCCGCTGTCACCAGGCTCACAGTGGAAAAGACCACGCCCATGGCCGGCGGCTATGAACTGCTGGAAGGCCATTTCAGCGGCGCGTTGGATCCCAACGATAGGCACAATGCCATCGTCAACGACATCAAGCTGGCGCCGAAGAATGCCGCCGGCCGCGTCGAGTACTCCGCCACCTTCGCCATCGCGCGGCCGACCGGCGCCTTGTCGGGCGTGCTGGTCTATGACGTCACCAATCGCGGCCGGGGCGCGGCTACGGCCATCGGCGGCGGCCATGTCGATGTCGTCAGCGGCTGGCAGGGCGACCTGGAAGAAGGGCCGGGACTCCAGCTGATCGACCTTCCGTCCGCGCCGGCCACCGGCCCGGCCTATGTGCGTTTCATGAACATGTCGGCCGGGACCACCACCCTGCCGGTCAAGGGCGGCCCGCAAGGCAATCAGGGTGGCCGCAGCTTTGACGTCGCCATGGCAGCAGGCGCGCGGCTGTTTGCCGGCGTCTCCGACGACAGTCCCACCGAGCAGAAGGAAGTGCCCAAAAGCGACTGGGCCTTTGCCGATTGCACCGCGACGCCCTTTCCCGGCAAGCCTGACCTGACGCAACTCTGCGTCAAGGGCGGCTTTGATCCCAAGCTGGCCTATACTCTGGCCTTCACCGCCAAGAATCCCAAGGTTCTGGGTATCGGCTTTGCCGCCACCCGCGATCTGGTGGCGTTCCTGCGTTACGACCCATCGTCCGCCAATCCGCTGGTGGGCAAGATGCGCTGGGCGATCGGCCGCGGCGTGTCCCAGTCGGGCAATTATCTGCGCAGCCTGATCGATCTGGGATTCAACACGGCCGAGGATGGCCGCATCGTCTTTGACGGCCTCAATCCCATTGTCGGCCCGCGCTTGCTTTCCATGAACCACCGCTTTGCTACGCCCGGCGGCCTGGTGGGGCTTTACGAGCTTGGTAGTGAAGGCGTCAACTGGTGGAGCGGCTATAACGATACGGCGCGGGGGCAGGGCCGCCACAGCCTTCTCGACCGCTGCCGATCCGACAATCACTGCCCCAAGATCGCGGAGATCTTCGGCTCGACCGAATTCTGGGACCTGCGCGCCAGCCTGGATTTTGTCGGCAGCGACGCGCAGGCCGACATCCCGCTGCCCGCCAATGTGCGGCGCTATTACAATGCCGGGGCGCCCCACAATGGCGGCCGTGGCGGTTTTGACCTGGTGACCCCGCCCACTACGGCCTGTGTGCTGATCTCCAATCCCAATCCGGCGTCCGACACCAACAAAGCGATCTTTGCGGGCCTGGTGGAGTGGGTGACCAAGGGGACCGAGCCGCCGCCCAGCATCTATCCGACGCTTGCGTCCGGCGGTCTGATCACCCCGGCGGCATATGACAAGGCCTTTCCCAGGATCGCCGGGGTGCCGCGGCCGGCTTATTCCCCCACCTATCAATATGATCTGGGCAAGCGCTTCGATTATGCCAACCTGACGGGCGCCATCGCCGTGACGCCGCCGCGCATTGTTAGGGCGATACCGCAACTGATGCCGCGCATCGATGCCGACGGCAATGAGCTGGACGGCATCCGTTCGCCGCTGATATCCGCGCCGCTGGGCACTTATGTCGGCTGGAATGTCTTCGCTGACGGATTCCAAAAGGGGCGCTTTTGCAACAATGCCGGCGGCTATATCCCCTTCGCCGCCACCCGTGCCGAACGCATGGCCAAGGGCGACCCGCGTCCCTCATTGGAAGAGCGTTATCCCAGCCACGCCGCCTATGTCGCCAAGGTGAAGGCCCAGGCAGACGCCCTGGTGGCGCAGCGCTATATGCTGCCGGCGGATGCCGCCCGCATTGTGGCGGAGGCAGAAGCGGCCAAGGTGCCATAGTGTTTCTGCTGCCGTGTTTCTGAGGCCGCTAAATGGTTGGACGAACGGAAGGCGCTTAATGTACCTGCACCGCCCTGTATTTCGGCTATGGCCGACAGTGTTGGCGATTTTTCTCAGCTGGCCGTTATCCGGAGCAATCTGGGTAGTTCCCTTCGCCGCGCGAACGATTGTGGAAGAGAAAAACATCTCCGCCGGCCTCATGGCGTTGCCGCTGAGCGCCATTCTTACAACGATGGAAGGAGGGGTTCCTAGTTTGAGGGAAGGAGGAGAAGGTCAAACAAATCAGTACCTGCTAATCTTGCCCGTTATGGCGTTCCTATTAGTTATTGCATCGGGAATGATCCGGCGCGGCAAGCGGCCGCAAACTTAGAAAAGAAAACGCGCCGGACCTTTCGATCCGGCGCATTCGTTCAATCCAATAAAATCAGGCTTACTTCACACCTACGCGTACATCTTCCAAAATGCGGCGGGCCCGGGTGGTGTTGAAAATCCCGCAGGAGCAGAAGCGCGCCATGGTCTCGGCGGCTTCCTTGGGGGTGCGGCGGTTTTCCTTCACAAAACTCATCATCTTCTGCGCCAGGTTGATCGACAACATGCCGTGACCGCACATGGTGGAAAGCATGATGGCCTGCTTGCCCGGCGTGTTATCGCCCACTGCCTCGAAGCCCAGCGAATAGGCGATGGAGTGGCGCGGAATGCCGGCGGCCTTGCAGGCATTCTTGGCATTCTCGATCGAGGAGGAGATGTTCACCGACAGGCCGAGATCTTCTTCCTTGATGCGCTTGACGAAGGCCTCCGCATTGGCGCGGTTGTCGAACACCGCCGCCATGGTGCCGGCCTTGCTCATGCCTTCCAGCACCTTCTTGAAGTTCGGCTTGTTGCGCTTGCCCCAATGGCCGAAAATGCTTTTGCTCTTGGTCGGGCGCAAGGAACCGCCATGCAGTGCGTCGCCCAGGCTGCAGGGGCTGTATTCGGCCGCGATCTGCATGAAGCGTTTCTGCGCCGCCAGCGCATCACCGGATTGGCCGGCGGCCTTGCTCTTGGCGGGCAGCGAAAAGACGATGTAGTCGTCGACAAAGCTCTCGGCCTTGCCATAGCGGTGGAGCGTATTGGTCATGCGTTCACCATTTCTTTGGGCTGCGCGCCTTTATCTGCCGAGATGGGCGCAGCATTCGTCAAATCACGGAGAACCTTGCGGCCCAGGCCGATATTGGTCTTGGCGCGCTGCGGGTTGTAGCCAAGCTTTTCCAGGATCGGCAGGACGATCTTCTCCTCGCCGTCGGCGTCGCAGCGCACGCCGACGCCGATCACCACCTGGGTATTGATGCGCTTTTCCACATCCCAGATGATACGGACGATTTCCTCGGTACGCTCCACCGGCACCTTGATCTCGATAATCGCGCTCATCACCTTTTCGTTGAGGATGTCGGGGCGGATGTCGCCGGTGGTGACGTCGCTCATCAGGGTGGTGATGGGATTGTTGGTTTCAAACGACACCCCCACCTTGGCCAGGGCGCGGCTCATTTCCTGGAAGTCGCGGAAACGCGCGCCAATGCCGGGACGGCCCAGTTCGATGGTGAAGCCCACCTGGCCGATGCCGACGCGGTCGGTGACGTCGTTGGTCTTGACCTCTTCGGTGCCGCGGCCTGAGACGCCGGTGGATTCATGGGGCACCCGCGGGTCGGAGAAGGCGCGGCGCACCACGCGCGGCCATTCCAGCTTGTCGGGCTCGAAGGCAGTGGTGGGGCAGACATCGGGCTCCGGCTCGAAGCGGACGCGGAAATTGGCCAGGGTGCGGCGCACGAAACGCACGGTGGAAGGCGGCAGCACTTCCTTGGACAGCCCGTTATAGCAGGCATAGCACTCCACGCATTCGTCGCGATTGATGGTGGCGCGCTTGAGCACGGGATCGATATAGATCGCGCCCATCGGACAGACATAGGTGCAGTTGCCGCAGGCGACGCACTTTTTGGGGTTGATCTTCATTGTCTTCCTTTCACGGAAAAAACATAGCCGGAGCAGTGCCTTGGCGATTTGCGGCGATTAGAAAGATTGGGCTTTGGGAGTGCAAGTCTTTTCCCATTTTTGCCTTTGAAGCGCCTCATAGTTGAGACTGGCTCTCAGATTTTTGCGTGAATGGGCAGCTAGCTTTGGTTTTTTATAATTAGAAATACAATAATCACTGGCACTAGGAAGTCGGCGGCAGCCTGTTATCGTCGCGGAAAAAGGAGTGGCCGGGCGATGCGGTGCGGCCACGAAAAAGGGCGAGAAAGATGAAATTGGTTTTGGCTGTGTTGATGGTGCTGCCCTTGGCTGCGATGGCGCAGCCTGCCGACCAACCCAAAGCCACGCCCAATCCCAAGGCCAACCATTATATGGAAGTGCCCGGTTTCTTCAAAATGCCGCGGGGCCGCAACATGGGCTCTTCCAGCGCGGTTGCGGGCGACAGCAAGGGCAATATCTGGGTGGTGGACCGCTGCGCCGCCAACAGCTGCGTCGGCAGCAAGCTCGATCCCGTCATGCAGTTCGACGCCAAGGGCAATTTCGTCAAGGCATTCGGCGCGGGCCTGCTGCAGTTTGCTCATGGCTTCACCATCGACAGCAAAGACCATCTCTGGATCACCGACGGCGTGCCGCCCGATGGAAAGGGGACCAAGGGGCAGGTGGTGCTGGAATTCGATTCAAGCGGCAAGTTGCTGCGCACCCTGGGCAAGCCCGGCATGGCCGGCGACGCTCCTGACCGCTTCACCGAGCCCAATGCGGTGCTGGTGGCGCCCAACGGCAGCATCTTTATCGCTCAGGGCCATACCAAAGATTACAAAGGCAAGCCGCGCATCATCAAGTTCGACGCCAGTGGCAAGTTCATCAAGCAATGGGGTTCGTCCGGCCCGGGGCCGGGCCAGTTCGGCATGCCGCATTGCCTGGCGATGGATTCCAAAGGCAATCTCTATGTCGGCGACCGCGACAACAACCGCATCCAGGTCTTCACCCAGGACGGCAAGCTGCTGGGCCAGCTCACCCAGTTCGGACGCCCCAGCGGTATCGTGATCGACCGCAATGACGTGATCTATGTCACGGACTCCGAATCAAAGGACAAGGCTGGCTATGGCCACAATCCGGGCTGGAAGCGCGGCATCCGCATCGGCAGCCTGAAGGACGGCATCGTCACCGACTTCATTCCCGACAGCTATTCCGATCCGGAAGGCAGCGGCACCAGCGGCGGCGAAGGCGTGTGGGCCGACGGCAAAGGCGCGGTCTACAGCGCCCAGGTCCAGCAGAAGGCGATTGTGAAATACGTCAAAAGGTAAGGGGCGCTAACGGATAACGCGCGCGCCCTTGCCCTTCATCACGGCTTCGACTTCCGCGACATTGACCATAGACGTATCGCCCGGAGTGGTCATGGCCAGCGCGCCATGCGCCGCGCCATATTCCACCGCGGCCTGCGGTCCCTTGCCTTCCAGGAAACCGTAAGCCAAGCCGCTGGCAAAGCCGTCGCCGCCGCCGACGCGGTCGTAAATCTCCAGATTTTCCCGCATCATCGACTGATAAAATTCCCCGCCGGCATAAAGGATGGCAGACCAGTCATTGACGCTGGCGGTCTTGGCGTTGCGCAGGGTGGTGGCGGCGACCTTGAAATTGGGGAACTGCTTGACCGCGGTGGCGATCATCTTCTTGAAATTTGCCGGATCGATGGCCGAGATATGCTCGTCCAGCCCCTCGACTTCAAAGCCGAGGCAGGCGGTGAAGTCTTCCTCATTGCCGATCATCACATCGACATATTTGGCGATGTGGCGGTTGATCTTTTGCGCCCCTTCCTTGCCGCCCTGGCTCTTCCACAGGCTGGCGCGGTAGTTGAGGTCGTAGGAAACTATGGTGCCGTGCTTGCGGGCGCATTCCACCGCCTCGATCACCGCTTCGGAGGTATTGGGGGCGAGCGCCGCGAAGATGCCGCCGGTGTGGAACCAGCGCACGCCTTCCTCGCCGAACAGTTTTTCCCAATTCACTTCGCCGGGCCTGATCTGCGAGGCGGCGCTGTGGCCGCGGTCCGAACAGCCCAGAGCGGCGCGAATGCCGAAGCCTTTTTCCGTGAAGTTGAGGCCGACGCGGGTGTTGCGGCCCAAGCCGTCGAAATCGCGCCAGATGATGTGCGAGGTGTCGACGCCGCCCTGGCAGATGAAATCCTCCACCAGCCAGCCCAGATCGTTCTTGGGCAAAGCGGTGACCACACTGGCGCGCTTGCCCCAGCATTTGCGCATGGCGCGGGCGACATTGTATTCGCCGCCGCCTTCCCACACCTGGAACTGGCGGGCGGTGCGCACGCGGCCGAAGCCGGGATCGAAACGCAGCATCACCTCGCCGAAGGAGACACAGTCCCATTTCACATCGGCTTGGGCGCGAATCTTCAACACATCGCTCATGGCTTACTTTCCCCGGATGCGCTTGATAAGGGCGATGGTCTCGGCCACTTTTTTCTCGATGCCGGCATAATCCTTGGCTGCCAGCAGTTCCTTGGTGATCAGGTTCGAGCCGATGCCACAGGCGACAATGCCGGCGCCGAACCACTTTTTCAGCGACTCTTCGGAGGCGTCGACACCGCCGGTAGGCATGATGCGGGTCCAGGGCATCGGCCCCAGCACATTCTTGACGAATTCGGGCCCGCCGACGCTGGAGCCTGGAAACACCTTGACGATCTCGCAGCCCAGTTCCTCGGCGGCGGAGATTTCCGAGGCCGAGCCGCAGCCAGGGCTGTAGGGAATCTTGCGGCGGTTGCAGACCTTGGCCACATCGGGGTTGAGCACCGGTCCGACCACGAACTTGGCGCCATTGGCGATGAACAGGCCTGCGGTCGGCGCATCGACCACCGAACCCACGCCCATGATGACGCTGGGATCGGCCTTGGCGAAATGGCGCGCCACCTCCAGAAAGGTCTGGGCCGCGAAGTCGCCGCGGTTGGTGAACTCGATGCATTTGGCGCCGCCATTGGCGCAGGCCTGGATCACCTTGAGGCAGACTTCTGTGTCGGGATGGAAAAAGACCGGGATCATGCCCTGGCTCATCATCGCCTGCAGCACCGCCATCCGATCGTGATTCATCCGACATTCTCCGGGAGGGCCATCCGGCCCGGTTTTGCGGCGCCGTTATAGCTTCGAGTCTTGAGAACCGGTAGCTAAAAGCTCGTGCCCTCTACCAGCGCTTTGGCCAGGCGCACGGCAAGGCCCAACTGCTTGATGACGATGACCAGGACATCCGCGCCCGCGTTGGGATTTCCGCGAAATTCCAAGCCGGACGGTGTAATTTTATGGCCTTGTCATGTGACTGTTTCCGTACACAGACTGTCTTGAAATATCCAATATAAACAATACCTTATAAGCGCGACGCGCTGACGCGTCCCCCCCGCCAGTTTGTGCGTTATGGTTCTCCACCACGAGCCCAAGACCATGCCCAAATTGACCCTCACCCCCGACATGCTGGAAAGCGCATACGAATATTTGCGCGTCAGCCCGCCTTTCTGCCGCTGGAGCCTGCCGCATGCCGATCACGTGATGTTCCGGGTGCTGGGCGCCAAGGACCGTTTCGGCCATTTCCGCGGCCGACATCGCAAGGCGCGGGGCGACAACGGCTTCAGCGAAATCGCCATCTCCGCGCCGCTGGTGAATTCCACCGACATGCTGATCTCCACCATGGCGCATGAGATGATCCATCTCTATCAGGACGAGACCGGCACGGCGCGGGGCCATCACAATCCCAAATTCCGCAAGCTGGCGAAACGGGTTTGCGCCATTCACGGCTTCGATCCGGAAGCGTTCTAAAGAGATTTCTGGAACACGCGATAGGTTTTGTAGGGCACGCCGCCCACCATCTCGATGACATGCCGCACCCGGGAATTCCGCGCCAGGATCCAGGACAATTCGCTGTCCACCACCCCGCGGGAGAAATTGAATTCCCGCACCGAACGGATCACTGACAGCGCCAGCGCCGCGCCCACCGGCGAGGATTGCAGGGATTTGCGTACGCCCATCATCGGCATGCGCGCGGTCTTGGGCCTTTTCACCTTCATGCGCCAGAGCAGCTTGATCCAGTTGAACGGGAACAGCCGGCCGTTCATGTCGCGGATCGCTTCATTGAGATTGGGAAAGATCGCGGTAAAGGCGGCGGGCTTGCCCTGATACTCCGCAATCGCCACATCGCCGGGCCGCAGCAGCAGTTTAAGAACCCCGGCCAGTTCGTCGATCTCGGCCTGGGTCATGCGCACATAACCCCAATTGTCCGACCAGGCATCGTTGATGATGTCCAGCAGCATGGCGACCTCATCCTTGAAGCGCTTGTCCATATGAATGTTGCGCAAGGTGATCTCGCCGCCGCGCATGGCGCGGGCCATCAGCTTGTCCCAGATCTTGGTCGAGGCGTCGGGACCGTAGCGATAGGCGATCAGGTCCTCCGCCTTTTCATAGCCCTGGGCGGTGATGCGGTTTTGGTAATAGGGCAGGTGATGGTTCATCATCACATAGGGCGGAGTATCGAAACCTTCGACCAGCAGGCCGGGCTGGTCCCACAAGGAAAAGCTCACCGGCCCGATCACCTGCTTCATGCCCCGGCCGCGCAGCCAGTCTTCCGCCGCGCCGAGCAGCGCCGCGAACACCTCCTGATCGTCCACCGCTTCAATGAAGCCGAAATGACCGGCGGCATCCTGATGGCGTTCCAGATGCAGTTGATCGATCTGGGCGGTGATGCGCCCCACCGGCACGCCGTCACGATAGGCCAGGAAAAAGGCGGCTTGGGCATGCTGGAAGTAGGGATTGTGTTTGGGCTGGAAGTGGAATTTTCGCTCCAGCAGCAGAGGCGGTACCCAATTTGGGTCATCGCGATAAAGGGTGAAGGGCAGGTGGTGAAAATCGTGCCATTGCTGCTTGGTCTGAACGGGCACGACTTTCACGGCGGATGTGCGCAACGGCCTGTTTTCCTGCAAAAAGCGCGGCACCATAGCCTCGCGGCCTGTGATTTGATAGTAAGAATTGCCGCATTTCCGCGGTTCTTACGCGTGATTCATGCTTTTGAAAACCATCCTAATCACCGGCGCGTCCAGCGGCATTGGCGCCGCCCTGGCGCGCGTCCATGCGCGTTCTGGGGTCACACTCTTGTTGTGGGGCCGGGACAGCGCGCGGTTGGAGGAAGTGGCCGGTCAATGCCGTGCTCTGGGCGCGACCGCCACTATCCAAATCTTCGATTTGCGTGATGCGGCAGGATTCGCCGGCAGGCTCGCCGCCGCCGACGCGGCCACGTCCATCGATCTGGCGATCTTCAATGCCGGGCTGGGCGGTACCGCCCCGGACGGTGCGCCGGCAGAAGCGCCGCAGACCGCGCAAGCGATTGCTGAAGTCAATTTCGTGGCGCCGGTAGTGGGCGCCAATGCGATAGCCAATGCCATGGCCCGGCGCGGCGCGGGCCAGATCGTGCTGGTCGGTTCGATCTCGGAATCTTACCCGCTGCCCATGGCGCCGACTTATGCCGCGACCAAGGCGGGTCTGCGCCTGTTCGCGGAAGCGCTGGGGCTTCGGCTTTCCAGGCATGGCGTGACGGTGACCCTGGTGTCGCCAGGCTTCATTGATACGCCGATGAGCCGCAAGGTTGCGGAGGCCAAACCTTTCCTGATGACCGCCGATGCCGCCGCGGCGGTGATTGCGCGTGGTATCACCGCCCGGAAAAAGGTGATCGTGGTGCCTTGGCAATTCGCCGTGATCCGGGCGATCACCAGCCTATTGCCTCGCGCGCTGGTGCGCTGGGTTCTGTCGCGCGCATGACGGCCGCACCCGATCTTGGACCGGAATCGGGACTGCTGGCCCGGCTGGCCGCCAGCCGCGCGGGGCGGCTGGGCATACAGCTTCTGCGCTGGGGCATTCCGCTTGCCCTGCTGGTCATTATCGGCCACCGCCTGACCGAATTGGGTTGGGACAAGATCTGGACCGCACGGCCGCCCAATCCCGGCTTCTATATTCTGTTGGTGTTGCAATTCTTTCTGCAGCCATTCGGCGATTATCTGGTCTATCGCAATCTGTGGGGCCGGGCGAACACGCCGCCCATGAAGGTCATCCTGCGCAAGCGGCTGCTCAACACCTTCATGCTGGATTATTCCGGTGAGGCGTTTTTCTATTTCTGGGCCCAGGCGCGGCTGAAACTGGCGCCGGGCATGCTGGTGCATGGCATCAAGGACTCCAACCTTCTGTCGGGCGGGGCCGGGCTGGCGATGGTCTATGTCATGCTGCTGGCCTTGCTGGCGCTGGGCGGTCTGCATATTCCCCCCGGCCTGAACACGCATAACTGGCTCTACGCCCTGGTGGGATCGGTGCCGCTGATTCTTAGCGCCATTCTGGTGCTCGGACATCGCAAGCTGACACAGCTCAGCCCCGGCCAGATTGCCGTTACTTTCGGTATTCATTTCACCCGCTCGGCCTTGGTCCTGGCGGTGGAATTCGGCTTGTGGGAATTGTCGGGCGCGCTGCCGTCGGCGGTGGCCTGCCTGCAATTTGTGGCGCTGCGGCTGGTGGTGACGCGTCTGCCGCTGGTGCCCAACAAGGACCTGATCTTCCTGGGCGCCGGAATTGCCGCGGCAGGCATGGCCAGCCTGTCCGTGACGCCGATTGCCACCGTGCTGGTGATCTTGGCGGCCGCCGATCTGATCCTGGCCGCCGGTGTGGCGAGTTTCGCCTGGTTGCTCGACCGGGAAGAACGCTGATGAAAGCAGGCTTGCTTTCGTCGATCTGGCGCAATCCGCTGGTCTGGATTCTGGCCCTTGCCGCGGGCCTGCGGCTGGCGGGATTGTTCTGGGGACTTCCGGCCGCGGACGGCTGGGACGATGACGGCTTTGCGCCGCGTAATTTCCTCACCGCCCTGGCGTTGACCTACAAACAGGGCGCCTATTTCACCTATCCGCCCTTGCATGCGATTTTTCTGGCGCTGTTGACCTTGCCCGGCATTGTGCTGGCGCTGCTCCAGGCGCCATCCCTGCATCAGGCCGATGTGATTGCCGCATTCACCAAGCCCGGCACCATGACCTTCTTTGCCGTGACAGCGCGGCTGGTGAATCTGGCGCTGTCCTTAGGCATCGTGTGGTGCGTGGGCGAGATGGCGCGTTTGGTGGCGGGCCGCCGGGCCGGTCTGTTCGCCGCCGGCGCTTGCACCCTGAATTTCGGTCTTACCTATTACGGCCAGGTCAGCAATCTGGATGTGCCTTATCTTTTCTGGGCCGTGATGGCGCTGTGGTTTTGTATGCGCGCGGTGACGGAACAGCAGCCACGGTATTTTTGGGGCGCAGCCCTGTTCGCAGCGGCGGCAGTGGCGACCAAGGATCAAGCCTATGCCCTGTTTCTGCTCAGCCTGCCGTTGTTCCTGCTTTTCTGTTTTGCCCTGGACGGTTGGGCGCGCGCAAATGCGCGTAAGATCATATTGACCTTGCTGCCGCCAGCAGCACTCGCGCTGCTGGCGGTGTTGCTGCTGGATGGTGCACTCACCAATCCATCCGGCTTTGCCAAGCGTGTAGCATTCCTCACCGGTCCTGCCAGCCGGACCTATGCCGAATACTGGCATGGGCCGTTGGGCTGGGCGGCGTTGCTGACCGACATGATGCGATATTATGCGCGCGGCTACGGACTTTTGGCGGTGCTGTGGACCGGTATCGGCGTGTGGCTGACCTGGCGGCGGCGCAATGTGGCGGGGTTTCTGCCGCTGCTCGCCATTGTCTCCTTCACGCTGTGCTTCAATTTCGCCGCCTTGCGCAGCGACGACCGCTTCCTGCTGCCGCAAGCCGTGCTGGCCTGCGTTTATATCGGCATTGCGGTGGAGATGATCGGCCACGCCCGGCCTTGGCTACGCTGGTGCGGTCAGGCGGTGGCGGCGATAATGGCCCTGCTAGCGCTGCACCAGGCCATCGCCATCAATGCCGGCATGATGTTCGATCCGCGCTACGACGCCGAACGCTGGATGGCGGCATATGTCCGTCCTGGCGAGACCGTTGAGAGCTACGGCCAGAATTGCTTTCTGCCACGCTTTCCCGAGCATGCCCTGGTGACGCGGGTGGGGCAGGGCGACCTGAAGTTGCGCAATCCTCTGCCTGCTGTGCGCGAGATTCGGGCGCCGTTCATCGGGCCGCGCGACGCGCGCTATGTGGTGCTCAGCACCGCCTGGGCGCGGCGATACCTGCGCCCTCCGGTTTCGCTTGGCCCTGGGCGCACTTATTCCATTTTGCAGCAGGCCGATTTCCGCAACACTGATGCACGTCAATATTTCACCGGCCTGGTCGGCGGAAAGCTGCCTTACCGGCTGGTGCATGTCGCCGCGCCAAACGCGTTCTGGCCCACCGTCCATATCCATGACAGCCTGAACGAGGCGATCTGGATTTTCGAGCGGACACGATGAGCGCGCGGCACATTCTGATCTGTCAGCATGATTTTTCGCGCGGCGGCACCGAACGCGTCGCCATCGGTCTGGCGGCGCATTGGGCCACGGCCGGACGCGACGTCACCATCCTGTGCGGCAGCGATGAGGGAGGCTTGCGCGATACCGTGGACAGACGCGTGAAGGTCGTCACCTTGGACCCACCTATCCGCCGCGGATTTCTATCGCGCTTCAGGCTGGGGCGGGCAATGGGCAAGCAACTGGCCGGTCTGCGCCCTGATGTGATTTTTCTGCCGGGAAATTTTCATCTGCTGCTGGCCAGCGCATTGCGCAAAGCTGCTTCCCGGCCGGTCATTGCCGCGAAGATTTCCAATCCGCCGCTGCCTTACGCCGCGCCCTTCGCCCGGATCGTCTTTCGTCATATCATCCGCGCCGTGAACGGCATCGCCGCCATGAATAGCGGACTGGCGCGCGACCTGCGCGCACTGCGGCCGGGCGCAGATATCGTCACCTTATATGATCCGGTTTACATCCGCGCCGGTGCACCGGTGTCCCGCAAGCCAGGGCATAATATTCTTTGGATCGGACGGCTGGAACCGCAAAAAGATCCGGAATTGGCGCTCAAAGTTCTTCAGGCGCTGAGCGGCGGCGCGCATCTGACGATGCTGGGCGACGGCGCCCTAAGCCGCAAGGTTCATGAACAGGTTTCCGCCCTGGGCCTCAGGGATAAGGTGACCTTGCTGGGCCATGTGCCGGACATCGCATCTTATCTGGCAGAGGCCGATGCGCTGTTGATCACCTCGCGTTATGAGGGCGGACCGGCGGTGGCCGTCGAGGCCCTGGCGCTGGGCGTGCCGGTGGTCGGCACCGATTGTTCCTATCTTTTGCACGACCTCATTACCTCACCCGAAGCTGGCCGTATCGTCGCATCGCGCGAGGCGGCGGACATCGCGGCGGCTTTGGAGGCGGTGTGTGCCCAGCCGCGCCCGCCGCGCGAAAGTTTGGCGACGCTGGTCGCGCCGTTTGAGCCTGGGCGCTGCGCGCAAAATTATCTCGATTGGTTCGACAGGTTGACGAGAGAGCGTCATGGATAAAGCACTTCGCCGCAGCCTGTTGTTGCTCGCCGCCGTCACCCTGGTCACGGCCTGGTTCAGCCAGTTATTTTACCATCCCGACGAGCATTATCAGATCCTGGAATTTCTCTCCTCGAAGCTGGGCATCACCCCGGTTTCCGAATTGCCATGGGAGTTTTCCGCCCGCATCCGCCCCTGGTTGCAGCCATTGTTCTATTTCCTGATCGCCAAGCCGCTGATCCTGTTGGGCGTAAAAGACATGTTCACCATCGTCTTTGTCTTGCGGCTGGCGACCGGACTGTTTTGCCTGGCGGCGCTCGCGGCGTTCATCCGTGCGCTCTTGCCCACGATCCAGGACCAGGAGGAAAAGCGCGTCCTGGTGCGCTATCTGCCGCTGTTCGGATTTCTTCCCTATCTGTTCGTGCGAACCTCGTCTGAAGCCATGTCGGGAGCGTTCTTCGCGCTGAGTCTTGCGCTGGCTATCGGGGAGAAGTCGGGCCGGCGTTTGGCTGTTGCAGGGCTGCTCTGCGGCCTGGCGTTCGAATGCCGCTATCAGGCGGCTTTCCTTGGGCTGGGCCTGTTGGCCTGGCTGGCCATTATTGCGAGGGCGCGGCCTGCCGGGCTGGCGGCTTTTATCGGTGGCGGGCTTTGTGCGGTGATGCTGGGTGTACTGGCGGACCGCTGGGGTTACGGGGCCTGGATTTTTCCGCCTTACAATTATTTCCACGCCAATATAGTGCAGGACGTCGCTGCCAAACAGTTCGGCAGCGAACCAGCCTTGGCCTTTCTTTACTTGTTGCCGGCGCAGATCTTCTTTGCCATCACCTTGATCCTGATGGCCGCCATGGTTGCCATGTGGTTGCGCAATCCACGCCATCCGCTGAGCTGGACGACATTACCCTTTGTATTGGCCCACATGGCGGTCGCGCATAAGGAAGCGCGGTTTCTTTTTCCCTTGGCCATTCTGGCCACCGCTTTCCCGGTTTTGGGTTTTTCGCCCCGGTTGCCGCGCTGGCGCGCATTCTTCATCCACGTTTGGAGCTGGCGGACTTCCTGGCCGATGAAAGCCGTCACTGCGCTTTCCCTGCTGGGCATGGCCTATTTCGCCTTTTATCCCTTTGGCGTGCGGCCGCACATGCCCATGGCGCGCTACCTCTACCGGCACTGGCCCGGCACGGTTTACAGTTTTGCCTACCCGTTCCAATCCTATCCGATCTTCCGGCCAGCCGGTTTTCGTTCAGAGCGGCTGCGGGATACAGCGCAGCTGGAAGCCTTGCTGGACAAAGGACCTGTCTATCTGATGTCCCAGACACCGCAACCGCCACCGGTTCCCCAAGGCGTACGCGCCAGCTTGCTCTATTCGGAATTTTTCCCCGCCCGCTTTGGATTTGGCCGGGCCGGCGCCGACTATATTCGCGATTACACCGCTTTCGCCGCCCGCCACGGATATCTCAGGCTGATGCCGCTTTACTGGTACACGCTTTATCGCGTCGAACGTTCCGAGACGATGCGCTCATAGATATCGAACAGTTTTTCGAAATGCTGCTCCACGGTGAAGACCTGGGCATTGGCCGCCGCCGCCGCCGCCCGGGATTGTGCCGCCCGGTCGCCATCCAGCAATCGTAGGATCGCCGCCGCGCCATCCATGGCATCGCCGGCACGATAGGTCTCGGCATAGCCCGGCCCCGCAAAGGTCGCGGATGCTCCCGAATCCGGCACGATCAGGGGCGTTCCCGAGCACAAGGTTTCGGCCAGCACCAATCCGAACGTCTCCGCCGCCGAACCATGGATCAGGGCATCGGCACTGGCCATCATGGTGGCGAGCTGGTCCGCGTCATTGATCTGTCCCGCGACATAGACATTGCGTGCGTTCAGCGCCCAGCGTTCCACCGAGGCGCGCAGAAAGCCGTCGCCCACGATATAGAGCCCGATCTTGCGCTGTTTCTGCGCCAGGCTGACCGCCCGGATGATGGTACGCAGCCGCTTTTCGGGATGATGGCGCCCCACCGCGATCAACAGGGATGCGTCCGCGCCCAACCCGCAGGTTGCCAGCATTTCCCGCCGCGCCGTGGTATCGCGAAAACCGGGCGAGAATTTGCTGCGCTCCACCCCAAACGGCGCGATCTGGATATTCTCCAGCCCGAAGCCGGCAAAGCGTTCGGCAAGCGCCGGATTGGTGACGATGGCGGCGTCGTAATTGCTGTTGAGGCGATTGAGATAATTCCAGAAGAAGCCGAACAGCCGGTCGACGCGCTCCGGCCCCAGCAATCCGCCCAGGAAAGTTTGCGGATAAACCGCCACCGGATCGGCATGCATGAAGAAAACCTTGACCGCCTTGCCCGGCCAGCGCGCCGCCAGCCAGCCGCCGCGCCAGGGCGAGGAGCCTTCCACCAGGTCGGGCGCCAGCCGGTCGAGGGTGCGCCAGACCTGTTGGTGATTCCAGAACATGCGGTAGTTGCGGTCGAAAGGCAGGTGCGGGCTTTTGATCCAGGCGATGGCGCCGCCATGGGCCGTTTCGGTGCGGGTTTCCGCGCCCGGCGCGATGATGGTCAGCTCATGGCCGAACTTTGCCGCCAGCGCCAGCTTCTGGTTGATGTAGCGGCGCACGCCGCCGCCGGTGGGCGAATAGAATTCGCAAACATCGACAATCTTCATGGCGCGAATTTCACGGCCGCATACTCATGTCGAATCGGTCCCAGCCAGCAGCGCGCGATAATAGCCCAGCATCCGCGCCAAGGTCTCCTCCCAGGAAAAGGTGAGGGCGCGGGCGCGGGCCGCCTCCCCCATGCGCCGCCTGAGAATCTGGTCCTGGGCCAGGACGGTGAGCTGGCGCGCAAAGCCTCCGGCATCGCCGGCGGGGACCAGGAAGCCGGTCTGGCCCGGCACCACCAGCGAGCGGCTGCCCGTGGCGTCGGCGCAGACCGTGGGAAGGCCCGAGGCCATGGCTTCCAGCGTCACATTGCCGAAACTTTCGCTGTCGCTGGGAAAGACAAAGATATCGGACGAGGCATAGGCGGTCGCCAGGGCCTCATCCCGCAGAAAGCCGGCGAAGATCGCGTGGGGCAGTTCGCGCTCGACGGTCTCGCGGTCGGGCCCGTCGCCCACGATCACCACACGGTGGGGAAGGGTGACCTGGTTCAGCGCCGCGGTCAGCGTGTCCAATCTTTTTTCCCGCACCAGGCGGGAAACATGCAGGATCACCAATTCGTCGGCGCCGATCCCCAACCGGGTGCGCCATTCCTGGCTGTGCTTGGCGGGCGTGAAGCGTCCGGTATCGATACCGCGCGGCCAAGGTTTGAAATTGTCCCGCAAGCCATCGGCCAGCAGCGCTTCACGCGTGGACTCCGATGGGACATAGACCTCACGGCAGGCGCCATAGAAGCGGCGCAGGACGCGGGTAAGAAGCCCCTCCGCCCAGGCGAGATGCCAGTAATGCCGAAGATAGGTCTCGTAGCGTGTGTGGTAGGAAGCGACCACCGGCACGTCGTGCGCGCGCGCGAGCTGCAGCGCGGCATGCCCCAGAAGGTCCGGCACGCCGATGTGAATAATGTCAGGCTGAAAATCCAGCAATTGCCGCTTCACATAACCTGCCATGCCCAGCGCCAGGCGATATTCCGGGCGGCCCGGAAGCGGAATGGAGGGCACCGGCACCACCGTCCCCTGATGCGCAAAGGCTGGTTCGCGCGCGATGGGCGCGAAAACCCGCACTTCGACACCCTGGCGCTCCAGATAGCCCACCAGCCGGTTCAGGGTCAGTGCCACGCCGTCGGGAATATAGTTGTAGGAACTCGTGACCAGCGCGACACGCAGGGGCCGTCCTTGCATAGGCCGGCCCCCTACTTGATCTCGGCCCTGAGCACGCGGGAATAGAGCGAGTAACGCGGATCGCAAATGAAGGTGAGCCAAAGCCTGGTCCAGCCTTGCGACGGAATCAGCGTGTCGTAGAATTCCGGCGCGATGCGGCGAATGGCGGGCAGTCTGTTCCAGGGGACGGATGGAAAGTCATGATGCTCATTGTGATAGCCGACATTGAGCGCCAGCCGGTTGAGGGAGCCGTAATAGCTGCCGGTTTCCTGGACGGGGTCCAGGGTGAAATGCTCCTGTATCCAGCGGCTGCCCAGCGGGTGTAGCCCGATGGAAAACAGCATGGACGCGCCAAGATAAATGACGGCATTGGCGCCGAAGAACCACAGCACCGCAATGTCGAAGGCGGCACTGGCGGCCAGGCTGGCGATGCTCCAGCCCGTAATCACCGAAATGTCCTTGAGGCGCATGGGCCGCGTCAGCTGGAACAGCGGAAACAGCAGAAGCCATAACGCCTTGGCGTACCAGCGATTACCGATCAGGCGGGCCTCCCAATTGCCCGCAAGGTCCGCATCCGTCCTATAGTCGCCTTGGCGGGCATGATGCGCCAGATGGCAGATGCTGAAGCCGATGGCGCCTGGGATCAGATTGGGCAGATCGCCGATGATGGCTACAAGGTAATTGGTGGCGCGGTTTTTGAAGATCAGCCGGTGGGTCGCGTCATGGACGATGACATACAGGCAATGGTTGGCGAAGGCGCCCAGGCCGTAGGCGGTCAGCAGCGCCGCCCACCAATAACCCAGGCCCAGCCGGCCCATCGCAAAGGCGATGGCGACCTGCAGTCCCACCACCCCCAGCATGATGATCGCGGTCCAGGGATTGCGGCCGATCAGGCCGCGGATTTCCGGATGCGCTTTCAGGATCGCCAGGGTCCGCGCGGGGTGCGGCTGATCGTCGGCGGAGACGAAGAAGGTGCCAGCCACCTTAGCCGACTTCGCGGCGGAGCTTTTCCAGTTCCTGCGCCACCACCGGAACCGTCGCCTGAATCTGTTCTTCGGTGTGGTTGGCGGTCAGGAAGAAGCGCAGGCGGGCGGTGGTGGCCGACACTGCCGGGCGCACGATGGGCTGAACTTCGATGCCGCGCTCCAGCAGGTTGTGCGACAAGAGCATGGCAAGCTTGTCGTCGCCCACGATCAGCGAGGCGACCGGGGATTCTTCGTCGCCACAAACGTCCAGGCCGTTCTCGCGCGCCACCTGGCGGAAGAACTTGGCGCGTTCGCGCAGCCGCTTGGGGCGATGGGGTTCGCGCTCCAGGATGTCCAGCGCCGCCATGGCGGCGGCGGTGTCGGCAGGCGACAGCCCGACACTGAAGATCAGGCCGGGGCAGAGGTAGCGCATATATTCGATCAGGCCGCGGTCGCCGGCGATATAGCCGCCGCTGGAGGCCAGGGTCTTGCTCAGCGTGCCCATATAGACATCGATGCTGTCGGCCGGCAGTCCGGCGGCTTCGCAGACGCCGCGCCCGGTCTTGCCCACAATGCCGAAGGAATGGGCTTCGTCGACCATCAGCAGCATGTCATGGCGCTTCTTGGTTTCCACGGCGCGCTTCAGGTCCAGAATCTGACCGTCCATGCTGTAGACGCCTTCGGCCACGATCAGACCGCGGCGGAAACCGGCGCGCTCTTTCTCCAGCAATGCGTCGAGCCCGTCCCAATCGCCATTGGGATAAGTGAAGGTCTTGGCGCCCGACAGGCGGGCGCCGGTGATGATGCTGTTATGGGCGCCGGAGTCGTAGATCACCGCGTCCGGGCGGGCCAGGAGATGGGAGATAACGCTCACATTTGTGAGATAGCCGCTGATAAAAATCAGCGCATCTTCGGTACCCAGGAAACCCGCGAGTTTGCGCTCAAGTTCGCCATGCAGTTCGATCTGTCCGGCGACGATGCGGCTGGCCGACGCGCTGGTGCCGTATTTGTCGATGGCGTTCTTGGCGGCGGCGGTGACCGCGGGATGGCCGTTAAGGCCGAGATAGTTGTAGCCGGAAAAACTGACCAGGCTCTTTTCGTTGCGGCGGACCACGCTATGGCTGACGCCATCGCGCGGCTGGAAGAAGGGATTGTCGAGCCCCGCATTTTCCATGTCGTCGACACGGCGGCGCAATGCGCGATAGCCGGCAAAATCGTCAACGACGCTTTTGCGCTCGGGCTGGTCGGTTTCGGCCAAAATGGCCTTTTGCTCGGCGGCCGCAGAATGGGTCGTCATTGCCCCTCGGAGGATCTCTAGAACTTGTAACTTAAACTTGGCGCGCGGCCCGTTCAGCCACTGTTGCGAAGCATAACCAGAAATCGTTATGCCACAACCTTCGCCATCACGGTAAGTCCCTATATTTGGCCCCAAAAACCGTGTCATTTCCCCGCCCGATCATGCGTAAGTTCACGGACTTGGAACCGGAAAAGCCGATATTTCCCCGTTTCGGGGGCCGCACGCGCGTAACAATCGGTAGTATTTCTTCAGACCTGTCAGCTTTGGGGCCGCGCCTGTACAGGAAAAAACCTGCGTCATAGTATCCCCGAACAAGGCCAAATAGCGGCGCCGCTGACTGATTCGGTATGGCGCGTGGCGGGCGCAGCACCTCAGAGACTCGAAGAGCAAGCATGCTTTCTGCGC
>Ga0097621_100000830_pt1 | contig 21817 bp, 18 predicted proteins | sample KBSMisM72_FD_73165 | JGI IMG/M metagenome (GOLD analysis project Ga0097621, IMG submission 73165) | Miscanthus rhizosphere microbial communities from Kellogg Biological Station, Michigan, USA - KBS Miscanthus M7-2 (version 2) (version 2) | ecosystem: Host-associated > Plants > Roots >... | reverse complement strand
AAGATTGCCTTCGAAGTTCCGGCAAGACTCTGAAAGCCGACATCCACTCGTGTTTGTGAGCGCGCGGTGGTCTGCTTAACAATGTCCGACAGCACGCAGAATCGAGTAGGTAACTGAAGTCGCTCGACCACGCTCTGCAACAACTGCTCGAGTCTGATGATTGTATCGACGTCGTCGCTGGCAGGATTTAGACCGATGATCACGTCGCCGCAACCGTAGGCGACCCCTTCGAGGATTGAAAGCAGTATCTCGGTTTCATCGTCGCCAGGGGAGTTAGGCTGAATGCGCGAGCCGAAATGCCCGGGAGATCCAATTGCGACATCGCTTCCCGGTAGTTGATTGAAGAGCTTGCAAGACAACCTCCCAAGCTCTTCATTGGTCATGATTTTTACGAGTGCCGCAGCAGCTTCGCTAGAGAGGCCATTACGATGATGTTCGATCCAACTCGCGCCGTGGGACGAAAGAAGAATTTGCTTGAGTTCAGCGACAGTCAGATGAGCGACTTTGCCTGCCAGCTGCGGGTCCAAAGACTGATGAAGAGCCTCGGTGACCTGATCTTCGACGAAGTCCGCTCGTGCAATATCCCCGAGCTTTAGCGCAGACAGCGCGTCACGTGCCTCCCGACGCAGGTCGTCATCGCGTGTACCGCCGACGTTCAAATCACCCTCTTTGAACTCGTTGGCGAGCACGAATATCTGGCTAAGCGGGTCTTGAGCCATGGTGAAGAATGATTCTAGACCGGAAGCGGGTCTGGGAGAACCGCCAGGTCTTATAAGATGGCGGTGAAGTTCTTCGAGATTGGAAACTTTGCGAGCGACACGCGGAAGACGATCGAAGCCGTCAGCCCGGGATCACTTCGGATCCTGCTTGCGGATTTTTCCTACGACTTCCACGCGCACTGGAACGCCATCAACTTCGGTGGGCAGATCTTTCAATGACGGGGGCGGGGATGATAAGTTGACTTTCAATCCGTATTCAGAACCGATCGTCGTGATACCAACCCCTACCACATCCGCCAACTTGGAAAACACTTCGTGAGCTCGCGCTTTTGCTGCGCGAGCGCGATCCAGCGTAGATAACTCAGCCATAATACTTACACTACCAGATCGACCTTGAGAGCGTCGAGGACGGCGCGAATCGGGTTGGCATAGGTCAAGCCCCTGCCGTTGCTGCCACCCTCGTCACCACCGGCGAATAAGAGAGCCACCGCCCCGAGCTGTTTGTCGAAGATCAATGAGCCGCTGTCACCACCGTCACTGAACGGTTTCGTTCCGGCGCCCTCGATTTCGATCTGGTCATCGAATCGCAAGTCCCCAAGGTCATACGCAATCACTACGTTGTCGAGTTCAAACGCGGTAACTCGACCTTTAGTCTCGCCTGTCGTACGGCCCACCTTACGGACGTCCGTTCCATCAAGTACAACGGCTGGTCCCAGACCGGCGATATTTCCAAATGATCCCAACTTTCGCTGGTTGGAATTGATGGTTGACTTAATGGACGCCACCGCGCAATCCACAAAGTTTGTCCCCGTCTTTTTCAATTTTATAAACCTCTGCAATTGGCCAATCGTATCGGTCGTGAGTTTTCCCCCGTCAACCTTGCCGGGCTGAATGATCCTGTCCCCCGCCTTAGCGCTATTCTCATTTGCCAGAACATGGTTGTTCGACAAAATCAGAACTTCGCCAGTTGCGCGGTCTTTAACAAAACATCCCAAAGTGCCCGCGGTAATTTTGAAATGCCCTATTGAGCAGCCAATCACAAGTGGCCGGCGGCGCTTTTGCAGCGCGGTGGGAGTTTCGAGCTTCTGAATCCTGCCCACATATTTAATATCAACTTCGCCCTTCGCTCGCTGGCGGATCTTCGTCAGTACAGGATGGTCCTCGAGTGCCCGCCTCTGTAAACGAATCGCCAATTTATGGTCTTTTCCATCGGTGGTGATTCCTATGGCCATTGTCCGCATGGCATCTTTACCCGGATCGAACTCCCGGGCGCGAACACCTAGCGAGCGAATGGCAGCAGGTTTGGCAAGGCTGGCCGTCACGTTTCCGAGGAGTGACGACTTCAGCTCGCGTGCGTTATCAATGTTCATGATTTTGTCCTCGTGGGGGATACGTGCAGAAAATGCTTGGGCCATAATCCGCCGTTCCAAGGCTAGTAAATCGAGATCCGTATTCTAGTCACCCGCGTTTCGCAACGCAACGAAATGAAAAGGCGTCAACTTCGAGTCGGCGCCGACGCGTGGGCATCTGCCGTGAGATCTCGTTGAGTCTTGTTCCGCTGCGAATTTGATAAGCTAAGCTCCTATTTCTCCGTCCATTTGTGCAAGCGGACGCGCCGCCTCACGCAATACATCGAGTGCCTGGTCAAGTGGTGTAACTTCGTACTGAGGTATTGGCCCCAGTCCGGTTATCGGAACAATCACGTCTGCTCCATCATTGCCGTGAACCCAAAGCGCCTCAAAGTTGAGTGCTGGTACCCGAAACAGCCTCAGCTCAGCTTCGCGCTCATTTTGTTTTGCGTCAGACAAAATCTTCGTAAGAGCGTGCTCGAACGCGGCAAAATGGTTTCCCGAGGTCGACATCTGGAGGACTTCCGGTTCGGCTGTGTCACTGACATCGAAAAAGGCACGGGGCTTATCGCCGGCCATTTCATACACGCGAAGGTTTATTGGCTGAGTCACTGGCTGCTCAGTTAGCAGCGAGTCGAGTCCGAGTGAGTACACCCGCTGGGCCATACCCAGGGAAGCTGTTTCGAGATCTCGATTTGGATCGCTCGCTTTCTTCGTGAAACTCAGATCTTCTTTCAGGTTGAGCAAAGGGCGAACTTCCCAGATACGACGAAGAACCGCTTCTCTCGGAATATGTAGTTTGATTGGCATTTTGATAAAACTCTTCGTGAAATATGTATGCGTCCAGACTCCGCTTCCCTGGTAGTTGTTCGAAAACGTCGCTACTGTAATATGACTCTTGCCATAAATCGGATCATCGATATCAAAATAATCCGTGCCTCCTACAGAACTATACCCATAAATGACCATGAAATGACCACCGCCGCCAGCCCAGCCAATGCGTGCGCCGACCGGGCGACCCGCATCAATTTCATCACGCACCCTTTGAAAACTAACTGGTGCTGTTATGCTGACAAAGTTATTAGTACGGGTTAGTGCTCGGTCAAGGTACCACGGAACATTACAAGGTGACGGGACTGGACTGCCACAACAAGAGCTGAGGCCCAACTCCGCATTAGCGATAAGGCACTGAGTCCAAGTGCTCAGGGCCCAGTAGAAGTGAGAGACACTGGTTGCCGTCGCAGCCCAACACCAATTGGATTGCGTCTGGGGCTCCATATTAAAGGTCAAGTGTTTGGAGGAAAACAGAGTTCCCAAAATATCGATCTGTCGCAGCAATGAGCTGTAGGGTCGGGTGGAAGTAGATACAACCTGAGAGATATTCATTGGGATCCTCGCTGAGAAACGATAAATTTTCTGACCTGGCTGATCTATATGACAAGAGGGGCAAAAACATTTCTCATTGCTCAACTAAACTCGTATCAGTTAGTACCACCATCGGAACGTGCTAAGCGAGGGACGCGAGTTGTTCGCGAATCGGAGCGATCACATGAGTTGCTGGAGAATTGGTAGGCGCGTGCGGATTTGAACCGCAGACCCCTACCGTGTCAAGGCGCCGCTTTACCCTCACGAACCCCAATTAAATCAGGCTAATTCTACAATTTATCCGTCCACCCGACCAATTACCCGACCAATTCGGGGAAACTGAAGAATAATTCTCTCGATCTTCACCTTGACCCACTACTGTGGTGCTATTATTGTCAATCTGGTCAGACTAGTCAGTGAGGTGAAGACTATGCCGCAAGCAAGAAAGAGGACTAAACCAAGCACCAAGCGTTCGGGTGAACCATGGCAACTACAAACTGCCAAAGCACAATTTAGTGAGCTGTTTCGTCGCGCTCGCACTGAAGGACCGCAGGTGGTCACCCGTCAGGGCAAAGAGCAGGTTGTAGTCCTGCCGGCGGAGCAGTTTGCTCAATTAACCAAGCGAGTTCGACAGCCGAAAAGTCTAGTGCGATTCTTTGCCGAGTCGCCACTCACGCGTATCAATCTCGATCTTAGCCGCGACGTTGATTCAGGGCGGGAGATCAAAATGTGAGCGGTTTTCTTCTTGACACCAACGTCATCTCTGAACTCGTCAAACCGCGGCCTGAAATAAGCGTAACAACCTGGGTTGAAGATACTGACGAGTCACTTCTTTACCTCAGTGTTTTGACTCTCGGTGAGATTCGACGTGGGATCGCCGCTCTTCCCCAGTCACGACGTCGAGCAATCCTGGAGGCTTGGCTTAATAAGGATCTCCGGGCGCGCTTTGAAGATCGGATCCTGATCATTGATCAAAGCGTCGCGGATCGCTGGGGTTTGCTAACTGCCATCGCCCGCAATAGCGGAATCGCATTGCCGGTCATTGATGGTCTTTTGGCGGCCACTGCGTTAGAACACAATCTGACGCTCGTTACCAGAGATACCGGGCAGATTCCATCGATGGGCGTCTCAGTTTTCAATCCGTGGCAGAATAGTTGAATTTGCATCTGTCTGTTCGATGCCCTCACCGTAGAATAGTTTGGCATCCTTTCTGGATTGTTAACCCTGGTTAATAACCTTACGATTACGCATCTTGAAGTTCTCGGAAGTTCCGCGGATATATGATTGTTTCGACTACGTCTGATGGATGCTTCTAATCCGAAGATAATCGCAGTGGCGGCACGGGCTTGTGTAGTCTCCTTTTAACCAAGGTTTGATTCGTGAACAGTGATGAGGTTCTGAAAGCCGAACTCGCGAAGGCCTTAGCGGAATGTGAGCGTTTGCGCAAAGAAAACGCGCGGCTAAGGCTTCGCATTGGCGAAGACCTTGAGGGCGATCTTCAAGACGTTGAACGCCCGTCGTTGAATCGTGACGTAAAGGCACACCCATCAGCCGCTGTGCACCTTCTTGAAGATATGTCACGAGACCGACGTGCCTGCCTCCCTTGAACGCTCGCGCTCGGGAAATGGAGGTCATGTCTGGATATTCTTCGCCGGTCCGGTACAAGCCGCATTGGCCAGAAAGCTCGCGAGCGCTATCTTGACGCGAACGATGGAGCGGCGTTATGCACTGGGCCTCGACTCTTATGACCGTTTGTTTCCAAGCCAGGACACGATGCCCAAGGGCGGCTATGGAAACCTCATTGCTCTTCCCTAACAGCGCGGCCCTCGCGAAAAAGGCAATAGCCTTTTTGTAGACGATCAACTTCAGCCATATGACGACCAGTGGGCGTTCCTCTCCTCGATCAAACGGTTGACCCCGGAAGAAGTGCAAACTCTTCTTCGCAACGTCTATCCCGCCGGCGACGTAATTAACGTTCGACACGTGGCGACCGATTACGATGTCGCCAATGATCCGTGGCTCCTCCCACCCTCTGGACGGGTCGTTGACAAGGCCATAACTGAACCGCTGCCTCCAAATATATCAATCACACTTGGAAATCTGATTTACGTCGAGAAGAAGGATCTATCCGATGTGTTTCTGGATCGCTTGATGCGACTGGCTGCATTTCAGAACCCGGAGTTTTACAGAGCCCAAGCGATGCGGCTTTCGACTTTCGGCAAATCCCGAGTCATCTCTTGCGCTGAGGACTTGCGTCATCACATTGCGTTGCCTCGTGGCTTGCTAAAAGAAGTACTGGATTTGTTTGATAGCCATCGCATCGCGGTCAAAGTTACAGATCATCGATTCGGCGGAGTTCCTGTCGAGTTTGATTTCCACGGCGACCGCAGGCCAATGCAGATAGAGGCGGCCAAGGCTCTGGCGGCTTCCGATGAAGGCGTCCTTTGTGCTCCGACTGCCTTTGGCAAAACTGCCATTGCTGCGAACCTGATTGCGTTGCGCAAGGTAAACACTCTGGTGCTGGTCCATCGCCGTCAACTAATGGACCAGTGGCGCGAGAGACTGGCTCTGTTCCTTGACCTCGCCATCAAGGATATCGGTCAGATAGGGGGTGGGAAGAACACGCAGACCAGGCGACTCGATTTAGCAGTCATACAGAGTCTGATTCGAAAGGGCGAGGTGAAGGACATCGGGGCGGAGTACGGCCAGGTGATCGTCGACGAATGCCATCACGTCTCCGCTTTTTCGTTCGAGCTCGTACTGAAGAAGGTCAAAGCGAAGTACGTGGTCGGACTAACGGCAACCCCAGTTCGCAAAGATGGTCACCATCCAATCATCCTTATGCAGTGCGGTCCGATCCGCTTCAATGTGGGCAGTAAGAAGCAGGCCGCTGCTTCAGCTTTTCAATATGAGGTCATTCCCAGATTAACCGAGCTCACGGTGCCTCCTGAATGGAATGATATAGGCATACAAGATATCTACACCGCTCTTATTCAAGACGACCAGCGTTCCGACTTGATCGTCGCCGATGTTGTAGCAGCAATCGAAGACGGACGCTTTCCGCTCCTGCTCACCGAACGTACGGATCACCTGGAGCTCTTGTTTGAGAAGCTGGTGCGACGAGTGCCGAATATTTTTGTGATGAAAGGCGGTATGGGCAAGAAGCAACGTGACGCGTTGGCCTCCGAGATCAGGGCCGTCGCCGATGGCCAGCCACGAGTGATCCTTGCTACAGGGCGTTACATTGGAGAAGGCTTTGACGATGCGCGTCTGGATACGCTGTTCCTTGCTATGCCCATCTCGTGGCGCGGAACCCTGCAGCAATACGTCGGGCGGCTGCACCGGCTTCACGCAGACAAACGAATAGTTCGAGTCTATGACTATGTCGATGCTGCGGTGCCGGTATTGAATCGTATGTACGAAAAGCGGGTCAAAGCGTACGAAACTGTTGGGTACAGCGTGGCCCCGCCGTCTGGAGAGCCAGAGGCCCAGGCTGATCTAAGATTCGCGACGATTGAACGCATCGCGGTTCAGGCAGCTGTGGCTTTTGAAGAAGCGCGAGGTTGCAAGGTGGAAACCGTCGAGAACGATACTCGTGGCTTTGATCTGATCTCGCGTCGCACTCTCTCCCAGACTGAAGGAGAACAAGTCACAACTCGGTTCATTGAGGTAAAAGGGACGCGCAGCGGTTGGTGAGATCGCGCTCACCGCTAACGAATACCAAACGGCCCTACGCCTGGGCGACGAGTACTGGCTATACGTCGTCTTCAAGTGCGCATCGCAACCTCAGGTAACCACCATTCAGAACCCCGCACGCTTTGATTGGCAGCCGCTCTCAAAGATTGATTGCTATCGCTTAGGTGCTGAAACTATTTTGAAGAGCCAATTTAATCAGTAGTAAACACATCTGGTGGCAGACAATCAACGGATTAACTGGAGCGTTTTGGAGCAACGGAGAATGGGGTCATACGCGCTAAGTTATTGAGAGGATTGGTAGGCGCGTGCGGATTTGAACCGCAGACCCCTACCGTGTCAAGGTAGTGCTCTACCCCTGAGCTACGCGCCTAAAGTGGAAGGATTGTCAAAAACCCTAAGTCGAGCTTCGTGAGACACGGCATAGTAACATAAGATTTCAAAGTCCGCAGCCAGATGCGGCTTCGGAGTAGTGGTTCAGTTTCGAAACCTGGCTGAATACGCCGAAGGCGTTCGCTAATTTTAGCCCAGGGTTTGGAGCGCCAGCGACAACCCTGGGTTTAATAATTAAAAGATCGTGGTAACCCTGAAAGGGTTCGCCAATTGCCGAACCCTTTCAGGGTTGGTCCGCAATTTAAAATTATGTCCCAGGGTAGTCGCTACGCTCCAACACTGGGCTGAAATTAGCGAACGCCTTCGGCGTATTTTCAAATTTGGACCAGTTCCTGCTTCGTAAAAGACTCAGGCTGCCAACAACGTTAGGTGAAGAGACTTAGGATGTATAACAAGCCCATCATTACTGCAGGTCTCGTCTTATTAGTCGTCGCTAGTCAACCCGTCGTTTTGCGATCACAGGCTGCGTCGAGTCAGGATGATCTGATCGCGACGGCGCGCGCGTTTGTCGAGTTACTCGTCAAGAAAGACTTCGCGAACGCTGTAGCAACATTTGACGACACGATGAAGGCTGCGATGCCTGAAGCGAAGTTGCAGGAGACGTGGAATGCCGTCCTCACGCAGGTGGGCGCATTCAGGCAAGTCGCTAAGACGAGAACGGAAAAGCGCGGCGCGTATACAATCGTCTTTGTGACGTCAGACTTTCAAAACGCCACTCTCGACCTCAAGGTCGTCTTCGATCAATCAAAACGAATTGCCGGCCTGTTCTTCGCTCCAGCCACAAACGTCGATTACGCGCCTCCCCGTTACGTCAAGACAGATTCGTTTCACGAGAAGGAAGTCACGATTGGAACGGGCGAATGGGTGCTGCCGGGTACGTTAACCACTCCTGTGGGTTCCGGTCCATTTCCCGCGGTGGTTCTGGTGCATGGCTCTGGTCCAAACGATCGTGACGAAACCATCGGTCCTAACAAACCTTTCAAGGATCTCGCCGGCGGACTTGCATCAAGAGGCATTGCCGTCTTGCGTTATGAGAAACGCACGAAACAACACAGCGCCAAGCTTGCTTCAATTCGCAACTTCACCGTCAAAGACGAAGTGCTCGACGATGCGCTTGCCGCTGTTGAGTTGCTACGCAAAACGGAAGGTATCGATGGCAAGCGTATCTTCGTTCTGGGTCACAGCCTGGGTGGAATGCTGATTCCACGAATCGGCCGGCTCGATTCAAACATTGCGGGCTTGATCGCTATGGCAGGTGCTACACGTCCGCTCGAAGACGTTATACCGGAACAGCTCGCATACATCTTTTCCCTCGACGGCAGCGTTTCACCCGAAGAGCAAAAGCAAATAGACCACGCGAAAGAACAAGCTGCGAAGGTAAAAGCGCTCAAGCCTGAGGACGCTAACTCTACCGCCGTTATGTTCAGCGCCCCCGTCTCATACTGGCTCGACTTGCGTGGCTATAACCCGCCCGAAACTGCCAAGGAACTCAAACAGCCACTGCTAATTCTCCAGGGCGAACGGGATTACCAAGTAACTATGGAAGACTTCAAGAGATGGACCGCAGCGTTGTCGACCAAAAGCAATGTCACGTTCAAGTCGTACCCATCACTCAATCATCTGTTTATCGCCGGCATCAATCGAAGCACGCCTTCAGAATACGAACAGGTTGGACACGTCGATGAGCGTGTGGTCGAAGATATTGCAGCGTGGATCAAGAAACTCCCACAATGAATGTACGACCACGCCAGTGTTTGCGCATTTCAGGTCTAACGAGAGATCGAATAGACTGAATGCGCAATGATCACAGTTCTTTATCTCGCCCTCGTCTTCTTCCTCGTTTTAGCAAATGGATTCTTTGTGGCATCGGAGTTTGCGCTCGTAGGCGTGCGGCGGTCGCGCGTAGAGGTGCTAGCGCAAAGCGGCAACGCCGGGGCGAAGCGGTTACTGCGTCTGCTGAGTAATCTCAACGGCTACATTTCGGCAACACAGTTGGGCATCACGATGGCTTCGCTTGCTCTCGGCTGGGTCGGCGAGCCGGTATTCGCTCACATACTCGAAGCGCCTCTCAAAGGACGCGTCTCGGAAGTAACACTTCACACTCTCTCGTTCGTTATAGCGTTCACAATCATCACGTTTCTTCACATCGTGCTCGGAGAGCTCGCGCCGAAGACACTGGCTTTGGAGCGGGCGGAAAAAGTGGCCCTCGCGATCTCCTGGCCCATGGAGGCTTTTTACAAATTCTTTCGCTGGCCCATACGAGTGCTCGATTGGGCAGGCATCCGCACCGTCAGACTTCTTGGCTTACACCCATCGGGTGAACACGCCTCCGTCTACACTGAAGACGAGCTGCGCCACTTGATCGACATCTCTCAACAAAGCGGTGACGTCGCCGCGGAGGAGCGCCAACTGATCCATCGTATATTCGAGTTTTCCGAAGTGAACGTTCGAGAAGCGATGGTGCCGCGCACGCAGATCCAGGCACTCGCCGTCACGGCTTCCCTCGATGAAACGAGAGCAGCATTTCGTTCATCTGGTATTTCGCGTCTGCCTGTGTATCGACACAACTTCGACGACGTAGTTGGTGTTCTCTATCGAAAGGACGTGGACATGGGCCGGCTCGATGCACGGACGTTCCGGCTGGAAGATCTGACGCGGCCGCCGGCGTTTATTCCGGAAACTGTTTCAGCAGGCGAGGCGTTGAAGCAGATGCAATCCACGAGAGTGCACTTCCTTTTCGTAGTGAACGAACACGGCGGTGTCGAGGGCATACTCACGCTCGAGGATCTGCTGGAGGAGATTGTTGGCGAGATCGACGACGAGTTTGACGAAGAAACGAAGTCGCAGATCAAACGCGATCGAGAGAGCTTTGTACTCGATGGTATGCTGGCGGTGCGTGCTGCGAATCAGCAACTCGGTTTGTCACTTCCCGAGCGCGACGGTTACACGACGATCGCAGGTTTCCTGATGTCTCGCGCAGGCAGGGTCCTCGATGTTGGTGACGAGGTCGACCACGAAAGCGGCACGTTTCACATTGAGAAAGTCGACGGCCGCCGCATTCTTCGCGTGCGCTTCCAGCCACGTGAGTTGCCACAAAAAGGCACAAAAAGCACAAATGATGGCCTCTATGTTTTTTGTGCCTTTTTATGTCAACTACTCGTATCGTAGAGCGATCAGAGGATCGACCTTAGTGGCGCGTCTTGCCGGGATGTAACAGGCGAGCAGCGCGGCGAAGATCACAGAAAACACTACGGCAAGAAATGTGAGCGGATCGCTCGGGGAAACTTCAAACAGAAGCGTCGACATCAGACGCGTTAATGCGAGCGCGCCGGCAAGACCGATTGCCAGACCGAGCACGACCAGCGACATACCACTCTTCAAGATCAGCATCAGCACATCACGCCACTCCGCACCGAGCGCTATTCGCACACCAATCTCGCGAGTGCGTTGAGTTACGAAATACGCCATCGTTCCATATATGCCGGCGGCGGCCATCACGAGGGCAATGCCTGAGAAGATTGCGAACAACAATCCCCAAACACGTGATTGCCAAACCGTGTTCGCCGATAACGAAGTCACAGGCATCACATTGAAGATTCCCGTATCCGGAGCAACCTGCCAGATCGCACGCTGGATCTCCTTCGCGCGCATCATGGGATCGCCCTGCGTCCGTGCTACAAAGTGAGTTTGCTTGGCGTAACTCTGATAGCAGGCGTAGTAGAGATCGTAACCGACATCATCGACCAAACTGTTGTGCTTAACGTCGCCGACCACGCCGATGATTTCGCCACAGCCCGTACCATCGTCGTTGCAGTTGACTCGTTTACCGATCGGATCGGCATTGGGCCACATTCGCTCTGCAAGTTGACGACTGATAATTGCAACATCGCGGTAACCGTCGGGCTTAAACGTGTCGTTGTCATTGAAGACGCGACCACGAAGTACGGGAATCTGCATCACGCTAAAGTAGTCAGGCGAAACCGCCTGGTAATTAACGAGCGGATTTTGCTTCTGTTCATCAGTCGACTGACCCTGAATCGAAAACTCGCCTCTATACCAGGGCTTTTGACCGACAAAAGGCAAATCGCTGTTCGCCGCCACCGCAATCACACCCGGCACCTGCGCGACCTGCTGAAGCAACTGCTGATACCGCCGCGACATGAATTCAACCCGATAGTCTTCCTGACGTTGATAGGTGGGATTGATCTCCAGATGAAGCACGCCCTCAGCCGTGAAGCCCGGCGACGTGTTCTGCAAACGCAGGAAGCTTCGCAGCATGAGTCCGGCGCCGGCGAGCAGCACTACCGCCAACGCGATTTCCGCAACGACTAAAAAACCTCGAATCCGCTGCAGCCCTGCACCAGTATTGGATCTGCCGCCCTCTCTGAGTGACTGGTCCAGATCTATTGAACGCATGCGCAAGGCCGGTATGAGACCAACCAATAGCGCGGTTACAACTGCGATCGCCAACGTGAATATCAGTGCTCGACCGTCAAGTTCGATCTTCACAAAGAAAGGCAGGAGTTCTTGTGGCAACAGCGCAACCAACATGCGCAGACTCAACGCGCCGAGGACAAGTCCGGCGACACCGGCAATAGAAACAAACAGAATAGCTTCTGAAATCGATTGACGAATCAAACGTCCATGGCTGGCTCCGAGCGCCGCGCGCACGGCCAACTCGCGCTCCCGTACAGTCGCCTGCGTCATCAGTAAGTTGGCGACGTTCGCGCAGGCAATCAGTAATACAAAGCCACACGCGCCGAAGAGCAGCCAAAACGAGCGCCGTAATTTTCCAAACCAGAAATCTCTTAACGAGGTGACGCTGGCAATAACTTCGGTATTGGTATCGGGATAGGTTTGCGCCAGCCGCGCTGTGATCTCGCGCATCTCTGCCTGCGCCTGTTCCGCCGAGACGCCGGACTTCAAACGACCTATCGTCTGATCGATGCGCATTCGGCGACTGTCACGATCGAAGTAGCGGTCGTTCAGCCACCAGAGATCACTCTGAAAAGGAAACCGGAAGCCGGGCGGCATCACGCCGATCACGGTCAGGCTCTTACCGTCAATGCGCAGTTGCCGGCCGAGGATCGCCGGATCACCGCCAAATCGTCTTTGCCACAAACCATGACTTAACAGGACCGAGTCAGCATCTCCCGCAGTTGGACCATGACCCAGCAACGGTGCGACCTGCAGAGTTGAAAACAGATTGGCGGTGCCGAAAGTTAGACTGAGTGTTTCGGTCTCGTTGCCGAACTCCAGATTTGCATTCCAACGCAAATTGAAGAAGGCGAGTTCGTCGAAGACATTATTTTGGCGGAGCCAATCCTGGTAGTCGGCGAACGACACTCCCGTCGATTGGCCGCGATACTGTGAATCCACCATCACCAAACGGTCTGGATCGCCGTAAGGCAGCGGGCGTAAGAGAAACGCATTCACGACACTGAAAATCGCAGTGTTAGCCCCAATGCCGAGAGCCAGCGTCACGATCGCTATCACAGTGACGCCGGGATTCTTTGCCAGCAGCCGGGCACCGTACCGCAGATCTCGAAGAAACTCATAGAACATGCGCGCAATATATTGAGCTTCCTATCGGCCGTCAATAGAAAGTTCAAATCTGCGTAATCTGTGGATAGGTGTTTACGCGCTCCCATTCTTCGTAGAGGTTGCGAAGAAGGGCTTCGGTTTGTTGATACTCGTCGTTGAGGGCGATCAGTTTTTCTGCGTCACGGGCGACTTCCGGGGTGCCCATTTGTTGTGAGATTTCGTTGAGGCGTTGTTCAGCACGGGCAATATCGGTTTCGACGAGCTCCGGGGTACGTGCGTCTGCTTTCTTTTTCTTGATTACTTTGACGCCCGGCTTTTTGGGAGCGGGGGCCGACTTCTTTACGGGTGGCGGTGGTTCTTCGTGAACAACCGGTTGAGACGTGACTTCGACAAGATTGTCCGAAGCAGAAACGATCGGCGCCGGAGCGGATCCGCGCAGACCCAGTTTCCAATCGTGGTACTCGGTGTAGTCACCGTCGTAATGTTCGGCGCCGCTGACACCATCCAGCGCCAGAATCTGCGTTGCCACTCGATCGAGAAAGTAACGGTCGTGACTGATCGTAACGATCGTTCCTTCATACGCGGAGAGCGCCTCCTCGAGCGCCTCGCGCGAAGGGATGTCGAGGTGATTGGTCGGTTCGTCGAGCACCAGGACGTTCACGCGCGAGTAAATCAACTTCGCGAGTGCCAGTCTTCCCTTCTCACCACCCGAAAGATCCCGCACGTGTTTGTAAACGTCGTCACCAAAAAAGAGAAACTTGGCCAGAAACGAACGCAGTTCGCCCGCAGCCGCAGTCGAAGGCGCAACGCGTCGCAACTCCATGATGATCTCGTTGCGATCGTCGAGGTCGTCGAGCTGCTGTGCGTAGTAGCCAATCTGAACTTTCGATCCCCAGCGGATCTCGCCGCCCAACGGCTCGAGCTTGTTCAGAATCGTCTTCAGAAAAGTCGTCTTGCCCGACCCGTTTGGACCAATAATTCCAAGACACTCGCCACGCCGTAACAGAAACGAAATGTCGTTAGCCAGTTCTTTGTCAGGATAACCAATCGAAAGCTGGTTAACCGTGAGTACATGATTACCCGCACGCTCGATCGCCTGTAGTCGAAAGTCGCCCGACGACTGATTCTGTCGTACAGCCTCGATACGCTCCAACTTCTCAAGCATCTTGCGACGCGATTTGGCTTGCTTGGTCTTCTGCCCGGCGAGGTTGCGTCGAATGAATTCTTCAGTCTTGGCGATCAGGTGTTGCTGGTTGTCGTAAGCACGTTGTTGAGCTTCGCGACGCTCCTCACGCTCAACCAGGTAATCAGAATAGTTGCCGGTGTAACTCGAGGCGCGGCCATTCTCGAGCTCGATGATGCGATGGCAAGCCCGATCGAGAAAATAACGATCGTGGCTAATGATTACATAGGCGGCGGGATAGTCCCGCAAAAACTCTTCCAGCCACTCGACCGCATTCACGTCGAGATGATTCGTCGGTTCATCGAGCAACAAAAGATCGGGCGCCGCCAGCAGCAAGCACGCGAGACCAAGACGATTCTGCTGGCCACCCGAAAGCTTTTCCGTTTCAAGTGACCACATGTCGCGCTCGAATCCGAGTCCCTGAAGAATCGACTCTGCTTTGGCAGCGTATTCGAAGCCGCCTTCGTGTTCGAATTCGTGCTGAAGATCGCTGTAGCGCTCGAGAATCTTTTCGAGATCGTCCCCGGCATCTGCCATGCGATGCTCCAGCTCATGCATCTCGTGTTCGATCTGCTGGAGACGTCCAAAGGCAGCCAGCGCCGACTCGTGAACCGTCGAACCCGGTTTGAAGTGAACATGCTGGTCCAACAACCCAAGCTTCACTCCGCGCGCGCGTACAACGTCACCACGATCCGCCGATTCATCACCTCTGACCAGACGAAAGATCGTGCTCTTACCAGCGCCGTTGCGTCCCACGAGGCCAACGTGCTCGCCAGGATTTACCTGAAGCGATGCGCCGCGCAGGACATCCTGAACACCGTAAGATTTTTGAACATCGGAAAGCCGAAACAACATGACGAGCTATTTTCACGCAAAGACGCAAAGACTTGAAGCCTTTGCGGTCTTCGTGGTCTTTGCGCCTTTGCCGTGAAACTTTATTTGGGTGAAGCGGCGGGCTTAACCGAAACAGGCGAACTGGTCGCGGCCGGGCTGTTGGCTGTGGTTGCCGCCGGGCTTGCCGCAGGCGCCTGGGTTGGCTGCGTCGCATTCTCAGCAGCCGGACGTAAACCCAGGTTGCCAGGATTGCGGAGCATCTCAGCCGCCAGGTGATTTACAATCTTGGCTTCGTTAATAGCTGTCTCAAGCAACGCCGCATTGAGGACCGTTTTGTGTTGTTCAGTGAGTACCTGTGCGATCTGTTGACGGACGCCCGGGCTTTCCAGCGTCAGATTCTCGGCAGTCAGGTGCTTCTCGGCAAGTTTGAAGATATACCACTTGCCGTTGAAATTTACAGGTTGCGTGTAATCTCCGACTTGCATTGGTCCAAAGAAGTTTGAAATCAACTCGGATGGAAAGTTGTTAGTCTTTAGATCCTGTTCCGTAGCAAAGCCGGCATCGCCACCTCTGGTGATGCTGTTGTAATCCTCACTCTTAGCGCGTGCAACGCTTGCGAAATCTGCCTTTCCCTGAAGCTGCTGATAAATACTGTCAATCTTCGCTTTCGCTTGTTCTTCACTTTTCGCATCGTCCTTGATCCCAGTGTTACTGTTGTCGGCGGGATCTACCACTATCATCGTCAAACCGACGCCACGCCCTTTTACGAACTGTTGCCGATTGTTCGTGTAATACTCTTCGACTTCCCTGTCGCTGATTTCGATCTTGCCGTTGTACTTATCTTGAAGTGCGTTGATAGCCAGGCTTTTGCGCGCCTCTTCACGAAAGCTCTCAACCGACAGGTTCTGTGCTTTCAGAGTCTTATCGAAGTCTTCCGCGGTCATACCTTGCTTCTGTGTGGCAATGGCGCCATCGATCTGCGCTTCAGTAGGAAGAAGCTTTTCGCGTTCGGCGCGCTGGAACATCACTTCACGCTGAATCAGGTTGTTCAGCATCTCCAATCGTGCCTGCGCCATCTGCAGCTGATTCAAAGATGATGCACTGCCACCATACTGCTGGCTCACGCCCCGCTCGACCTCTTTGAGCATGATGTTGCGGCCATTGACGGTCGCGGCCACCTGAGTGTCTTTGGCTTCCGAACCGCCTGAGTCACAGCCACTCAGGATCAAACCTGCGGCGACCAAACAAGTAAGGGTAAGAACTTTTGCGATGTTGCGCACTTTAACTCTGCTCCTTTAATAAACAACTTACTAAAACGCTTCACAGCACTCCACCCAAGTCGGCTCTCCTTGACGACCTGGAAACGCGTTTGCTATAAAGCTTGGTTTCTGATTACGGCAAGATTACTTCCGTATGATGCCGAAAACGCCGGTAAAGAAACCTGAGAAATCTGGAGGTTGAATAAAAATGGCCAAACGTTGCGAAGTCTGCGGTAAAGGACCACAATTCGGCAACAATGTCTCGCACGCGAATAATCGCACTCCCCGAAGATTCGATCCGAATCTTCAGTCGATTCGCGTTCAGATCCCGCAGGGTGGCGCGCGCCGAATGAAAGTTTGCACAACTTGCATCAAGGCGGGCAAAGTCTCCAAGGCTGCTTGAGCCTTCCCTGCTATTTCAATCAACCTCCAACCGGCATCCTCGGTGCCGGTTGTTTTTATTTCCAAAAATCTATTCCGAAGCCGTCATTCTGAAACCAGCGCTACGGCTTCAATTTCAACCCTGGCATCGCGCGGCAATCCAGCCGCTGCAACTGTAGCCCTCGCGGGCGGCGGGCTTGGAAAGAAGGTCGCATAGACCTCATTCATACCCGAAAACTCTTTCATGTCGGCCAGGAACACCGTGGTCTTAACAACCTGCTCCAGACTACTGCCCGAAGCCTCGAGCACTGCCGATAAGTTTTTCAAAACGCGCGTGGTTTGCTCGGCAATTCCACCAGCTACAAACTCACCCGTCTCCGGATCGATCGGGATCTGGCCGGAAACGAATACAAATCCATTGGCCTTGATTGCCTGCGAATAAGGCCCGATTGCGGCCGGCGCGTTTTCAGTCTGGATTCGTTGTCTCACTCGAGTAAACACCCTCAAAACAAAGGCGGGATTCTAACAGAGGCCACATAAAAGCACAAAAAGCCATCCACAGATTACGCAGATTATTTAAAATATCTGCGTAATCTGTGGATGGCTTGGTTATGCGACGCCCTGCAGGCGCTCGACATCCAGGACGCCGGGGACGCCTTTGATGGAGCCGATGACCCGGTCGAGATGCTTCACGTCAAAAACCTCGACCGTAACTTCGATATGACCACGCTCGTCTGACGCCACTGAAGCGCGCGCGTCGCGAATTCCGGTCTTCATATCAGAAATCGCGCCCGTGATACCCGCAATCATGCCGGTGCGGTTTTCTGTAATCGCCAGCAGCTTAACTGCGTAGGCCGTTTTCTCCGGACGGCCAGCCCATTCAACTTCCACGATCCGCTCACGGTTGACCATCAACTGGGTAACGTTCTTACAGCGAGTCGTGTGCACCGCGACGCCCTTGCCGCGCGTGATGTAGCCGATGATCTCTTCGCCGTGAAGTGGATTACAACAACGCGCGCGCGTCACCATCAAATCATCAACACCCCGCACCATGATTGAATCGTCGCCCAAGCGGATAAGCCGTTTGACGGCGCGCACACCACTTCTGAGTCGCGACTCTTTCTGTTTGTCGAGCTGCTCGAACTGTTCCGGTCCAAGGTACTTCGCGATGACGTTGCGTGGGACGAGCTTGCCGTAACCAATCGCCGCCAGCAGGTCGTCGACTCGCCCGTAGCCGTAGTCGCTCGCGACACGCTTCATATCCTTGTCGTTATCGTTGAGCAGTTTCTTTGCAGAGAGTTGAAAGCGTGAAGACTCCTTTTCGAAGAGCTTCCGACCGATCTCGATCGACTCCGCCCGCTGCTGTTCGGCGACCCAGTGGCGCACACGATTGCGCGCGCGCGAAGTGACAATGAAGTTCAACCAGTCGCGCGACGGATGTGAATTGGCGGAAGTGATGATTTCAACCATATCGCCATTCTGAATCTGACTGCGCAGCGGAACCATGCGGCCGTTGATGCGCGCACCCGTACATGTGTTACCGACTTCAGAGTGAATCATGTAAGCGAAATCGACGGGCGTCGCACCGCGCGGCAACTGAATCACCTTGCCCATCGGAGTGAACGCGTAAACATCCTTCGGGTAGAGGTCCAGCTTGAGCGAGTCGAGAAAGTCCTTCGAGTCTTTGACTTCCTGCGTCCACTCGACAAGCGATCGCAGTGCCTGCAGCGCCTGATCGTCGTCGCGCGCGCCGCGTTTGCCTTCCTTGTATTTCCAGTGGGCAGCGACTCCTTCCTCCGCGACGTGGTGCATTTCCTCGGTGCGAATCTGCACTTCAAACGATTGCCCGTTGGATCCGATTACGGAAGTGTGTAACGACTGGTACAGATTGTCGCGCGGAGTGGCGATCCAGTCCTTAATGCGGCCAGGCACGGGTTTCCAGTTGTTGTGGACCACGCCGAGCGCTGCATAACAGTGGCGCACTTCGTTTGGAGTGATGATCCGCGCCGCTACGAGGTCGTAGACCTGGTCCAGGCTGATCTTCTGCGCACGGAGTTTTTTCCAGATGGAGTAGAGTCGTTTGACGCGTCCCTCCACAAGGACGAGCGGCACCTCGGCGTCCTTCATCTTTTCTTCGATGCGAGCGGTGACACCGCTCAAAAACGCTTCGTTCTCGGGCCGCCGTTTCTCGAGTTGTTCGGCAAGCTCGCGATAGTCTTCCGGATGCAGGTGTCGGAAAGCGAGGTCTTCGAGCTCGCCGCGAAGTTTACCCATACCCAGGCGGTGCGCAATCGGAGCGAAGATGTCCATCGTTTCCTGCGCGATGCGCTTGCGTTTTTCCGGGTTCAGGTACTGAAGCGTGCGCATGTTGTGAAGACGATCCGCGAGCTTCACCAGCACCACGCGAACATCGTCAACCATGGCGAGCAGCATCTTGCGAACGTTCTCAGCCTGCTGTTCCTCGCGGGAGATATTGCTGATTTGCGCGATCTTCGTAAGTCCGTCGACTAGGTGCGTGATCTCTTCACCGAAGTAGCGACGAATCGTCTCCAGATCGACGAGAGTATCCTCCACGACGTCGTGCAGCAGTCCTGTTGCCACGGACACTTCATCGAGTTTCATGTCCGCGAGAATGTTCGCCACTTCGAGCGGGTGAACGAGATACGACTCACCTGAAGCGCGCTTCTGTCCCTTATGTTCTTTGGCAGAGAACAGGTAGGCGCGACGCAGCAGATCGAGGTCTGCCTGTGCGTGATTGTGAGAAACTTTCTCGACGATGTCTTCGATTCGAATCATCAATGCTGCGAGAAATTATAACAAAAAAGGAAAGAGCCGCAGATTACACGGAAATAGGTCCTATATGACATATAGGACCTATTACTTCCGAAATCTGCGGCTTTTTGCTAGATAATTAACCCTTTGGTGAAGCCTTCGACTTCTCTTCCTCTTCTTTCCGCTTCTGGTTTGCCACACTCAGCTCGGTGGTTCGCTTCAGAGCGGCTTCATAATCCTTCTGGAGTTGAGCTTTCTGATCGGTCTTGCCGTCCATTTCAGCCAGCTTCGACGCTTCGAGCAGGAGGTTGGTCTTGTAAGACCATGCTGATTCATTGTTCGGATCAAACTTGATCGCGTTCTCAGCTTCCGACAAGCCGGTTTTTACGCACATCTGGGCCTGGTCAAATTCCTTCTGCTCCTTTGGCTTCTTGTAGGAGACAGTCGCTTTGTTGTTACTGGGGTCGATTGTTGTCGTCTTAACAGCCGGCTGTTCAGTGATCTTAAACGAGCAATCCCAGTCCTTGCTGGCGAGAACAACGTAAGCCTCAGCGCGTTTCTCAGGCTCGGCCTGATCGTTAGCGGCCCGATCCGCGATCCACTTTCTCAGCTTATCGTCTTCCTTGATCGCGCCGTAGAGATAAGCGACTGCCTTGTAGGCTTCCTCATCCTTCGGGTTTTTGTCCAGAATTGCCTGGTAGGCTGTGATTGCATCCTGGGCTTTGGCAATGTTGTCCGGGGACTGAACCCCTGGCCGGTACTGCGCGTGAATCGTGCGCGCGATAAACATCGGAGCGGTCTTGTTATCGGGATCCAAAGTCGCAGCTTCTCTTGAGTGCTGCTCGGCCTCCGGGAACCTACCTTCACGGTAGGCACGCGCAGCCTCATTCAACTGGTTCTTGGCCCTGATTCGATTGATAACACCGCAGCCGGAGCAAGTGGCAACAAGGACCGCCAAAACTATGGCGATCCTGGTCTGAGAGAGTTTCATTTATACGTGACTCCAAATTTAAGCCAAAAATTAAGGAAGATCGTCAACCTGCAATCCGACTGGATTCGCGCCTGCTCCCTTGATGGCATCGATGACCTTTACGACGTCGCCGTATTTCGCGGCTCTGGGCGCCTTCACGAAAACGGTCTTCTCGATACGATCGTCGTCCTTCACATCCGAGCGCGCTTCCATGCCTACTTTATAGGCACGCGTTTCTTTCCGCTCCTTAAAAACTGCGGCCAATCTCTGTGCTAACGGCGCGGTGTCGTTCACCGAACCCATCGCATCCTGATTGAGTTTGATCTGCAAATCAGGTGAGATCGAGACGACCAGAGTCAATGGATTTGGCTTCAGCTTGCTGAGGTCTTCGTTGGGATCCCGCTGGGTCGGAATGTCAGCTTTGAAACGGCTGGGTTTCAGCGGCGTGACGACCATGAAGATGATCAGCAGCACCAGCAAAACGTCAATCAACGGAGTAACGTTAATGAACGGCTGGGCCGTGGTACTGCTTCTTTTCTCTATCTCACCATCATCCTTCGACGACATCTAGTAATTCTCCTCGTTATTAGAAGCGTTTATTAAGCTGCCGGCTTGGCCGCCGCCGCCCCGCCCTTCTTCTTGTCAGCAACAAGTCCGATCTTGTCGACTCCGAGTTTGCGCACCTCATTGATGACATTGACCACGTCGCCGTAGCTCACGCCAACGCCGCTCTTGATGTAAACGATTCGATCGTTCTCGTTCTTAATACCTTTGAGCATCGTGTCGACTTTGTCAGTCAACTGCTCCTTTTGCACTCTGATTTTGCCAAGATAGTACTCGCCATCGTTCGGCACGGAGATCACGATTGACGATTCCTTGATGATGTTCGGATCGACATCCGGATTGTTCATGTTCTTTGGCAGCGCAACGGTGATGCCCTGCTGCAGGAACGGCGTGACCACCATGAAGATGATCAGCAACACCAACATGATGTCGACCATTGGGGTAACGTTGATCTCGGATTGAAGGCCGCCCTGGCCGCCTCCACCTGACATTCCCATAACTAATCTCCTTCTACTTCAAGCGGTAAACGCTGGTGCGACATGGTATGTGCCGCACCCAGGGGTTCACCATTCCCGGCGTTTCTAATTCCGAAACTACGCTTTCAACTGCTTCGTGCGGTTCTTGATGAAGTAGTCGACAAGTTCTGAAGCCGAGTTATCCATCTCGACCACAAAGCCATCGACCTTACCGGTGAAGTAGTTGAACAGCCACACTGCGGGCACCGCCACCAATAATCCGAGTGCGGTTGTAAACAACGCTTCCGAGATACCGCCGGCGACTGCCGCGATACC
>Ga0097621_100000827_pt1 | contig 21866 bp, 19 predicted proteins | sample KBSMisM72_FD_73165 | JGI IMG/M metagenome (GOLD analysis project Ga0097621, IMG submission 73165) | Miscanthus rhizosphere microbial communities from Kellogg Biological Station, Michigan, USA - KBS Miscanthus M7-2 (version 2) (version 2) | ecosystem: Host-associated > Plants > Roots >... | reverse complement strand
CAATAGTTACTGTTGCCTGGTCGACGAGGATACCTATTGCAAGTGCCAAACCACTCAACGTCATAATGTTGATTGTTTGACCGAAAAGGCTCAATAAAAGCACTCCGATCAGTATTGAAACCGGTATGGTGATCACCACAATCAGACTGCTTCGCCAATCGCGCAAAAACAATAAGACCATCAGTCCGGTTAGCAACGCACCGAGACCACCTTCGGTCATCAAACTTTTTACAGCGTTTACCACAAAAACTGATTGGTCGAACTCGTAGGATATTTTTACATCATTTGGCAGCAGGTTTTGCATTTCCTGCATTTTACCTTTCAGGCCTTGTACCACAGACCAGGTAGAAGCCGACGCCGTTTTTACTACCGGGATATAAACTGAGCGCTTGCCATTGATCAAAGCATAGTCGACCGTTACGTCGGCGGCGTCAGTTACTCTTGCGATATCTTTTACATAGACAGGCACACCATTTTTGGTGATGACGGGGATGTTGCCAAAGTTTTCAGCGTTTTTTACCAGAGTATTCATGGTAGTCAAATACATGGTATTACCTACGCGCAGGTTACCTGATGGCGACATTACGTTGAATTTCGCTAGTGCATCTACCACTTCATCCGGTGTAAGGCTAAAGCTTCTCAGCTTATCCGGATCAACACTGAAGACAATCGTGCGAGCGTTGGAACCGAACGGAGGAGGAGCGGAGAGGCCGGGTATAGTGGAGAACATCGGCCTGATACGGGTAGCCGCCAGGTCGTATATGTCTTTCAGACTTTCGTTTTTACTGTCTAACACCAATTCGCCAACAGGAAGTGATGAAGCATCGTATCGTATTACCTGCGGAGGCAAGGCGCCGGGAGGGAAGAAGCCCTGGGCACGGCTAACCTGTAAAGCAACCTGTGCCGAGGCTTCGGCCATATTGGTGCTTTCGTAGAACGATATTTTAATAATGGTAAGGCCCTGTATACTTTTGCTGCTGATGTTTTTGACACCATCAACATACAGAAACTGATTTTGTAGCCCCGTGGCAAAAAAGCCTTCCATTTGCTGTGCCGACATACCACCGTATGATTCGATCACGTAAATAGTGGGCAGGTTAAGCTTGGGAAATATATCTATCGGGATATTCATTGCACTGAGCACTGCAAAAATTAAAAGGCTCATGGTGATCACTATGGTAGTGATCGGCCTTTTCAGTGCGGATGTGACCATTGACATAATTTTCGTTATTTTAAAAGGTTTAATATGGTGCTTACTCTGTTGTCGGTAATAGCTTGGTTAAATAGCGCATTGGTATAAGCATATTTAGCCTGCACATAATCGGTTTCAGCACGATAAAGAATGTTGAGGGCAGCGTCAAGCTCGATAATGTCTGTCAGCCCGTTTTTATACAGCGAAAGTTTTTGGCGATAGCCGTCATTAGCTGCTTTAAGCTGATGGGGGATTTCTTGTAATCGCTCGCGGGCTGTTTGCATTTCTGCACAAGCTTGATTAGCATTGGCTGCAAGTAAGGTCTTCTGTTCCTGCAATTTATTCTGGAAGTAGTCAGATTGCGTTCTCTGAGTACGCACTTTTAGCTGTTTACGGCGCAGGTCGAAAAGGTTATAAGAAATACCTACTCCAACCAAATAGTTATCTCGTTGAAAACCCCATCCGTTTGAAAGGCTATTGAAATGATCGTTAGCGTCTACACTCGAACCACGTCCCCAGGCAGCGCCTTCCAGTATGATCTTTGGATTATACTGTTTCTTGACCAGGCTTTCCTGCTCTTTACTATTCTGATACAACGATTTATAATAGTTGACGAGCGGATGATTGGCAGTATCTGTATTAAGCTGGCTATAAGGGGAGTTAATTAATTGATCTTCTACCAATGAATCAGCTATGATAGATTGATAGGGCAGACCGCTTACGGTGGCAAGTCGCAATTGTACCTGCTGCAACTGATTTTTTAACTCGATATAATTTAAACGAGCCTTTGATAACTCAGCATTGGCGATACTGGTATCTACTCCCGGGCGCACACCGCTACGGGTAAGCGAGCCAATAGAGCGTAGTATTTCCTGGTTGCGCTGAATATTGCGAGCTTGGATGTTTACATAGTCCTGCAGGCTCATCAATTGCAGGTAGTTACCGATGGTGTAAGCTTCTAATTGATATTTTGATTGGGCAAAGTTGTTTTGTTCAATCTGTATATTCGATTGGGCAACACGATTTTGCGCACCGTAAGCGCCGAAATTATATATTTCCCAATCCAGCGCGGCTACACCAACATTGGCCGAAACAGCTGTGGTGTTGCTTTCGGTACGCACGCCGCGACTATCGGATGGGATGATTCCGAATCCGAAATATGGGCCGGCAACGTTGTTGTTGGCACCGATATCGGCCTGGTAGTTCAACCGCAAGTTAGGCAGCCAGTTGTTGCGGACTTCGGCCGCCTGTGCCTGCCTTATGCGGATAGCCGACGAATCAGTTATTAAAGTAGGGGCGCTTTTATCTACTTGTATTAAGAGTTGCTTTAATGAAACAGGCTGCTGCGCGTTGGCGGCGACAGATAGTAACAGTATAAGCACCACAAACAGCCTTTTATTAATATTTGACATTTTTAGATCATTAATTTGACGAATTCAAAAAGTATAAAACATACCAGCAGACTGCATCTTGCAGGTAATCATTTAGTTACTTCGTGAAATATCAAATAATGAGCTTGCCGGCCAGCAAATAAGTATTCTCAGGCGGCAAAAGAGATAAACGAATATCAGATAATATCCTGCCCGTTATTTTTCTCAATGGGTCGAACAGGGCGGGTAAAAGGCTAAGTAATAAAAGCGACATGGATGACAGCAACACCATCAGCGGGTTTGATAGCTGCTGATGTATCTGGCTGGCATTTTTATCTGCATCTTCAAGGTTTTCGGGCTTGCGTTTAGAAAAGCTCTTGACCAGGATATTGTGTGAGATGCGAATTTTGAAGTGATGATTGACAACCTCGAAACCAAAGAAAGGTTTTGCGATAAACAGCAATGCTGCGAATGCAAAGAAGATTTTAAAAGCAGGAGCTCCTTTCATTTTGATTTTGAGTGACAATTTCTGGTACAAAAGTGGTGTTAAATTGTTTTATAAAAATCAATGTAACGTTAATGTTGCTTGAACAATAATTTTTTTTGGGACGATACAGTGTTCACGAGCGTTCACGGCGATGTGAACATGAGCACTTTAAAAAAAAGGCCCCTTGAAAGGAGCCAGTTTGTTGATTGATTTATTTAGTTGTGGAATATAATTGGCTAATCAGCGTTAGCCCGGAACATCAGTGCACCTACAGTTACGTTGGTACGGCTATCGATCAATATAGCACCGCCATTGGCTTTATTATCCTGGTAAAGATCAAAAGCTAAAGGGTCAGCAGTTTTCACAACGATGCGACCGATGTCATTCAGCTTAAAATCTTCGACAAACTCTTGTTCCAATGTATTGATATTCACCTTGTACAAAATTTCCTGTATGCGGCAGCGGGTTAATTTGCTGTTATGCTGCAAGAAATAGGTGTGTGTAGTATCCAGCGCCTTGGTGTCCATCCAACATAGGTCTGCCTCAATCAGTTGAGAAACATGCGGCTTATTTTTCGCACTCACCAAAGTGTCACCGCGACTGATATCGATCTCATCTTCTAAATGGATCGTTACCGACATGCCTGATATAGCAGCTTCAGGCTCCGAATCAAGCAATTCAATTTTGCTAATTGTTGAGGTAAAGCCAGATGGTAAAACAGTTATTTTATCATTCACACGGAATGAGCCGCTCGAAACGCGTCCTGCGTATCCACGGTAATCATGTAGCTCTTCAGTCTGTGGACGAACTACCCATTGTACCGGGAACCTTGCATGCTCCGTAAGGGTATCAGTTGGGATTTCAACACTTTCCAGGTAAGGCAATAAGCTACTGCCTTTAAACCAGGTCATCCTTTCCGATGGATGCACGATATTATCACCCTTAAGCGCACTTACAGGAATATAAGCAACATTTTTCAGTCCAACTTTGCCTGCCAGCACTTTATAGTCGCTAACGATTTTATTGAAAACGGCTTCGTCGTAATCCACCATATCCATTTTATTCACACACACCACTACTTGCGGTAAGCCAAGTAAGGCAACCAGGAAGGAGTGACGTATAGTTTGCTCGATCACACCTTTTCGGGCATCGATCAGAATAATAGCTAAACCAGCATTCGAAGCACCGGTAACCATGTTACGGGTATACTGAATATGTCCCGGGGTATCGGCTATGATGAATTTACGTTTGTCAGTTTGAAAGTATTTGTAGGCAACGTCAATAGTAATACCTTGTTCGCGCTCGGCTTTCAGACCGTCAGTTAAAATAGCCAGATCGATCGTACCGTCATCATTTTTGCGGTTAGAGGCCTGAAGCGCTTCTAATTGGTCGACCAAAATAGCGCCGCTATCATAAAGCAGGCGACCTATAAGGGTACTTTTACCATCATCAACACTACCTGCGGTTAAAAATTTTAGAATATTCATATTAAAAGTAGCCCCCTTTCTTGCGGTCTTCCATTGCGGCTTCACTCACTTTATCGTCCATGCGTGCACCGCGTTCGCTAACCCTGGAGGCGCTTATTTCGTCAATAATATTGTCTATCTCGAAAGCGTATGATTCAACAGCAGCTGTACAGGTCATATCACCAACAGTACGGAAACGTACATTACGGCGTTCCACCACGTCCTCATTATCCATATTCAGGAAAGGAGAGGCAGCCATTAATTGACCATTACGGGTGATCACATCACGTTCGTGTGCAAAATAGATGGTTGGTAATTCAATTTTTTCCCTGCGGATATAATTCCATACGTCGAGCTCGGTCCAGTTGCTTATTGGGAATACGCGTACGTTTTCGCCTTTGTGTATTTTACCGTTATAGATGTTCCAAAGTTCCGGGCGCTGACGTTTAGGATCCCATTGACCAAACTCATCACGTACCGAAAAGATACGCTCCTTAGCTCGCGCTTTCTCCTCATCGCGGCGTGCACCGCCTATGCAAGCATCAAACTGGTGTTTTGCAATCGTGTTTAACAATGTAACGGTCTGTAACTGGTTACGGCTGGCATTTTTGCCTTTTTGCTCAACTACACGACCGCTATCAATATCATCCTGAACGTGGCCGACAATCAGTTTTTCGCCGATACGCTTGATCATGTTGTCGCGATAAGTAATAGTTTCTTCAAAATTGTGACCGGTATCAATATGTACCAACGGGAACGGAAATTTTCCCGGACGGAAAGCCTTCTCGGCCAACCTTACTAAAGTGATAGAATCCTTGCCTCCCGAAAAAAGCAGGGCAGGCTTTTCAAATTGCCCGGCTACTTCCCGCAAAATATGGATGGCTTCTGCCTCTAACTCGTCTAAGTAATCCAACTGCTTCATTAATAATAATTTATTTAGTGAATGAGTGAATTAGTGATTTCTAATTCGCTTCACTCACAACTAGTTTGTTTTTTTGGTCATGCTTGATTTAATGTTCGGGTAAAATTCACTCATTCACTAAATCACTAATTCACTCATTATTTATGCGCTTCGTGTAATCCGCATTCTTTTTTTGACTGGTCTTCCCACCACCATCTGCCGGCCCTGAAATCTTCACCGGGTTGAACTGCCCTGGTGCATGGCTGGCAGCCAATGCTTGGAAAGCCTCTGTCGTGAAGCGTATTATATGGAACGTTATGTATCCTGATGTATTCTTTTACCTGATCGAGGGTCCAATCGTAAATCGGGTGAAATTTAATCAAATTATTTTGTTCGTCCCATTCCAGGTTTTGCATGTCATGTCGGTTGACTGACTGTTCGGCGCGGATACCGGTTACCCAGCATTTATTGCCTGCAAGGGCGCGTTTCAGGGGTTCAACCTTGCGAATACCGCAGCATTCTTTACGGTTCTCAACAGATTCGTAAAAACTGCTCGGCCCTTTGGCGTTGACCATCTTCTCCAGCAACTCGCTATTAGGATAATAAGCATGTATAGGTTTCTCGTACATTTCCATAGTACGGTTCCATACATAATAAGTTTCAGGAAAAAGGCGGCCTGTTTCCAACGTAAACACCCTGATAGGCAGGTTGTTGGTAAAGATCATGTGCGTGATCACCTGGTCTTCCCAACCAAAACTTGTTGAAAATACGATCTGACCGGGAAACTGGTTTGCCAGCGATGACAAAGCAGTTACCGGATCAAGACCCTGTATTTGTTGTTTTATATCTTCTAACTCACTCATCATAAAACGTGAACTCCCAGGAATTTTAAAATTGCTCTTACGCTGATTAATATCACAATTACAGATACAGCCATCATAATAGCCTTCGCTGATATTTTATTTGAAATTTTAGCAGCAATAGGAGAGGCCAGTGCACTACCTATTACCAGGCCCGATACTGCTTCCCAACGTGCGCCGCCCAGCATAGTTATAAATGTCAGCGAGCTCATCAATGCAATAAAGAAACGTGATAGCTTTACCGTCCCTAATGAGAACCGTGGATGACGGCCACCTGCTATCAAAGTTGACAACACGATAGAACCCCAACCACCACCGCCAACGGCGTCAATAAAGCCCCCTCCAAAACCCAGTAAGCCAACTCTTTTAATTTTTGCGGTTGTTCTTTTGTGGCCGGTTTTTAAGGCCTTTCTAAATATAACGATACCTAATATCAAGGTATATAATGATACAAAAGGTTTGGTGTAAGAACTGTAATGCTCTAATGACGATAAAATATACGCACCCAATACTGCACCAATGATACCCGGAATAAGCAGCATTTTAAACAGCTTCCAATTAATGTTGCCCATGCGGTAATGCATCCAGCCGGCAATACCATTGCTCAATATTTCGGAAAGGTGCACACCCATGCTTGCTGTGGCGGGTGTAATACCCATTGACAATGAGAAGGTTGTAGAAGTAACGCCATATGACATACCAATGGCGCCATCAATCATGGCAAACACAAAACCTGCACCAAGGAAATAGTAAAATAAAGGATTGATTCCCTCTACATAAGTTTTAAAATCCGGATCCTTATTCCATAATGTAAAGACTGTTACCACAATGGCAAACACCAGCGTGCCCCATAATAACCAGATCAGGTTCTTGTTAGCCTGTGGCTTTTTGTCGACTAATACAGCCGTAACGTTATTCAGCACCTTTACTTTATAGGCGAAATCACCCGAAAGCGAGTTTCTTAACTCGTTCATTTGCTGAAGGGTAATATCCAGCTCTCCTGGAATTGCCTCGTCCAGTACTTCTCTTAGCCGTTTAGCAACAGTAGGGGATTTACCATTGGTAGATATGGCTACCTTCAGGTCGCCTTTCTGAACTATTGAACCGAGATAAAAATCGCACAGGTCGGGCTTATCGGCTATGTTTACCAGTAACTTTCGTTCGTGTGCTGAGCTTCTGATATACTCGTTTAATTCATTATCGTTTGTAGCGGCAACCACAATATCTGCGTTATCAAGATCGGTATCTACAAATGTTTTTTGTATGACGTTTATGCCTTCATACCCTCCCGCCAAAGCATGCACACCGGGTACAAACTCTTTGGCAATAATGGTCACCTTTGCCTTCGGACTGTTGCCGAGCAGGGCTGTCAGTTTTTCCAAACCAACATTGCCTGCACCGATCAGCACCGTGTGCAAATTATTCAGCTTCAAAAAAACCGGGAAAAGCTGATTGCCTTCCGCTTTTTCTGTCTGAATAGTGGATGTACCGTTATTCCTGGGAGATAATGTCATAAAATTCCCTGATAGGTTGAAACTCTGGATGTAATGAAACGACTTCGCCAATTACAATTAAGGCAGGCGAGGTGATCTTTTTTCCCTCAACGATCTCTACAATTGTATCTATAACACCAATGGCTACTTTTTCATTTTCAGTGGAGCCGCTTTGAATCACAGCCACTGGCATACGTTGTTTACCTTCCTTTTTAAATATTTCGGTGATTTCTGACAGTTTATGAAGTCCCATCAAAACAACAATGGTCGCCCTTGTACGGGCAGCCTCATAAAGATCATCGGATATGCTGCTGTCAGCTTTAGTGCCGGTCACAACCCAAAAGCTCTCACTCATACCGCGATGAGTAACGGGAATATGCTGTAAACCGGGAACACTAATTGAGCTTGATATGCCGGGAATTACTTCAGCAGGAATACTATAAGATGCTGCGTGATCCAATTCTTCATAACCACGACCAAATACAAATGGGTCGCCCCCTTTCAGACGAACTACATGGCCATAATTCAACGCATAATCAATCATTAATTTATTGATAGCATCCTGTGAAAAGGAATGGTCGCCTGAACGTTTGCCCACATACACTTTTGTAGCATGTTCAGGAGCAAAATCCAGTAATTCTTCGTTAACCAAAGCATCATAAAGCACCACATTAGCAGTTTTAAGTGCTTTTATACCTTTTATAGTAATCAGCTCGGCATCGCCGGGGCCTGCACCAACCAAGGTAATACGTGGCTCTTTAATTTCTTTTTTAATATCTATCATGATTGTACCAAAGCCTCTCTTTTTGCCTTAACATTTGCTAAAAATGCTTCTGCTTGTTTGCGGTAAGTAGTTGCAAATTCTTCAGAAGGTTCATTTTTGTTGATCTGTAATACAAGGTCACTGAAAGTCCCATCCAGCGCAAATTCGCCGGTAGCTACATACAGCTCATCGAATTTGTTGATCATACCTATCTGTGTACCAACATTAGCATTTTTATCAAGCAACAGCGCTTTTGCTGAGCTTATGAATACATTATAAGAATGATAAATAGCATCGGCCCAGGCAGCGTTAGCAAATGATTCGTTTGCCCAACCCATTTTTTCGTCGGCCTCATATAATAGGGTCGCTACCAGGTCGATCACTACGCCGGCACACTCACCAACCCCAATAGCAGGAACGAAGTTTTCTTCGTGTCCCCAATCTACAAACTCTTCATCTTTGAGGGTAGACAGATCAGCCAATGGTTTTAACATCTGGTAGAAGTAATCTTTACCCTGACGATCGTAGTAATGATGGAAGAGTTCGTCCTCAATAGAATTTGCCTTATAATCATTCAGAACAGTTCTTAAAACAGCGTCAGCTCTTTTAGCAGGAACTTTGATGACCTTTTCGGCAGCACGACCAACACCGTCACCTACTGTACCACCGCCTAACAGGACCTGCATAGAAGGCAATACCTTCAAGCCTGCTTTCAGCGAACTACCATGGAAACCGATATGCGCCAAACCATGCTGACCGCAAGAGTTCATACAGCCACTTATTTTGATCTTAATATCGCGGTTATAAATCAGGTCTTCATATTCGTTATAGATTATATCTTCCAACACACGTGCAAACGTCATACTGTTAGAAATGCCTAAGTTACAGGTGTCTGTACCCGGGCAAGTAGTTACGTCAGCAACACTGTCAAAACCTGGAGCCGACATATCTAAAACAGTCAAAGCTTCATATAAAGCTGGCAAAGCTTCTTTTCTTGCATATTTCAATAACAGGCCTTGATTCTGAGTGATACGAATTTCATCGGCCACGAAAGGACGAATAGCATCAACAAATTTTCGGGCAACATCAGTATGAATGTCACCAACGGTTACTTTCACATATACGCCATAAAAACCTTTCTGCTTTTGCTCAAATACGTTGGTAGCCAGCCATTGCTCATAACGCAAAGGGTTGCCAATCTTCACTTCAGGAATGATCAAGGGCTCTGGTATAACCGGTTGGTCAACAGCATCACGGTTGATAGGATAGGTTTTTACTTTATTGGCAATCCTTTCCTCTTTTACCAGGCGCAATACTTCTTCCAGGCCTAATCTTTGGATCACATATTTTAAGCGTGCTTTGTTACGGTTATTACGTTCACCATAACGATCAAAAACACGGATGACAGATTCTATATAAGGGATCAGCTGATCTTCAGGCAAAAATTCTTCAACTATGCTCGCCAGAATAGGCTGGGCACCCAGACCTCCGCCCAGAGCTATTTTAAAACCACGCTCACCTTTATCATTTATTTTAGGGATAGCGCCAATGTCATGTACATAGGAAAATGCAGTATCCTCTTCACTTGAAGAGAACGATATTTTAAACTTACGTGCCATCTCCTGGCAGATAGGGTTACGCAGAAAGTACTCAAATGTGGCATGCGCATAAGGCGAAACATCAAACGGTTCTTTCGGGTCGATGCCTGCAGAAGGGGAGGCCGTTACGTTTCTCACGGTATTTCCGCAAGCTTCACGCAGGGTGATATCATCCTGCTCAAGCTCCGCCCACAGTTGCGGTGTACGGTCAAGGCTCACATAGTGTATCTGGATATCCTGACGCGTGGTTAAATGCAGGTTATGGCTCGCATATTCATCAGACACATCAGAAATCCGTAGCAATTGCTTAAAAGTAACTTTACCAAACGGCAACTTGATACGTACCATTTGTACACCCGGCTGACGCTGGCCATAAACACCACGCGCCAAACGCAGACTCCTGAACTTTTCGTCATGTATCTTACCCTCGCGGAAAGCCCTGATTTTCTTTTCCAGGTCGATAATATCCTTCTCTACAACCGGGTTTTCCAATTCCGTTCTGAAGCTTTGCATATCTTCTAATAATTAAATTTTACTTACTCTTAGTTTGAACCCCAAATATATATATAGTATAGGGAAATGGTAGCATTTGTTGGTAATATTATTTCTTTTACAGTGAAATTACATACAAACTTGTATTTAAATATACCAAATCTGCGCCAAAGTTTAGTTTTAAAAACCGTATACGAAAACTACTGAATTTTAGATACTCATGAGTCAATTTCAACCATTGTGAGATGAGTTATATGTGATTGAAATTCAAAGAAATAGAATTTGATATTTTTTTTCAATAGAAAACCTCGAAAACGATTCCTGGCAGATTTTCGAACAAAAGCCAAAAGAGTTCTTTTGAAATCGATCAAATAATAAAGGGTATACTTTTAACCATTACTCAAATGGGGAAAAATATACCCTTTGCATTGACGCAGATTATTGAAAAGAGGGTGAAGACTCCTTACACTTTTATAAGCGTGTTCTCCCTGGCAATTACGTCGGCAATGCTAGTTTCAGAAAGTATCTTAAGCGTAGCATCACGTACATCAATAAACACATCACGAATACCACAACTGGTTTCCTGCTTGCATTCGTCGCACTTATGATAAAAATTGAGACTGGCACATGGCACCATAGCGATAGGTCCATCGGTGATTCGCATAATACTCACCAGGTAGATATCTTTAGGATCTTTATTTAAGCTGTAACCGCCTCCGGCACCTTTCTTACTATACAGAAAGCCAGCGTTACGCAAGTCTAACAGTATCTGCTCAAGAAATTTTTTCGGGATACGTTCTTCCTCCGCGATCTTAGAGATCTGCATCGGTGGTTTATCGGCATTTTTCCCCAGCACTACCAGGGCCTTAATGGCATATTTGGTCTTTTTCGATAACATCTAATAACAATAAAACTGACAAAGATAAGTAAATATATTATGTCTATATAATTGGTCGGCAGTACATGCTTAGTGTAAATATAGCATTTATTTTTTATCGGAATGCCCAAGACTTTTTCCTGGACTCACCTTATCACGTACCAATTGCTTTATTTCCTTTATTTCCGGAAAGCCGCCCCATTCTTTGCGATCGAAAATAGTTTCGCCATCTACACGTATGCTGTAGTGCCCGCCTGTTTCACTGGGTTGTAGTGTAACACCGTATAATTCGTCTGCAAAAGTCGTTAGTAATTCCTGGGCCATATAAGCAGCGCGCAATAGCCAATTACACTTAGGACAGTATTCAATAGTTATAGTTGGTTTCATCAGGGTAATTTACAAAAACCCTGTTATAAAAAAATATCATCATAAACACGCTAATTAGGGAAACGTGTAAAATGATGATATTAAGAATTATAAATTGTGATTATTATGAGGTTGGTGATTACCTGCTTTGGATAAAATTAAAACCTAAAGCCAGTTTTGGGTTAAACGCAGCTTTCTTTCTTTTTTTGAAGATATTATTGTTATTCACATACGCGCCCACAGCATTCAATACGGCATCAAACAAGTTTTCTATTGATTTCATATAAGCAATTTAATTTGGCCTTTATAACGAAAAATAGAAAGCTATGGTTGCAAAAAATCAGCGTCCCTGATTATCAGGATGGCTTTTTACGATAAAAATGCATTTAGATAAGATTCAAAAACTAACTGATACTTAGCGTATTAAATACACGACTGCGAGCAAAAAATAATTTAATTTATAATTTATTTTACCTGATAAATTATCGTTAGACGCCAATCAAGAAGCGGTCTTCGTGGTTCAATTTTAGGACTCGCAATTCATCGCCAATCCCAATCTCACCCGAACCTTCGTGCGACAGGTTTTGCCCGAACATGATCTTTTTGTTTTTCAAGCGATAGCGGGCCAGCGTTTTTAAAGGCTCTTTACCCGAAATGCCATTTTCCTGGTCAATGGTGGTCATTACACAGCGTGCGCAAAGTTTTACACCGTGAAATGTAATGTTACCTATAGTAAAGGTATGCATTGAATCTTCCTCGTATGGCTCGCCACCGGTAAACACGATATTTGGCCGGAAGCGGTTCATCGGTAATATTTCTGCTAGTTTACTATTCAGATCATCTAATGAAGATTGCCCGATCAACAAAAAGGGATAGGCATCTGAAAATGAGGTGATGCTATCTTCAGAAGTATAACGTTGGTCGGTGCTGCGGTGAGTCTGGTCAGGCATGTAAACCAACCGGCATGGCATTTCGAGCATTGAACTAAACCATTCATCTGCTTCATCACTTACAAACTGCCCGGTACAGGTATCATCCCATATTGTTACTTCAGCAAATTCGTTTTTAACTGCATCAAAAGGTATGGTGTATGATGATTGCTTAACAGAATGTGCGACTTTTATACCATCTCTTGCTAAGGTCGGTTTGAACAAGGCCATTTGATGAACTTCGCGTTGAGAGATAAACTGGTTATAATAATCTACCAGCATCCAACGCCGGTCATGTTGAAAGCCGCGGTCTGTTACCTGTGCTTTATCTAAAGCGATTCCGCCTAATGATTTTATTGGATAAATGTATAACTGGCTAACGCGGAGCATTTGGATTGATTTAATATCTAAGCAAAGATAAAACCTGAACGTTCAGGACAATCATCATTTTAAAAATCAACCTAATGCTGCTGGAAATAAGTAAAGTACGATTCTGACGAGGACTAAAAGAATGATTATAAATAAAATCAATCGATTCGTGTTTTTTGTTTTTATCTGATAAGCTACGAAGAAGGACATCACAGCATCAAACGTTGTCATTCCAATAATACCTATTAGAAAATAATGTAATCTATTTCCTTCTAATGTGAATACACGTACGCTTTGAAAAATAATTTCAGCGAATAGTCCAATGATCGAACCTACAAGCGTAAGTTTACCTATAGTAATGCCAGAATATTTTTTAACTGCTTCCTTTTGACTGAAAATTAGAGTTAGTAAGACGATTAAAAATATGATTACACCTCTAACATGAATTTGAGTCGACGGAATATTTTCGGGAACATGAGCGCCTGAATAATCAAGAATCCATAGGTTGATCAAAAATGCGATCGATAAAATTGCGGTGTATTTCGCTATTACAATTGTGATAGGTTTCATATCTCGCTAAAATAACAAAGATCAACGCAGTCTCGACACGTCTATAACAACTTCGTTACATTTTTGAAAGATTACTGTCAGTTTAACACATTTATCCCTACATTTAAAAACCAATTTTAACTAAACATCTATATTATGCATCGCAGAAAATTCATCCGGGACGCCTCGTTGGCTACTGCGGGGGTTACTATCTTAAATTTCCCGGTCTTTGGCAAAAACGCGCCAAGCAATAAAGTAGTTCTGGGGGTTATGGGAGTAAATAGCAGGGGAAATTATCTTGCAAGCAGCTTTGCGCAGCTGCCAAATGTGGAAGTGGGCTACATATGCGACGTAGAAGACGGAGCCATAAAAAAAGGCTATGATGCTTTAAAAAATACTCCCCGAAAACCCGAATTGGTAAGAGACATCCGCAAACTGGTTGAGAAGAAGGACTTTGATGCACTCGTTGTTGCTGCACCGGATCACTGGCATACTCCGGCAGCTATTCTAGGATCATCGCATGGTAAGCATGTTTATGTAGAAAAGCCCTGCGGACAAAACCCGCATGAAGGGGAGCTGGTTTCACAAGCATTGCACAAATACGGCAAGCACATCCAGATGGGTAACCAGCGCCGATCTATGCCTACACTGATTGATGCAGTAAAACAAGTTAGAGAAGGTGCCATTGGCGATGCTTATTTTGCGAAAGCCTGGTATACCAATAACCGTCAATCAATAGGTGTTGGCAAACAAATACCCGTGCCATCAACACTCGATTTTGAATTATGGCAAGGCCCCGCACCTCGCAAACCATACCAGGATAATTTGGTGCATTACAACTGGCATTGGTTCTGGAATTGGGGAACAGGGGAGGCCTGCAACAACGGCACGCACGAAATTGATTGCTGCCGCTGGTTCCTGGGAGTCGATTACCCTACCAAAGTTAATTCATCAGGCGGAAGATATGCCTACAAAGACGACTGGCAAACTCCTGACACTCAGGTGGCCGCCTTTGAGTTCGGCGATAAATCCTCCATTACATGGGAAAGTCGCAGCTGCAATAATTTCCCGGTTGAGGGTAGTAGTCGTGGATTTATTATTTATGGCACCAAAGGCAGTGTTGTAAACTTAGGCGGTGGTGATTATAAAATACTGGACATTAAAAATAAGGTTTTAAAAGAAGTAAAATCAGAAGTAGCTGCAGACCCGAATAATCCGGTGAGCGCCAATGGCAATTTGGATTTCTATCATTTCAAAAACTTTGTGGGCGCTGTCCGCGGTGAAAATGAGTTGACTTCGCCTGTAGACGAAGCTTCAAAGAGTGTGCTTTTGTGTCACCTGGCTAATATCTCACAACGTACGGGTATTACTTTAAACTGCGACCCAAAGAACGGTCACATTACCAATAGTCCCGAAGCTATGAAACTGTGGGGGCGTACTTATGAAGCAGGCTGGGAGCCCAAAATAGCTTAATTGAAAATCATCTAAATTCTAACATGAAAAAACAGCAATATCTAATTCTAACAGCTCTGTTATCAGGGCTTTCTCTATCGTGCTACGCTCAAACTGGGTGGACAAACCTTTTTGATGGTAAAACACTCAAAGGATGGAAACAAGCCACAGGCAAGGCGACTTATGCCGTTGAGAACGGTGAAATCGTGGGTACGACTGTGGCTCACTCACCAAATTCATTCCTGGTGACGGAAAAAGAGTATGGCGATTTTATAATGGAGATCGATATAAAAGTGGAAGGGAGGGAAACTAATTCAGGTGTGCAAATCCGGAGTCACTATGATCCCAAAGGTAACGACGGTGCAGGTAAAGTGTATGGCAGACAAGTAGAGGTTGACCCTTCAGACCGTAAATGGAGCGGAGGTATTTATGATGAAGGCCGTCGTGACTGGCTGTATCCAATGGATATGAATGCTAAAGCAAAAGATGCCTTTAAAGTAGAAGAATGGAACCATTATCGTATTGAATGCATCGGAAATTCAATTAAAACATGGATAAATGGCGTTGCCACCGCTTATATGGTAGATACTGTAGATAGCAGGGGCTTTATCGGTTTGCAAGTGCATGGCATCAGTAATGAGGGACAAGCCGGCAAACATATCTACTTCAAAAATATCAAAATACAGACAGCCAATCTGAAACCTAGACCATTCCCAGCCGGGGTATATGTTGTTGATTACAGAACCAATCTATTAACAGATTATGAGAAAAAGAATGGTTGGCGTTTACTGTTTGATGGGAAAACCAATACCGGTTGGAAAGGTGCTACTTCAGCTACATTCCCAACTAAACCCGGCGGCTGGGTAGTTCGTGATAGCACAATGACCATATTAGGATCAGCAGGTGGCGAGGCTGCCAATGTAGGAGATATTGTAACTAAGGAAGAATTCAGCGCATTTGACTTATCATTTGATTTCAAGATGAGCCGGGGAGCTAACAGCGGCGTGAAATATTTTGTAACCCTTCAGGAAGATACACACGGGCAATCAGCTATCGGTCTGGAGTATCAGGTGCTGGATGATAAGGTGCACCCTGACGCTAAGTTAGGGCACGACGGTGACCGGACTTTGGCGTCATTATATGACCTGATCCCTGCCAAAAAACAGGATCGTTTTGTTCATCCGATCGGCGCATGGAATACCGGCAGGATCATCGTTTATCCTAATAATCACGTGGAGCATTACCTTAACGGGGTGAAAGTGCTGGAATACGAACGTGGTTCAAAAGAATTTAAAGACCTGGTTAAGGTCAGTAAGTATGTGATCTGGAAGAACTTCGGAGAAGCGAAACAAGGTCATATCCTTTTGCAGGATCATGGCTTTGAGGTGAATTACAAGAATATTAAGATAAAAGAATTACACTAGTCCATAATTCAGAAAAAAACAAAAAACAATCATTTCATAACATGGCGATAGATTCAGTTAACGTCAATAACAAGGCACAAGCGAAAAACACTTACGATGCTATTGTAATAGGATCGGGTATAAGCGGTGGCTGGGCAGCTAAAGAGCTTACGGAGCATGGCTTAAAAACCATTATGCTGGAACGCGGTCGTAATTTCGAGCATATCAAAGATTACAAAACTGCTACCAACAATCCGTGGGATTTTGAACACCGGGGGGCGGTACCTCTGGAAAAGAAAAAACGTCATCCAATTCTCGCACGGGTATGGGGACTTAATGAAGGTAACATGAATTACTGGGCCGACGACGTTGACGCACCCTATACCGAAATAAAGCCTTTTAACTGGTGGCGCTCTTACCAGTTAGGAGGCAGGTCCATTCTCTGGGGGCGCCAGAGCTATCGCTGGAGTGATTACGACTTTGAGGCCAACCTGAAAGACGGCTGGGCTATAGACTGGCCTATTCGTTATAAAGATATTGCGCCATGGTACGACCATGTTGAGAAATTCATAGGAGTAAATGGTTCAATTGAAGGTTTGGAACAATTACCAGACGGACATTTCCTACCGGCCATGCAAATGAACTGCGTAGAGAAAGATGTATCGGATAGGATAAAGAAGCATTATAATAATTCCCGTCACATGATCATCGGCCGCTCCGCTAATCTGACTGCACCGATACCTGGACGTACGCAATGCCAGTTCCGTAACCGTTGCTGGGAAGGTTGTCCATTTGGTGGGTATTTCAGTACGCAGTCGTCTACATTGCCTGCTGCGATGAAAACGGGTAACCTGACGGTAAGGCCATTCTCAATTGTTACCAAAATATTGTATGATAAGAATACTCAGAAAGCCACGGGGGTTGAGGTATTGGATGCCGAAACAAATCAAACCTATGAGTATCATGCTAAAGTCGTATTTGTTAACGCCTCCGCTCTAAACAGCGCCTGGGTATTGATGAATTCGGCAACAGATGTATGGCCTGATGGATTAGGCAGCAGCAGTGGCGAATTGGGCCATAATATTATGGATCATCATTATAATTTGGGAGCCTCAGGCAGGGTAGAAGGCTATGAGGATAAGTACTATTTCGGCAGAAGGCCAAACGGCATTTATATACCCCGGTTTGCAAACTTTTTTGGTGACAAACGGGATTATATCCGTGGCTTTGGTTACCAGGGCGCGGCTAGTCGCGAAGGTTGGAGCCGGAATGTTGCCGAACTGAGCATTGGGGCTAAGTTTAAAGATGAATTAACTGAACCGGGTCAATGGACAATGGGCATAGGCGGCTTTGGTGAATTACTGCCTTATCATGAAAATAAGATCACACTGGATCATAACAAAAAAGATAAATGGGGCCTCTCGGTTCTTGCAATGGATGCCGAAATAAAAGACAATGAGAAAAAGATGCGTAAGGATATTGTAGCAGAAGCGAAAGCAATGCTGGAAATAGCTGGCGTAAAAGATGTAAAAACGCATGATTTCGGTCATAATGTTGGAGATGGTATCCATGAAATGGGAACTGCACGTATGGGCCTCGATCCAAAAACATCAGTGCTGAACATGCACAACCAGGTTTGGGACGCCAAAAACGTATTTGTAACCGACGGCGCTATGATGACTTCTTCCGCGTGTCAAAACCCATCATTAACCTATATGGCAATGACCGCCCGAGCAGCGAACTTTGCTGTGGATGAATTGAAGAAGGGGAATATTTAATTTCGGATTTCGGATATACGATTTCGGATTCAATGACAGGATTTTAAATTTTAATAATTAACACAATGAAAATATCAAACTACTTAAAAGCTGCTTTACTTATTGCTGTATTAGTACAACTTCCATTTAGCAAATTACTGGCTAAACCTAAAGTATTGATATTCTGCAAAACTGCTGGCTTTCACCATAATTCTATTGCAGTAGGCATCCCTGCAATCATCAAATTGGGGCAGGAGAATAATTTCGAGGTGGATACCACCACTAACTCGGCGAAATTTACTGAGTCTAATCTAAAGCAATACGCGGCTGTTATTTTCCTTAGCACAACCGGCGATGTGTTGAATGACGAGCAGCAAAAGGCTTTTCAGCAATATATTCATTCAGGTCATGGATTTGTTGGTGTGCATTCTGCAACAGATACCGAATACGATTGGCCGTGGTATGGCGATTTGGTAGGGGCGTATTTTAAAAACCATCCGTCTCAACAGCAAATGGCAACATTAAATGTAGTAGACCGCAACTTTATAGCCACCAAACACTTGCCGGCCGAATGGAAAAGAAAAGATGAATGGTATAATTTCAAATACATAGCAAAAGGGCTGCATGTGCTGATTACTATAGATGAGAAAAGTTATACTGGCGGTGAAAATGGCGACAATCATCCAATGGCCTGGTATCATGAGTACGATGGAGGTCGCGCATTTTATACTGAATTAGGCCACACTGATGAATCATACGCTGATCCCTTGTACTTGCAGCACCTTTTAGGCGGCATTAAGTACGCTATCGGGAAAGCGAAATAAAAGATTTCAAATAATTTTAAAAAGTTTGTTACACTTATATAAAATATTTTGTTTCTCGTTATAAAGCATTAATTTGCGGACTAAACCAACTATTAATCTTTAAACATAGTTCCAAATGAAGAAACTTTTAGGATTCTTATGCCTTAGCTTTTTTGCTGTGCATTCGTTTGCCCAAAGCAACAGGGACGGCAATATAGCCATCATCCCTGAACCTGTATCACTCAGCCAAAAAGAAGGCGAGTTTACTTTACCAAAAAGAGTTACCATCGAGACCAGCACCGGTCCGGAAATGAAGGAAGTGATCGCTACTTTGCGCCAGCGCCTATCGGTACCCACCGGTTCAAAAGTGGTTGTTCTGAGCAATGCGCAGACAGCAACCATCAAACTTATACTGAACAAAAAGGCAGATGACGCTTTAGGTAAAGAAGGATATAACTTAGCAGTAACCCCTAAAGGTATTTTTATAAAAGCCAATGAACCAGCCGGTTTGTTCTATGGAGTTCAAACTTTAGTCCAATTGTTCCCCAAAGAAATTGTTAGTGATAAATACGTAGCCAATGTAAACTGGATGGCTCCATGCGTTGAGATCACAGACTATCCGCGCTTTAAATGGAGAGGGTTGATGTTTGATGTTGCCCGTCACTTCTTTACCAAAGCTGAGGTGGAAGAATACATTGACAACATGGTGAAATACAAAATGAACCTGTTGCATTTACACCTGACTGATGATGAAGGCTGGAGAATCGAGATTAAAAGCTTGCCGCGTTTAACTACTGTTGGCGCTTACAACGTAAAGAAAGTGGGCTATTTTGGTACTTTTTCACCTCCGACAGCAGATGAACCACGCGATTACGGGGGCTTTTATACTCAAAAAGACATTAAGGAGATTGTTCAATATGCTAAGGACCGTTTCGTAAATATCCTGCCTGAAATTGATGTACCAGGTCATAGTTTAGCTGCTGTAGTAGCTTACCCTGAATTATCGTGTACTCCAGGTGCTGATAAATACCAGGTAAGATCAGGCGAGAATTTCATGAGCTTTACCAAAGAAGGCATTAAAGCAAAAATAGATAATACGTTATGCCCTGCGAACGAAAAAGTTTATGAGTTCCTGGATAAAGTGCTAACTGAAGTAGCGCAAATGTTCCCATTCGGATACATTCACATGGGCGGAGATGAGTGCGCTAAAAATTTCTGGGAGCAAAGTGATGCTGTTAAGGCGTTGATGCAAAAAGAAAACCTGAAAACACAGGAAGAAGTACAGAGCTATTTCGAAAAACGTCTTGAGAAGATTGTAGAATCAAAAGGCAAGAAATTTTTGGGATGGGATGAGATACTGGAAGGTGGCTTAGCACCAGATGCGATCGTGATGAGCTGGAGAGGTATGAAAGGCGGTATCGAAGCTGCAAAAATGGGCCACGAGGTTGTAATGAGCCCTACAACTTTTGCTTATTTAGATTACATGAATGGCGATCCGGCAATTGAACCACGCATCTATGCGAGTCTGCGCTTAAACAAAGCCTATCAATTTGATCCTGCACCAGATAGCGTTAATTCAAAATTGATAATTGGTGGGCAGGCTAACTTATGGACGGAACAGGTTTATAACACCCGCCACCTGGAGTATATGACCTGGCCACGCGCATTTGCAATTGCAGAAGCTGTTTGGTCACCTAAGTCTGTTCGTAATTTTGACGATTTTGCAGGCAGGGTAGAGAAACATTTCGACAGGTTCAACGTGGCACAAATAAAATATTCGCCAAGCGTTTATGATCCAATATTTACGGCAAAAACAGGCGCTGATACCACTAAAACGGAGGTAGAATTATCAACGGAAATAAAAGGATTAGACATACATTATGCTTTTGACAATTCCTTCCCTGATCAGTTTTATCCAAAATATACCGCACCATTATTAGTGCCAACAGATGCATACATGTTGCGGGTTATCACGTATCGCGGCGATAAACCAGTGGGTCGAATGATTACCATCACTGTTGATGAGTTGAAAAAAAGAGCAAAAACCAAGAGGAATTATCCAGGTGGTGAAGATTGATAAAGGAAAGCTCCGGAAAGTTCCGGGGCTTTTTTGTTTGTCGTTCTTAAAACTGCGTCAACTGCCAGCGCAATTGATCAATCTGGTCCCCGATCAACTGAACATTCTCAGCGGTCAATTCAGCTTTTGAATATTCTTCCAATTGCCAGCCTCCGCCTACCTTGCGGATATAACCAATAAAAGAATGATCGAGGCTTACCTGGTAGTAATCTTTCTGCAGTTGTTTCACCTTTACTAGTTTATCACTGCTAAAGCGTATAATGTGTTCCGTCATCTTTAATCAATTACCAGGTTATATTTTATCAGCAAGCCATTCAAAGCATCAGAACTGAATTTGGCTTTGTTGATGGTATTATTTTCAGGGTCGATATTAAAATTATAGGCTGATCGCATGTCAGCATTTCTTAGAATTGTTCTGCTAAAAATAGCGCGGTTGAGGTTGCATTTTTCGAAGACAGCATTAGTCAGGTCAGCTTCACTAAAATCAGCTTCTTCAAAAGAGCAGTCATCAAAAATAGTTCCTTTGAGTTTTTTCTTGTGCCATACTGTATAATCGAGCACACATTTTTTAAAACTTACTTCAAGGGAAAAGCTGCTGCTTTCGCCAAAGTTGACGCCTGTTATTTTGCAGTCCTTGAATTCAACGACTTGTAAGCCAGTTT
>Ga0097621_100000826_pt1 | contig 21900 bp, 25 predicted proteins | sample KBSMisM72_FD_73165 | JGI IMG/M metagenome (GOLD analysis project Ga0097621, IMG submission 73165) | Miscanthus rhizosphere microbial communities from Kellogg Biological Station, Michigan, USA - KBS Miscanthus M7-2 (version 2) (version 2) | ecosystem: Host-associated > Plants > Roots >... | reverse complement strand
GACGACGGCGTCGAGATCGCGGACGAGCCACTTCATCATCGGCGCACCCGCATCCTGGATGTCGGGCTGCTTGTTGGTCTGGCGCTCGAGGTCGCCGAACTGCGTCAGCTCGAAGTTGAGCGCGCTTGAACCGGCATGGCCAGTCAAATTCATCATCGCGACGCGCAACGACGCCGTCGGCGAGTTCGTGAGGATGCGCGGACCCTTCGGATCGAAGCTGTTGACGCGTCCGTTCAGCGCGAACACCTCTTGATAGAACGCCAGCGTCTTCTCGACATCGTTCGTCGAGTGAATCGCGTGCATCAGGCCGATGACGCCTGTCTTGTTCGTCGGATTCTGGATTTGCTGTCCCTGCGCGCTGGCGATCGCGCCGGCGAGCATGACAGAGGCTGCGGCGGATGAGAGAACTCGCATGAGGCCTTCTCCTTCGGTTTGTTCGTGCCGACGGAGGATACCATGTGCGGTAGAAACAGATACAACGATCACCGCTGAGCGCGCAAAGCACGCAGAGGTATCTGGTTTTTCTCTGCGTGCACAGCGTGCTCAGCGGTGATCGTCGTCTCGCGTTATCATGCGCCCGTCCGCGATGACCCTCGAGCCCGTGACACCGGCCGACTGGCCAGAGATGGTCGCCATCTATAAGGAAGGGATGGCGACCGGCGTCGGCACGTTCGAAACCGTCGCGCCGTCGTGGGACGAGTGGAATGCCGGCCGCCTTCCACACTCGCGGTTGCTTGCGCGCGACGGCGGCCGCGTAATCGGATGGGCTGCGCTTAGCCCAGTGTCCAAGCGCGTTTGCTATGCCGGCGTCGCCGAAGTCGGCATCTACGTTGCCGAATCGGCTCGTGGCCGAGGCGTCGGCCGGGCCCTCCTTGACGCGCTGATCGCCTCGGCTGAAGCGCACGGAATCTGGACGCTGCAGGGCGCCACGATCGCCGGCAACGCCCCAAGCATCGCGCTTCAACAACGTTGCGGATTCAGAGTCGTCGGCCGCCGCGAGCGAATCGCCAGGCGCGATGGCATCTGGCACGACACCGTGCTGCTCGAACGGCGCAGCGCGACGATTGGAGTCGACTGAGATGATTCGTGTCCGAACGCTGGCCGGCCTGGCGGCCGCCGCGATGGTGTCGACGGCGCAGATTCGCGCGCCGTTCAAGTCCGATCCGCCGAAGATGTGCAACGCGTGCCCCGGCTGGAATGAGCCAGTGGATCCGTTTCGTGTCTTCGGCAACACGTACTACGTCGGCACGAAGGGCCTCTCATCGGTGCTCATCACGTCGGAGAACGGTCACATCCTTCTGGACGGCGCATTGCCGGAGTCGGCTGAACGGATCGACGCCAACATCCGAAAGCTTCACTTCGATCTGAAGGACGTGAAGCTGATCGTGAACTCGCACGCGCATTACGACCATGCCGGTGGCATCCACGCCCTTCAGAGAGCGAGCGGGGCGGCCGTCGCCGCCAGCGCGCAGGGTGCAAGCGCGCTCAAGCGCGGGGAAAACACGACGGACGATCCCCAGTTCGGCTTCGGCCACGATTCGAACGAGTTCCCGCGCGCGAACAAAGTGCGCGTGGTCAAAGACGGCGAGGTCCTCCGCGTCGGCACGCTCGCGATCACCGCGCACCTTACGCCTGGACACACACCCGGCAGCACGACCTGGACGTGGAAGTCGTGCGAGGACACGCGCTGTCTCGACGTCGTGTACGCGGACAGCTTGAACGCCATCTCGGCGCCGGGGTTCAAGTACTCGAGCGACCCGCTGCGTGTCGCCGCCTTCAGGAAAAGCCTTGCGACCGTCGCGTCCCTGCCGTGCGACGTGATGATCTCGGTCCATCCGGAATTCTCGCGTGTGTTCGAAAAGCTCGTGCGCAGAGCCGGTGGCGACGCCGACGCGATGATCGATCCTCACGCATGCCGCGACTACGCGCAGTCGGCGACCGACATGCTCGGTCGCCGTCTCGCTCAGGAGTAGATGGCCGAACAACTCGATCGACGGCTGGCACTGGGCGGCGCGACCGCCGTCAACGTGCTGGCGATGATCGGCGTCGGCCCGTTCGTGACGATCCCGCTGTTGTTGCGGGCGATGGGTGGGCCGCAGGCGATGCTCGGCTGGTTCATCGGCGCTGTCGTCGCACTGGCGGACGGCCTCGTGTGGGCCGAACTCGGAGCCGCGATGCCGCGATCGGGCGGCGGCTATCAATACCTGCTCGAAACGTACGGATCGCACGGCGCCGGCCGGTTGTTCAGTTTTCTTTTCCTGTGGCAAACGGTCGCCGGCATGCCGCTGGTGATGGCGTCGGGGGCGACAGGGTTCGCCCACTACGCCGCCTTCTTTTTTCCGACGATGACCGCGTGGCAGTCGAAGGCGCTCGCGATGGCGGGGTGCGCGCTCGCGACGGCCGTGATCTACCGGCGTATCGATCGGATCGGCCGCTGGAGCGTGGCGCTCGGCATCCTGACGCTCGGCGCGGGCGCATGGATCGTCGTCGACGGCGCGACGCATGGGTCGTGGCAGACGATCACCTTTCCGCCAGACGCGTGGCAACTCTCCCGAGGCTTCTGGCTCGGGTTGGGCGGCGCGACGCTCTACGCCGCCTACGACTACATGGGCTACAACACGATTTGCGGCATCGGCGGAGAGGTCGTGCGGCCGGAGCGGACCATTCCGCGCTCCATTCTTGTGGCCATCGTCCTCGTCTGCGCGCTCTACGTCACGATGAACTTGTCGATCATCAGCGTTGTGCCGTGGCGCGACGCCGTCGCGTCGACGTTCATCGCGTCCGATTTCATCGCCCGCGTGCACGGCGCATCGCTCGCGTCGCTGATGACGGCGTTGATCCTCGTGATCGCGCTCTCGAGTTTGTACGCCAACCTGTTGACGTTTTCGCGCGTGCCGTTCGCCGCCGCCTCCGAAGGACGTTTCTTTCGAGTATTCGCTCGGGTCCACCCGACCGCGCACTTTCCGTCCTTTTCCGTCCTGTACATGGGCACCGCGTCGGCGATCTGCTGTCTGCTCGAGTTGGACGCGCTGATCAACATCGTGACTATCCTTTATCTGATGATTGCCGCCGTGCCGATGGTCCCGGCGGTGACGCTGCTGCGAGAGCGGCGCCCCGACATCAAGCGTCCCTTTCGCATGTGGCTCTATCCGCTGCCGAGCATGGTCGCGTTGGCCGGATGGATCTTCGTCATCACGACGAGCGGATGGAAATACGTCGCGTCTGGAGCCGGTGTAATGGCGGCCGGGACGGCGGCATACTTGTGGCGCGCGCGCCGGGCCGGCGAGTGGCCGTTTGAACAGAGGAGCCTATGAAATCGCTGATGACCGCCTTGATTGTCCTGATGGGATCCGCCGCTATGGCACAATCCCGCGCCGTGACACACGTCGACAGCGAAAAGGTGGCGGCCGCGTTGGCCGGCGGGCGAGGCGGCGGGTCGCTCCTCGCCACGAAAGACTTCACCGTGTCCGGCATCAAACGGACCGGACCCGGACAGGTGGAGATTCACGACCGCGAAACGGACATCTTCTACGTCACTGACGGCGAAGCGACATTCGTCACTGGCGGGACGATTGTCGGCGGAAAACAGACCGCGCCGGGTCAGACGCGCGGAACCGATCTCCACGGCGGTCAGACCGTGCGCCTCAAGAAGGGCGACGTGATCACGATTCCGGCGGGCGTCGCGCACTGGTTCAAGGACGTGTCGCCGTCGATCAGCTATCTGACCGTCAAGGTCATCAAGTGATTGTGCTCGTGACCGGCGCCGGTCGCGGCATCGGTGCGGCGACTGCCCGCATGGCGGCCGCCCGGGGCTACGACGTCTGCGTCAACTATCGCGCGAACCACGACGCGGCGTCGCGGGTCGTGAAGGACGTTCAGGCGGCCGGCCGCCACGCGATCGCCGTGGCGGCTGACGTGTCGGTGGACGCCGACGTGGTGCGGCTGTTCGACACGTGCGACCGCGAGCTCGGCCGCGTGGATGCGCTCGTCAACAACGCCGCCATTCTCGACACGCAGATGCGGCTCGACGCGATGGACGCCGCGCGCATCACGCGCGTGCTGGCGACGAACGTCGTCGGTCCGTTTCTTTGCGCCAGAGAAGCCGTCAAGCGGATGTCGACGAAGTACGGCGGCCGCGGCGGCGCCATCGTCAACGTGTCGTCGGGCGCCTCGCGCCTGGGATCGCCCAACGAGTACATCGACTACGCCGCGTCGAAAGGCGCGCTCGACACGATGACGACGGGGCTCGCGCGCGAGGTGGCGGCTGAAGGCATCCGCGTGAACGCCGTGCGAGCCGGCCATGTCTATACCGAGCTCCATGCCAGCGGCGGCGAGCCGAATCGCGTCGAACGCGTGAAGTCGCTCGTCGCGATGAAACGCGGCGGGCAGCCCGAGGAGATTGCGTACGCCATTCTGTGGTTGTTGTCGAACGAGGCGTCCTATGCCACCGGTGCGTTTCTCGACGTCTCCGGCGGCAACTGATGGACGGCACGCTGCGCACCGCTCGCCTCACACTGGTGCCGGCAACCTTGGAGGAGCTGCGTGTGAAGTTCGATGGCCCTGAGGGACCTCCTCCGGGAGTTTCGCCGAAGTGGATCGAGAAGCTGCGCGCGGCACGCGGTCCCGACCCGTGGGAGTTCGGGTATACGGTGCTGCTTGCCGAATCGCGACAGGCGATTGGCGGTGTCAGCTTCAAGGGACCTCCAGGGCATGACGGCGTCGTCGAAGTTGCCTATGGCATCGACGAGGCGTTTCAGCAGTGCGGCTTCGCGACCGAGGCGGCCGGCGCGCTCGTGACGTTCGCGTTCGCCGATCCGCGCGTGCGCATCGTCTGTGCGCACACGGCGCCTGGCGCTGCGGCCTCGTCGCGGGTGCTCGAGAAATGCGGGTTCACACGCGTGGCGGACGTCCTCGATCCCGAAGACGGCCTCGTGTGGCGCTTCGAGAGAGCGAGGCCGCGATGAGGTGTCTTGCCTTTCTGCGTGCCGTCAACGCTCGCGGCCAGACGGTGTCGATGGAGTATCTCCGCACGATTTTCGAGGCGGAGGGGTTCACGAGAGTGGAGACGTTCCTCGAAGGCGGGAACGTCATCTTCGAAGGCGACGCGGAAGACCCTGCCGGCCTCGAGCGCGTCATCGAGCAGATGCTGGCGGACGCACTCGGCTACGAGGTGGCGACCTTCCTCCGAACCGACGCGGAAGTGCGGAACATTTCCAAGTACACGCCGTTCATGCCGGCCTTCATCAAAGCGGCCGCCGCGTTGAATGTGGCGCTGTTCAAGGAGCCGCTCGACGAGAACCAGGCCCGCGCGGTCATGGCGCTCAAGACGAAGAACGACAGCTTCCATGTGCACGGCCGCGAGGTGTACTGGCTGTCGCAGACGAAGCTGGCCGAGTCGGTCATTTCGAACGCGGTCTTCGAAATCACCGTCGGCCGTCCGTCCGCGTTGCGCGGCATCAACACCATTCGTCAGCTCGCCCAACGATATGGCCCCAGGTAGCCGCGGCGTCGCGTTTCTTCGGGCCATCAACGTCGGCGGCAGCCACGTCGTGAAGATGGATCGGCTGAAGAAGCTCTTCGAGCACGCTGGGTTCACCGGCGTCGACACGTACATCGCCAGCGGCAACGTCGTGTTCGATCTGTCGCCCTCGACAAAAGGCGCGACGGTCGAACGCACGATCGAGAAGATGTTGCTCGATGCGCTCGGGTATGACGTCGCCACCTTCGTCAGGACAGGCCGCGAACTGCGCGCCGCCGCCGAGCACGAACCGTTTGCTCCAGCGGCGCTCAAAGCGTCGCTTCGGTTCAACGTCGCGTTCGTGAAGCAGCCGCTCGACACGCGAGCCGTCACAGCGATCAAAGGGCTCGCGACGGCCGTCGAAGACTTTCACGTGCGTGGGCGCGAAATCTACTGGCTGTCGCGCGTCATGCAGAGCGAGTCCAAGGTGTCTAACGCCGTGTTCGAGAAAGCGCTCGCTCAGCCGTCCACCGTCCGCGGCATATCGACGGTCCGCAAGATGGCGGAGAAATATGGCTCGTAGGCGGCTGCTCGCGGCGATTGCCGTTGCGGGCGCATCGATCTCGGTGTCCGTACAGGGACAGGCGCCGAAGACGCATCGGCTCGAAGCGACGCCCTCGACGGTCGCCTACGGCTACTACTGGGCCGACGCGAAGCCGGTGCTGCGGATACAGTCCGGCGACATCCTGGACGTCGATACGCTGCTCACGAACACGCCGATGGGGCTCGAACGTGCCGGCGTCGAGCCGGCGCGCATCCAGGACTCGCTCAAGCGCATCGTCACCGAAGTGACCGGCGATCGACGCGGGCCGGGCGGACACATTCTGACGGGACCGGTGTTTGTCGAGGGCGCTGCGCCGGGCGACGTTCTCGAAGTGAAGATTCTCTCGATCGATTTCTCACTCGACTACGGCTACAACGGCTGCAGCGGTTTTCTGCCTGAGAACTGCGAGCGATCGCGGCCGGCGAAAATCATTCCGATCGACGCAAAAAGGCGGACAGCACAGTTCGCCCCTGGCATCGTCATCCCGTTGCGTCCGTTCTTCGGAAGCATGGGCGTTGCCCCGCCGCCAGATGCGGGGCGCGTGAGCAGCAACCCGCCGGGCAGGCATGCCGGCAATCTGGACAACAAAGAGTTGGTTGTCGGCTCGACGCTCTTTATTCCCGTCTTCGTCCAGGGGGCGCTGTTCGAGATCGGCGATGGCCACGCCGCGCAGGGAGACGGCGAAGTGGATCAGACAGCGATCGAGACGTCCCTGCGAGGGCGCGTGCAACTCACGGTTCACAAGGACATGAAACTCGAGTGGCCGCGTGCCGAGACCGCCACCGACTTCATCAGCATGGCCGCGGATCCCGATCTCAAGACCGCGACGTCGATCGCCATTCAGGAGATGATCGACTTCCTCGTGTCGGTCAAACACATGTCGCGGCACGACGCTTACCAGCTCGTCAGCATCGCCGGCAACGTCGCCATCACCCAGCTCGTGGATCGTCCCAACGTCGGCGTCCACGTGCGCTTGCCGAAGAGTATCTTCAAGTAATGCACTACCTGCTGTTTTACGAAGTCGTCGACAACTACGCTGAGCGTCGCGCGCCATTTCGCGCCGCGCATCTCGAGTACGCGACGCGGGCGGTCGGGCGAGGTGAGCTCGTGCTCGGCGGTGCATTCGCGAATCCGATCGACGGCACCGCCTTGTTGTTCAAGGGATCATCGCCGGCGATCGCCGAAGCGTTCGCCACAAGCGACCCGTACGTCGTCAATGGCCTCGTGACGAAGTGGCGCGTCCGCGAGTGGACGACAGTCGTCGGCGAGCTGGCGGAGAATCCATTACCGAAGCAACAGATGTAGTGCAGGCCTTTAGGCCTGCCATGCGGAGGTTCCCATGTGTGCACCCGTCATCATGCAATCAGTCCGCGAAGAGATTTCCCGTCGCGGATTTCTGACTGCGCTCAGCGCCGTCGCGGCGACGGCCGCCTCGCCGCCGGTCGGCGTGGAGCAAAAGTCGGTGCGCCTCGCGAAAGGCTTTCGGGACGTACACGATCTCACGCACACGTTCACGTCGACGACGCCGGTGTTTCCGGCGTTCAAGCCGATTCAAATCAAGCCGAAGTTCTCGATCGCCAAGGACGGGTTCTTCGCCAACGAGATCACGTTCGACGAGCACACCGGCACCCACATGGACGCGCCGGCGCACTTCGTTCAAGGCGGCGCGACGGCCGACAAACTGCCGGCGGACAAGTTCTTCGCGCCGCTGGCCGTCATCAACATCGAGAGCCGCGCTGCGAAGGACGCCGACGCGGTCGTGACCGTTGACGACGTGGTAGCGTGGGAGAAACAGCATGGTCGCTTGCCGGCGGGTGCGTTTGTCGCGATGTACTCGGGTTGGGGAGCGCGCATTGGCAACGCCGGCCGGTTCCTGAACAAGGACGCGAAGGGGACGATGCACGCGCCGGGGTTCAGCGAAGACGCCGCGAAGTTTCTGACGAAGGAACGGGATATCGTCGGCGTCGGCGTCGACACGCTGAGCCTCGACATCGCCGCCGCGTCGAAGTTCGTCGCGCATCTCGCGTTTCTGGGGGCGGGGAAGTACGGCGTCGAGTTGATCGCGAATCTCAACGCCGTTCCGCCGTCAGGCGCGACCATCGTCGTCGGCGGTCCGAAGCACGAAGGCGCGTCGGGCGGCCCGTGTCGTGTCTATGCCCTGTTGTAGTGCAGGCCTTTAGGCCTGCAACCATCGGCAGACCTAAAGGTCTGCACTACTTCCGCAGCAGATCGTAGTACGTGCGGCAGCGCGTCGATCCGCAGTTCGCCAGCAGCTCGTCGATCTTCTGAATCGCCGACGTGCTGTAGTAGCCCGGCGCCGATTCCGGCAGTTGATAGCCGCCGAAGAGCGAGCGGATGATGACGCTCTTGTCGGTGTGCGGGAGCTTCTTCACGTTGTCGACGAACCGCGGGAAGCTGCCGTCGCGCAGCAGATAGTTCTCGATGTTCGAGATGTAGAACGCGGACACCTTCTCACCGCGCCTCGCGATTTCCTGGCCAATGGCTGCGAGGGCGTGCGGCCCCGCGAGGTTGCCCACCACCGGCACGATCAGATCGCGCGCTTGAAGTCCCTTGACGAACTGAAAATCGTCTTCCGACGCCAGATAACAAAGCTGCCGGCCGCGGCGATCCGTTTCGAGCAGCAAATCGCGGTATGTCGGGTAATACTCGCGCGCCGGACGCCCGGTCGATTGAAACTGCAGCGACAGCCCCGCGCGAATGAACTGGCCGTGAAAGCGGTCGATCGTCGCGTGATCCTGATCCGACAGCTTCATGCCTGTCTTCCGGATCGCCTCGTGCAGTCGCTCGGCGTTGGCTGCGAGCGTGGCCGCCGGCAGCGGCTTGGCCTCGTCGAGGTACATGACGATCTTGTCGATGGTCGCGTCGCGCCAGCTGTCGAGGCGATCGGGCGCGGCTCGTCCCGTCAGCAGGCTCAAATACTCCATGCGGCTGCGGGACGCGCTGAAGAGCGCTTTGAACAGCAGATGGAGCAGCAGGTTGTCGCGGCGGATGTCGATGATGAACGCCGAGGCCGAACGAAGGCGCGCGATGTACGAGAAGTTCTGATCGGGCCCTACGCCGATGTACACGCCGCCGGTGACGCCACCCTGCTCGAGCGCAGGCACGACGTGAAGATAGGAGCTTTCGTTCGAGATCAGGTTGTCGGTGTCGAAGTCGCCGTTCGGCTCCGACAACTGCTCGCTGAGCGCTGCGAAGCTTTGCGCCGCCGCGCGCACTTGCGACGTCGCGAGCGCGGAGGCCAGTACGACACCGAGCAGGAGTGCGCGTTTCAACCCAAACCGTCGGTCCAGCAGTCCAGTCATGCCTGCAATTCTGCAATACTATGAGCGCAGTGGCGCAGCCAAAAGTCCGGCCGCTTGAACGATTCTGGCCGTATGCGAATCTTCCCGAGCAGCTGAGCGTCGAAGAACAGGCGGCGCTCCATCCCGACCTGTACCAGGCGCTCTACGGACGCCGTCCGGACCGCCCGTTTTCCATCACGTTGGTGTTTCCCGAACTCGATCTGCCCGATTTCGCGCGAGCCCTCGACATCGCCCGGCGGTCTCCCGAATTCCGTCAGACCGGCTCGGGCCCGCTCACGCGCTACCACGCGCGGTTCTCGATTGGCGACGCCGCCGGCCTCCGCGACGTGTTCAACGTCGTCGGCCGTTCGGCGGAGACGGAAATTCTCGTCGACGATCAGGAGTGGCCCTACGGCCGCGAGTTGTGGATTCCGCTCGTCAGCTTCTTCATCAACCCTTAGCCGGTGGCGAAAACACAAGTTACCGACGTCGAGCGCGATCTGCAGAAGCTCGAGACTGGCCTGAAGAATCTCGAGGCGCAGTACAACATGTACTTCTCCGGCAGGCTGCCGAAGCCGCCGTGGGAGACGCGCGGCGCCGTCGAAGCGCTCGTCAAGCGCTACGACCGCGGCTACATCCAGAATTACGGCGACCGGTTCCGGTTTCAGACGCTGCAGTCGCGGTGGCAGGCGTTGATCGATCTCTGGGACAAAGGCCTGCGCGCGCGCGAGGAAGGACGGCCGGGTCCGTTCGCGCAGCCGCAACGCACGGTTCCCGAGGAAGCCAAGAAGTCCGAGAACCGGATTCTTCGCGTGGCCGCGTTCAGCAACGTCATGCGCGAGCAGGACAAGCTGCACGAGCTGTACGAATCGCTGGCCGAAGCGCGGCACGAAGTCGGCCTCGAGCCGGTGCCGTTCCACAAGTTTGCCGACCTCGTGAAGGGTCAGGTCAAGAAGCTTGCGGACGACGGCGGCGAGGTGGCGTTCCGTGTGGCGATCAAGGACGGGAAGGTGAGCTTTACGGCGCGCGCGATGAAAGGGGTCGACTAGAAACAAAAAGGGCTGAGTGCTTTTCAGCCCTCAGCCCTTAGCCTTAAGCCCTCGTGAGCTTAAATCTTTGTGACGTTGCCGGCTTGCGGGCCTTTCGGGCCGTCAACAATCTCGAACTCGACCGCCATGCCCTCTTCGAGCGACCGGAAACCGTCGCCCTGGATCGCCGAGTAGTGCACGAAGACATCGCTGCCTCCGTCGCGCTCGATGAATCCATACCCCTTGGCATTGTTGAACCACTTGACTTTTCCTGTGATGCGCATCGTTCTCTTCCTTACGTCGACGCTATCAATTCGGCGCGTCGTTGAACCCGCCCCGGCAACCGCTGCCGAAGCAAAAAAAAAGACCGCAGACTTTGCGGCCTTTCCCTTTCGGCGCCAGGCCCGCCCGGCGTCCAGAAGATAATACTGGACTTTGCACCTCATGCCAAGAGCCCTGCTGAGCGTTTCGAACAAGGACGGCATTGTCGATTTAGGGCGTGGACTCGTCGCGCGAGGGTTCGAGCTCATCTCGACCGGCGGCACCGCGCGTACGCTTGCCGAGAGCGGCCTGCCGGTTACGAATGTGTCCGACGTTACGGGTTTTCCCGAAATGCTCGACGGGCGCGTGAAGACGCTGCATCCCAAGCTGCATGCAGGCATTCTCGCCAGGCGCGATCGTCCTGACGATCGCGCCGCGCTCGCGCAGCACGGCATCGGCCTGGTCGACGTGGTGGTGGTCAATCTCTACCCTTTCGCCGCGGCGGCCGCGAACCCGTCGACGACATTTGACCAGCTTGTCGAAGAAATCGACATCGGCGGGCCGTCGATGGTGCGGGCGGCAGCCAAGAATTTCCGCGACGTGCTCGTCGTTGTCGAGCCGGCGGACTACGGCCGGCTGCTGTCGGAACTCGATGGGACACCGAGCCTGGCGTTTCGTTTCGAGCTGATGCGAAAAGCGCTCGCTCACACGGCGTCGTACGACTCCGGTATCAGCGCGACGCTTGGCGCGATTGCGCTTCGAGGGGCGGCATTCGAGCGCGGTCGTCCGGATCTGCTGCCACAGACGCTGCGGCTGTCGCTCGAAAAGGCGCGCGACCTCCGCTACGGCGAGAACCCGCATCAGCGCGCCGCGTGGTATTCGGCTGGTGATGTAGCGCAGGCCTTCAGGCCTGCGGGTTTCAATGCCGCAACGATTGTCCAGGGGAAGGAACTCTCGTACACCAACCTCCTCGACCTCGATGCGGCCGTCCGCATCGTGCTCGAATTCGGCGAGCCCGCGGCGGCGGTGATCAAACACACGAACCCGTGCGGCGCCGCCATTGGTACCTCGATGGACGAGGCGTACGTGCGCGCGCGCGATGCCGACCCGCTGTCCGCGTTCGGCGGGATCGTGGGTGTGAACCGGCCAATCGACGTCGCGACCGCCCACGCCATCGCCTCGACGCGGATCGACGCCGTCATCGCGCCGTCGATCGATGACGCCGCGTCGCCGATTCTCGCGAAGAAAACGAACATGCGTGTGGTCATCGCCGATTTCTCCGACGCGAGCGAACTGCGCGTCGAGGCGCGCTCGATTCTCGGTGCGATGCTCCTCCAGGAGCGTGACCTCGTCGGCGAAGCGGCGGCACCCTGGAGCAGCGGCAAGCTGCCGGACGGATTCAGTGTGCCGACGAAGCGGCAGCCGACGGACGAAGAGTGGAGGGCGCTGCGGTTCGCGTGGCGGATCTGCGCCCACGTGAAGTCGAACACGATCATCTTCACCGACGCGACGCGGACGCTGGCGATTGGCGCGGGTCAGATGAGCCGCGTGGACGCGGCCAACGTCGCCGTCATGAAAGCGCGCGAGGCAAAAGTGCCGCTCGCCGGATCCGTCTGCGCGTCGGACGCGTTCTTCCCGTTCCGCGACGGCCTCGACGTCGTCGCCAACGCGGGCGCGAAGGCGGTCATCCAGCCTGGCGGATCCGTGAAGGACGCCGAAGTCATCGCGGCCGCCGACGAACACGGCATCGCGATGGTCTTCGCCGGCCGGCGACACTTCCGCCACTAGCCTGAGAAGCCGATGACGAAGAAGGGCAGTCCGGACAAGGACCCACGTTGGTAAACGTTGAAGGTGATGGCCGTCTTCATCCTCGCCGCGCTGGCGCTGATGGCGCTCCAATTCGGCGCGACAGCAGCGCATCAAATGCGGTGGCAACTCTTCGGCAGATGAACAAGAACGACGAGCGGTTGGTCACACTCGCGGAATTCGACACCCGCTTTGAAGCGGGACTCGCGAGAGGTGCGCTGGAGGCTATCGGTATCCGGGTCCTCGTGCCGGAAGAACACATGCTCCGAGCCTCACATGCCAATCCGGCACGCCTGCAAGTCTTTGAGTCTGACCGAGAGCGCGCCATGACGGAGCTTCGGCGCTTACAGATTCGACTTGTGGAACCTAGAGAGATCGACGGCTAGGGGGCGGACTCTCGCGACACGCCGATCACAGCATGTTGGAGACGACTGTGTCTCCGTTCGTGATTCCTGAAGTCTGATCGTTCGATCGACGCGGGGGTGTCGATGGCCTCGCGGGCAGCCGCTTTGCACACCCAGTGTCGCCATGGCCATTCTTCCCTCCGCGACACGACTCGGCTGCGCGGTGGCGGCTGCGGCGCTGCTCGCCGCCTCCTGCAGCTCGTCATCGCAGCCCCAGCAGAAGGCGCCGGCAAAGCAAAGCGCGACAACCGTGTCACCATCTGAGGTTCCGACCAGCGGCATCGTAGAAACCGTCACGGCTCCGATGCCACGAGCGGAGGCCGGTGAATCGGAACGCGATGCGGGCGCGCTCAAAGCGCTCGACCGGATGTCTTCCTACCTGCGGACGCTCAAGACTTTCCAGGTTCGATCCGAGACCAGCCGCGACGACGTGCTCGAAAACGGCCAGAACGTCGCGTTTGCCGGCGTTGTGGACATGATCGTGGAGCGGCCCAATCGACTTCGCGCGGAAGTGACCAGCGACAAACAGCACCGGCTCTACTTCTATGACGGGAAGTCGTTCACCCTGTGGGGAAGACGAGTCAACTATTACGCGACGGTTCCCGCGCCGCCCACGCTGAGGGCGCTGGCCGACACGCTCGCCGACAAGTACAGCATCGAGCTCCCGCTGGTCGATCTCTTCTACTGGGGCGAGCGCCGCAGCACCGGCGACCTCGAAGGCGCGGTCGATGTCGGGCCGTCCCAGGTTGGCGGCGTCACCTGCGAACACTACGCGTTCCGTCAGCCGGGCGCGGACTGGCAGGTCTGGATTCAACAAGGCGACTATCCGTTGCCGCGCAAGCTCGTCATCACGACGACCAGCGACGACGCGCGGCCGCAATACACGTCGGTGATGACATGGAACCTCGCGCCGTCGTTCGACGCCGCTGCGTTCACCTTCGTTCCGCCGAAGGACGCGCGACGAATCGCGTTTGCCGCCAATCAGGCGGGCGAGGTCGCACAATGAGGAGGCCAACCATGTCGGGATCGATTGCGCGCCATACGCGCGTGCCGGCCACAATCGCGCTGCTGCTGCTCGGCGGCGTCACGCTGTTGGGACAGCGGGGCGCACGCAGCAGCGTCAGCCGCGGCGGCGGCGCCAGCGTGAACCGTAGCGCCGGCAGCGCCGACCGCAGCTTCAACAACGTGAACGCGAATCGCAACGTCAACAACGTGAACGTGAATCGCAACGTCAACAATGTGAACGTGAATCGGAACGTCAACAACGTGAATGTGAATCGGAACGTCAATGTCGATCGCGACGTCGACATCGATCGCCGCTACGGCGGCTGGGGCGACGGTTGCTGCTACAACGGGGTCGGCCGGGCGGCCGCGGTCACCGCAGCGGCCGTGACAACGGCGGCCGTCGTTGGATCGATCGTTCACTCCATTCCGCCGTCATGCTCGGCGATCGACATCGACGGCATCACGTATCAGCAGTGCGGCTCGACGTGGTACCAGCCGCAGTTCGCGGGAACGACCGTCAATTACATCGTCGTGAATCCGCCAAGATAGGTTCGAGAGGTTCGAAAGGTTCGAAAGGTTCAAGCCGGTCGACGAGAATGTTGGAACTTTCAGAGGGCAATCCTCTCGCTTGAAACCGAGTACGGCCCGCCAGATGGATGCTTCCTGCTCGCAGGTCCGCTGGGGAGTGGGTTGGGTGTGGTGGCGTGCGGTGGTTCTCGGTGGTCCACTGCGAGATGAAGCGTCTCTACGTCAGCCCGCCAGGACGCGGACACGGTCTTGGGCGCGTTCTGGCCCAAACCCTCATCGCGGCTGCACGCGACCTCGGTTATCAACGGATGCTACTCGACACGACGCTTTCGATGTCCAGTGCGCAAGACCTGTACGCGTCGCTCGGGTTCACTCGCACGGGGTCTTACCAGTACAACCCAATCGACGGCGCAACGTTCTGGCAGTTGAACGTCTAGAGCCCGTCGAACTCCTCGAACCTCTCGAACCTCTCGAACCCCTAGAACCTTTAGATGGACTCATTTCGGAAATTCCGACAGCACGAGACGCAGCTCGTCGGCCAGCGCAGGACGGGCGCGATCAGCCCTCGACGCATCGAACGTCAACATAGCGCGCAGCACCGTCGTCCCGGCGGGCACGTCCGCCGCGCCCTCAACCGGCAGTAGCGCGGTCTTTCCGTCGCGTTCGCGCGCGCCTATGGTCGGTGCAGGCAGGGTCCCGACCAACCGCTGGTTGGCGTCGAAAAACATGACGGAAAACCTCGCCAGGTTGAGGGTGTCGCTAAGGCCGCCCACGAAGGCCGTCAGGCGTGCCCCGGCGCGTCCCTCGCTGATGGCCTTGCGCCATGACGGATCGAGAACGATGTCCTGCTGAATCGCGCTCGCCCTCCCGACTCCGACGCCAGCAAAGAGGTGTTCGCCCCGTTGGTCGGGGCCGGGAAACCGAAGTGGAAAATCCAGACCGTCGCCGCTGTACGCCAACCGCGACACGGACCCAAATCCGTCGACGGCCCGCCATCCCGCGAGCGCGCCCGCCCCGTCGCCAGCAGCGTCCGCACCGGGATTGACAATCAGGTTGTCGCTGGTCCGCGCGGCCTTCGCGGGCTCCCATTGCAGGCTGAGCAACGGCCGATCGCCGCCGATGTTCTTCGGCGTGACGGCGAGCGTGTAAACGCCTCCGGGCGACGTGCCCCCGAGACTCAGACGTTCACCGGGACCAGAGGCCATTCCTTCAGCCACGACCTTGCCGGCCGCGTCCAGCAACTGCAGGTGCACGTGGTCCCTGGCCGATTGAAGGGCTGAGTACGCACGGTCTGCCACGAACACGAGGAACTCCGGGAAGCCCAGGACACGCTCGACCGGTCCGCCTGGATGAATCACGTCGTCGACGCGCGTATGTACCAGGCTCGGGATCTTCCTCGGGTCAATGCGCACGCCGTTCTTCAGTGTGTAGCGCCCGGCGCTTCCGGTGACCTTGACCAGGAACCAGGCGTTCTCGTCGAGTGTGACCTCAAGGGGCGTTGCACCACAGGCCGCGCTGCGACCGCTTCCGATTCGCATTCCCTGCGAGCTATCGGCGTTGAGGCGAAAAACCTCGAGCGCGATTTGCGAATCGTTGCCGTAGACCTTGACCGTGGGAATCGCCGCGAGCAGGACCTTCTCGGCGAGTGTGGCCACCACTCCGCGCACGATGAAGAAGTCGACATCGGCGTCGGTGTGCAACGAGGCATCGATTGTGACGCGCGGATCGGTGAGGGACGCCGTGACCGAGCCAGGCGCGGCGTGCACGCGCGAAAAGAGGCGCTTGGCGGTCGCGACGCTATCGTTGCCTTCGAAGTCGTCAGCTGGGTAGGCGTCGGACGCGAACCCGATCGTCAAGTTGTAGGCATTCACGTCAGTGGCGCGTAGTCCCAGCCGCAATGGCCCGCCGGGCACGCGATACACAAGGCTGTGGCCTCCGCCAGCCAGCGGCTGGTCGCTGCCTGCGACCAGGCTCGGTACCCCGCAGGCGTCGCGCAGGCTCTCGAGGCTGTCGATCGCGGTCGCGCCCAGGCTTTGCGGGTAGGCCATCCCGATCGTCATGCGGTTGCCGTTCGGCGACACGAACTTGAAGTGGTCGCGGTCGCGTCCGTCGATGTTGAGGTTCGATCGCGCGTAGGGCGGCGTCGGGCCGAGATCGGTCGGACTGGCCGCGAGGTCGTTGTTCTCGAGAGCGTCTCTCACAACGGGCGAGGCGCCGGCCGCGCGGCGTACCGCGGCGTAGGCATCGACCATGCGTGTCACGAGGCCGGTCCCGGGCCGCGCCGTGTCGCGCAGGATCTGGGCGACTGCATCGTGATTGAGATCTGGGTTGAGGGCCTTCATCATCGCCACGACGCCCGCGACGAACGGCGCCGACGCGCTGGTGCCGCCAAAGCTGTTGGGAACGACGGGCGTTCCGAATGCGGCCGACTGTGGGAGGGCCTTCCCAGCGCCGTCTTGACTGGCGGGGTACGCCATCATCGGCAAATTGGTCGGAGCGAATACCAATACATGGCCGCCGAAGTTCGAGTACGACTGGATGGTCGTCGCGTTGCCGTTGAGCGCGCCGACGCAGATCACGTGGTCCTCGATGCAGGGATGCACGAAGTTGTCTGCGCCCACGTCGAAGCCGATCGACGGACTGGCCGGCAGTCCGTCGGGCGGCCGCCCGTTGCCGGCCGACGCGATGAAGACCACCTTGCTCCCGTCGCCAACCGCATCGTCGAACGGGTTGTCGTCACGATCGTCGATGCGGCACGACACGTTGCAATCGCCGCCGAAACTCATCGACACGACGTCGGCACGCCAGGCGATTGCGGTCCGAATGGCACGGTTGCGCTCGTCCTTCGTTCCGTTGACGCGCAAGAGAATCGGGTCGGCCACCTGCCAGCCCGTCCCGATGCCGCCGCGTCGATTGTTGCCGACTCCTGTCGCTGAACCAGTGGAACCGGTGCCGTGCCAGAAGCATGGATTTCCTGACCCGCAACCCGGGCCAGGATTTGTACCGTCTGCGAAGTAGTCGTCGAAGTCGATGTCGTACTGGACCGGTTTGCCCGACGCCGGGAAATCGCTGTCCGTGCCGAGCGGCATGCCGGCCGGATCGAGATAGAAACCGCCGTCGATGATGGCGACGCGCGTGCGCCGGGCGATGCCGTGCGCCGCGATGAACTGCCATGCGAGACGCGCGTTGGATTGGTTGCCGGTCGCGCCGTAGTCGATGTACGCCTTCAGGCCGAGCGGGTCGTCGAATCCGGCCGGTGGACCGACCCCGGCGCGCTCCTGCGTTGCGAAGAGCGTCACGGGAAAGCCTTGATGTCCTCGACTGATGTAGGAGGCCGACACGCTGTACCCGGCGGCTCTCGCATCCAGAAGGGCGGAGATCGTCCGGAGGCCGGGTTCGGACGAGAACGCGAGCCGGCCGGTGAGCTTTGCCGCCGCGGCATTGGCCGCCAGCGCCTCGAGATTGGCTCTCGTCGGATCAATGCGCACCTTGAACTGCGTTGGCTTGCGCTGTTCTTCGCTCAGCGTGAAGCCCAGCTCGCGCGGTGCCTGAGGGATCGCGTCGTCGCCGACGATGGTGCCGGCGTAGCGATCCACGAACGCCTTCAACTCGGCTGGGTTCTTCGGCTTGACGAGCACGATGCCTTCCAGGAATTCACTCTGCACGCCCTTCTCGTCGCGCGAGGCCGCGACGGGCTGGGGCGTACCTGCCGCGTTCAGCGCGGGCTGCGCGGCGACCACGGCAGGATCGACGCGGGCCTCGAACGGCACGGGCCTGTCGGTCTTGCCGCATCCCGCGATGAAGAACGCAGCGATCAACACCGTCAGGAGCTTGGCGCGAGTTCGTACATCGCGTGCGATCGCCTTCATGTCCACGTCCCTTTCGCGTCGAAACCGAGTTTTTCCAGGGTCCGCTAACCACGCGTGAAGACCGCGTTGGATGCCGCACCGCAACCATGCTGCCGAGCAGATACTCGACGTCGGCGCAACTTCGGACAATGGACTTCAGCAGATCCGGCCTGTTGGTGGATGTTCGATCTTGCACATGCAGTCTTCTCGAACCTCTCGAACCTCTCGAACCTCTCGAACCCCTCGAACCTTTCGAACCAAAATAGTTGCCCATGTTTGAGTTGGACCGCGTGGTGCCGTGGGGCCGCTCGTACGACGAGTACTGCCGGATGTTCGCGCTGAGCAGCGACGACCTGCGGCGGAACATTCTCGGCTGTGGCGACGGGCCGGCGAGTTTCAATGCCGAGGCGACGCGTCGGGGCTCGCGGGTCGTCTCGTGCGATCCGATCTATCGCTTCGAGGCGCCTGAGATCCGACGGCGCATCGACCAGACATACGACGAAGTGATCGAGCAGACGCGGCGCAACGCGGATGACTTCGTGTGGACGGACATCGCCTCAGTCGACGAACTCGGCCGCGTTCGGATGACGGCCATGACGACGTTCCTCGAGGACTTCGATCGCGGAAAGTCTGAAGGGCGCTACGTCGATGCCGAGTTGCCTTCGCTTCCGTTCGCCGATGGCTCCTTCGAGCTCGCGCTCTGCTCGCACCTCCTGTTTCTCTACACGGCGCAGCTTGGCCAACCGTTCCACCACGATTCCGTCCGCGAGCTGTGCCGCGTGGCTCGAGAGGTCCGCGTGTTTCCCCTGCTGGCGCTGGGTGGCCGGCCGTCTCCGCTCGTCGAGCCCGTCGTCGAGACCCTGCGGCGCGACGGATTCCATGCCGATATCGATCAAGTGAACTACGAGTTTGCGAGAGGCGGGAACGAGATGCTGCGGATTCGAAGGCCGAACTGATGGACGACCCATGGGCTCTGGCCGTCGGTGTGTTCTTCGTCGGCTGTCTTGCCGCGCTTCCCGTGTCGCTGGTCGTGCGCGATCGCGTTCGAGAACGCTGGCGGCGGCCACGGGCTGGCGGGATCTACTCGATGACCGGCGAAACGGGCGAGTACAGATTCGCGAAGGTGTTGTTCGTTGATCCAAGTGCCGTACATGTCCGTGTCTACGCGGGGGGCATGTCCCAACGTCCCACGAGAGTGAAGCCGGCCGATCTTCGATTGGGCGGCGACGATCCGGGCATCGGCCACCTGCCGGTCACTCATGCGGTCTTTGCTGCGGGGAAGCCGCAGCTGATCACGACGGATGCGGTTCGCCCGGAAGAGTTGGACGGCTACGACATGTGGAAAGAGGCCGGTGGGAATGTCTGGGGCGACGAACATCGCGCGATTAGGCCCGGACGAATCCGATGACGAAGCTGAAAGACGGTCCCGGCGAGGAAAACAACCCGATCCGTCAGTACCAGGAGTGGACCGAGCATCGGTACGATCCTGGCCACTGGCTCGGGGGCAACACACCGCCTTCGACGCGATCTTTTTACGCTGGCATGAACCGCCGATGGCTCGGCGTCGCCTACGTCGGAGCGACGCTGGTCAGCGCGATGCTCGCGATTCATTACGCGCAGGATCGCGACGCGCTCGTTCTTGTTCTGCTGATGATGCTGATCGTGTACGGGATTCCCGGGCTCATCATGCTGCTCGCACGCGATCGCGTCCGCCGCCAGCGGAAGCGGCACCACGAACATCGCTAGTTCCGAGCTAAAGCGCTTTGCGTGGTCCTTTGGTCCGTCCCTGGTCCAAAAGTCCTTGGTCCATCCCAAGTACCAAGGACTCACACGACGCAGAATCGAAAGGCGCGCTAGGCTCGCCTGGGTTGTGTCGCCGCGAACGGCAGCGTGACGAGGATGAGGAACAGCATCAGGAACTCGGAGTCCCCGAAGTTGTATTCGAACATGCCGGCCGCGAGCATGGCGACGACGGCCGCCAGACCGGTGGCGGCGAGCAGACGCTGACGCTTGTCGCCCACCATCCGCGACAGCCCGACAACCAGAGCGAGCACGAACCATATCCACGCGGCGAGGGCCGGAAGGCCGCGTTCAGCCGCGATCTGCAGCGGCACGTTGTGGAGGTGCGGGTTGGTCAGGTTGACGGCGTCGGGCTCGCGGTACTTCGCGTACAGCGGCTGCACCATGTTCGGTCCGAGCCCGACGATCGGGTGGTCCTTAATCATGTGCACGCCTTCGCGCATCATCACCAGACGATCCCGGTTGGTCGGATCCTTCAAGTTGAAGATCGATTCGAAGCGATCGGTGACGCGCGCCGGCGCGGCGACGAAGAAGATCGCGGCCACCACCGGAAGGATCGCGAGCAGGCGCTTGTCCTTGAGAAACAGCAGCAGCGCGACGGCGGCGCACGCGCCGACCTCGGCGCTCCGCGCGAACGTGAGCGGGATGGCGACCGCCAGCGCCGGCACGACCAGCGCGGCCCAGAGTCGATCGCGATCGCCGAAGAGAATCCGGGCGATCGCCGTGCCGATGACGAGCATCAGCAGCCCCGAGTAGGTCATGTAATGGCCGAGCGTGCCCTGCGGACGCTGCCCGAGGTTGTCGTAGTGCAGCACGCCGTACTGGAAGATGCCGACCGCTGCCGCCGCCGCGGCGCACGACACGATCACCGTCACCATCGTCTGCGCGTGTCCACCTCGCATGAAGCGGTAGACGAGCGGCACGATGAGGAAGAGCACCATCTGCTTGCAGGCCATCAGGCTCGTGCGCGGATCCGGCGAGAGCGCGGTGCTGATCAACGTCAGGACCGCATACACGATGAGCGGCCACGCGAACGACGGGACCTCGACCGACTCGCGATCGACGACGATCAACGCAATCCAGCAGGCCAGGGAAACGGTGAGGAGAATCTGCGCGACGGCGATCGAGAACTGCAGGGCGCCGGCGACGCCGAACAGCGCGAGCAGTCCCACCTGCTCGAGCGCGGCATGGCGTCGAGGAATACTCATCACGTTCGCAGCCACCGGCATGTGACGCTTAGTGTAACGCGACGGACACGGGGGGACTCTACCTAGCTTTTACACAAATCGTCGGCGCGTGCCGAAAGGCGCAACGCTCGGAAAGGTTCGAAGGGTTAACGAACCTCACGAACCTAGTGAGAGCGGATCGCCGCGGCTCGGTTGAGGGCGCGCTCGGCGGCTTGAATCACCTGCTCGGGCGTCAGTCGCATCAGACACCGAAAATCACCAGGCTCGCAGACGCGCTGATCGCAGGGACGGCAGGGGAGGCCGTCAACCTCCGCCGCCTCGGCCGGCCATTGCGACGCTCGCCACGGACGCGAACGAACGGGCAGCGTCGGCCCGTAGAGGCCGACGATCGGCACGGTGGTTGTCGACGCGATGTGCATCGGCCCGCTGTCCCCGCCGATATAGAGGACGGCGCGATCCATCAGGGCACGCAGCTGGTCGAGCGTGAAGTCGGCCGAGAGGAGTCGGTTGCGATCGGCCATCTCGAGTCGATCGATCGATTCGCCCATCACGCGCGCGGCGGCATCGCGATCCGATGGTCCGGCGACGACCATGACGCGCCGTTTGGGATGCCGGCGCAGCAGCATGGCGATGAGCGACGCGAACGCATCCGGCGGCCAGCGTCGGAAC
>Ga0097621_100000825_pt1 | contig 21908 bp, 15 predicted proteins | sample KBSMisM72_FD_73165 | JGI IMG/M metagenome (GOLD analysis project Ga0097621, IMG submission 73165) | Miscanthus rhizosphere microbial communities from Kellogg Biological Station, Michigan, USA - KBS Miscanthus M7-2 (version 2) (version 2) | ecosystem: Host-associated > Plants > Roots >... | reverse complement strand
CCGGCCCACACTGCGCGTGTACTGACTATCCATTGCAATGCCCAGGAATTGACTGCAACGACGTAAAGCAGCAGCCGCCAACGCGTCGTAAAATTGAGCAAGAACATGGGCAGAAGGATCAGGGGCAGACTGTAGGCTTGGTATTGGCTGAAAAACCGGACATTCGCGAATTCCAGAAACGGGGACAACCACGGGAAATCCTTGCTCTCGAAGACGTACAGGACATAGGTAGTCCAGAATTTCAGTACCAACAACCCGGCGCCGATGGATAGCGCTATTGCCAGGGCAGTTTCGGTCTTTTGTTTTTCGACGCGAACCGCACTGGTCAATACCAGGAATAACACGACAAGCTGCGCGGTGAGGGCCATTTCCATTGCCCCGAATCTGACGGAACCAGAGTTCAGGGTGCTCAGCACGCCTCCTGCCACCAAAATAGCAATCAGGGCGCGGGGCCAATTGCCCAGGGAAACCCAACTAGACACGACTGCGGCAGCGAAGGGTGGCAACAGTAGCTGCACGACGACCACCGCCAGCAGGATCAATTCAAGACAGCGGGCATCGTCATAGAGTCGTGGTGTCAATCCCGGAACCCAGACCGGAGCGAACGTCAGGTACAAACAGACTGCCGCGAGCGCCGGCAGAAGAAACATCCGGCGATCCATGGCGGATAGCTTCAAAGTGGAATCGACCATCGTTGATTTCCGTGCACGTTGCCGGGGGCGCTGGAATCATCAACAACGCCTTGCATCAACGTCTCCCGAATCATGAATCGCGTTAGGTTCGCTGTGACGAGAAAAAGCGGAAGCAGACATGTTCTTTCCCTGCCGGGAAAAATTTGATTTGCCATCTTGTGTCTGATCTGCAGCCGGTCACCAAGCCCGCTAAACACCCGACACCTTCCGCTCAAAGAAAGAAGGCGCCCTGAGGCGCCTTCTTTTGAAGCAATCAGGGCAATCAAACCGCCCCGGTGATTCGGTCGATCAAGTGCCAGTCGCGAATCCGCTGGCGGTAGTGGCCTGACGGCATGAACCCGGCAAGTACTTGCTGATGTCCGTGGCGCCGTTGAGCGTCGTATCCGGACCGCAGTCCCACGCCGCAATCGCCGATCCAGCGGTGATCTTGGTGCTGCGGGCAGCGTCGGCCCAGGGGAACAAAATAATGCCCTTGCCGTTGGTCGCGGTGTTGATGCCGGTCACGATAACCTGGATGCCGCCATCGGCATTGGTACCGATCGAGGTCACGTACTTGGATACTTGCGTGCCAGTCTTGGATTCGCAGCCCCAGTTGCCCGGATTGGGCAGGACTGACGACGACTGCGTAGATTCAGTAACACTGGTACGGCAGGCCGAGGCAGCAAGAATGGCTTCTGACATCTTGGCACGTGCGGTGTAGTCCTGGTACGCCGGCAACGCAACCGCTGCCAGAATACCGATGATCGCGACTACGATCATCAGTTCGATAAGAGTGAAACCCTTTTGTATTTGCTTCACAGAAATCTCCTAGTGGATTGCGGGCGAAACATCCGGCCGTATGCTCCCTGGCGCAATCGCTATGCCAGAGTGACGCCTTCGACCTAGGTACACCCTCAAGTCCATGCCTTGTTGAGATTAATTTACGAAGACAAGGAGACAATGCGACTTCGTTTTAACCTCTGACCAAGCACTTCGGACCCTGTTTGTGACATTACCTGACAATATGTGTCAGGGCGACAAAGCGGCATAGCCTCATGAAACAAGACGTTTTTCCGAGTCGGTTCTGCTAAATGTAGGTCCTGTCGAGGACTTGAGGCTTTTACCAACCAACGGTGTGCACCCCTTGCAATCATCAGCCCCTCGCCACTCGCTGGCGGCGAAACGGCGAAGCCACTCCAGAAGTTAATGAGCGCCTCGAATGTTTCGGCGGCGGTCGGAGAGAAAAGTAGGAATAACTGCCATTGGTGTCGAACTCGTGAAAAACTCGACAGTCCTTTAACTCCACGGGCGCGGGCAGCGGTTGGACAGATGCTGTGATCCTCATTCCCGAACCCGAAATCTACGACACGACGGCGTCCAGTCAGGCGCTGGACTTTTAGACCGAACTTCTCCGGTACCCTATAGTCCGGGGGAATCACGATGAGGGCACGATCATACTGTTTTTCCCGTTTCGTCAAGCCCTGACACATAGCTAAAAATAACTTCACGGCGTGGTCTACTCTCGCTTTCTTGGTAAAATTATTTCCTGCTCAATATGACATGGGGGTGCCATGGAGAGCTTGCTGTATGACTTTTCCTGGGATGCGTTCATTGACCAAGTGAACATGCTTCCCTCAATCATTCTGGCGGTGACAGCCATTTCCATTGTTTGGCTAGGCTTATGGCTCCTGGCTCAGTACATTGGCTTATATGTACTATCTGGCGGCCTTCGCTTCCTGCGTCTAAAGAAACGGCGCATGTGTGCGTCTCTACGGGCTTTCGTCCTCGGACTTCTTCCCGCAAGGCAATCTGCAAGACAAGATACCTAGCGCTTGGACTCGCCGAGTCGAGCATGCAGCACGGGTATCTTTCCGTGAGCGATTCGGCAAGGTAGCCGGGGGCGAGCTATCTTATTGCCCCGAAGCCGGATCTGATCGGGTATGGCAGATAAACGCTATGCGAATAGTCGTGCTGGCTGGGCTGTTGAGAATCTTTTTAACTTCGAACGCGGAAACAACCGTCTATCTGATTCGAGCCTAACAGAAGACGTTCAACGTATCGCGCCAGTACATTTAACTAACATATCGGCTCTTTATTAGCATCAAGTATTCCGGAGGCCGCCTTCAGGGATACCGTCAGCAAACGTCAGGGCCGCGAGGTCACGTCCTCTTTGAGATGGAAGTGTAAGTACGCAATGTCTTGTTTGCCAGGTCCGTTCGTGGACACAACATAAGACTGTAATTTGTCTCTTTCGACAAGTTCACGGACCATGGCAAAGCAACCGGCAACATACTGCATATCTTCGGTAGTAAGCGTGGCGATATTCTTCACATCGTGCTTTGGGAAGAGCACGTAGTGAATTCTGCCTTCCGACCTCGGATGCCGGACTGACAGACAAGTTTTCGACTCTAATACGACACCTGGAATTAGGTATGGAGCGCGTAGAACAATTGCCGAGGTAACCAGCCCTGCTATTTCCTCAACGGTGTAGCAGTGATTGCCGCACGAACTTGTGGGCAAGAACGATCTTGGTAGGCTCTTCGAGAACAGGTAGCCGCCGCATCCGACGCCGATAAGGAACAATACAGCCGACACCACAATGGATTTCATTTGAATATATAATTCCCGACAGCGTACTCGGAACGCAACCGCGCGCTAGACCGTAGGTGCATCGTTTTACGCACACTCCCTGAGGGGTTGTTGGGAAATGGCCAAGCCCTTGCAAGCAAGGGCTACTAGGAAAAGTTTTTCTGCCCAAGCCTGATGCGCCCAGCTGTTCAAGGGTCGTCCAATCTCAAGATTCGTTTCAGCGATGGCATAGTTGACCCCAAGAATCTCTAGAATTTCGATGCTCCGATTCCACGACCGCTGTGCCTTCCTGCGATCATCGGTTAGCCACGCCTAAGCAGCGCACACACGCGCCGGCGAATCTGAGTTCGGTATTCTCGCACTGGAGCCGCTCGATCTCCCTGGTCTGGACACTCTTAAGATCCACGCCATCCGCCTCTTTCCATTTGCCCGACTTGAACTTCTTACGCCATCCGTTCAGAACGTTTGGATGCAGCCCCAAATCCCGCGCCGCCTGTGCATTCGAAAGACCCAGCTTGCTCGCTATGCGCACCGAATCACGTTTGAACTCAGGTGTAAAAACACGCTTCGCCATAGACCACCTTCTGTGCCATATCGCACTTGTCGGAAGTGTCCGGATTACGTGGGGATCCACGTATGCTCGCGCCATCTCGATAGTGCGACCGCTTGCTGTAAATCCGGGCACATAGGCGTGGGTCAGTTTTCGGTGAAAAACCCTCCACGAAGTGAGCAACCTTGCAAGCTCGCCGATGTCGGCGGCCTTTATGTTTTGCCTCTCAGTCAACGGTGCGAAGTCCTAGCGCTCATAACTTATGTTGATTTCCGCACGAATACTGACCTCGTTTGGCATTCCTGATTTTCGGATCTATGAGCAATCGTGGGTCCTGGCGGCATTGAGAAGGTATCGGCCGCGAACACCAAGAACAATAGCGTCATCTCAGACGGGATTGCAATAGACTCTGTCGGACTGCCTAGCGTGTTTCCCCTCCCAAAATGGGTAGGCTAGAATTGCCGGACCTTACTTGGACAATGCTAGAAGCCGTTCAACGTATCGGGCTACTTACGAATTTGTTCGCGTGGCCGATGCGATACCGTCAGCAATACCGTCAAATCGATGGGCCTGTATTCCGGGACAAAGATCTATCCCGTGAGAGAAACGAAGCCGTTGGCCGACTAGATCTAGGATGAAGGGCGATTTAGTTCGCTCGCTTTTGCGCGCTGGTCCGATAATCCAATACGCTTTTCCCGCGTCGTGACGTCGAATTCCTAACCGACGACGTCTTTCACCAACCCATAAACAACTATCAGGCAGGCGACAAAAATGCCCCAAAACGTCACCTTCTCTAGCCGACTGGTGGCTCTATGCAACCTCTGCTGCGCGTCGTTCGAATCCATTATTGGGCGTCTCCCGCCGAAAGAGCATACAAAAGATACGCTCGGGATATATCGGTGGAGTCACTCCCCGAAATAACGACCTTATATTCTCCGCAGCGCTTTTGCGGTCTCGCAACGACCATGCCAATTCGGCGAAACTATATTGTTCTTGGTTCGTAGGAGCCAATCCGTGGAGCGAGTCACGACAGAGGCATGAGGCGCTAGTCGGCGGTTTCCCAAATCAAGACATAGCGGTGGAGTCGTCCGCGATTTATCAGCGGAGTCCGTGCATCAACAGCGTCGAAGTAATACTTGTTCGGACCGAGTGCGCGCCTGTGCATACACTGGGAATAACCCGCCGCCACGAGTCCTTCGACATCAACAAGTAATTGTTCCCTCGTTCCCCAGATGACGTGCCTTCGCACCATCGAGGATTTTGGCGGGCCGGTCGTAAATCGGCTGGTTCCCACAATATGCGCCACGTCTCAAGTGGGGATGTGGCAATCCTACCGCTTTTCGCGGCCCCACTCTTCCCATCGGCCTTCGGGCGGAGCGACCTAACGCTTCGAGACGGGATATAGGCGTTAAAATCGCGTGTCCAGTGCGCGTCTTAAGCCTGAGTAACTTATGTCCGTCGCAAATCCACGTCCTCCCACGAACAATCACCTGCTTTGGGCGCTGCCAGCCTCTGTGGCACCGGTTCGCAATGCAGATCCAGCCAGGATCAACATGAACGTCCGCTAGTGTTTCAGATACTCCTCCTCAAGAATACCCAGCACCGCAACCACCATTTCAAAGCTGTCCGCGATCATTGCAAAGCAAACTGAATGGAGAAACAAATGCAATGCCGTAATGTCTGGCAATCGAGTCGATGCGACCATCAGATTCAACTATTGAAGGATTGAAACCTCTTGAATGTTCTGCTGGCCGTCTTCGCTTTGAACGACGCCCCCGTCACAGTTGGTATCTGTCCACAAGGACGATATGTTTGATGTTGTACGACTTCAACTTGAGAATAGTCTCTTCGATTTGACTGTCTTTCAGCGACTCCAATCCGTCAGTCCCACCATACATAGACCAGCCACATGCATTGCTGCATGTGCTTAATGACGACGCTACAATCCGCACAATCTTTAAGAGACTTGCATCAATCGCAATTATCAATTTCAACTATGATCGATGCGTCGAACATTTTCTGTTCACTGCAAAACTTCTACCCGGAACCCTTCAAAAGCCGTTCAACGTATCGGGCCAGCAAGTCTATTTCGAGATTAACCCGATCGCCACGCTTCAACTCTCCCAGGTTTGTTGCTGCCAGCGTGTGCGGGATCAGATTCACCAAGAAATTATCGGTCGAGACTTCATTGACAGTCAGGCTGACGCCATTGACGGTGACCGAGCCTTTGCGCGCGACATAACGCGTCAACTCTCCCGAACAGCGGACGATCACTTCGAGATTGCCATCCACCGGGTTCACTTTGACGACCTCGCCTATTCCATCCACGTGGCCGCTGACAAGGTGTCCACCCAGGCGGTCGGCGAGTCTTAGTGCTTTTTCCAGATTTACAGCGGCGCCTTTCGGGAATCCGGCGGTGACGCCAAGGGTCTCTTGCGAAACATCGACCGTGAAGCCGCCGGAACGAAACCCTGTCACGGTCAGGCAAACGCCGTTGCAGGCGATACTATCGCCCTTTGCCACGTCCGAAAGATCCAGCCCTCCCGCATCCAGAAACAAAGCGGCCGATTGTCCAGCGGCCTTTACGTCGGCGACCCTGCCGATGGCCTGGACGATTCCGGTGAACACTTATGTCCCCGCAAACCTGGCCAGAATACGCATGTCGGGTCCGAACATGCGTGAGTCACGAATCTGCAATTCCAGGCGCTGCTGCATTTGCGTAATTTCTCCGAGATCGAGCATGCCGCGCGCTGCATCGCCAAGCATCACCGGCGCCAGATACAGTAGCAACTCATCTACGACGCCAGCTCGCAGCAGTGCAGAATTGAGATTCAAACCCGCCTCGACCAGAACCTCGTTGAGGCCGAGTTTGGCAAGATGTCGCGTCAATTGCAGCAAATCCACTTTTCCTTCCCCGTTCGGCAACACGACAATCGAAGCGCCCTTTGCCTCGAGAGCCTGCGCCTTTGACGCATCCTGGGCAGCCGTGGCTATCAGCACCGCACCACCGTCGAGCAATTTCGCCTGCGGCGTAATGCGCAGCCGGCTGTCGACCACGACGCGAAGCGGCTGACGGTCCGTTTGCACATCCCGCACCGTAAGTTGCGGATCGTCGTCCTTCAAGGTGCCGATGCCGGTCATTACGGCGCACGAGCGCGCCCGCCAGCGATGTCCGTCGCGCCGCGCGTCGGCGCCTGTCACCCACTGGCTGACGCCGTTCTTCAATGCCGTCTTGCCGTCAAGGCTGGAAGCAATTTTCACCCGCACCCAGGGGCGTCCTCGCGTCATGCGCGAAACGAAGCCGAGGTTCAGTTCACGGGCCTGCTCCTGCAGCAAGCCAACTTCGGCACGGATACCCGCATCTCGAAGCTTCTGCAATCCGCCGCCCGCTACCTGAGGATTCGGGTCCTGCATTGCCGCGATAACGCTTCCGACGTTCGCATCGATCAGCGCGTGCGTGCACGGCGGCGTGCGGCCGTGATGGTTGCAGGGTTCGAGCGATACATAGGCAGTCGAACCGGCAGCCGATGCGCCCGCAGCTTTCAAGGCCACGACTTCCGCGTGATCGCCGCCCGCGCGCTCATGCCATCCTTCGCCGACGACGCGGTTATCCTTGACCAGGACGCATCCAACCCGCGGGTTGGGAGTCGTCGTGTACAGTCCGCGCTCGGCCAGGCGCAACGCTCGCGCCATGAATTCGAAATCATCGGCACCGAAGGGCATGTGTCTACCTGGTCTTGCGACGCGAGGCGGGCTTCTGCACCTCCTTTACCGCGTCGCGAAAATCCTCGGCATCCTGGAAGTCGCGATACACCGATGCGAAACGGATATAGGCCACCTTGTCGAGCTTGTACAGTTCGCGCATGACCATCTCGCCAAGACGCCGCGAATCGACCTCGCGTTCGCCGAGAGACAGCAATTTCTGCTTGACGCGTTCGATCGCATCGTCCAGCAGATCCGCGGACACGGGCCGCTTATGCAGCGCGCGGTTGAACCCGACGCGCAGCTTGGCTTCGTCGAACAATTCCCGGAAACCGTTCGATTTCACGATCTGCGGCAGGCGAAGTTCGGCGTGCTCGTAGGTCGTGAAGCGCTTGTCGCACGACAGGCAACGGCGCCGCCGCCGGATACTATCGCCTTCCTCGTTGACCCGGGAATCGACGACCTGCGTGTCGGGATGCTTGCAAAAGGGGCATTTCATGAAGATCGGTGAGGCGAGAGGCGTGAGGAGTGAGGTGTCGAGTCCATCGCTCTGCGTTTGATTTCCCGCCTCACGCCTGACGCCTCTCGCCTCACTTTCCGTACACCGGGAATTTCTTGCACATGGCAACGACCTCGCCACGAACTCTGCCAACATTCGCTTCGTCGTTCGGTGCATCGAGCACATCGGCAATCAGGTTCGCGAGCTTTTCGGCTTCGGGATCTTTAAAGCCGCGAGTGGTCATGGCGGGCGAGCCAATGCGCACACCACTGGTCACGAAGGGCTTTTCCGGATCGTTCGGGATCGCGTTCTTGTTGACCGTGATGTGCGCGCGGCCAAGCGCAGCTTCCGCGTCCTTGCCGGTGATCTTCTTGGCACGCAGGTCGAGCAGGAACATGTGGCAATCGGTGCGACCAGAGACGATGCGCAGACCGCGCTTCTGCAAGGTTGCGGCCAGCTTGCGCGCACCGGATATCACCTGCGTCTGGTAGTCGCGGAAGGATGGCTCCATGGCTTCCTTCAACGCAACTGCTTTCGCGGCAATCACATGCATCAAGGGACCGCCCTGGATTCCGGGGAAGATCGCCGAATTGACGATCTTCTCGTGCTCGGCTTTGGCGAAGATGATGCCGCCTCGCGGCCCGCGCAATGTTTTGTGCGTCGTCGTGGTCACGAAGTCGGCGATGCCGACTGGTGTGGGATATACGCCGGCTGCTATCAGACCCGCGTAGTGAGCCATGTCGACGAACAGGTATGCTCCCACCGAATCAGCGATTGTCCGGAAGCGTTTCCAGTCGAAGGTCAGCGAATAGGCCGACGCGCCGGCCACGATCATTTTCGGTTTATGTTGCTTCGCCAGAGTCTCGACCTGGTCATAGTCGATTTCTTCCTTGTCGTTGAGCCCATAAGCCACGGCATGGTAGAGCTTGCCGGACAGGTTCACCGGTGAACCGTGCGTCAGGTGGCCGCCGGATGCAAGCGACAGCCCGAGGATGGTGTCACCGGCCTTAAGCGCAGCGGCATAAACGGCCTGGTTAGCCTGCGAACCGGAATGGGCCTGTACATTCGCGAAGTCCGCCTTGAACAACGCCTTGGCGCGATCGATCGCGAGTTGTTCGGCGACGTCGACGAATTCGCAGCCGCCGTAGTAGCGCTTGCCAGGGTAACCTTCGGCGTACTTGTTGGTGAGCACGGAACCCTGCGCCTGCAGCACGCGCGGGCTCGTGTAGTTTTCAGACGCAATCAGTTCGATGTGATCTTCCTGGCGCTGGTACTCCGACTGCATGGCCTGCCACAGATCGGGGTCGAATTCCTTGATGTCCTGGTTCGAAGCAAACATGGCAGTTGAACGGGTGAGAATCGAAGGCGCAAAGGCGCGAATTGTACCATCGCACCCCCTCGCCTCCGCCGTCTGCGGCGAGTCCGCAATCGTGCGGCGGCGCGCCGTGTCCGGCCGAAGGCTTGCTGCTATTATTGCCCGGCCCCAATAAAAAGCCAGAGGGGAGCACGGAGCGCAGACGCGAGGCTGCTTAAGACTACCGCACGCATCCAAGGCACAAGACTTTCGGGAGGAGACATGCCAAAGACCATTCTGGGCAAGATTCTGTGGCTCGCCATAGCCATTGGCGGCGCATCCGCCATCGGCGGCATCGCCATCCATCGAGGCGAGTCCATCAATGCCATCTGGTTCGTGGCGGCCGCAATCTGCACCTATCTGGTTGCATACCGCTTCTACAGCGCGTGGATCTGCGCGAAAGTGCTGGTACTGGACGAGACCCGTGCCACGCCGGCGGAAAGATTCAACAACGGTCGCGACTTCATGCCTACCAATAGGTGGGTGACGTTTGGGCATCATTTCGCCGCAATCGCCGGTCCGGGGCCATTGATCGGCCCAACGCTGGCCATGCAGTTCGGCTACCTCCCCGGAACGCTCTGGATATTGGCGGGCGCGGTGCTCGGTGGTTGCGTGCAGGACATGATCATCATGTTCTGCTCGACACGACGCGACGGCCGCAGCCTGGGTCAGATGGCGCGCGACGAGCTGGGTCCCGTGGGCGGCTGGGCTGCAATGATCGGCACCATGCTGATCATGCTGATCCTGATCGCGGTTCTGGGTCTGGTCATCGTCAATGCCATGAAGCACAGCCCGTGGGCCACTGCCACGGTGCTTGGCACGATTCCCGTGGCGATGCTGATCGGCATCTACATGCGGGGCATCCGTCCTGGGCGCGTGCTGGAAGGCTCGCTGATCGGGATCGCCCTGCTGCTCGTCTGCGTGGTCGGCGGAGGCTGGGTCGATCACAACGAGTCGCTGCGTGGCATGTTCGACTGGAGCGGCGAATCGGTCGCCTGGTTCGTCATGATTTACGGCTTTGCCGCCGCGACCTTGCCGGTGTGGCTTCTGCTCGCACCACGCGATTACCTCTCCACTTTCCTGAAGCTCGGCGTCGTGTTTCTGCTTGCCATTTCCATCCTCGTCCTGTCGCCGGAAATGAAGATGCCGGCACTGACTCAGTTCATCGACGGCACCGGCCCAATATTCAAAGGAACCTTGTTTCCGTTCGTCTTCATCACCATTGCCTGCGGCGCTATTTCCGGTTTCCACTCGCTCGTGTCTTCCGGTACCACGCCGAAGCTGCTGCCGAACGAGCGCGATATCCGCATGATCGGCTATGGTTCGATGGCTCTGGAATCCTTCGTCGGCATCATGGCCGTGATCGCGGCCTGCGTGCTGGATCCGGGCGTGTTTTTCGCGATCAACAGTCCGGCCGGCGTGGTCGGCAAGGAAGCCGCGGCAGCCGTCGCGACAATTTCATCATGGGGATTCCCGGTAACCGTGGAACAGATGCAAATGCTCGCGAAAGAAATGGGCGAGAAGACCCTCTTCGCGCGCACCGGCGGTGCGCCATCTCTGGCGGTGGGCATGGCGACGATTTTCAGCAACACCTTCGGCAACACGCTGCTGTCGATGTGGTATCACTTTGCCATCATGTTCGAGGTGCTGTTCATCCTGACCACGCTGGACGCAGGCACACGGGTCGGTCGCTTCATGCTGCAGGACATTCTGAAGCACCTGTGGAAGCCGATCGGCAACGTGTCTTCGTATCCGATGACGGTGCTCTCCAGCCTGATCTTTGTGGCAGCCTGGGGATACTTCCTGTGGCAGGGCGTCAAGGACCCGCTCGGGGGCGTCAACATCCTCTGGCCGCTGTTCGGCATATCCAACCAGTTGCTGGCGGGCATCGCCTTGTCCGTTGCAACCGGTATCCTGATCAAGATGGGCAAGGCGCCCTATGCGTGGGTGACCGGACTGCCGCTAACGTGGCTGGCCATCGTCTGCACCACCGCAGCGGTGGAAAAAGTGTTCAGCCCGAATCCGGCTATCGGCTTCCTGTCCGGGGCCGCCAGCATGGCCGAAAAATTAGCCGCTGGCACGCTGCCTCCCGATCGGGCAGCCGTGGCGCCGCAGTTGATCATCGGCCAGCAGATCGATGCCGCTCTCGCGTTATTTTTTGCGATCGTACTGTGGGTTGTCATCATCGACATGGTGCGCATGTCGTTGAGGATGCGTTCCGGCAAGAAGGTACTACCCCTTTCGGAATCGAGGTACGTCAGGACGCAGCTCGATCCGAACCTGGTTACGTCTTCGCACTGAAACACCACAAATGATCCGCACGGGACTCAAGCAAAGCCTAAGGCAGCTGTGGCATTACCTGCGGCACGTTACTGGCGATGATGCCTACGAACGTTACATCGCCCATCAGGAGATCGCGCATGCCGGCGAAACGCCTTTGAGCCGGCAGCAGTTTTTCAAGAAGCGTCAGGATGAGAAGTGGAGCAAGGTCAGCCGGTGCTGCTGATGCGGGAATGGGGAATGGCGAATGGGGAGAGCATATCGCTTCACTGCCGGATTGGTCTGGAGCTGGTCCGTTTAGTCAGCACTTGTTGACAACAAAAAGGGCCGCATCGCGGCCCCTTTGTATTTTGTCAGAACCTTCAGGTCGTTACATCCGTTATGGGCAAAGCCCGGTATCCCCTCGTGGGACACGGCATCTACCGCCTTTTGCCTCTTGAAGGGAACTCCCGCGCTTCGTTCACGCGCAGCGGTTGTCCTTTGAAATCCTTGCCATCGAGACCGGCAATGGCCGCAAGGGAGTGATTCTTTCCTGGCATCTCGACGAAACCGAAACCCTTGGTCGCGCCGGAAAAAAGATCGCGTTTCACCTCTGTGGACTTCACCTGGCCGAACTGCTTGAACAACTCCGCCAAATCGGTTTCGGTCACTTCCTGCGCCAAATTACCGACGAAAATATTCATTCGATTGTCCTTTGCATTAATTATCTATCAGCGGTTTCCACCCAGCAACGACGACACTGAACGATTGCTGTTCTGACCCTCGCCACGACGCGCGTCGTTGCCGCCGCGCGGACGGTCGCCTCCACTGCGCGCCTGACCGCCGCCCGCGCCCTTGCCCCGCCGTCCCGCACCTGGGCGCGCACCATATCCCTGCGTACGCGGCTTGCCTGCCTGCTGCCGTTGCTGCGGGCGACGCTGGCCGGTTGCTGCATTGCCATCCGTCCTGAGCGGCGCCCCGGTGGGCTGATATCCTTCGATCACGACACGCTCTACGCTGCGCTTGAGCATGCGCTCGATGTCACGCAAAAATTCGCCTTCTTCGGAGCATACCAGCGATACCGCCTGGCCCGAACTTCCGGCGCGGCCGGTGCGGCCGATGCGATGGATGTAATCTTCCGGGACATTGGGCAGTTCGTAGTTGACCACGTGCGGCAATTGCTCGATGTCGAGGCCGCGCGCCGCGATGTCGGTCGCAACCAGCACCCGCACCTTGCCATCCTTGAACTGGGCCAAGGCACGCGTGCGCTGGCTCTGGCTCTTGTTGCCGTGGATCGCGTCGGCACTGATACCGCCCTTGTCGAGCTGTTCGGCAAGGCGGTTCGCGCCGTGTTTGGTGCGCGCGAATACGAGCACCTGGCGCCAGTCGCCGGCATTGATGAGATGCTCGAGCAAGGCGCGTTTGCGATCCTTGTCCACCGGGTGCACCACATGGGAAATCAGGTCGGCGGTCACGGTACTTTTCGCCACAGCCACTTCCACCGGGGACTGCAGGAAAGAATCCGCGAGTCCGCGAATCTCCGGCGAGAACGTCGCGGAGAAAAACAGGTTCTGCCGTTTGGATGGCAGCGCAATCAGGATGCGGCGAATGTCGCGGATGAACCCCATGTCGAGCATGCGGTCTGCCTCGTCCAGCACCAGTATTTCGACGCGTGAAAGATCCACGGTGCGGCTTTGCAGGTGATCGAGCAACCGTCCCGGCGTTGCCACCAGGATGTCAACTCCACGACGCAATGCGCCGATCTGCTGGTTCATGCTGACGCCGCCAAAAACGGTGGTGGACTTCATGCGCAAGTGACGGCCATAGCCGCGCACGCTCTCTTCAACTTGTGCGGCGAGCTCGCGGGTCGGCGTCAGGATCAGCACGCGAATCGCGCGCCGGGACGCATCGCCGCCGGGCGTGCGCGCAGCGAGCAGCTGCAACAGCGGCAGCGCGAATCCGGCGGTCTTGCCTGTGCCGGTCTGGGCGCCGGCCAGAATGTCGCGGCCTGCGAGAATGACGGGAATGGCCTGGGCCTGCACGGGGGTGGGTTGCGTGTAGCCTTCGTCGGCAACAGCGCGGACCAGCTCGGCACGAAGGCCAAGCGCTTCAAATGATGTACTGATGGATATCTCCTGAAAAAGCCTGCGGAAGCCCAAGGGCATCCCGAACCGGTTCAGGCAGAATCGAACAGAGTTGAAATTTTTCGGGGAAGCAGAACTACCACGAAGGGGCTGAAACGCGGACCGATTGACGCGAAACAAAATCCTTGGGCCGCATCATACCGATTTTTGCGGTCAAAGTCGCGGGGTTTCTTGTTTTTCTCTCGGGCGCCACTTGCGCACGTTCCTTGCAATGCATTCCGGTTTCGTCGCCTGCCAGGCTGCGCTGGCATCCGCCGACGTGGATCTGGTATTGATCCCGGAAGTCGAAGCGACGCTGGACGGCGAATGCGGCGTATTGGGCAATCTCGACCGGGTACTGTCGCGCAAGGGCCATGCGGTGGTCGTGGTCGCCGAAGGGGCGGCCCAGGAATTGATGGATGACGACGAGACAGCCAGCGGCACGGACAAGAGCGGCAATACGAAACTCAAAGACATCGGGGTGTTCCTGCGCGAACGCATTACCCAACACTATGAGCGGGCCAATCGCGAGGTGACGCTGAAGTACTTCGATCCAAGCTACATCATCCGTAGCGTACCCGCCACGCCATCGGACAGCGTCTATTGCTGGAACATGGCGCGCAACGCGGTGCACGCGGCGATGGCAGGCAATACCGAGATGCTGATCGGCCGCTGGCACGGTCGCTTCGTGCACGTACCCATGCCGCTGGCCACGCGCAATCGCAAACAAGTCGATACCACGGCCGACTTATGGATGTCGGTCATCGAAGCCACCGGCCAGCCGCGATCTTTTTCCTGAACGCGGCCCTGCTCTGCTGATTCGCGGGACCAACCTCAGAATTTCTGGAACACTCGTTCTCCAATCCCTACCCGCAGGCGCCGACCGCGCCGCACGCGGTGCAGAACTCGCAGCCGTCCTTCTTGATCACCGCGCTGTTGCCGCATTCCAGGCAGCGTTTGCCGGGCAAGACCTGAAGACTGCGTCCTTCGCGTTCGCGCGCCGCTTGCGGAATTTCCAGCACGCCCATATCGTCGATCGGGTAGCCGCGCTCGTCGAGCACGCCGAGCATGGCATAGCGGTGAATCATGAGCTGGGCGACATAGGCCACGGTGCTGGGCCAGTTGCGTTGTTTTTCTCCGCCCGGCACTCTGGCCATGAAATCGCCGAGCGGTTCGGCGTAGCTCAGCAGCTTGCGCAGTTTCATGCCGATCCAGGCCGGGTCGATGATGCGCATGTCGAGCGACAGCAGCTTGCACAATCCATCGAGTGAGCGCGGATAGCTTCCCGCCATCCATACCGAATAGGGCCGTCTTTGCCCGGAAGGCAATATCAGTTCCTTGAGGATCAGCACGAAATCGTCGCCCGAACTGGGATTGTAGACATCGACCGACCATGACATGGTACCGTCGGTGCCGGTCTTGGGTTCCTTCTTCGCGAACAACGCATCCAGTACCGGCGAACGATCGTCCCGCGGCGTCAGCCCGCCCAGTTGTTCCACTCGCCAATTGACGATGCGCGCGAACGCGGCCACGGTACTCGGCATATGAACTGGCACGCCATCCGGCGGCATCGGACAATCGAACGCATCGTTACCCGACGTTCGCGACAGAATGTCGAGTTTGGTGCGCACCCAGGCACGATCCTGCGCGCGCATATCCATCGACAAGGTCTTCGCAACGGCACCGAGACCCCGGGGTTGCTCGTTGCCGTTGACCCAGACTTCGAAGGCGTGGGGGTCGCCTTTGTCGACATGGCCCACGAAAATCGCGAACGGTCCGAACGGCGACTCCACCATGTAAGTCCACGACGGATTGCCGGCAGCAAGTGGCGGGCGGCTCGGCCAGCGCAAACTCGACAGCGCCGGCATCGGCGCGGCATCGAGCCGGATACGGCGGTCGGCGTCCGAAGTATCGAGGTCGTTGGGTGCCTCGCTTTTCGGGGTCACCGACAGCACGGATCCCAACACGCCATTCGGCCGGTATGTTGTGATGCCCTTCAACCCTGCCTTCCAGGCTTCGAGATAGAGGTCCTTGAAATCCTCGAACGGATAGTTCTCGGGCACGTTCACGGTCTTGCTGATTGCGGAATCGATGAACGGCGCGATCGCCGCGACCATGCGCATATGATCTAGGGCCGAGATTTCGAGCGCGGTCACGAATTGCGGGGGCAGCTTCGCAACATCGCCGCCGATATGGCGATAGAGGCGCCACGCGTGGTCTTCCACGTCGTATACCTTATGCGATCCATCCGCTTCGCGTTTCTTGCGCTGGTAAGTCCAGGAATACGGCGGCTCGATGCCGTTCGCCGCATTGTCCGCAAACGCCAGCGAAATGGTGCCCGTTGGTGCGATCGAAAGCAGGTGGCTGTTGCGTAGTCCGTGAGTTCGAATGTCGCGCTTGATATTCTCCGGCAAGCGCGAAGCAAAGCGCGGACTGGCCAGATACTGCTCTTTGTCCAGCAACGGGAAGGCGCCTTTCTCCTGCGCCAGGTCCACGGATGCCGCGTAAGCGTCATCACGCATGGTTTCCGCGATTTTTGCGCCCACCTTGTGAGCCTCGTCCCCGTCGTAACGCAGGCCAAGCATGATCAGCGCATCGCCCAGGCCGGTGAAGCCGAGCCCGATTCGGCGCTTGTTTCTGGCCTCTTCGGCCTGTTGCGGCAGAGGCCAAACAGTGACATCCAGCACATTGTCGAGCATGCGCACGGCCACCTTCACGACTTTGGCGAAGGCTTCGAAGTCGAATCTTGCCTTCGGCGTAAATGGTTGGGAAACAAATGGCGCGAGATTGACACTTCCCAGACAACAACAACCATAGGGAGGCAGAGCTTGTTCGGCGCAGGGATTCGTAGCTTCGATTTTCTCGCAGTACGAAAGATTGTTGTCGGCATTCATGTGATCGATGAATACCACGCCCGGCTCGGCGTGATCGTAAGTCGAGTCCATGATCTGCTTCCACAGATCGCGCGCTTTGACCCTGCGATAAATCCAGCGGCCGTCAGCGGCCTGGTGTTCGGGCGCGCCAGTTACTTCCCTGCCCGGCCGCACCGGATGCACGAGGTCCCATTCGCCGTCGGCCTCCATCGCGCGCATGAACGCGTCGGTCACCGCCACGCTGATGTTGAAGTTGCGCAGGTCACCCTTGTCCTTGGCATGGATGAATTCCTCGACATCGGGATGGTCGCAACGCAGGATGCCCATTTGCGCTCCGCGCCGCGATCCTGCCGACTCAACGGTTTCGCAGCTGCGGTCGAACACGCGCATGTACGACACCGGCCCGCTGGCACTGCTTTGCGTGCCGCGCACCAGCGCGCCGCGCGGGCGGATCGACGAGAAGTCGTAGCCGACCCCGCCGCCGCGGCGCATCGTTTCCGCCGCTTCGAGCAACGCCATGTAAATGCCGGGCTTGCCGTCGATAACCTCGGAAACAGAATCGCCCACCGGCTGCACAAAACAGTTGATCAGCGTGGCCGAAAGATCGGTGCCGGCAGCGGAGTTGATGCGCCCGCCCGGAATGAAGCCGCTCTCGAGCGCTTCGAAGAACAGCGGTTCCCATTTGCCGGGTTCGGCTTCCGCGGCGGCAAGCGCGCGTGCCACGCGCCGTCGCACATCCTCGATGCTGCGCTCGTAGCCCTTGGCATACTTCTCCAGCAGCACGTCGATACTGACCTGCTGTGGGGCCAAAGTTAGATTGGTATCGTTGGCTTTCACAATGAATTTTCCAGATATAGCTGCTAAATAATACTCGCGATATCGTCCCGGCGTGGCCGAAAAACCTCACGCATGCAACTTTTCCCTTCGCATTTCTCCGTGCCCTCTGTGACCTCTGTGCCTAAAAGAGTACTCCGACGTGCGGCGCGCGTAGGTATCTGTGTTGGGTGTAGATGCCCTGGGGCGCTCATGAGGCCATCGCAGTGGGCACCTTGTGGCCCCGCACGGCGAGGAATTTCGACAACACGCGCCCTGTATGCGAAGACCTCACACTGGCGACTTGCTCCGGCATCCCCTGCGCCACGACATGTCCCCCCGCCTCACCGCCTTCGGGACCGAGGTCGATTATCCAGTCCGCATCGGCCATTACATCGAGATTGTGCTCGATCACGACCACCGTGTTGCCGGCATCGACCAGCCGGTGCAACACCCGGATAAGTTTCTCTACGTCGGCCATGTGCAAGCCGACGGTCGGTTCGTCGAGCACATACAGCGTCTTTCTGCCTCCGGCACCCGCGCCGCGGCGCGGCAGGTCATGTGTGATGCGGACCTTGGACAACTCGGTGACGAGCTTGATCCGTTGCGCTTCGCCGCCCGATAAGGTGGGGCTTTGCTGGCCGAGCGTGAGATAGCCGAGGCCGACGTCCTGCAGTAGTCGCAGCGCATGATGGATCGCCGGATGCGCGGAGAAAAAATCCACGGCTTCGTCCACGCTCATCTTCAACACCTCGCCGATTGACTTGCCTTTGTAGTGCACCGCAAGGGTCTCCGGATTGAAGCGCGCGCCGTTGCAAACATCGCAGGCCACCCGGACGTCCGGCAGAAAACTCATTTCAATCTTCTGCATGCCTTGCCCCTCGCAAGCGTCACAACGGCCGCCAGCGGTATTGAAGGAGAAGCGGCCGGGGTCGAAGCCGCGCATGCGAGCTTCCTGCGTTCCGGCAAACAATTTCCGGATCGCATCCCAGAAACCGACATACGTAGCCGGGCAGGAACGCGGCGTCTTGCCGATCGGTGTCTGGTCGACTTCGAGCACGCGGTCGATTGTGGCCCAGCCGTCAAGGGATTTGCAGCCGGCCGGTTCGAACGCGTTCCTGTTGCGCCTGTTGCGCTCGCCCACCAGCGCCGCCATGTTGTCGTGCAGGACGTCGCGCGCGAGCGTGGACTTGCCGCTGCCGGAAACACCGGTGACGACGCTCAAACGCGCCAGCGGAAATCGCACATCGACGTGCTTCAGGTTATGCAGCTTCGCGCCGGTCATCTGGATCGCGGGTGTCCGGCTGTCGGTCGGGCGCCAGGGTTGCAGCGGATGCAACAATGGATGGAGCAGAAATTGTCCGGTCAGCGAGGCGGGTGAACGCATCAACTGCTCGACGTTGCCTTGCGCAATCACTTCACCCCCGAGACGCCCCGCGCCCGGACCGAGGTCGACAACATGATGCGCGCGCCGGATCGTGTCTTCGTCATGCTCCACGACCAGCAGCGTATTGCCTTTTTTCTCCAGCTTTTCCAAGGTGTTCAGGAGAATCTGGTTGTCGCGCGGATGAAGGCCGATCGTAGGTTCGTCAAGGATGTAGCAAACCCCGCGCAGATTGGAGCCGAGTTGTGCTGCCAACCGGATGCGTTGCGCTTCGCCCCCAGACAGGGTCGGCGCGGAGCGATCCAGAGTCAGATAGTCGAGGCCGACTTCCGACAGAAAGCCAAGACGACTCTTCAACTCCGCTACGAGATCGCGCGCGATCTCAAGCTCCCGGCCTTCGAGTTCCAGCATCGAGACCAGGTCCGCGAGCTTGGCGACCGGCAGCATGCCGTAGTCGGCGATCGAACGATCGCGCCACAACACTGCGAGTGCTTCGGGGTTGAGCCGCCTGCCCGAACACTCCGGACAGGTTTCGTCGACCTGCAGCCAGTCGATCCAGGAATCAAGCACGTTGTCTTCCGTGCCTTTGCGCGAGCGTTCTTCATCCCAGCCGACTTCGTCGATCTGCAGCCCGGTGCCATAACAGCTTGCGCACCAGCCGTGCTTTGAGTTGTACGAAAACAGACGCGGATCGAGTTCCGGGAAACTGCGAGCGCAGGAAGGGCAGGCCCGCTTGGTCGAAAACACTGTCTCCGTCACGCTGCCTTTGCCATTCATCAGTCCGTCGAGCGGCGAGATCACATGCGCCACGCCTTTGCCGTGCTCGAGTGCGAGCTTCAGGCCTTCACGCAATGCTCTCTCGTCCGCCGCGCTGACATGCAGATCCGCGACCGGCAGTTCGATGGTGTGCTCCTTGAACCGGTCGATGCGCGGGAACTTCTGCGTCGACAGAAATTCGCCGTCGATGCGCAAATACGGAAAACCCTTGTTGTTGGCCCACTTGGCAAGATCGGTATAGACGCCTTTGCGATTCACCACCAATGGCGCCATGAGGCCGATATGCTGCCCCTTGTAGTCGCGCATGATGCGCGCGGCGATTGCATCCGGACTTTGCGGCTCGATCGGCACCATGCAGTCGGGGCAATGCTGTGTGCCCAGCTTCACGAACAGCAGGCGCAGGAAATGATGGATTTCGGTAAGCGTGCCGACGGTACTCTTGCGCCCCCCGCGGCTGGTGCGCTGCTCGATCGCCACCGTCGGCGGAATGCCGTAAATCGCGTCGACGTCCGGCCGCGAGGCAACCTGCACAAATTGACGCGCGTAGGCGTTTAGCGATTCCAGGTAGCGGCGCTGGCCTTCGCCGAACACGATGTCGAAGGCCAACGTGGATTTACCGCTGCCGGATACGCCCGTAATTACCGTGAACTTGCCGCGCGGCAACGAAAGATCGATGTTCTTGAGATTGTGTTCGCGCGCGTTGTGGATTTCTATTGCCGGATGCGTGTCGACATAGGGGCGCCGCAGTTCCGCAACTCCCGGCGCCCGCTGGGCAAAGGCGCCCTTCTCGATGGCCTGCTCGTATTCCTTCAGTGCTACGCCGGTATGGGATTTTGCGTCGCGCCGGATCTGGTCCGGCGTCCCCATGAACACGACTTCGCCGCCGGCTTCGCCGCCCTCGGGACCGAGGTCGATGATCCAGTCACATGCGGCAATCACATCGAGATTGTGCTCGATCACCAACAGGGAATGTCCGGCCTCCACCAACCGACGGAAGGAGCGCAAGAGTTTTGCGATGTCCTCGAAATGCAAGCCAGTGGTGGGCTCGTCGAACAGGAACAGCGTTCCGCGTTCCGGTGAGGCGTGAGCGGTACGGGGTGAGGCGTGCTTAACCGCCTCTGCCAAGTGGCCTGCAAGTTTCAGTCGCTGCGCTTCACCGCCGGACAAAGTCGGAACCGGCTGGCCAAGGCGCAAGTATTCGAGACCGACTTCAGCGAGCGGACGCAGGGTGCGCAGGACTTCTGGATAGGCCGCAAAGTAGCGGACTGACTCCGACACCGTCATCTCGAGCACGTCGGCGATGCTTTTTGGGGGCATGCCTGCGGGAGCAATCGTGACTTCGAGGAGTTCCGGACGATAGCGGCGGCCATCGCAGTCGGGGCAACGCAGATAGACATCGGAGAGGAATTGCATCTCGACATGCTCGAATCCGTTGCCGCCGCAGGTTGGACAGCGGCCATCGCCGGAATTGAAACTGAACATGCCGGGCTTGTAGGCGCGTTCCTTCGCCATCGGCGATTTTGCGAACAGGTCGCGGATCGCATCGAAGGCGCCGACGTAGCTCGCCGGATTGGAGCGCGTAGTCCGGCCGATCGGCGTCTGGTCGACCATGACTACGTCGCCGACCAGGTCCGCGCCAGCCAGCGCCTGATGCGCCCCCGGCGTCTCCGACGGCTTGCCCTTGTGCTTGAGCAACGCCGGATACAACACGTTCTGCATCAGGGTCGACTTGCCAGATCCCGAAACGCCGGTCACGCAAACCAGGCGATTCAACGGAATGGCGACGTCGACGTCCTTCAGGTTGTGCTCCGTCGCGCCGAGGATTTCCAGCCGCGGATCTTTTGGCGTCACTGCGAAGTGCTGGAGTCCTGCATCGGCACGGCGCCGGCCGGCCAGGTACTCGCCGGTCAAGGAATTGGGGGTTGACGCGAGTGCTGCGGGCCGGTCGAAGAACACGATCTCCCCGCCCTTCTCGCCCGGCCCGGGCCCCATGTCGAGGATGCGATCGGCTGCAAACATGATCTGCGGATCGTGCTCCACGACCACCAGCGAGTTGCCGGCGTCGCGCAGTTTCTGCATCACCGCGATCACGCGGCCCATGTCCCGCGGATGCAGCCCGATCGAGGGCTCGTCGAGCACGAACAGCGTGTTGGTCAGCGAGGTGCCGAGCGCGGTAGTCAGGTTGATGCGCTGGACTTCTCCTCCGGACAAGGTGCGCGACTGGCGGTCAAGTGTCAGGTAACCGAGGCCGACTTCCTGCAGGTAGGAAAGCCGGGTACGGGTTTCGCCGAGCAACAAATCCGTGGCTTCGTCC
>Ga0097621_100000824_pt1 | contig 21908 bp, 34 predicted proteins | sample KBSMisM72_FD_73165 | JGI IMG/M metagenome (GOLD analysis project Ga0097621, IMG submission 73165) | Miscanthus rhizosphere microbial communities from Kellogg Biological Station, Michigan, USA - KBS Miscanthus M7-2 (version 2) (version 2) | ecosystem: Host-associated > Plants > Roots >... | reverse complement strand
CCCAATCGGAATTTGACTCAAGATTATGCTATAAACCACACTCAGATTCTTTCAAATCCACCCAGAATTAGCCCAATATCCTATCCAAATCTGGATTATACATACGGGAATGCGCTTATTAATTGGGCTAGGGATGTGCTCCAAATTGAGCTGATGCCATGGCAGCAATTCCTGCTCAGAGAGGGATGTGTCAGGCGCAATGGCAGATTCCGTTACAGGACTGTGCTGGCAGTAGTTGCCAGGCAGAACGGCAAGAGCCTCCTGGCTGCCATCCGAATCCTGGGAGGCCTAGTCATATTTGGTGAGAGGTTCGCCGTAGGCACAGCCCATAACAGATGGACAGCCCTGGATATCTGGATGCAGGCCCTGGCAATAGCTCAGGACGCTGGGCTGAATATCTCCAGGCTGCGCAGATCCACTGGCAGTGAGGAATTCTACGTAGAGGGTGGACGCTACAGGGTTGCCACAGGCAGCACAGGAGGAGCCAGAGGGCTCTCAGGCGTGGATCTGGTAGTGCTGGATGAATTGAGACAAATGGTCCAGTGGGAGGGCTACGCAGCGCTAGATAAGACACGTAGAGTCAGAGCAGACTCCCAGGTCTGGGCCATCACCACTGAGGGAGATTTCAATTCCATTGTTCTGAACAGACTCCAGCAGCAGGCCAGGGATGCTCTGGAGGCAAAGCAGGAACATCCTGTTGGATACTTTGAGTGGAGTGCTGAGCCAGGCCTAGCAGCCTCAGATGTCAGAGGCTGGTACCAGTCGAACCCAGCCCTGGGATACACACTGGCTGAGGAAACTGTCAGAGCAGAATTCCAGACAGATCCACCAGGAGTGTTTGAGGTAGAAGTGCTCTGCCGTAAGGTCGCTCAGGTAGCTAGCTGGGTTGACCCTGGGGAATATGATGCCTGTAAGAGCCCAGAGAGATTCCCAATAGATAGGCCATTTGTTCTGGCTCTGGACGCTGGGCCTGAGCTGAGACATGTCTCCATCGTGGCTGGAGCCCTACAGGAGGGTTTCCATCACCTGGAGCTGGTGGAAACGTTTACAGGACCCAGGGCTCTGGCTTACGCTGAAACCCGTCTGGCTGGGCTCCTGGAACGCTGGAGGCCTCAGGCCTGTGTAACCCTGGCTAAGAGCCCTATGGAGCCATCCACTGCCAGGATTGCTGCTGCCCATAAGGTCGACCATTTGGTGGTCAGGCCTGCCGACTGGGCTAAAGCCTGCCGACTGTTCTACGCAGCAGTACGGCAGAGACAGATCAGGCACCCAGGAGGAGACTCCATAACAGCTGCCCTGGCTGTCACAAAGAGAGGCCCTGATGGACTGGTGACACAGGTCCACAGGATCAATGAGGATTCCGACAATGATGCTGCCATAGCAGCAGTGCTGGCACTCTGGGCTCCCACTCAGGTACAGGCCACTAGGTATCCAGACTGGACGGTATTCTGATGAAGAATGCAATACCTCAGTATGTGCTCTGGGTGCTGGAGCTGCTGAGCCTGATCGTGATCCTCTACACATCCTGGCTGCTAGTGGACAGGCCAGTGTTTGCCATGATCTGCGCTGTGCTGGTCCTGTTCAGCTGTCTGTACGTAGAACACAGCACTATGAGCAGGACTCTCTGATGGCACTCCTGGAGCTGCTTCAGAGGGCCAGGACACCAGTGGTACGTAAGACAGCTCTGGCTGAGCCCTCTCTGACTCCACTGGCTGTCTGGCAGGGATGGCCTGGCTATCCCACAACCCTGCCGTATGCCACAGAGGATCAGGCCCTGGGCCTCCCAGTAGTGGGAGGGTTCCTCAACATCACCACATCCCTGATGTTGCAAATGCCATTGCATGGCTACAGGCAGGGACAGCTGCTGGCAGTGGATCCCATGATCCTCAGCAATCCCACTCCTGGCCCAGCCAGAACGTTCGCTGATTTCATCAGTGAGTACCTGAGGGATATGTTCCTGTTCGGAAACTACGTCGCAGTGCTGGGACCAAAGAACGCTGCTGGATGGCCTGACCTATTCGTACCCATTCCAGCAGGCCAGTGGCAGATCCAGGTAGTGGGCTCTGACTACAACTACCTAGTGGGCGGAATCCAGTACCAGCCTGATGAGGTATTTCACGTCACAATGAATGCGCTGAATGGGTCACTGGTAGGCAGGGGAATCCTGTCCCTGTACCCAGAGCTAATCGCTTCAAATGTGGCAGCAGAGGCCTGGGCAGCCTCCTATTTCGAGGGAGGAGCTGTACCCCCAGGAGCTGTGAAACATCCTAACCCTGAGCTGACACAGACCCAGGCCAATGAACTAAAGGCCAAGATGAAATCAGTCGCAATGTCCAGGGAGTGGGCTGTGCTCCCAGGAGGGACAGAGCTGGAGGTTCTCAGTGCTGATGCTGAATCAGCCCAGCTGAACGAAACCAGAAAGCTGAACAGCCAACAGCTAGCCATGGCTATTGGAATCCCAGGAGCACTCCTGGGCCTGGACTCTCCCAGCCTGACCTATCGCAACATCACTGATGTGTTCCAGCAATTCATCACCACCACAGTGATGTCCTATCTGGTTCCATTGGAACAGCAGATGACTCTCCAGTGTCTGCCCAGGGGAACGTATGCGAGGTTCTTCCCTGGAGCTGTGCTCAGTCCAGACCTGACAGCCAGAGTGGAACTAGCAATCTCCAGCATTAAGGGAGGCCTCTACACAACAGAGGAGGCTCTCGCATTCTTCAATCTGAACCCGACCAACTTCATTTCAGACCTGAGCCCAGGAGGGATCTGATGGACGGAATGCTGATCAGATCTGTAGATCAGGACCTGGAGCTGACTGGGGATGGCCGGACGATCCTAGGACTGCTGGCTCCCTATGAGACTCCTGCCCTGGTGGATGATGGATTCGGTCCCTACTGGGAGATGTTCAGGCGTGGCTGCTTTGACCGCCCCATGAAAGGGAGCCCCAGCTACCTCAGGGTCCAGCTCGAACACAATGGTCACTGGGTCGGCAGAGGGAATGAGTGGCGGGACGGCCCTCGGGGGCTGGCAGCTGCCCTGAGGTTGGATCCCACAGAGGCAGGCAGAGAGGCAGCGTTCAAAGTCAGAGATGGCCAGACCCCTGGCCTGTCCCTGGGATTCCGTATCAGTGAGGCCTCTGACGCAAACCGGTACGAGAGGATCGACGGTAGGAAGGTTCTAGTTCGGACCAGGGTCAAGGCTCTCCATCATGTAGCCCTCTGCCAGCAGCCTGCCTACGTAGACGCCCAGGTGGAGGCTGTCAGGTCGGCGCCGGCAGATGCAGGCCCTCCTCCCCGACTGGCCTACTGGCAGGAGTGGACTGAAAGGGTGAAGCGAGTCTGAACCCCTAGACAGGCCTGGCCTGGAGTGGTTGGATGGCCTCTGGGTTAGCTCTCACCCCTAGCCCTGGTGTACGGCGCTGTAGCCCTGCCCTAGCACTCCCTGTTGCTGGGACCCTTTCCCTAGGGCAGGGCTCTCGCACTGAGGCTGACACAGACACTGAAATGGTGTCCCTCCCAGCCAGAACATTTCATACGTTCTGACTGGAGTAGTCATGCCTGACACCCTTCCTGGTTCCAAGCGACTCGACTGGCTGATTCGCCAGCGAGACTCAGCAGCCACTGATGTTGAGACCATCACTGCCAGAGCTGCTGATGAAGACAGGGACCTTACTGATTCCGAACAGACCACCTGTGAAGCCAGGCGTAGTCGGATTGCTGAGCTGGATCCCCAGATCCAGGTAGAGGCAGATCTGGCTGAACGTTCTGCTACGTACCAGGGACTGGTCTCCCATATCGGCACTGCTCCCCAGCCTGAGCGTGTCCAGCTGGTGGAACGCTCCCAGCAGCCGGAGACCATCTACACCAGCCCAGGCCAGTACCTCTCTGATTTCCTGTGTCGCTCTGAGGATCCTGAGGCAAAGAACCGATTTGATCGGTACCTCCAGAGGGCTGTGGCACACCAGACCACTGCCAGCAATCCAGGCCTGTTGCCTGTGCCCATTCTGGAGCCTGTGTTCACTCAGCAATCCCAGCGTAGGCCTGCTATTGAGGCCACTACGCAGCGTCCACTGCCTGGCTCTGGCAAGACATTCCAGCGTCCTAAGATCTCCCAGTACACAACGGCAGGCCCTCAGAACCCTGAGAAATCAGAGCTGCCCAGTAGGGCTCTCCTGGTGGATCCCATCACCGTTACTAAGAGTACCTATGGCGGAGTGATCAATCTCTCCTGGCAGGATAGGGACTGGACTGATCCAGCGATTATGGATCTGCTGGTTCAGGATCTGGCAGCCTCATATTTCCAGGTTACTGACTCTGCATTCTGTTCCTATTTCAATACGCAGATTACGCAGACTCAGCCTGTGGCTACCGCTGATGGGAAGGGTGTGCTGGAGGCTATCTACGCTGCCACTGGCACTATCTACTCAGGCACCAATGCCATGCCTAATACGCTCTGGGTGAGCCCTGATGTCTGGGGTGCCCTGGGCTCTCTGGTGGACGGCAGTGGTCGACAGATGTTCCCCACTGTGGGACCACAGAACGCTATGGGTTCCATCCAGCCCACATCCCTCACAGGCTCTGTGGCTGGTATCGGAATGGTGGTCGATAAGAATTTCCCAGCAGGCACAGCCATTCTGGGAGACAGCACATTTGTTGAGGTTTATGAGACCATTGGTGGACAGGTCTCTGTGATTGAACCCTCAGTGCTGGGCACCCAGATGGCTTTCTATGGCTACATTGCCTGGCTGGTTCTTGAGACTGATGCTTTCGTTAAGCTGACTGGCCTGCCTGTGGCCCTGGCTGCCAGCAATGGTGGAGGCACTACTGAGACCTATAAGAGCCAGTCAGGAACGCCTGCTGCTAAGAAGGCTGGGAGCCAGTAATGCCACTGCCGACAGGGCCCAATTGGCCAGACCTGGATCAGTACAAAGACTGGGCCAGAATCTCTGATACCAGGGATGATGAGGCCATAGATGGAGCCCTGTCGGCAGTGCAGGAGGCCATTGTGGCCAGGGCTCCCACTCTCCTCACAGTGGCCTGTCCCACAGATGTCCAGTATGCAGTGATGTTGTGGACGAACAGACTCCTGTCCAGGCGTAACAGCCCAGACGGAATTGTAGGAGTGGCAGACCTGGGAGTGGCCACAATCTCCAAACGGGATGGTGATGTGTTCCAGCTCCTGTCTCCCTGGCTAGAACCTGTGATTGCATAATGGGAACCCTGGCCAGAGGTACAGAGATAGCAGCAGAGCTGGAGCTGTTGGGGGTCAGGGCTGTGCTGGATCCAGCCCTGGCCTCCCCTCCCTGTGTGCTGATCATTCCGCCCAATCTGAGCTGGGACCAGATGTGTTCCCTCACTGCCTCCTGGCAGCTAGTGGCTCTGGCTCCAGCAGCGAACACAGCAGACAGGGACTCCTGGCAGATCCTGGATTCCCTGGTGGATGCTGTTGCTAAAGCTGTGGATTCCAGGGATGCACAGCTAATCGCATACACACTGAACGGTAAGCAGTATCCCTCCTATCTGATCACATTCCAGGAGAGTGTCTAATGGCTGTAGTTGAGAGCAGACTGAAGCAGGGAAAGCTGACTCTGGGAGGGACTCTGCCTGTGCCTCCTCTGACTGGGCCTCCCACTGGTGGAACGGAATTTAGCTGCCAGGCCACAAACGTAACCATCACTCCAGCGTTCAGTGATGAGGGTGATTTGGTGGAGACTCTGTGTGGAGACACAGTGCTACCGACCACTAAGACAGACTGGTCTCTGACTGGTACCTCTATTCAGGATTTCGACAATCCAGCCTCATTCCAGAAATACACCTGGGACAACAATCTGGTGGAGGTTCCATTCCTGTGGCAGCCAAACACAGGGACTATGGAATTCCATGGCACTGTTCAGGTCAGGGCTCTGGTAGTCGGCGGTGACGTTAATACCAGGATTACCTCTGATTTCGAGTGGCCCATTAAGGGACAGCCCACAGCTGCCTGGCCTGTCGCTGCTGGTGATGAGCCTGCTGGTGATGAGGAACCAGAGCCTGAGGAGGAGCCTGAGGAGGAGCCTGAGACAGAGAATGTCTACGCTCAGGTTTGAAATACAGAACGTAGACCAGCTGCGTAAGGCTCTGCGTAAAGCCTCAGAGAACCTGGAGGAGCTGAAAGAGGCCAACAGGGAGGCAGCCAGGATTGTCACCACTGAGGCAGTAGGCAGGGCTCCCAGGCGTACTGGGACACTGGCTGCCTCAGGCAGGCCTACCGGAGGAGCCAAGAGAGCAACCATCACATTTGGCAGTGCCAGGGTTCCCTATGCCAGGCCTATCCACTGGGGATGGCCTGCCAGGCATATCAAACGTCAGCCATTTGCTGCTGATGCTTTGGAGGCCACTAGGCCTGAGTGGTTCTCAGAGTACGAACAGAACATCAGGCAGATACTCCGTAGGGAGGAGCTAGATGGCTAGTCTCAGAGAGAGGTTCACAGTCAGCTGGAATGATGGTGACACAGTAGAGATTACCTCCACTGTCAGGGATATGATCACTGCCCTGGATATGTTGCCTAAGGGTCAGACTCAGAACCAGATCTCAGTCCAGACAGCCCTGATCTACTGCGCACTACGCAGAGAGGGATTCGACATTCCAGGCTATGAGGACTGGCTGCTGGTCCTGGACAATTACGACAGGCTGCCTACAGCTGTGGTGATAGAAGGCCCTACACAGGAGGCAGCATTATCGGCAGATCCATTGCCATTGCGTGCCTCACAGGAACAGACTGGAGAGCCTGGGCAGAGTGTGACGATGACAGAGCCCTCCTCACTGCTGAGCAATTCCTTATAGATTCCGGCAGAGCAAAGAGAGCCCTCTGATGGCCAGTGCAACCACTCTGGTAATTAACATCCTGGCTGATGCTGCTGATGCTCAGAAAGCTCTGAAGCAGACAGAGGACTCTGTTGGTGGTCTGGGTGAATCCACCAGGAGCATGGGAAAGATAATCGCTGCTGGTGCTGCTGCTGGTGTGGCTGGGATTGTGGCCCTGGGAGTGGAGGCATTCAACGCTGCCGAGGAGTCAGCCCGAATTGCCAGGGAGACAGAGCGTGTCCTGAAGACAACAGGAGCTGCTGCCTGGATCAGTGCTGGACAGGTCTCAGAACTAGCAGGAGCAATCTCAGATAAGACTGGTGCTGATGATGAAGCCATCCAGTCTGGTGCGAACCTCATCCTGACGTTTGCCAAAGTTCAGAACGTAGTTGGCGAGGGCAACAACATATTTGACAGGGCCACAGAGGCAGCCCTGGATATGTCCACTGCGCTAGGTACCGATATGTCTGGTGCCTCCATCCAGCTGGGTAAGGCACTGAATGATCCCATTAAGGGACTCACTGCCCTGAGCAAAGCTGGAGTGTCTTTCACCCAGGACCAGAAAGACCAGATCAAAGTTCTCCAGGAATCTGGGGATGTGCTGGGTGCCCAGAAGATAATCCTAGGTGAGGTAGAGAAAGAATTTAAGGGAGCAGCAGAGGCAGCCGGTACTCCACTGGACAAACTTAAGGTTGCCATTGGCAATCTCCAGGAGGATATTGGCGCAAAGCTGATCCCTCCAGTGTCAGCTGTGGCAACCCTGATGCTGAACACAATGGGTCCTGCTATTGAGAAAGTGACCCAATTCTTTGAACAGCATGGGGAGGCTGTTAAGTTTCTGGCCACTGTGGCTCTGACTGGTCTGGCTGCTGCCCAGGTCCCTGTGATTGCTGGATTCGTAGTGCTCCAGGCTCAGGCCGTCGGCGGATTCTTCACAAAGATTGCCCAGGATGTCATCTATATGGGAGAGGCATTCCTGACTGTGGCTGCCCAGCAGGGAGTGCTGACAGCCTCTACTCAGGCCCTGAACTTTGCCCTCTCCTCAGCTGGTCCGATCATTGCTGTAGTGGCCCTGGCAGGAGCCATCTACGGAGTGGTGAGTGCCCTGACAGCTACGTCAGAGGCCCAGGAGAAATTCATCCAGCAGACCAAAGCAGAGGTACCAACAGGCAGCTTCAAAGCAATGGACGCTGCGCTGGCTAGCCTCAGGCAGCGTTGGAAAGATGTCAGCCAGGACCACCAGCGCAATCTCCAGGACTGGCGCAATACAGCTGCTGCTGTGGCTGACGTTCTGATCCCATTCCATGACGTAGACAACAGCATGGCTGATCAGCAGGCAGCCCTGAGGACTCTGAAGCAGGGCAATGAGGAATACTCAGAGGCACTGAACAAAGCAAAGAACGCTCTGTTCACTTATGCACAGTCTTCAGTGCTGGCAGCCAACGGAATCCAGGAACAGGCCAATGCTGATTTCGCTGCCACTGGTAAGAACAAAGCTCTGGGTGAGCAGATTGATAAGACAAATGAGGCACTGAAGCAGATTGCAGAGAGCAAGGGAATTGATCCTGTCCAGCCTGGAGCTATCGACAGGATCACTGCGCTGTATGAGCGTACGAAGATTACAGCTGCCACTACTCTGGAAATGTCCGACGCTCAGGAGAAATTCAACGATGCTGCCTCTGATGCTAAGGACAAAGTGGATGCATACAAAGCATCGTTGGATGCTCTGACTGGAGCCCATCTGTCAGCAGCCCAGGCTGAGACCAACTACAGCAGTAACAGCCTGGCCCTGATCGGCACTCTGAATAAGAACAAAGAGGCCATCAGAGGGATGGCAGACCAGACTGATGCCAGTGCTGCCTCCTCTCTGGAGCATGCTGGGATTATCAATACCAATAACAAAGCGATTCAGGACAATGTTAAGTCTGCTTTGGATCTGGCCAACGCTACGTTCAAAGAGCAACAGGAAAGAGTGGGCAGCACCAAAGCTCTGGAGATTGCTACCAGTGGGCTGAACCAGCACAGGGACCAGCTGATTGCTGTGATGGTTCAGATGGGCTACACAGACGTACAGGCAGCAGCCTATATTGACAGGCTGGGCCTGACTCCTAAGAACATTAATACCCAGATGAATCTGGACAACCATCAGGCGAATCAGGCTCTCACTGATACCCAGTACAAGCTGGATAAGGCCTCAGGCAAATATGTTGCCACTCTGGACGCTGATACCACACCAGCAGAGCAGGCCATCAGTAGGCTGCTGAACCTCTATAAGGGTGCTGTGAATGAGGCCAGGGAAAGAGCCCTGGCAGGCACCAGAGCCATTGTTCCCAGCAGCCCTGGAGCTGTAGTGCCCATGCCTCAGCCTGTCGGCAGGGCAGCCACTACAGCAGCTCCCACATTCTCAATCACGATCAACAGCACAGGTCTGGGAGCTGACAGCCCAAAGATCCAGCGTGACATTGTGGGAGCCCTCACCAGATGGACTCAGAGAGAGGGTGCCCTACGTGTCCCTGTCTCCTCCTGAGAAGGAACCATTCCATGGCCGATAAGAAGATCTCGCAACTGCCAGCAGCCGGCTCCCTGACATCAGCAGATGTCCTGCCCTTGGTCCAGGGAACCACTACTGCCAAGGTCAGTCTGACCCAACTGGATTCACGTTGGATCAGCAGCAGTAGCGGAGGAAGCATCACAGGTGGCCTGACAGTCAGCCAGTACATAGCAGTGGGAACGAACCCCGCCACTACTGGAGCAATCAGGCTGCCCAACAATCAGCTCATATTTGCCAGAAATGCGGCTGGCACAGCTGATGTGGCGTTGCTTCGTCTGACATCGGCCGATTGGGTTCAGCTTGGAACAGGCAGTGCAAAGATTACAGAGGTTGCTGGTCTGGAAGTTCGCATTGCCACTACAGCTGGTGTGAAGCTTGGATTCTATAACACCAATCCAGTCACCCAGCGCACAGGCACACCAGCAGCAGCCACGGACCCTGCCACGACTATGGCCCTGGTCAATAGCCTCAGAGCCTCACTGATTGCTCTGGGTCTGATCAGTTGACCTGGTCTCTGCTGACTGAGGCTTACGAGAGGCTCCTCACAGAGTCTGGGGAGAGCCTTGTCACAGAGAATGCACCAGTAGCCTGGCCTGGCACAGCCGGCGGGGCAGACAGCCCAGCCTGGGGGCCCAACATCAGGCTGTACGTCTGGGCCTCCATCAGAGCTGGAACCACTATGCACTGGGGGCCCGACGCCACAAGTCGCCTGGATTCGGGGAACGTCTGGGCTGCCAGTGGCAGCGTCACTCCCCCAGGCGTGCCTCCAGTGAGCGAGAGGCTGTGGATAGACCTGACCTGTGACACGCTGGAGGTAGAGACACACCTGGGAGGATCCAGCGCAGAGGGTCCTATGGTCAGAGTGGATGCTGGCACTGCCACTCTCACACTCTTTGATCCAGCCAGGATCTATGATCCACTCAATCCCTCAGGCCCATACCAGTACGGAGGGATTACCAGACTAGGCCCAGGGATCCAGATCAAAGTATGGGCTGAGGTTCTGACAGGCTCCTCCACCATCACCACGTACTGGCTTCACACGGGCACAGTGGACTCCTGGACAGAGCAGTGGGAGCCCTCTCCCACAAAGCGCAGAGCTGTAGTGGTCAGCTCTGATGCTGTTAAGGATCTGGTGAACCTGGACAGAGGAGAGCAACCACCAGTAGGAGCAGGAGACACAACCACTCAGAGGGTGGAGAGGATCCTTACCTATTATGGCTGGGCTGGAACCAGGAACCTGGACACATCCTCTGTCACTGAGCAGGCAACCACACTGGCTCAGAGTGCCTGGGAGCTGATCAGCAGAACCGCTGATGATGAGATAGGGATGGTCTGGATCAGCCCTACAGGTGTGCTCCAGATGAGGAGCAGGGCTACCTGGACTCAGGGGTCAGATCCTGTGCTCTCAGTGGGCTGTGCTCCCTCTCCAGCTCCCTGGGATATCGCTGTGGATGCTCAGGTGTCAGCAGCAGGCAGGCTCTTTAAGAACGCTGCCTACGTAGCCAGGACTGGTGGAACCCAGCAGATTGCCAGATCTGATACCTCAATCCAGCTGTACGGAGAGAGGGACCTGAAGCGTACAGACCTGGGCCACAGTGCTGACCCTGTCACTGCTACCTGGGCCTCTTTCATTGTCTCCCTCATTGGATGGCCCAGAGCCAGGATTGAGGACATCACTCTGGCTCCAGGACTAGTCCCTGGCTCCTGGCCTGATGTGCTGGGTGTGGATCTGGTGACAGACAGGATTGCCGTCCACTGGCAGCCTGCTGATGCCACAGAGGCAGTGGAGGCCACAGGCAGAGCTGTAGGCATAGACCACACAATCCAGAGGCATGGCTGGGAGACAAAGTTCAGCCTGGCCCTGGCTGATGTCTACGGCAGGACACTCCACTGGGGAACCCATCCCTTCGATCAGCTGAACAGAGGTAATGTCTATGGGTTATAAAGTGTTCACAGCAGGAGAGGAGGCCCTGGCTTCAGACGTCAATACCCTCCTGATGTCCCAGACTGTAGCTAGATTTGCCTCAGCAGCAGCCAGATCCACAGCTCTGACAGCACCAGTCCTGAATCAGCTCAGTGTTCTGGATAGCAGCCCTGGCATTATCTGGTACTGGACAGGGTCTGCCTGGCTGGCTGTCCCTCAGGTATATGAGCGCTCTACGGATAATGCTTATGGCGGCGCCATCAGCACTACTCCACAAGAGATTTCATTCTTCACATTCACAATGCCATATGCGGGAGCGATCTTCCTGAATGGCATAGCCCAGTGTTTCGCCTTGGCAGGGCAGCCAGCCACGCCTATGAATGCCATCGTAGACGTAGGCCCTACGTCTACTCCAGCAGCTGTGGCTGCTCCGCAATTCATTGGTCCTACACAGAACGCCAGCCAGTATTACGCCCCCATTCCCTTCGCCTATGAATGGGCGAATGTGGCAGTAGGTACAGCGGTAAACCTTAAGCTGAAGTATTCCACAAACGCTAGCCAGACAACCCTGTCACACGTAACTGCGAATATGCGGATTGTTCCAGGGGAGTTTTGATGAGAGAGCTGACGTATTTCCCGCTCCTGGAATCCTTCCCTAAGACATCCAATTACGGATACCGAATAGACCCCATCACAGGAGCCCAGGGCTCATTCCACAGAGGAGTGGATTATGGTGCTCCTGATGGAGCAGAGCTGATAGCTCCCTTTGATGGACAGGTCACTACTGGCAATGAGCCAGGAGGAGCAGGCCTGTGGTGCTGGGTGGTTAACGAGGGCGATATGTTCAAATCGTTCCATCACTCAGGATTTGCTGTCTCTGGTGGATGGGTTGAGGCAGGCACAGTTATTGCCTGGATAGACAGCACAGGCTCCAGCACAGGCTCCCATGCCCATCTGGAGCTGTGGGAATACGGAATGAATATTGATCCCACTGGCTACCTGGATAGGGCTCCTCTGTACGGAGGAGGATCACAGACAAATGAGGATGAGATGACAGAGGCAGACTGGAACCAGATGAGGAGTATGCTCAATAACTTCCTGGTAGGGAAGTTGGCTATGCACTCCACACCCAATGTTCTGCTGGAGGACGATGGCGGGCAATTTGTGATCGTGATGACAGACTCAGGGCCTAAGCGATATGTGATGGGTAGTCCATCAGAGGTGACCCTGTCACAGGTCCTGGGCTGGGTCGCTCCCCAGAAGCCAATGAACCCGCCAGAGCCCTGCCCTCCGGCATTTCATGTTGACAGGCTCAGCCAGGGCGAGCGAGATGTCCTGTATGGATACCCAGTCTGCTGAGCACCGGTGTAGGTACTGCGGTAAGAACCACCTGGAGGGCTCTCCTCTGCCGTTTGAGGACTGGCCCTGGAGGGCCATCATCAGCCTGGAACGCAGAGTGACCCAGCGGTTCAGCCGGAGGCCTAGGTGTGAGCTGTGCGACAAGCCAATGGTCTGTGGCCAGGAGGGGAGCCACTACGCCTGTCGTCATCTGGTGGATGTGCTCCAGAACGGGCCATAGCCCTGGCTGAGCTGCCTCAGGAGAGCCTGGAGCCCGTGCCGATGATGGGCAGGACCCAAAGAGGGCTCTGCCGAAACAGAGCCCTCACAGAAACCGAACGAACAGATTACGCCTGGGCCTCTACCTAGTAATAGGCAGGGCTCCTCACACTCAGGGCTACAACGGCAACCACCAGGACCACCAGGAACAGGGCCAGTAGGCCTGTCAGAGTGAGTAGAACTTTCAGCCAATTCGGCATGATGCCTCCAAAGGGTTCAAATGGGTTGATTGGGATCTAGCCCAGGGCAGTGTCCATAGCATCAGCAGCAGAGTCCCTGCCATCATCCAGCAGGTGGCCATAGATATCGAGTGTGGTCCTGATGCTCTTGTGACCCAGAATCTTGCTCACAACGTCAATCCGCACACCAGAGTCGATCATCAGACTGGCTGCTGTGTGCCTGAGCTTGTGGGGATGGACTGGACAGATGTGGGCTGTCCTGGCTTTCAGCTCAGTGGCCAGAGTGCTGGGATCCAGCAGGCCCTGGGAGCGTGTCAGAAAGATGTGCTGTGAGGGCTCCAGGCCCAGAGCCTGCCGTTCCAGCTCCTGCCTGGCCTGATGGTCCTGGAGTGCTAGCTGAGCCCTCTTGCTGAGGGTGACAGTCCTCCTGGACTCAGCTGTCTTTGGCTCTGACTGGTAGTGGAGACTGGGTTTCGTGACCAGGGTTCCAGCCACAGTCAACTTGTCTCCCACTACGTCAACCCAGCGGAGGCCCAGGGCCTCTCCCACTCTCAGCCCTGCTGTCAGCATCAGAACGGCAGCAGCCTCCAGCCTCCAGCCCTCCACTGCCTCCAGAACCTCCCTGGCCTGAGCTTTGGTGAGGCTGACAACCCTCTTGCCAGAACCTCTGGGACCAGCAGACAGGGCAGCAACGTTTCTCATCACCAGATCCCTGGCCTGAGCCCATTCCAGGATGATCACCAGGGTTGAGCGAATCTCCCTCCGGTAGCCCACAGCCAGGCCCGTAGCCTCCAGAGCTTTCTGCCACTCATCCACATCAGGTGTGGACAAAGCTGTGAGTCTCCTGGTGCCCAGCAGAGGCAGGATGTGGAGGTTGACTCTGGTCCTGTAGGCAGACCAGCTGCCATCAGCCACTCTGGATTCCATGAAATCCAACCACTGCCTGGAGACAGACCCCACAGTGATCTGATCGTTTGCCACTACCTCATAGTCAGAGAGCTGTCCCAGGGCCTCCCTGAGCTTGTACAGGCACTCAGCCTCTGTCTTGCCTCTGACCCATTTCCTGTTCCTGGGCTGGTCTGGATCTGTGGGCAGCTCGATCCGGGCTCCCCAGTCTTTGCGTACTGGGTTCCAGTGTGGGACTGGCTGTCCCTTCCTGGCCCTCTCCCTAGGTTTCGCCACTGAGTCCTCCTGCTGTTACTGAGTCCCCAGGCAGGGATTCAAGTTGAGTCCCCAAGTGTACCAGATTCCCCATATCAAGGGCTCTGTCGGAAACATCCATCATTTCCCCGGATCATATGCAGATACAGTCAGACACAGGCAGAAATACCAGGTCAGAGTACGTTTCAGGCTCCTCACCAGCACTGATGTCAGGGCCTCAAACCTACCCTGCCAGCATCCCTTAGGGTCTCAGGATCTGGGCCTACGCCTGCGTTCTGCATCCAGCCGCCTGGCCCTGGCCACTCTGTCAGGCCAGGCGTGGGAAGGATCGTCAACTGCCTGTAGCTCTGCTATCAGATCCTGGGCCAGAATCTCCATGACAGCTGTCAGAGTGATGTCGTTAGCCTCCAGGAACAGCACCAGAGCGTTATGGGCATCCTCTGTCAGGTCTGCCCTGACAGTGGCCCTCAGAGCCGAGACACCAGACCTTCTCGCCATTTGCAGGCGTACCTCCAGCAGTTGGCACAATTCTTGTGTGTGGTACATCCAGGGAGCGGAGGGTTACATCTAGCGTCATAGCTCCAGGCCATCGAATCGGCGGACACTAGATGCCTGGCGTACTTGCTCAGTCCCAGAGTCTTCACTCCGAATCCATGGAGCCTGAGGCCTACGTCTGCCAGGAGTCGCACCAGACCAGCCACCTCCTCCGTATCCTGTCGTCGGCAGACAGACCCTAGGCCTACCACTGGTTCTCTCTGGAGGTTGAGTCCAGCCTGATAGTACAGGGCTACGCAATTCAGATAGTCCTGTGGAGTCCAGCCCTGGAGCACAGGTATCCAGTGCACATCTGGGGCCATCTGGCGGAGGGCCATCAGGTTCTCTACCGTCAGGTTCTGGTGTCGCTCCAGACTGAGGCCCGTCCTCTGGAGCATATGAGGTTCACACATCCAGTCCATGGGGGCAGCCCACTGCATAAACCCTATCTGGCTCTGGTACCGCCTGGCACTGGCGACGTATTCGCCTACCTCAGTCCTCCAGGTGCCATGCCTAGTCAGCTCAGAGAAGGCGCCACTGTCCAGAGCCCATGGAGCACTAGCCTTAGGATACTTGACTCTGGCTTTCAGTCTGGTATGTGAGACGAACAGAGGGAACGGGGATTTGGCTAGCCAGCTGGTCTCATGAGTCCCTAGGTAGAATGTAAACGGAGGGGGCTGCTCCCTGATCACCTGGAGGGCTGCTTCTGATGTCCAGGTCACCCGAGCACATCCAGGCAGCGTGGACAGCGGCTGACCACTGCTCGCAGTCGGTCAAGTTCAGCTCTGACAGCGTCCAGCTCCTCCCGTAGGGACTGGATAACGCGTTCCGATTCGGTCATCTCCCTCTCCGCCTACGCTCAGCGTCGATCTTCCGGGCACGCTTCACCCAGTCCTGGCGCACGTCTGTGGAACTACTGGACATGCTCAGCTCTGCCATCAGCTCCAGGCCCAGGGCCTCCAGGAGGCCTGTCACCGAGACTCCATTCTCCTCAGCAAACGTCTGGAATGCTCCGTGAGCCTCCTCTGACAGGTAGGCATGGATTGCCTCTCGTTGCTTAGGTACTCCTGCCACTATCAGGGCTCCCTCTTTGTGATGTCTGCCAGTGTATGAATCCTGCGTTGGGCTCCTCAAATTCCAGCAGAATGCAGGGCTCATCGTCGCTGTTGTATTCCACAGCTAGCAGCTCAAGGCCCTCCTCATTCAGAATGGGCAGCTCCGGCCCTCTCGCAATATGGATGTCTGCCAGAGCGTCCAGAAACTCTCTCAGGTTCACTGCTCATCCTCCCAGGTGTCAGGGAATGGGTTGCGTTCTAGATCCTTCCTCCACAGCCTGAGTTTCAGTCGGTCAGAGGCCAGACTGACCAGCAGGCCAAGGAGCAGGATGAGGGCTGTGAAAGCCATCATGTGGATCACCTGGACACCAGCCCATAAGTGATCACCAGGAGGTTCAGGGCCTGGAATCCTACGATGATCAGGGCCAGGATGAGGAGCCTCCTGTGGGACCTGATGTGGCCCTCATGCCAGGCCTCAGTCTCTGGTGATCCTCTTAATGAATTCGATCCGGTAGGTGGTACGTGCCAGCCCTTCCCCTCTTGCCGATTGATATCCCTCTGGGTATTCATACCGCCTGTAACCTCCCAGGGCTCCAGTACGCCTGTTGATCACGTCTATTCGTCTGGTATGGCACTCCTCACAGACCAGAATGAATTGGTAGAAATGTCCCTGATCATCACCAGGACCCAGCCTCCAGGTGTGGCCAAATGTCCGGCAATGTAGGAATGGGTCCTGGTACTCCTCAGGTACTTTGGCTCTGGCCATCAGGACCCTCCAGGCTGTCTGCTGCCTCCCTCAATCGCTTTGCCTCAGCCTCCAGGCCATCAGCACTGGCTCTCATCTGTATGGCCTTCTCCTCATTGTCGTCAGCCCTGTCCCTCATCATCTGGATTAGGTGTGTGGGCTGTGGGCCTAGGTTCCTGGGTTTCGCTTTGGCTCTCTGGGTGGGTCTGTGAACCTCCTGAACCTCTACTTGATAGTTCTCCTGGACCCACTCCCTGGAACGCTGCTTTGCCATTATTTCTGTGTTATGGGTCCTGTCATAGACGACAGAGCCCTCTGAGTCAGTCAGGACAATCCTCCAGGTTCCATCCTTGAGCTGTCCCAGCTTCACATCTAGGCCTGCCCTACTGGCTGAGGATGCTCTTGCCATCCTGCTCCTCTCCTGAAGATTCCTGGGCTCCTGTGCGTGTCCATCGACCGTAGCAGACATCTGTCACAAGTTCTCAGGTGACCACATTTGCCTGTATTTGACCACAGATTGTGGTGATCCTGCCTACTGTCAGGGCCTTACGGCGAATCCTGAGCGACCATCTGACACTCTCTGCGACGTGCCTGTCCAGGCACTGCGGTTGACCTGGGATTTCACCTGGAGTACAGATGGTCCCCAGCAAAGCAAATCCATCTGGTGACCAGCCACAGGGCCTGGGTGCAACCGCACACAGCCAGGCCTCCTAGAGGCTCCTCTACAGGGAGTGCCACAGCGCCAACTGTGGCCCTTTCCTGGCTGTGTGCTGGTCACCCTTATCCCTAAGGGAGTGGTATGGCCCAACATCGGCCATATGCGAAAGCTCCTGGTGCTCCTCCATCTGTGACACAGGTTCTGGGGATTCTCAGTGCTCCTGGTCTGTCCTGGGGAGCTGCCAGGGAGACAGCTCTGTATGCCGTACACCATCAGGATCAGTGGACTGGCCTCCGTACTGCTGATGCTGTCGACAGCCTATACAAACATCACAGAGGAGTGTGGGATCACAGAGCCCTCCTGGGCACAGCTCTGCATCAGATCAACGCAGAGTGGTGCCAGGGACACACAGTGCGTGTCATAGATGTGATCCAGGAGCTGAGGGATGGTTCCAGGCTCTGGAGAGACAAACCTGAGACAGACATCTACCGGGATCTGCTGCCCATGGCTGATGGCCTGGCCAGAGTCTGGGAACGTCTGAAGCCTGAAACCCTGTCCTGGGAACAGTGTGTGCGCTACGCAGATCAGCCTGGCCTGGAGTACGTCGGCACCACAGACTGGAGGGCTGTCATAGATGGCCTCCCATTCCTGCTGGATTTGAAGACAACAGGCAAGACAGTCCTGGGCTCTGCCAAATACTGGGACCAGTGGAGGCTCCAGCTAGCTGCCTACCGGTACGCAACAGAGGCTGTGACGTACTCAGATGAGGGCCAGGAGCTGGGTGCTGTGGCTCTGCCTGAGGTTGCTGGAGCTGCTGTCGTCCATCTGTATGGGGATGGGCAATTCCAGGTAGATGGGATCCAGGCTGGGCCTCAGGAGCATCAGATCTTTCTGGCCCTACGTCAGGCCTACGCCTGGAGAAAGACAGCTGAGAAATCCCCTGGGACTAATGCTCCTCTGATCGTAGGGAGCCCAGAGTGAAGCTGGAGAACCCTGAACTAGTCCTACGCCTGGCCAGATTCTGGTTTGACGAAATGGATAGTGGGCTCTCAGAACCTCACATTTCCCTCTCTGCTGGTCAGAGGGAGGAGGCAGCTGTGGCCAGGGATGCTCTGCTCCAGCTCCTGGATCAGCTGTCAGCCCACTACGAATTGAGGAGCCCAGCATGACTGGCACTAAGCCTAGGGCTCTGACCATCACACAGTTTATGGCTGCCACTGGCCTGTCCAGGAGCACTGTTTACAGACGTATCAACGATGGAACGCTGAAAGCAGTGCGCTTTGGAGGGACCAGATATCTGATCCCAGTGACAGAGCTGCTGCGTATCACTGATGAGGAGACTGAGGTATGAGCCTGGCACACCAGGAGACAGCCCTACGCTCCAGCCTGGATCTGATCAAACGTACCGTTGCTAAGGGTGCCTCTGATCAGGAGCTGGAGCTATTCATCAGGCAGTGTGAACGCACTGGCCTGGATCCATTTGCCAGACAGATCTACGCAATCAAACGCTGGGACTCCCAGTCAGGCACTGAGGTTATGCAGACTCAGGTGTCCATAGATGGGCTCAGGACTCTGGCTGCTGAGACTACGGAGATGGCAGGCCAGGAGGGTCCATACTGGTGTGGTCCTGATGGCAAATGGGTAGATGTCTGGCTGGGACCAGGGGAGCCTAGGGCTGCCAAAGTGGTCGTACTGAGGGATGCTCCTGGGATCCAGGTTGCACGCTTCACAGGCGTAGCTCTGTATGACTCCTACTGTCAGACAACGAAACAGGGCAGGCCTACCAGAATGTGGGATCAGATGGGGCCTGAGATGTTGGCCAAATGTGCTGAGGCTCTGGCTCTGCGTAAGGCATTCCCTCAGAGACTGTCTGGCCTCTACACATCAGATGAAATGGGACAGGCGAGTAATCCCACTGGTGTCAGAGCCCAAGAGCATGCTGAAACCCCCAAATCAATCACTACCGTCACAGGATCCAGCCGGACATCTTCCGATAGTCCAGATGATGGAACGCCCATTCTGGCCCCGCCCAGGCCCTCAGGCAGCGCCACAGCGGCCAATGCGGAGCCTCAGGCAGCTATGAGGAGTCGGGTATCCCAGGCCCTAGGCAAGCTCAGTCCCACGCAGAGGAGCTGGGCTCTGGAGCAGGCTGATAGCAGGAAATTGGCACTCCCAGATGAAGCAGGGGACGGAAAGTTTGGCCCAGACGTAGCCAATGCCTGGCTGGAGATTTGCAGGGAGGCTCCTGATGCCTCCTAGGACCAGAACCCCTGGCTCCTATGCCAGAGCCAAAGGTGATGAGGCAGAAAGGGCAGTGGCCCGGTATCTGCAATCACAGGGATATCCCCTGGCCTGTACCGCCAGAGCCGCCATGGGCGGAGTCAGGAAAGGTGAGGACATCCTGGGAGTCCCTGGTGTGTCGCTAGAGGTAAAGAACCGCACAAACCTGAGCATCGGGTCTGCGCTGTGTCAGGCAGCCATCTCAGGTGGGCCATCCAAGATTGCTGTCGTCATTGTCAAACCAGTAGGAGTGGGCCTGGAGTCGGTAGGGGACTGGTGGTCCATCTCCTACGTCAGGCATCAGGTTCCGCTGTGGCCTGAGGAGGGTCAGCTATGACTGTTGAGGTTTACCAGTGGATCACTGTGATCCTGCTCATTGCCATTCTCCTGGTGCTGGTAGTCAGGCGTTGGTAGTGGCAGAGCAGCAGCGTAAACTGCCAGCTAGACGTGCGAGTATCTCGCATATCATCTGTGGTCCCTGTGGTTGCGAGTCAGGTTATGGTCTGCCTCCTACCGTAGGAGAGTGTCCCTGCCAGTGTCATGACACAGCCAGGCTCTGGTGGTCTATGAGGCCCTGGAGGGCTGGAGCTGGACCAGGAGGTTCAGCTCCATGACAGCTCATCACAGAGCTAGCAGGGAGGATCTGATCAGGGAGTACGACAGGCTGATGGTTCAGCTGGTTAAGCAGGGCTCTGAGCCTGTCGTCACTGACGCTGTCCTGGACTGTTTCACAGACCTGGAGCTGGGCCTGTTGGTCAAAGACTCAGCCCTACGTCTGGTCAGACTCAGGAGGCTGGAGTCGTGACAGATGTGTTCCCTCACGTTCACAGGTTCCAATTCGTGGCAGCTGTGGCTAGCCATGGCCCAGTGAAGCTCCCTCAGAGGAGGTTCCTGATTGCTCTCACAGCCCTGGCTGATCACTGGTCCCTGGTAGCTCCTGACGTTCGCACACTGGCTGATGTGTTCAACATCAGCCCTGTCACTGTCAAAGATTGGTTGTACCAATTCCAGGAGGAGGGCTGGCTGTCTGATGTCCCTGACACAGACCTGTCTGTGCTCCATCTATCAGAGGGCTCTGCTGCCTATCAGAGCCTGATCCCAGTGTTTGAGTGGCACACCAGGAGCCACGCACCGGTCGGTGGGTGGTCTCGCGTGAGTACCACACATGTCAAGTGCCGAGACGATGGACAGCCCATACCTCTCTCTCGCGCGCGTATTCAGTTGGCAGTTGACTCTGTGGGAGAGACAAAGAGAGGGCAGTTCGCTTACATCAGCTTTGTTCAGCAATCGCTGGCACACCAGGAACACAGCTGATGGAACTAAGCAAGAGACAGCAGCAAAGAAACCTGGACAATGTCCGCTTTGTTCGTTCCCTACTCAGGAAACAGCGCAATGAAGAAGAAGACACGTCACACAGGGAGCCTCCGCCCAGATCTGGCAGGGAAAGCCTGGAGGAGACTCAGAGAACAGATCCTGATCCGTGACAACCACCTGTGCTGGATCTGCTCTGCCAAAGCGACACAGGTTGATCACCTGAAACCACACTGTGCTGGAGGGACAAACCATCCCAGCAATCTGGCTGCTATCTGTGGCCCATGCAATAACAGGAAACATGACAGGTGGAATGACACACCTATCATCACAATCAATTGGTGAAAGGACGTAACACAAATGTCTGTGATCTGGGAGGATCCTCCTCCTCGCACTGATCCCTCTGCTCGCTTTGGTCGGGAGCCCTCACCTATTCGCAAAGAGGCTGATGAGATGTTGGCCACTCTGCGTTCCAATGAGGGACAGTGGGCCAGGCTCTGGGATTTCGAGACCAAAGAGGAGGCCCGCAAACGGTCCAATTACATTGGAGTGAAGAACTACAGCTTCAGTGTCCGCCAGACTGAGCATGGCTGGTCTCTGTATGGGCGGTACAACGGGGAGCCCACTGAGCCTGAGCCTGAGACTCCTCACCAGCCTGCGCCTGCTCCTGACCCTGAGCCTCAGCCTGATCCTGCTCCAGAGCGAGAGCCTACGTTCCAGGTCTAATGGGCAGTGCCTAGCTAGGCATGGATGGGTGACAGGCCCCAGTATCAGTGCTGAGCTGGGAGCGCAGAGCCCATCCCTGGATGGCCCTACGTCTGGAGAGTCTGGTGCTCCCCAGGCCCAGGCGTAGGGCCACAAAGGAACGGTAGATGGCAGGCTATCTAGGACACAAAGCAGAACGCATTGTAAGAGTAGATGAATGGGCCACAGATAATAGGTGGTCCTGGGCAGATTATAATATAAGTCCAGCTCCTGATACACACAGAGCGGCAGAGGGTGGGAGAACGGCCAGAAATGGCGGTTTTTTAGAGGGACTGTACTCAG
>Ga0097621_100000822_pt1 | contig 21934 bp, 26 predicted proteins | sample KBSMisM72_FD_73165 | JGI IMG/M metagenome (GOLD analysis project Ga0097621, IMG submission 73165) | Miscanthus rhizosphere microbial communities from Kellogg Biological Station, Michigan, USA - KBS Miscanthus M7-2 (version 2) (version 2) | ecosystem: Host-associated > Plants > Roots >... | reverse complement strand
TTTTTGGAGGACCTCACCGAAACGTATCTACGCGCGCTGAGCCACGTCGCGATTTCTACCTACGCGCTGTGTTTGTTGCAAGCAGACGTTACCGAAGCGGGGCGCGTTTACCGATCTGAAGGGGTTCAACAGGAGCTACGAACCATGGCCATGCGTATAACCGAAAGCGTTCTATCAAAATGAGTTTTCTCCTATCGCCTCTTCCCCACCGTAAAGCCATAGATCGAACTGGCGAGCGTCACGGCCGACTCCTCGTGACAAGTCGCGCCACGTTCGCCGGAAACCAGTCGCGATGGCATTGCCACTGCGACTGTGGCGCGGACTGCATTGTGTCGTGGGACCGGCTTCGTAGCGATCGCGCTGGAGTAATCCCGTCGTGCGGCTGCGTCCAGGCAGAAGCCCGAGAAAAGCGACTGGAAACGGACCGCGGCATCACGGAACGATGCTGCATCCAATGCAAGCAGACCAAGCCTATTAGTGAGTACCGGCTAAAGCAGAAGGGACGCGGCAGAGTCGTTCGAAGCGCGAAGTGCCGGCTGTGCCTGAATGCTCGCGAGCGGAACAGGAGGGCGGAGCTAACTAAGGAGGCGCATTGCGAGGAGTGCTTCGGAATAACGGATAGGCGCCCGCGGGTTGGGAAGTGTGCGTGTGGGGAGAGCTACGAGGAGGAGCCAGCTTTCAGAGTCGAGATGTTCATCTACAGGGACCGGCGGCATGAGCGCGTATGCCTGTAGCTGCGGCAGAGTTTCCGTTCGTTGTCCTATCAGCTGCCGGCGAACCCATGGGCGAGCGCCGCACTCGAGCTGATGCCGTGGCGCTAGTCAAGCGCCTCCAGGCCACGATACCCTGGCGGGGCCCATTCAGGATTGCCCAGACTCAGCCACCCGAGCCGTAGCCATCCGCCCCTGTGGAGCGGGAGATAGTCCACAGTAAGCGCCTCGCCAGTGGCTCGACGAGTGGCCCACGTGTGCCCAGCTTGCGCAGCACTAGCGAGAATCTAGCGACCTGGCAGAGACCCCAGAATCCGGCGACAACGAGAACGGGGGCGTAGCGTTTGTCCATGCGCCTGGCGGTAGCAATGGCGATGCCGCGCGTGTGGGGTAACATGCGACCAGTGTGACATTATTTCACGGGGCACTATTGACCTGAGCGTCCGGACAGGGCATAGATAATGTCCCATGCGTGTCCGTACCAAGCGATTTGAGTTGCGACTAAGTTACGAGGAACTTGCGGCTCTGGAGGAGCTCGCCCGGCTACTAGGCGTTAATAAAGACGAAGCTATCCGCAGAGCTGTGGCGGAAAAGCTGAAGCGAGTACGAGCGAAACAGAAGCCGACCGATCAGACAGAGGCAGCGTGATCGGGCCTAGATTGCTTAGGTTTCCGGATGCCTATGCCGGCATGCCAGGCGGCAGGAAGGGGCACAATGTGCCGCCGACTCGAGCTCAATTCCGAGATCTGCACCGGCTTATTGCTTTGATGGTTGAGGTCAGCGATGCCCTTTCCTGCCGCATTGGTCACCATCTACCGGTTGTTTTTGTTGACCGCATGACGCGGTTTACGCATTGGAAAACTCTATCGTTAATACGTTCGAAATTAGACACTTGGGCCTGCAAGGTTGAGCCTAGCCATTGGGCTACGAGCGTTTTTTACGGCGACGACGAAATCAGGAAGCGTGCGCGCGATTTGGTGCGGTCATTTTTGGCCGACTCGCGAGAATCGTTGCCTGACGGATTCATGGGTGACCGGTAATGTCAGCGGAATACCGCGATCCGGACTCATCTCCCAGAGAACGAAAGACGCCGCGGCGCGGTCAGAATGACAGCAGGGCAACCATTGCTGTAACTACCGTCGAGTACGAGGTTACCGGTCGTTCGATCGCGGAGCTCGCCAAGCATCCCAAGTTGTACCAACGCGGCGGTAAACTGGTGCAAGCGGTCACGAATGCCAGAGCTGTCTCTCGCTACAAGCGGCCAGAAGGAGGTTCTCATATCGGTCCAGTAGAGCCTCCTCTTGTACGTGAGATGCTCTCAGAGATGGTATTTTACGTACACCATCGGCCAGAGGAGACAGTTGCAGTTCATGTGCCAGATTGGGTAGTGAAACAGGTAGTGGCGCGCGGGCAGTGGGAAACCGTGCGCCCACTTGAGCTGATCTCGGAGACGCCCCTGCTGCGCCCAGACGGGTCAGTAGTTAGTGCACCTGGATATGACGCCGACACAGGGGTCTTATTTATCCCTAACCACACATTTCCAGTTATACCAAACAAACCAACAGCTGCTGATGTTAAGGCGGCGATCGCTGTCATTCTAGAGCCTTTCCTAGATTTCCCGTTCGAGCAGGAATGTAATAGGAGCGCTGCCGTCGCGGGCGTTCTCACGCCATTGGCAAAACTTGCCTGTGGCCCGGCTCCATTATTTCTGATCAGTAAGAACCTGCGTGGAGCCGGAGGTACATTGCTGGCTCAGACCATCGGCCTTGCCGCTTCTGGGCGTCCAATGGGGATAATGACTCAAGCGAAGGAAGAGGACGAGGAGCGGAAGAGAATCCTATCCATAGCGTTGGCTGGCGACCGCATGGTGTTGATTGACAACATCAAGCGGCCATTGGGCGGAGAGAATCTAGACGCATGCCTTACCGGTACAGAGTGGAAAGACAGGCGGCTAGGCAAGAGCGAGACGGTTAGCGCGCCGCTGCATGCCACGTGGTACGCGACCGGTAATAACCCAGAGCTACAAGGAGATACCGTACGCCGCGTCCTGCCTATCCGTCTAGTGTCGTCCGAAGAGAAGCCTGAGGAGCGCAGGGGATTCCGCCATGAGAACCTGGAGCAGTTTGTAAAGGGAGAGCACCCTCGGATTGTATCAGCGGCTCTCACCATTCTGAGAGCTCACGCGAACGCTGGACGACCAGGAATGGGGCTATCCGCTTGGGGTTCATTCCAGGAGTGGAGCGATACCGTCAGGGCAGCTCTGGTTTGGGCTGGCCTTCCAGACCCAGCCCTGGGGCGGGCAAAGGTAGAGGAGGCGTCAGACACGGAAACAGGAGCACTTAAGACCATTTACGAGAATTGGCAGGAGGTGGATAGGCTTGGAACGGGTCTCACTGCCGGAAATCTCCTAAATCAAGTTTTCGGTCACCAACTGGACGAGCCAATCGAGGCAATTCGAGACGCCATGCTGATGCTGTTCGCTGGCCCGGACGGTAAATTGCCAAACGCCGTCAGCTTGAGCCTTAAGCTAAATCGCTTTACAGAACGCACTGTTAGCGGCAAGCGTCTGAGCTTCTACAAAGGCAGAGCGAATCAGAAGGTCTGGACCATCAAAGCGGTATGATGCAGGAGGTGCAGGAGGTGCAGGAGGTTACAGCTCACCTTTCGCGGGGAACTTTTCTGTCGACCTTGGAGTAGTGCTCCAAACGTCCTGCACCCTAACCACCTTAACCAAACGAGACGGGCGCAAACCCATGCTACCCTCCCGCGCGCGCATCCGGGTAACCCTATCGGAAAGGTAGACTGATATGGTCTCGCCCTACCTCAACCCCCGAGCCACCTCTAGCCAGCTCTCCCGCTGGGCAGACTGGATGCTGTCGAGCAGTTTCGTGGGGGTCATGACAGCCGACGAGGTGGCTGGACTGCAGCGGGCACTGGCCGGCTAGCCGAACTTCGGGTCGATGTCGATTTCTGGTGGTGAGGGCTTGCGCTGGTATCCCAGCGGGCGTATACCTACTGAGTCAGCAGGCAATCACGCCGCGACGAAAGAGAACGCGAGTGACCAAGCCCCGCAAGTCAGGCGCCAGCATCCCAGAGAGCCAGCGCCACACGGTCAAGGTTCAGCTTAGGCTGACCAAGGCCGCAACCTCAGCGCTCGACGAGCTCCGCAAACCGGCTGGCCGCTCTGCCTACATCGAGCAGACGCTACTGACACTGTACGCAGCAGTCGCAGTAGGTAGCCATCCTGCACTCAAGCCCACGAAAGTACCCGCCGAATGAACAAGCTCATCACCCTACTAGCTCTCGCTCTCACCCTGTCGGCATGCGCTGGACAGGTCTCGGAACCGGCTACAGAGCCGAACTGCCACATCGCAGCCGAGCCAGCCGAGTACTGCGGGGCCTCGCTGACGTATCACCGCGCCGCCTCAGTGACCTACCAGTGCGCCGAAGGCACCGCGGCCGACCTGGATGGCCAAAACATCACCGGGCTCGCTAATGAGGCGTATGACTGCTTTAGCGGCGATCCGAACGATCGGACCTGGTGCTGCGCGAAGGTTGAGCGCTGACCGCTTGACCAGGCTGGGGATTTCTGCCATAGCTAGCCGTGATGGCTAAGCGCCCTCGAGCACCTCTGTCGCCTAATCCCCCCTTAGCAGGGCAGAGCGAGCTTGTGCCTCAGCCATCACTATTCACCGGAGACGAGCTCCGTGGCCCACTGTTTCGGTCTCTCCGCGAGATCGACAGGGTGGAGGACCCAGTGGAGCGTCTGGCAATGGCACTGGACCGGCTGGACCACCTGCACTCGCTGGCTCTCTCCAGGGCTCGCGGCAAGTCTCCGGACCCGGACACCTACACGGCATTGAAGATCGACGAGACCGCTCACCGGCTTCTGTCGATTGAGCCGCGTCGGGTAAAAGTTAAGGCTCCGGACCTGTCGGCATTCGACCGGCCGGCCTTGGTAAAGGCGCAATAATGCAGTTTTCTAAAGTACGGCTGGCCGATCCGAAAGGGCTCGAGCTCGAGTGGCGCAATGTTTCGCAATCGGTATTTCAGCTCGGCATCGAGCAAGGCTGGAGGCTCGAGTCGTCTGAGCTTGGCGTGATTGCTACGCATGACTCGCGTGCGCTGCCGCTGCTGCTGCCGTGGAGTCAGGTCAGCTCGTGCGATATCCTGACTGTGGCGGACAGCTTCACGGTTCCGCTGGGTGAGGTGGCTAGGCGCGGACCGGGCCGACCGCCTAAGGTGGCGTAATGCTCGAAGACTCTGACATCGGCCCCACTCCCGGCATCGTCAAGTCCGAGGCTGACGCTGTTCTCGATACCCTCCATGCGCAAGTCGACTGGGCTGAAGGCGGACAGAAACTCATTTTCCAGGGTCAAGAACTCGCATCTGACGAGATTGCTCGACGCGAACGGGAGCTTGCGGAGCTAGCGAAGGCTGTGAACGCGCGACTTGCCGGAATCGGGGTTAGGCTTATCGGCTGCTGGCCTGAGCTGATGGGGCTCGGGGCTCGCTTCAAGGGTATCGATGCTGAGGGGCGGGACTATGACGTAGATTTCCACCTTGAGGATGAGGCCCGTGTTGCAGGCGAGCCGTTCTCTAGACAGCTTGCGGGGTTGCATACTGTTCAGCTGATCGAGCAAGCGATTCGCGAGCGGCGGGCGGAATACCTAGACGCTGAACGCCTCGAGCGACTTGGGCTTGTGGTAGGTAAGGTTTAATGCGTCGCCGACCGTTATCTGAGCGCTTCCATGAGAAGTACCAGATCAATCCGAGCACTGGATGCTGGGAATGGACGGCGGCTAAGAGCGTTTTGGGGTACGGGCATATCGGAGGCGAGATCCGACGCACGCTGATGGCTCACAGGGTTTCTTGGGAGCTGCATTATGGCCCCCCAGGAGCGCTTCTGGTTTGCCATCGCTGCGATAACCCGAGTTGTGTAAACCCGGAGCATCTTTTCCTTGGTACCGACGCGGACAATGCGAGGGACAGGGATAGTAAGGGGCGCCTTGGGCGTAGGGATGGCGAGTTTAACGGGCGCGCCAAGCTAAGCAGGAAAGATGCTGATCTAATTCGGCTTGCCTACGAGACGCTACCTGTTTCGCAGCCGGATATAGCAAAAGCGTTTGCCGTCCACCTCGATACTGTTCATGCGGTAATCCGCGGCAAGCGCTGGGTTGCTTGAACCTCGAGGCGCTGCTGATCAGCCCGCTCGGGTTCGCTCTGACCACCGCGACTCCGCTTCAGCGTGCCATCTGCCGAGCGTCAACGGGTGAGCCTCTCGAAGAGTTGGCATCTGACCCGGACGTTATCCGGGCCTTTGGCGGTGAGTCAGCTATCGCTCGCTTGCCGTCCTCATCTCCAAAGATGTTCGATACTGTTGCCGCGGTTCGCTGTGCCAAGTCAATTATCGAGGCCTGTAAGATCGTTCGCTGGTCACAGGTCGTTGACGTTTCTGATGTGCGTGATGGTGAGACTCCGCGCATCCCGATTGTCAGCTTCCGCATGGATCAGGCGCAGGCTGTCTACGATCATCTAGTGGGCGCCCTGTTGCGTTCGCCAACTCTCGGCCAACTGCTGATTGGCAAGCCAGGGAAGCAGTGCTTGTTTCTGAGGCATCCTACCGGCAAGCCGATTGAGGTGCGAGTCATCGCTGGGTCTCGAGCTGGAACCACACTGGTATCTCGCTGGCTGGCCGGCATTGTGTTCGATGAGGCGCCACGTTTGCAGGGTCAGAGTGACGGTATCGTAAACCTAGATGATGCGCTGGCAGCAATTCAGGCGCGTATCTTGCCCGGCGGACAGATTGATTGCGCCGGTTCCCCATGGGCTCCGCGTGGCACGATCTACGATCACTTTGTGGAGCACTTCGGGTTCCCATCCAACGATCTGGTGATGGTTGTTGCTCCCGGTAGAGCGATGAACCCGTACCGCTACACGGATGCGTTCTGCGCCGAGCTCGAGCGGCGAGACCCGCGGGCCTATAAGACTGACGTTCTCGCCCAGTTCGCTGACCTTGAGGACTCGCTCCTGTCCAGCGCCGATGTCATAGTATGCACTCGCGACAAGATGATCGAGGGCTACGATGAGCGCTTCGAATACGTTGCGGCCATGGATCCAGCGATGAGGACCAATGCGTGGACCCTCGTTATCCTTTGTTGCTCTGCACCCGACACCTACTCGGTAGTCTATACGCATCAGTGGCAAGGATCTAACTCCCGCCCGCTGAAGCCGTCGCAAGTGCTGCGAGAGATTTCATTCGCATGCCGCGAGTACCACTTGGATTCGGCATGGTCAGACCAGGCGAGCTTCGATGCGCTGGCAGATACGGCTGAACAATGTGGGTTAACCCTGTCGCAGCACGCCTTTACTGCGGCGCTCTGGGAATCGACTGCGGAGCGATTGCGTGCGTTGGTAGGCGGGCGGCAGTTGAGTTTGCCGCCAGACGCGACGCTTCGCAGCGACTTGCTTAGCGTGCAACGGAGGCTGACCTCTAGGGGCTCCAGCGTTGTGCTAGGGAAGACGGCGGGAGATAACCGACACTCGGATTATGTGCCCGCTCTGTGCTTGGCGCTGGCGCATGCTCCCAGCCCGCCATTCGTCGAAGTGCCGGATGACAGAGACGATGAACAGAGGCTTATTGATATGCTGCAATCACAACAGCGGACTTGGGACTCAGGGGCTGCGGCTAGACTGACGGGGTTTCAGTTATGAGTCACGACGAGATGGTCGCGTGGATGCGCGCGAATGGAGTCAAGAGCTTGAGCTGTAGCTGGTGTGGCCAAGCGTTCAAGATTTGCGGCATCGAACTGTTTGATACGACCCATGCGCCTCCCCCGTCCTTCGACGAGCCCGAGGTTCCGGCCGAAGAGAAGCCGCCCGGCGTGTGCGCATACGGGTCCTGCGGCGACCCGGCGAATAGCCCCATCGTGCCCGGCTACTGCAGGTCACATGCTCTAAAGCTAGCAGGGGTTGGCAATGGATAAGAGAATCGCTGATATCACGCGCCGTGCCATCGTCATGTCCAGTGGAAACGTCACTATAGGCGTGAACAAGTCTCCCGTCATTGACGGTTACGAGCTTCGGCATCGCTCGTCAACGCACGATTATTATGCGGTTACAGAGCTTCCCGTCTGGGACGACGACGCACTTAGGCGTGCGTGTCGAATGAATGAGGATGTCATCGCTGCAGCCATCCGCTCTGGAAAGGCCAAACCGCGTGCCTGAGCCAACCATAACGCTCTGGTATAACCAGCCCCAGCCTGCCGCCGAAGTGGTGCGCCTAGGTCGCGAGCTGTACAGCAAACAGGGTGAGGAGCGCATCTCACTCGCGGAGGATTCACTTGCGCTTTACCTCGGTTCTACTCGCCATAACCTTCGTGGCAGCAACTCGAATCCGCTCGGCCTCGTGGATGTACTTACAGAGGCGGGCGTCGAGAACGGCATCCAAGCGATCACGGATACGAAGGTCAACACCATACTGAAGAACCGGGTCCGTCCGATGTTCGTCACGGATGGCGCGGACACCGACACGAAGCAACGCGCAGAGGCCATGCAGCGCGCTTGCGACGGGGTGATGTACCAACAGAAGCTGCAAGGGCGAAAGCTCCGCGGCGTGGCGATGGCTGGGTACATTTTCGAGGGTGGCGGCGTCGAATGGTTCGCTGACTGCGCGAACTCTCGCATCGTGGCTACCCCGGTGTGGTGCTGGAACTTCTTCGTGAGCAAGCGCGAGGCCCAGCACGGCGAGCCACGGCAGAAATTCGCGAGGCTTCTGATTGACAGAGGTGTGCTCCTTTCGTTTTTAGCCTCAGCCTCTCCCATGGTGCGCGATGCCGTCAAGAACGCGCAAGCCGCCAACTGGAAGGACACCAATGACGACATGCGCGACGCGAGCAAGCTGAGCGACCAGGTTGTCATCTACAAGGCTTGGCACTTGCCGAGCGGACGGGTGGATCTCGATGACAATAAGGCGTGGGGGAAGAATGAAGACGGCACGAGAGCGGTACGCGCAAACCACGATGGACGCCATGTCGTGGCTCTCGACGGCGGAGACGACGGTGATGCGATTGAGCTGGTCGACGTTCCGTGGCCTCATGACCATTTCCCGGTTGCCTGGTTCAAACCCAATTTCGTTCCAGGTAGCTATTGGGGACGAGGTGAGCCGGAGATTCTTGCCACCGCTCAGATTGAGGTTAACCGCTGGAATACGCGAATAAACCAGATCATCCGCAAGCACGCTGTGCCGCGCACGTTCGTCTCGAAGGACTCGGGCCTCAATCCGGCCTCGATGAACAATAACCCGGACAACATCTATCAGGTCAAGGGCTCGGCCGCTACTGCTGTTCAGGTGGAGAACGTGCCTGCGGTTCCGACCGACCTGCTGCAGCGCACCCAAATGCTTATGCAGTGGATGCGTGACCAGCGCGGCGTCTCCGAGATGTCGATGAAGGCCCAGAAGCCGAGCGGCATCAACCACGAGCCGGGCATGGCGTTTCTGGCCGACACCGAGTCGATGCGTCACACCGACGAGTTCCAGGCTTGGGAGGAATTCCACCTCGACTGCTACAAGAATATCGTCCGGTGCTTCGACGAGCTTGCGGAGAATGACACGGACTTCGAGGTCGTTTTCGAGAAGGACCAGAAGCTCATCCGCCAACGCTGGAAGGACATCCGGCTATCGAACTTCTTCATGTTGAAGCTCTGGCCAACGAACCTGTTCAAACAGGACCCGGCTCAGCGCGCGGACCAGATCGCAGATATGGTCGAGAAGGGGTTGTTCCCGCCGGAGAAGTACTTCGACGCCATCGATGCGCCGGACATCAAGGCACTCATGGGCAATCGAGCGGCCATGGAGCAGAACGTCCAGCGTTGCTTGCAGAGCATCATCGAGAGCGGCGAGGTTACCGAGCTAGAGCAGCCGACTCCGTACATGGACCTGCAGCTGGCAAAGCAACTCGGGATCCAGCGGATGAACGAGCTGCAGGTCGACGAGCCCGACAACTGGAAGAGCGTCAACGCGCTGACACAGTGGCTCGAGCTGGTCGACGCAACGATTATGCAAGGCACTGCCGCGGGCAATCAGGCTCCGGCTGGTGCCAATGTGCAAGCGCTGAACGCGGCTGCCGCGGTACCGCCGCCTGACGCGGGTGGGGCGCCTCCGCCGAATATGCCGCCACCCCAAGGAATGCAATGACCGTAGCAGACGAAATCATCGAACAAGCCATCGAGCAGAATGCAGCCGCGGTCACGCCGGGCATCGAAGCCGCTACTGACGAGACCCCGGAAGCCGCCACCAAGGCTCCCCCGGCGGGTTTCGTTGACCCCCTCGACGAGTCCCTATTTAGCGATGAGGCGCTTCGAGACCCGAAGGTAATCCAGGAACGCGCGGCGCTACTGCGGGCTCAAGTCAAAGAGGCCCTCAAGATCCGCCAGGCGGCTCACAATGCGCGGGCCGAGGCTCAGGCGAAGGAGGCCCGTTTCAAGAAGACGAAGGAAGAGGTGCTATCCGGCAAGGCCCAGCTCCAGCAGCAACAGCAGCTCATCAATGCGCTCGTCGCTGACATCAGCTCGGGCGACCCTGACAAATTCACTGACGCTATCGCCAAGCTGACCGGCTCGACCGACCCGCAAGAGTACTGGCGCAAGGTCGCGACCCATCTTGCTACCGGCAAGCCTCCTACCAAAGAGGTGCCGGCCGAAGTGCTTGAGCTGCGTCGCGAAATCGAGGCGATGAAGGCTCAGAAGGAAGCCGAAGTCGCGCAGCAAACCGAAGCGCAGATCGACCAACAAATCTACCAGGCGCGAGTCGCCCAACTGGAGCAGGCTAAGTCCTACACCGACCTACCCTATGTGAGCTCTCTTGCCGCTGAGCAACCGGCGCTTGTCGACGCGAGAATTGTCGACATCCGCCAGCAGCATTACCAGCGAACTGGGCAGCCACTTGACCTGCGGGCCGCTTGTGATATGGTCGAAATCGAGATCCGATCTCATTACGAGTTGCTCCAGCGTACCGGCGGCGCCAGTGGCCAACCGAACGGAAATAGAGGAGCTGCTGCCCCAGTGGCAGGTCAGGCCGGGAACCCTGAGCGATTTGCGAAGCCCGTGACGGCGCCCAGTGCGCCATCTCAGCAATCGACTCCAAGGACGCTACCGTCATCGCTCTCGAGCGAACCAGCCGCGACTAATCGCAGTCTGAGCGAAACCGAGAGGCAGGCGGCAGCAATCGAGGCGTTCGAACGAATGGGCTTGTTCGCGAACTTTGGGATGTAGCGAGGCCAATCGTCGGGCGCTTGAAAAGGCTCCCGAATGGCAATCGCAGAATCCATTGCAAGTGCACCAAACATCTTCAAGGTCCTTTACCCGGACGGTATCTCGAAGCCTCTTTATGGAGAATCGTATCTCCTAGGCTCGATGAAGAAAGACACGACGTTTTACGGCCAAGGTGCCAAGTACGTTGTTGTCAGCATCGCTCCCGGCTCCGGCGGATCGAGCTCAATCGCTACCGCAATCGCGAACCAGGGTAGCACCCAAGAGGTCCGTTTTCAGCTTCCCCGCAAGAAGCTGTATGAGGTTGGCAGCATCGACGGTGAGACCATCTTCGCCGGTCGCGACAAGAAAGGCGCCATCGTCGATATCGTTCGACACACGATGGATCGCGCTCTCGAGGCTTTCGGCGTAACCCTGAGCCGCGCGGCCTGGGGTAACGGTGGCGGCGCTCGCGGGCAAATCGCGACGACCTCTAATCTCGCGACCTCGACGGTTACGCTCACCTCGCGCGTCGATGCAAATGCGTTCTTCAAGAACATGTTTGTGCAAGCCGCAGTGGACGACGGCTACTCGGGTTCCGCTGGCGTGCTCGGCGCAGGCATTCAGGTTCAGCTCGGTCAGGTCCAGCGCCTGAACGCGGCTACCGGCACCACGTCGCTGACCTTGGCTTCAGGCAACTGGAACCAAATCCCAGGCCTTACTACTTCCAGCTATCTCTTCCGCTCGGGCGATTATGCGGGCTACCCCAGCGGCATCCCGGCATGGGCTCCGCAGGTCGACCCGACCGTCTCGGACTCGTTCCTTGGCGTCAACCGCTTCACCGCGGGCGACCTCAACTTCCTATCCGGTTGGCGCGTGCTCGGCACTGGACAACCGAAGCAGCAAACGCTCATCGATATGGGCGCGGAGGCCAAGCAGAACGGGCTCACCGGTATCAAAACGGTGTTCATGAACCCGCTCGATATGCGCGATGCGTTCAAGGAGCAGTCGACGTTCAAGACCATCGACGTGGACGTGAGCGGCGTGAAGATCGGCTACAACGCGCTGACCCTACAAAGCGCGGTCGGAAACATGAACGTGTTCTCCGAGACCTGGATCCCGCGTGGCTACGCCTGGGCGCTCGACCCGAGCACGTGGACGATGCGCAGCGCTGGCGATGTGCCGATGCTGCTCGACGTTGACGGGATCAAGATGTTCCTCCGTAACCCGGGTAGCGACGATTACCAGTTCCGGTACGGCTGCTACATGAATTTCGAAAACGCAGAACCGGCGCGAGCCATCGTGGGGACGCTGTAATATGTCATTTATTGGCGATTTCATGAAAGCGGTCGATGGTGCCCTTGGCATCGGCCGCGCGGGCGGGCCGCTTCCGGGCACCTCAGTGCTGGAGCCGGTCGTAAACCAGGCGTTCGATCTCTGGGTCGACTTTGACAAGGCTGCCGCAGACGGCGCCGCTGGCACTGCAACCGCGGACACGTTCATATGGACGAATCCGTACGACTTCACGCTGTACCTCCAGTCCGCGCGCATGATCACACTGGGCGCTGGTCTCACGGCGGACAACACGAACTTCGCGACCGTTACCATCAAGACCGACAACGGTGCTGGTGGCGCTACCGCGATTGGGTTGACGCTTGCCACGACCCTGACTGACTCGGGTACGTTCTCAAGCAATCAGAGCAAGACGTTCAACACGGTTACTGGCGCAAACATCGCGCTCGTTGCCGGGGCGAATCTCTGGTTCAACATCGCGAAGTCGGGTACCGGTGTTGTGGTGCCGATCTCCTCCTACTTCATTCGCCTCCGCCGCGGAGAGTACTGATGGAACGCGGCGGGTATCCTGGGTTTACCAATAACCCGATGCAGAAGGACTTGAATTTCAAGTTCTTTGTGGACGGGGCCAATGCGCCGACCTTGGCGCCTGCCCCGCTCAACAACTGGGTGGCCAGTGTCGTGCGCACATCGCAAGGCGTGTACACCATCACGTTCCGTGACACCGGATGCATCATTGGCGCTTTCTACGCTGAGCTAGCCCTGAACGCGGCGAGCACCGCCTACGCTCAGGCTGGCCCGACGACTGGGTTTGGCGCTGCGTTCAATCCGGCATCACCGCCCACTGCGGTAGTGTTCATTCTCGTTAATGGCGCTGTTGCCGACCCGCCTGCTGCAAATGCAAACGTGTTCGTCAACGGCGTCCTGACCATCGTCGACACCTACACCGAGTAATGATGGCCGGCAAAGACACCAAGGCTGCTCTCCTGCTCGCTCTCGCACCCAAAGAGGGCTCATCGCCAGTTAAGCCGGGCGATAGCGAGGCAGGAGGCGACACCGATAGTGAGGACCTGTCCGCGGCTATCCGCGACAAGGACGGGGCGGCGCTCAAGGCCGTCATTCGTCGAATCGCCATGTCGTGCATGTCGGAAGAGGACGCCGAGGGCGAGGCCTGATTGGCCAGCATTACCCTGGTGCAGCTGCGCACGCTCGCCAGGGTGTACAGCAACCAAAACCCAGGCGGAACCAATGCGTTCGTGTCTGACACGGACCTGAATAGCCTCATCAACCTGCGAATCGCGAGCCTTTACGATCTACTCGTAGCGGCTCGCGGCCACGAATATTACGCGAGCGACTACACATTCAACACCGCGAACGGGACGCCAACCTACTCATTCGCGGCTCTCACGCCTCCTTTCTATCAGCTGCTCGACGTGCGGCTGAACTGGGACGCGCAGAACATCGAGGCTGTCCAAGATACCTCAGTCTACGAGCGCAGCAATTATCAGAATTGGTTGCAAACGTGGTCGCGTTGGTCTCCGAAGGCATACCGGCTTCGAGGTGTTCAAACGGCGAGCGCGAGCACCCTGGAGTTTTTCCCGACGCCGACCGTAGTCGTCTCGTGCACGGCTCGGTATATCCCTGCATTTGTAGCTCTCCCCGATGACAACGCGACATTCGATGGTGTGAACGGCTGGGAGGTACTGGTTGCGCTTGGCGCGGCGCTCGATCTGCGGATGGCGGCGGACAAGTCGCCCGGGTTCCTTACGCAGCGATTCGCTGAGGAGCACGAGCGCATCAAGGGGCTCGCCGACCAGCGTTCGGCAAACATGCCGCCGCGCATCGTCGACGTGAATCCGGATAGCTTCATCGGGGAATGGGTTGGCGATCGGCGGTGGATCTGAATGCTCAAGCAGATCCACCAGTTCATCACCGAGAGCGCCGGCCGCCTCTCGTCTCAACTCAGTACATTTGAGAGCAACGTAAAGGCCGAGACCGACGGTATCCGTGCGACGTATCAGCCGGCGCTAGTGCCGCGCAGGTTCACCAGCGTCGCCGACACAATTGCGTCAGTGCTTCCTGGTCAGCTTGCTCTCTGCGATTCGAACCTGGGGAATGTGACTGTTACGCTTTCAGCTCCAGACAAGACGCCGGGGTGGCTAGCCATCGTCAAGCGCTTCGCGGCCAACAATGTGAACGTATTCCCTAGCGGGCTCTCGGCTGCCGGCGTTGCTCGTCGCATCAATGCGACCACGAGTAAAACTTACGCTGCAGTCGGGGTGTACTGGATTTACTACGACGGCTCGGATTGGTGGGCGTGATGGCAGGCACGGATATCAACGACAACCTGCTAACGGCTGGCCAAAACCAGGGCATCGAGCGCGCGGTACTGCCGATGCCGCAGTTGGATATCGCGTTCAATGTGCGCCTGCGAAAGGGGTCGCGGTGGGGTAAGCGCTACGGGCATACGGCGCTTAGCGTCGCTACGCTGGGAACGGCGCAGCTCGGCGGTAGCCCTCGTGCGATAGGCTCGGCCGGCAACAGCGCGTTTGCATTGGTTGATGACCAGTGCAGCAATTTCGATAGCGTAACCAACGCGTTCTTCGACCGCTCGCTATCGATCCTCGGTCTTCCGATCGGTTCCATTGGTGCGGATCCTACGGTGCGCGTAGCTGGCGCGGCTAGCGGATGGCTACCAAACAACAGCTTTTTCCCTGTGCCCGCCAAGTCTCTGCAGGGGCAGAACACCACCCCCTGCTCGAGCTGTTACGCGCTCGGGTACCTGTGGACGGCAGTCCAATTTGTGCAGCAGACCGGGCTCGGCGACCAGATGATTCGTGTCGTCGCGACAGACCCAGCCGACCAGACGCTGGTGTTCATGCAGGACTTCGCGCCCGCATTGAATGGCTTCGGCGGAATTACCTACCCCAAGCTGATTGTGGCCGGCAATCAGGTGGTCCTAACATACCTGTACACGTCCGGAGCTGCGACTACGGCGATCATGGGGCGCCTTCTCACATCGCTCGCTGGCCGTTTTGGCGCTGAGACCGCAATCGTCCCCGCGGCATCGATCACGTCCTACGACGCGAGCTCGTATAGCTCAACGCAGTTCCTGGTGACGTACACGCGAACAGCAGCGAATCTAATCGTGGACCTAGTGACAGTCGCCACTTGGGCTATTGCTGCGACGCGGACAATTGGCGAAATCGCGACCGAATGCACTGTGCTTGGCAACACGAACGGGATCTATGTCGGGTACGGTGCCCCCGCTACCACGTCAACCAAGGTAGCAGTATTCCCGGCTGGACTCGGCGCGGCCATTGGGACCGGTGTGCTCACCGCGACAGTCTCGTCTAAGCCGCTGCTGTCATACCGATCTACAGTTTTGGGCATCGGAGGTGGCGGAGTGCGCGCTGTGTTCGGCGCCTCGTACACCGGGAACCCTAAGTTCGGCTCATTCTTTGTGCGGGATGTTGACGCTACCGGCACTGCACAAATCATAACGGTGACCTCATTCGGGGCGTACCCAATCTCGCTCCCGTTTCAGGCGGGGACCGAGGTCTACATTTGGACCGAGACAGCTACGAGCGGCCCTGCATATGCGACGCTACTTCGGCTCCCGCTACCAAACTCGTTCTCCTCTAACAGCAACATCTCTCTGCCAATCGAGATGTCAGTGCAGGATTACGCCGTGAGCGATGGTCTGCTCACGACCGGAGCTGACTTGCGCGGTGTGCCGACCGTGGCTCAACTCGGAACGTCGGCGGTGTTCGCGTGTACGGTTCCCACTTACTTCGCCATCCCCGGATCGGTAACTATCGGGCACGAATTCAGGACGCTGCAGGCGACGCATTACTCTGACGCTGCGCAGTCCCGCTCGCTTGTGCCAATCTACGCGGATTCGTCATCGTTTATCCCGATGGGTGCGCTTACTAGGGTGGACGACCGCGGATGCGTTGAGCAAGGATACATCGCCGCACCTCAGTTCGGCACCGGAACTCCAGCGGGCGGCGGAGCGATGACCGCCTCCTCTGACTACTATTACACCGCCGTCTACGTGTCTCGCACCAGCCTCGGGCGCGTGGAGATATCAGCCCCGGCCACGCCGCGCAAGGTCACGATGGGGGCCGGTCAGACGCAGGTCACGATTGCTGTCAGCGGCCTGCCTCTATCGGCGCGTACAAGCTGCCAGCTCGAGATTTACCGCACGCTTTCGAATGGCCAGACTTACTACTTGGCGTCAGTCATCGATGGCGGTCAGGGAATCTACACCATCGTTGACCAGGCATCGGACGCAAGCATCCAGGGCAACAAGGCGCTGTACGTCCAGGTAGGGCAGACTCTCGCCAACTCGTTCCCTCCCCCAGCACGCTTCGGCTGTGTCGGCGGCCAGCGCTTGTTCCTGGGTGGCCTGATGCGCCCGGACGTGATCCAGGCAAGCAAGCTAATCTTTGGCGACCAGTCCCCGAGCTTCGCCGACAACGACGCATTTCGTATTGTGCTCCCGGCCCCATGCACTGGGCTCGCCTGGCTCGACGTACTGGTGATGTTCACGGATGAGGGGATCTATATCGCCAGCGGCGACGGCCCCGCAGACGACGGGAACGGAGACTTCGGCAACGTTACCCGTATGCCTTACGAGCTCGGCTGCATCGAGCCGCGCAGCGTCAAGGTAATCGATGACGGCTGCTTCTTTCAGACCTCACGCGGCCTTTATTTGCTGCCTCGCGGCTTCGGCTCCCCGGTGCCTGCCGGCGACAACGTGATGACCTCGCTGCAGGCTTTCCCGATTATCACTGGCGTTACGACCATCACAAAGCAGCAAGAGCAGAGCGTTCTTTGGACGTGTTCCAACACGAGCGGGACCCAGGGGATCCGAATCGTGTACGACATGGCGCACAAGTCGTGGGGCGTAGACAATTACGTAGATTCAGCCGGAAATGGGACCGCGCCGTGCGGGATTGGGCAATGGATCGGCGGAGAAATCGCGCAATTTGGGGCGACGACCGGCGCGAACGGGCTTCAGGCGTCCAATGGTGTCTATTCGGACGCCAACAACACCCCGATCCAAATGGAGCTTCGAACCGGTGACATGCGACCGTTCGGCGTGCTCTCGCAGGGCGTCATCAGCAAGGTTGACCTGCTGGCTGAGGTGCGATCGGGGTGCCTGTTGAGCATTACCAAAACCACAGAATTCGGATCGTACACGTCGCAGCGTTTCTTTACTCTCGCAGCCGGCGACGCGCAGATCGGTGACCTGACGGTCGTCGAGACATCGCTCGGAAATGCGGAGCTTCGGGATGCTTTGAGCGTGCGGGTGCAGTATGATGAGACGAGCACTTCCGAAGGGCTCGCGCTGATCGCGATGACCCTCGAACATGAGCAAGGCGAAGGTCTGAAGCGGGTCTCTCCACTGAGTAGGAATACCTGATGGCATTTTTAGGCGGCAAATGGAATCTAGGTCGGATTGCTGCGGCCGCAGGGACGTTCGGTGGTTCCGAGGCTTACAGATACGCGTCAGAGGATGGGAATATCCTGGGAAAGCCGCAGGTTACGCCGACCGCCGCGCCTGACCCGCAGAATTTCCAATACGGCAACGGACCCAACTCAGCCGACGCGAACGCCATTGCCGCGAACGCCTACAGCACCGGACTGCAGCACCAGGGCGACCAGGCGGCTCGCGAGTCTGCCTTCTACAACCAGGCGAACAGCAATTTCGATATCGCGAACGCCGCTCAGATGCGTGGTGGCCCGCAGATCACGACCTCGCTCGCCGACAAGCGAGCTCAGCTAGCAGCTCTCGGCGGGACCAATGCCGCGATGGGCAACGTCAACCAAGTCGGCAACCAGTTGCAGGCGCTGGGCACGCGACCCATGGGTGACAGCTACGCCGCCGCGCAACTCCAGCAGGGACTGGCCGGCGGCATGGCTCAGCAGCTCAGCATGGCGCGCTCGGGGCGCTCGCTAGGCAGCGGGCAGGCGGCAATGAACCAGGCGGCGTTCAACAACTCCGCGCTGAGCCAGCAAACCAACCAGGCTGCTGCGATTGCCCGGATCCAAGAGCAAAACGCCTACAACCAGTTCCAAGCGGGTGCGCTTGGGCAGGCCGGCAATGCTTATGGGCAGGGCGGTTCGCTCGCGGGGCAGGCCGGCAACCAGGCGACCACGATTCGGACCGGAAACGAAGGTGTTCAGGCTCAAAACGCGGCGCTTGGCCAGAACCAGCAGCAAATCAACAACGCGACGACTGGGATTTACAACAATCTTGGCGTTAGTCAGCAAAATCTCGGGATGCAGGCCAACCAAATGGGTGAGGCCGCGTTCAATGCGGGCGCGCAGCGAAACGACAACATCATGGGCGCCCAGCTCAACGCGAACATGGCGCTTGGCGGCGCAAAGACCGCTGTTTCGATGGCTAATAACCAGGCAGACGATGCAGCGGCTGCCGCGAAGCAAAACCGCCAACTACAGTTGGTTGAGGACGCGGCAAAGGTGGGCGCGAGCGGCGTCGCTTCCGACGAGCGTCAGAAGACCGACATCGTACCGCTTGAACTGCCGCAGATCGAGCAGGGGTATGCTGGCGGGTTCGTGCCCGCTGGCAGCCCGCAGGCGATAGTGACGGAACCCGGGATGGTGATATCTCGAGGGGAGGTGTCTCCCGCCGCCGGGCAGGATCCTGGAGCATTTCAACAGGCAACCACAATCCATCGCCCTCCACCGACGCCTTCTGCGGCGCAAAGTTATCTCAACCAAATCAACGGCGCGAACTACTACCACTCGCTCGACCAGCAGCTCGGAGCGGATACGTTGAACCGACGTAATAACGCGGGGTTTGGGCCGAGCGCTTCACAGTCGTCGCTACTTTCGTTTCTAGCAGGACAGCGCGCCGCCCCGGCGCCTGCGGTTAACCCGGGGCGTCCTTACCAATCGTCAGTGGCGCCCGCGATGGCCGCCCAACAACGAACGGCGCCGATCTCCACCACCCCATTCGTGGCCAGTGATGCGCACAGTAAGACCAGGATTCGCGAGCTCGAGTCCCAATTAGCTGCTCTTCAGGGGCCGCCGACAGCTTCGTTCGCGCCTCAGAAGCCCGACACCGCTTCACTAGATCAGGCCTATGTGAGCCAAGGCGGGGCTCCGCGGCCGGCTGTAGATCTGACGGCAGCCAAGGGGTACGCCTACAACTACAAGGACCCGAGCGCCCCCGGCGCTGTCCCTGGCCGACAGGTGGGTCCGATGGCTCAGGACCTGCTCAAGACGGCCGCGGCTCCAGCGGTGCACGACACCAGACATGGGCTCCAAGTCGATACGCCGCGCCTCACGATGACCAATACCGCGGCCATCAGCGAGCTGCAGCGCAAGATTCAGCAACTCGAGGCAATGGGCGGCGGACAGGCCCAGCCGGCGCCATACCAGGCGGGACTCTATCCGCAAACCCAGGCGGGCTACTGAGTGGCTACATTTCGCACACTGCAACCGGGCCTGCTTAGCGTCACGAGAGACGATGGCGCTAGCATGGTCGTGCCGATGTCCGAGCAGGATGCGCTCGCGCAAGGTCTGCAGCCGGATGCCTCGCAGGCGCCAGCTCTTGCGCCCCCCGAGATGAGCAACCCCTACAGCATGTCGAAATCGCCTGATGCTGTGGCTGGCATTGGGGGTGGCCCAGTGGACACCATGACGGGCGCTGGCGTCTACGCCGAGAAGCCGCCTCCTCCGGATCCGCGCGTTGTCGCTCAGCAGTTGCTCGCTCCGCCGAAGTCTGTTTCACATGAAACGGCGCCGGCTAGTAAGTTCGATGTGCGCCTACCAGGGGAAGCCGGAGGCCCGCCGAAGCCTCCCGATTTGGTGCAGGTCGGCGCCGGCAAGAAACGACAAGCGGAAACGCCAGAGGCCGGCGGTATGGATCCCTTGTTCGCCGACTACATCAAGAATGGTGGAGGCGGCGGCGGTGGTGGCCGCCCGAAGCTCGCGGTGACTGGCGAAACTCGCGAATACAACGAGCCCGGTCGCGTAGACCCCGCGCTGGCTGAGGACATCAAGAGGCGCCAAGACGAGCTCGACCAGTCGACAAGCGACTCCCTCGAGGACCAGGCGCTACACAAGGGCGACTATCTCGAACAGCAAGCGGAACTCGAGCGACAACAAGCCCTCAATGTTCAGGACCAAATCAAGCGCCGCCAGGCCATCGACGCCGAGATCCAGCGACTCAACACGAAGTCTCAAACGGCGCAAGATGAGCTAGCAAACGCGAAGCCAAAACAGGTCGACCAGTTCTGGAAGGACAAGGGCGTCGGCGTTCGTCTCGCCGCTGGCGTGGCCATGATTTTCGGTGGACAGCTTGCGCTCCGAACGGGTGGCGAAAATCAGGGCGATAAGATGGTCAACCAGATGATTGATCGCTGGACGAACGACCAGATCCAGTCTTACAACGCAGCGAAGGACAAGGCTTCGCTAGCTAACAACGCCTACAAAGATGCGCTGGCGACGTACGGCAGCCCCGAGCTCGCTCGTACTAATTTGCAGCTCCAGGCGCTCGCCGCGAAGGATGCCCTCGTCAAAAACACCGCCGAGCAAATCGGGACGCAAGACGCTCTTGGTCAGGCCCAACTAGCGCTACAGGATAGCCAGCTGAAGCGTGAGCAGTTGCAGGCGCAAGCTCAGCAATTGGCAGGCGCGCACGTGACCGCTAAGCTATCGATGACCGGCGGCGGAGGCGGGAATGACCCATTCGCGCGCATCAAGAAGGCTGCCGAAGCCAAGAAAGGCCTCGATTACCTCGAAGGCAACACGGACGTCAACGGCAAGCCGTTCAAGTCCGCCGACTCCTCTCCTCTCGCGGTTCGATTCCCTGACGGCTCCGTGCGTCTCGCCGGCAACTCGCGAGAGAAGACGCAATCGCAGAAGATTGTTCGCAGTGCTCACGGCGCGATCGAGGACATTGCTCGCCTGCAGCAGCTCACGAAAGACGCAAGCTCGCGCACGTGGGGCAGCGAGGACGAGGAGCGCGCGAAGACTCTCGCTGGCGGCTTGACGTTCAAGGCTCACGATGCGATCGGCGTGGCCACATTCCAGCAGGCCACCAAAGACATGATGCACGAAATGATTGGTAATCCGGCCGCGTTCTTCCGGAACCCGTCCGCCGCCGCGAAGCTCGACGAGCTGAAGCGTCAAATGGAGGATGAGATCCGGAATCAGAAGAAGTTCCTCGCCCCGGCGGGCAAGGGTGGCGGCGGCGGAGACGCTCCAGACGAGACGGAGAATGACCTGCCTGACTCTGCGCAGGAGATTACCGAATAATGGCTGACGCGCCCCTCATTCAGCCACAAGCCTACACGGCCGACGGCAAGGCGATCGCGCCGCAAGATGTGCCAGCTGCAGTCGCCAGCGGCAATGCGTTCTTCCAACAGGGAGCCAAGATACTAGCGCGCTCGAGCGAGGGTCGGCTTATCACGGTCGCTCCCGAGGATGCCGCTCATCCGGGCGTCAAGGTGCTGGCGCCCGAAGAGGTGGCAGCCATCAATGAAAAGCGCGTCTACGGCAGGGGCTTCGGCAATGAGGCAAAGGCTTTCGGTGCTGGCGCCGCTCGAGCTGCATCATTAGGCCTGTCAGACGTTGCGGCTCGAGCTATCGGCGGCGAGGGAGCGGCGTCTTCACTTGAAGCTCTTAGGCGGCAGAACCCCATC
>Ga0097621_100000820_pt1 | contig 21967 bp, 25 predicted proteins | sample KBSMisM72_FD_73165 | JGI IMG/M metagenome (GOLD analysis project Ga0097621, IMG submission 73165) | Miscanthus rhizosphere microbial communities from Kellogg Biological Station, Michigan, USA - KBS Miscanthus M7-2 (version 2) (version 2) | ecosystem: Host-associated > Plants > Roots >... | reverse complement strand
GGTGGGGCGGCACTCTCGCTCGATTTCAACCGGCCGTCGAACAGATTCATCCGCTCGGTCTACCTCGCCTATCTCAATGTCACCGGCGCCATGCTCGGCTGGATTCTGCATCGAGATCCGGATACGTACCGGTATATTCCCGCGTCGATTCGCAACTACCCCGGCGCACAGGCCGTGGCGCGGATGTTCGAGACGCAAGGGTTCGAGCAGGTCGAATATGAACCCGTGCTTGGCGGGCTGATGGCGATTCACATCGCGCGGAAGAGCCGATCGCATGGCCGCTGAGATCGACGCGTCGAAGTGGTCGGGCGAGGGCACGTTCACGCAAACGCTCGTCGATCGGCTGAAGACGATCGACGAGCTCAGGCTCATTCGCGTCGAAGACGCGCCTGCCAGCCGCTCGGAAGCCGATTACAACTTCATGAGCAACGAGATCTTCGTGGTGTTCGACACTGGCACACGCGCGGAGCCGACACGGCGCTTCGGTCTGTTTCCCAGTACTCGCGCGGTGCCGTACAAGAAGATGACGATCGCAGATCTCGAGGCGCGGCTGGCGGCGATGCCGGACATCGGCTCGCCCGACTACTCAGACGACGAAATGCTGCAGTACTTGCGGACGGAGCGGATCATCCCGCCGTATCAGACGAAAGGGTACAAGCTGGTCGAGTTGGTGCGGATCTATGAAGTTCGAAGTTCTAACTTCTAAGTTCTAACATCTAACTTCATAAATTCCTCCAGCTCGCTGAGCACGAACGCCAGCACGTCCTCTTCGGTCAGCGCGCCGATATCAGCGGTCGCGTTCAGTACGAGCTCGGTTTGCATGACGTTTCCGCCGCGCGACCGGCTCGAGCGCCCGAGTAGTTTTGGTGCCGTTCCATTCGTGTCGAGCGTCAGTTCGATGTAGTCGTCGTTGCCCCGTGCCGCCATCAGCCGCACGCTGCCGCCCGGCGTGAACACGTCGAACTCGTAGCGCTCGGCGCGAAGGATGTTCACGATTTGTTTGAAGAGCGGCACGGCAATTCGCTCGAGAAATGTCTCGTATTCCCGCGTCGCCGCGTCCATCTGAACGCGGCGCGACGCACGGCGCTCTTCCGCCGGACGCTTCGACCGATCGAGCAGCTCTCGTACTCGCTGGCGGACGATGGATACCTCCATCAGATGACACCGCTGGCGCGCAGGTCGTCGACCGCGTCGGGACTGAGTCCGAGATCTTTCCTGAGTACCGCGTCGGTGTGCTGCCCAAGGGTCGGTGGCGCAGTCCGTTGCGACGCAGGCGTGTCGGATAGCCGTAGCGGCGACCCGAGCACCCGAATCTCTCCCGCGGCTGGATGTGACATCGGCACCACCATCTCGCGCGCAGCAATCTGCGGATCGGCGAACACTTCGTCGAAATTCCGGACCGAACCACACGGCACACCAGCGGCTCTCAGATGTTCGATCCAGTGGCTGCGCGGACGCGCGCGCAGGGCCGCGGCCACGCGTGGCCGAAGGTCGGCATAGCCGGTGACGCGGCTGCGATTGGTGGCGTATTGCTCGCCCAAATCGAGCGACGCGACCTCGCAGAACTTCTTCCACTGTTCGTCGTTGCCCACAGCGAGGACGAATTCACCATCCGCCGCCGCGAATGTTTCATACGGCACAATCGTCGGATGTCGATTGCCGAGCCGCACCGGGGGTGTGTCCGTGGCGAAGTAAATGCCCGCCTGGTACGTGAGCAGCGCTGCGACCGAATCGAGCATCGCGATGTCCACGTGCTGTCCGCGGCCCGTGCGTTCGCGCGCGTAAAGCGCGGCGGAAATGCCTTGCGCGGCAAACATGCCGGACGCGATGTCTGCAATCGCCACGCCCACGCGCACCGGCGGCGCATCGGGCGAGCCGGTAATGCTCATCAGGCCGCCCTCGGCCTGGAGCACCGCGTCGTATCCGGCTTCCTTTGCGCGGGATCCGCTGTGACCAAACCCCGACACGGACGCGTAGACAAGACGGGGATGCTTCGCTGCAAGTGAGGCGTAGTCGAGTTTCAGCCGCTCGAGTGTGCCCGGTCGAAAATTCTCGACGACGACGTCAGCCTTCGCGATCAACTGATCGAGAATCGCACGGCCCTTTGCATGTTTGAAATCCAGCGTCACGCTTTCCTTGTTGCGATTGATGCTGAGGAAATACGCGCTCTCGCCGCCGAGGAACGGCGGGCCCCACTGCCGCGTGTCGTCGCCGGTCTTCGGCTGTTCAATTTTGATCACGCGTGCGCCGAGGTCGGCGAGCAACATTGTGCAATACGGCCCCGAGAGCACTCGGGTCAGATCCAAAACGATCACGTCGGCAAAAGGTCCCATCACTCCTGAACTATACTGGCCTTTTAAAGAAAAGCAGTGGCTGCTGACGCGACGAATGTCGCGCGCGATCGCACGATGACGCTTGGCGCAGCTCCGCATCTGGCGAGGATTCCGGCCGGCGACTTCCTGATGGGCGCCGCCGACGGTCAGCCTGACGAGCGGCCGGTTCATCGTGTACGCGTGAGCGAGTTCTTCATCGGGCGTTTTCCCGTCACCAACGACGAGTACGCGCGTTTCATCCGCGCGACCGGACATCCAGCGCCCGCGATCGACAAGCTTCCACTCATCGCCGCCGGCGAGCGTGAAAAGCTGTATGCGGAATTCAGCGCGCCGTACGTCTGGACCAACGGCGAGCCGCCAGCGGGCCAGGGCAGTCATCCGGTTGTGCTCGTGACGTACGACGATGCCGTTGAGTATTGCGCGTGGTTGTCCGTCTCCCTTCAACGTGCAGTGAGGCTGCCGACAGAGGCCGAGTGGGAGAAAGCGGCACGCGGCGGAGTCGAGGGAATGAAGTATCCCTGGGGCAATGAAATCGATCCGTCGCGATGCAACTATCTGGCGGAGCCGCCGGCGAAGAAGCAGCGCGGTACCCGGCCAACGGGTACGTACTCGCCAAATCCGTTCGGACTGTGCGATGTCGCCGGCAACGTCTGGGAATGGGTCGCTGATTGGTACGGCGAGGAGTACTACGGAGAAAGTGACGCCGTCGATCCGCAAGGGCCGCCAAAGGGGAGTTTGCACATCGTCCGCGGCGGATCGTGGGTCACCGACGACGTCTCGATGTTGCGCTGCGCCTATCGCCACGCCGTGCCGCCGGACACCTTCGCCTATAGCGTCGGCTTCCGCATCGTCTGCGCGCAGTAGATGTCCCCCGCTGAATACGAAAAGGCCCGGCGCCGGCTCATACGCCGCGACAAAGTGCTGGGCGCCGCGATCAAAACGATTGGGCCGTGCGGGCTTGCCGAACGGCAGCGGAAGGATCACCTGAGCGCGCTCGTCGGCGCCATCGTCAGCCAACAGCTGTCGACGAAGGCGGCGGCGACGATTTTCGGACGCTTCGTGGCGCTGTTTCCCGAAGGACATATCCCGCACGCACACGCCATCCACGCCATCGAAGACGCGACGTTGAGGAGCGTGGGATTGAGCGGGCAGAAGGTCGGCTACCTTCGTGACCTGTGTACCAGGATTGCTGACGGCCGCCTCCAACTCGAAGAACTGGAGGCGCTCGAGGACGAGCTGGTGATCGAGCGTCTTACGTCGGTGAAAGGCTTCGGTCGCTGGACCGCCGAGATGTTCCTGATGTTTCGTCTGCATCGGCCCGACGTGCTGCCGGTGGGCGATCTCGGCATCGTCAACGCGATTCAGCGCCTCTACGGGCTACGCAAGCGTCCCGACGCGAAGAAGATCACGGCGCTTGGAGAGGCGTGGCGACCCTATCGATCCGTCGCCTGCTGGTATCTCTGGCAAACGCTCAGAAACGAGCCTTTAGCCAAAGCAACAAAAAGCCCGCGGCGATCGCAATCAACGTCCCGCGCTCGCTGAAGAGCGTTTGCCGCCACGAGAAGACGGCAGGCGTCGGCGCAGCACCAGTCGCGGCGAAAGACGGAAGCCACCGTGGGACCTCGCGCATGTACTGCGCGTACGGCTCTCCAATCCGGGTCGTGAGCAGTTGCTCTTCCCATCTGACAATCGCGTGATATTCGAGGGCGAGCAACAGCGCGACGACCGGCGCCAGCCACGCGAGCCGCGCGGCGATTGCGAATCCCGTCCACAACAGGATGTTGCCGAGATACAGCGGGTTGCGCACGTACGCGAACGGCCCGCTCGCGACCAGCGGTCCAAGGCGATCGCTGCGCGTCCGAGAAATCGCGCCGATGTGCAGCACCGCCCAGAGTCGAATGATTTCGCCGAGCACGACAACGACCGCGCCGGCGAGCGGGAGCGACGCCGGCGTGCCCTGCGGTGGCGGAATCAGTAGAAGGGCGGCGACGAGGGGCAGCGGCAGCCATGTCCGTTGCCGGAACAGCCATCCGCCTGCGCGGGACGCGAAGGTCAACGGTTTCAGATTATAATCTCCGACTGGACTAGTCGTAGATAGCATTCCCATGGCATCCGGACCTGTGACGCCGGCAATCGGCGTGTCCATTCTCGACCTCATCGGCCGCACTCCCCTCATCCGGCTTCGACAGATCGAACGGGAGTGCCCAGGCGTCGAGATCTATGCGAAAGCCGAGTGGCAGAATCCGGGCGGCTCGGTAAAGGATCGCGCCGCGGCGCGGATGATTGCCGAGGGCGTGCGGTCGGGCGCGCTCACCCCGAAGAAAACGATCCTCGACGCGACCTCCGGCAACACCGGCATCGCATACGCGATGATCGGCGCCGCTCAAGGGTACAAGGTCAAGCTGTGCGTGCCGGAAAACGCCAGCCAGGAGCGAAAGCTCATTCTGCGAGCGTTTGGCGCGGATCTGGTGCTCACCAGTCCACTGGAGAGCACCGATGGGGCAATCCGCGAAGCGCGGCGGCTGTACGCGGAAAATCCGGACAAGTACTTCTATCCGGACCAGTACAACAACGACGGGAATTGGCGCGCCCATTACGACACGACGGGGCCCGAGATCATCGAGCAAACGGCGGGCACCCTCACGCATTTCGTCGCCGGACTCGGCACGAGCGGGACGTTCGTGGGCACCGCGCGGCGGCTCCGGCAGTTCAACAAGTCGATCAAGCTGATTTCGTTTCAGCCCGCTACCGCGTTTCATGGGCTCGAAGGGTTGAAGCACATGGAGTCGGCGATCGTCCCGGGGATTTACGATCCCGGCATCGCGGACGAGGATTTGCGCGTCGAAAGTGAAGACGCCTTCGACATGGTGCGGCGGCTCGCGCGTGAAGAAGGGGTCATGGCCGGCATCTCTTCCGGCGCGGCCATCGCCGCTGTCCTGCAGGTCGCAAAAAAACTCACGACGGGGATCGTCGTCACGGTGTGCCCCGACGGCGCCGAGAAATACTTGACCGAAAAGTTCTGGAACGCAGACTGATGCCTGAAACCGCGAACGTGCAGACGTTGCGTGTCGACTCGACGATTGACGGTGAGATCCGCCGCCACGGCGAGGAGACCTATCCGCACGAGTGCTGCGGCGCGCTCATCGGCAGCGGCAATCGCGTGACGGCGACCGTGGCGTTGCCGAATACGACCGAGGAAGGCCCGCGCAGGCGGTTCATGGTCCGGCCGTCCGACTATCGCCTCGCCGAACAAAAGGCGACCGAACTCGGCGGCGAGCTGCTCGGCTTTTATCATTCGCATCCGGACCATCCGGCGCGGCCGTCGCAGTACGATCTGGATCATGCGTGGCCGACGTTCGCGTACATCATCGTCGCCGTCGCGAATGGAAAGTCAGCGGCGATGACCGTGTGGTATTTGAAGGAAGATCGATCGTCATTTGAAGAGGGCGAGCTCAATGGCAACTAAGATTCTGATTCCTACGCCGCTGCGGCCGTTTACCGACAAGAAGGACGCGGTCGAGGCCAACGGCACGACTGTGGGCGAACTGCTGGCGGATCTCACGACGAAGCACTCCGGTTTGAAGGCGCACCTGTACAACCAGGAGGGGAAGCTTCGCAGCTTCGTGAACATCTACGTCAACGACGAAGACATCCGCTACCTGCAGAAGGAGCAGACGCCGATCACGTCGGGAGATACGGTGAGCATCATCCCGTCCGTCGCGGGCGGCGCGCCGACGGCGGAAGCGCCCGCCACGCTGCCGGAGCTCACGAAAGACGAAATCAAGCGCTACAGCCGCCACTTGATCCTTCCGGAAGTCGGCATGGAAGGGCAGCGCAAGTTGAAAGCCGCGAAGGTGCTGTGCATCGGCGCCGGCGGCCTTGGCTCGCCCGTCGCGATGTATCTGGCCGCGGCCGGTGTCGGCACGATCGGAATCGTCGACTTCGACGTCGTCGACTTCAGCAACCTGCAGCGTCAGATCCTTCACTCGACGAACGACGTCGGCAAGCCCAAGCTGCAGTCGGCGAAAGAAAAGCTCGTCGCGATGAACCCGCACGTCAACGTGGTCACGCACAACGCGGCGCTGTCGTCGGAGAACGCGTTGGAGTTGTTCGAGCCCTACGACATCATCGTGGACGGCACGGACAATTTCCCGACGCGCTACCTGGTCAACGACGCCTGCGTGATTCTGGGCAAGCCCAACGCCTACGGCAGTATCTTCCGCTTCGAGGGTCAGGCGTCGGTGTTCGCGACGAAAGAGGGTCCGTGCTATCGCTGCTTGTATCCCGAGCCGCCGCCGCCCGGATTGGTGCCAAGCTGCGCGGAAGGCGGGGTGCTCGGCGTGTTGCCGGGGATCATCGGATGCATTCAGGCGAACGAAACCCTCAAGCTGATTATCGGAGCCGGTGAGCCCCTCATCGGCCGGTTCCTGATTTTCGATGCGCTGCGGATGAAGTTCCGCGAGCTGAAGTTGCGGAAGGATCCCGATTGCCCCGTGTGCGGCACTCATCCGACCGTCACGAAGCTGATCGACTACGAGCAGTTCTGCGGCGTGCAGTCATCGACCCAGGAGGCGCCCATGTCCGGAAGCACGACCGAGATCTCCGCGGTCGACCTGAAGAAGCGGCTCGATCGCGGCGACGTCCTGAAGATCGTCGACGTTCGCGAACCGCATGAGTATGAGATCAATCGCATCAAGGGCTCGACGCTCATTCCTCTTGGCGATATCCCGAAGCGATACGTCGAACTCGACCCCAGCGACGAAATCGTCGTGCAATGCAAGGTCGGTGGCCGCAGTGCGAAAGCGGCGGATTTCCTGCGATCCAAAGGCTTTACGAAGGTGCTGAACCTGACTGGCGGCATCCTCGACTGGATAGACAAGGTTGATCCGAGTCAACCGAAGTATTAATATAGGACCGTAGCGGTCGGATATGCTGAGGCTCTCGAAAAAGGCGGATTACGCGCTGATGGCAATGAAGCATCTTGCCCTTCGCGGCGATCGCGGGTCGTCGTCGGCCCGCGAAATCGCGGCGCTGTACGACATCCCCATCGAGTTGATGGCCAAGGTGTTACAGCGCCTCGTGCGCCGCGGGCTTTTGTCCTCGCATCAGGGGACGCGCGGGGGATACGAGCTGGCCCGGCGTCCGACGCAGATTTCCGTCGCCGACGTGATTCAGGCGATCGACGGTCCGGTAACCGTCACGGCCTGCTCGCCGGAAGAGAACCAGTGCGAGCAGTTCGCGAAATGCAACGTTCGCGATCCGCTGTGGAAAGTACGCGAACGCATTCTGTCGGCGCTTGGCGAGTGCACCATCGCGGAGTTGGCGGCCGACTCGGCGCCTGTTCCGGCGGCGACGCGCCCGGCGGTCTTTCACACGCACCAGTGATGGCAGGCCTAAGGGCCTGCTCCGAGATGTAGTGCAGACGTTGGTCTGCGAAAGAGAAAACGAATGTCCGTCAAGCTTCCGATTTATCTCGACTACCACGCCACGACGCCGGTCGATCCGCGCGTCCTCGAAGCGATGCTGCCGTACTTCCACGACCGGTTCGGCAACGCCGCGAGCCGCAACCACCCGTTCGGATGGGAGGCGGAAGAAGCCGTGGAGAAGGCGCGCAAGCAGGTGGCCGATTTGATTGGCGCCAACGCGAAGGAAATCGTCTTCACGAGCGGCGCGACCGAGTCGGACAACCTCGCGATCAAGGGCGCCGCCGAGATGTATCGCGAGAAGGGCAATCACATCATCACGTGCGTGACCGAACACAAAGCGGTCATCGACACGTGCAAGCGGCTCGAGAAGGAAGGCTTCCGCGTCACGTATCTGCCGGTGCAGAAGGACGGCCGGATCAACCTCGATGAACTGCGCGCGGCGATTACCGACAAGACCATCCTCATCACGATCATGAGCGCCAACAACGAAATCGGCGTGGTGCAGCCGGTTGCGGAGATTGGCACGATCGCGAAAGAGAAGGGGATTCTGTTCCACACGGACGCTGTGCAGGCCGTGGGCAAAATCCCGTTCAGCGTGAACGATCTCAAAGTCGATATGGCGTCGATGAGCGCGCACAAGATGTACGGGCCGAAAGGCGTGGGCGCGCTGTATGTCCGGCGCCGAAGCCCGCGCGTGCTGCTCGCTCCGCTGATCGACGGCGGCGGCCACGAACGGGGCATGCGTTCAGGCACGCTGAACGTTCCCGGCATCGTGGGGTTCGGGAAGGCCGCGGAGCTGTGCAAGCAGGAGATGGAGCAAGACACGAAGCGGCTGAGCGCGCTGCGCGATCGGCTCAATCAGCGGCTCCACAAAGGGCTCGACGAAATCTACATCAACGGATCGATGGAGCACCGCTTGCCGCACAACCTGAACATCAGCTTCGCGTACGTCGAAGGCGAGTCGCTGCTGATGGGTATCAACGACGTCGCCGTCTCGTCGGGTTCGGCGTGCACCTCCGCCAGCCTCGAGCCGTCATACGTCCTGAAGGCGTTGGGCGCTGGCGACGATCTTGCGCATTCGTCCATCCGGTTCGGCCTCGGCCGCTGGACGACCGAAGAGGAAGTCGACTACGTGGCCGACAAGCTGACGACGGTCGTGACGCGTCTTCGCGAGATGTCGCCGCTGTATGAGCTGGCGAAGGAAGGCGTGGATCTTTCAACCATGCAGTGGCAGACGGAAGGACACTGAGGACAACAATGGCTTACTCGAACAAAGTTATCGATCACTACGAGAACCCCCGCAACGTCGGGTCGTTGCCGAAAGACGACGTCAACGTGGGCACGGGCCTCGTGGGCGCGCCGGAATGCGGCGACGTCATGAAGCTGCAGGTCAAGGTGAATCCCGAGACCGGCGTCATCGACGATGCCAAGTTCAAGACGTTCGGCTGCGGCTCCGCCATTGCGAGCTCGAGCCTCGCGACCGAATGGCTCAAGGGCAAGACCGTCGAGCAGGCGCTCGCGATCAAGAACACCGACATCGTCACGGAACTGAGCCTGCCGCCGGTGAAGATTCACTGTTCGGTGCTCGCGGAAGACGCGATCAAGGCCGCGATTGCCGACTACAAGAAGAAGCAGGGCAAGGAGACCACGGCTGACACGCACGCGCAGCCGACGGCCTAACAGGTCATGATTGAGATTTCTGAAACCGCCGCGCGCAAAATCCGCACGCTGATGCAGAAGCAGGGCATCGACGACGGCGGGCTGCGCGTCGGCGTGAAGGGCGGCGGCTGTTCCGGGCTGAGTTACATCTTCGCCTGGGAAAGGACCGCCCGGACGGGTGACGAGGTGTTTGAAGGGCCGGAAGGCGCGAAGATCTTCGTGGATAAGAAGAGCTTGCTGTTTCTCAATGGCACCGTACTCGACTACGACACGAATCTGATCAGCAAGGGATTCGTGTTCAACAATCCAAACGCGAAGTCGACCTGCGGCTGCGGCAGTTCCTTCGGAGCCTAACGAGGTCAGAGTGACCTCTCCCGCTACGTCGTTCCCAGGCTCTCCGCTTCAGATTTGCAAAGACTGCGGCGGCGGCGCGCCGGTCGACGCGCACTTCTGCCCGCAGTGCACGAAGATTCTGTCCATCGGACGGCACGGTGACTATTTCTCGTTTCTAGGGCTGCCGCGCAAGCTGAACGTCGAGCAGAACGATCTCGAGCAGCGATTCCGCGGGTTGAGCCGGCAGTTTCATCCCGACTACTTCTTCAATGCGCCGCCGCCGGAGCGCCGGGCAAGCCTCGAGCGATCGTCGTACTTGAACGACGCGTATCGCACGCTGAAAAACCCGGCGTCGCGGCTCGAGTACCTGCTGCAGCTCGAAGGGGTCATGGCAGGCGGGCCGGGCCGGGGAACAGGGGCCCCCGGCAAAGAAGAAGGCGCGTCTAAGCAAGTTGTGCCGCCGGATCTTCTCGAAGAAGTCTTCGCGCTCAACGAGGAACTGGACGAGGTTCGCGACATGCGGGCATCCGGCACGGCGCCGGACGCGTTGAAAGCGCGGCTCGAGCGGGCGAGAGAGCCGATTGAAACGAAGCGCGCCGCGCACGAGGCGCAGCTGGACGAGTTGTTCGCAAAATGGGACGCGCTCCTCGAACGCGGCGCCCCCGACGCCGAGCGCCGTCCCGTCCTCGAAGCCCTGCGCGAACGCGTGCTCGAACGGAACTACATCACCAACCTCCTCGCCGGCATCGAGCGGGAGATGAGTGAAAATGTCTAAGGTCGTCGGCATCGATCTCGGTACGACGAACAGCCTCGTCGCTTACGTGAAAGACGGCGCGCCGGTCGTCATTCGTGACAAGGGCGGCGACGCACTGGTGCCGTCGGTCGTGTCGGCGTCCGAGGACGGCACCGTCTTCGTCGGCCGCGAAGCGCAGCGTCGTCTTCTGACCGACGCCGCGCGTACCGTCTATTCGGTCAAGCGGTTCATGGGTAAAGGCCTCGAAGACGTCCGCGACGAGGCGAGCCTGCTGCCGTTCCGCGTGGGCGGCGATGCAGGCGGTGTCGTGCGAATCGGCCTCGGGTCGCGCGAGTTCACGCCGCCGGAAATCTCGGCGTTCATCCTCCGCGACCTGAAGCACCGCGCCGAAGCCTTCTTTGCCGAGCAGGGCGAAATCGACAACGAAGTCGATCGCGCCGTGATCACCGTGCCCGCCTATTTCAACGACGCGCAACGGACCGCGACTCGGGACGCCGGCCGCATCGCCGGCCTCGACGTCATGCGGATCATCAACGAGCCCACGGCGGCGTCGCTGGCGTACGGCCTGGACAAGCGTCACTCCGGCCTGATCGCCGTGTACGACCTCGGCGGCGGGACATTCGACATCTCGATTCTTCGCGTCGAAGACGGCGTGTTCCAGGTGTTGTCGACCGGCGGCGACACGCATCTCGGCGGCGACGACATCGACCTGCTGCTGATGCACAAGGTGCTCGCCGAGATTGGCTGGTCGCAGTCGGCCGAGAAGGTGCAGGAGATCCGCAGGGACGTCATTCAGGCGAAGTGGGACCTGTCGGAGCACGACGAGACCCAACTGAACGGAAAGCGCTTCACGCGCGCCGAGTTCGAAACGCTGATTCGTCCCATCGTCGATCGGACGCTCGAGCCGTGCCGGCAGGCGCTGAACGACGCCGGTCTCGACGCGGCTCGAGTCGACGAAATCGTTCTCGTCGGCGGTTCGACGCGCATTCCGCTCGTGCGGAAGCTTGTCGGCGCGCTGTTCGGCAAGACGCCGCACAGCGAGCTGAATCCGGACGAAGTCGTCGCCCTCGGCGCCGCCGTCCAGGCCGACATCCTGGCGACGGGCAACCGCGAGATGCTGCTGCTCGACGTCACGCCGCTGTCGCTCGGCATCGAGACCATGGGCGGCGTCATGTCGAAGATCATCATGCGCAACTCGACGATTCCGGCGACGGGCAGCGAGATGTTCACGACGGCCGTCGACAACCAGACCGCCGTCGACATCCACGTGCTCCAGGGAGAACGTGAGCTGGTGGCCGACAACCGGTCGCTCGCGCGCTTCCGTCTCCGCGGCATTCCGCCGATGCCGGCCGGTCTTGCCCGCGTGCAGGTGCACTTTCAAATCGATGCGAACGGCATTCTCAGCGTCACGGCTCGCGAGCTGCGCACCGACATCGAACAGACGATCGAGGTCAAGCCGTCGTACGGCCTGACCGACGACGAAGTGGAGCGCATGCTCCTCGATTCGTTCGAGCATGCCGAGGCAGATTTCTCGGCGCGGCTGCTGATCGACGCGCGCAACGAAGCGGAGTCGGTCATCCAGGCGACGGAAAAGACGATGCGCTCGCCCGAATTCGCGGGAATCGCGGCGCACGATCTCGCGGCGGGCGAACAGCAGCGCATCGAATCCGCGCTGGCTGCGCTCAAAGCGGTGCTCGGCGGCGACGATCGCGATCTGATCCACGACAAGATGCACGAACTCAACGACGCGACCAAGCATCTCGCCGAGGTCGCCATGAACCGTTCCGTTCAGGCCGCGCTGTCCGGACGTCACGTAAACGAGATGTAATGCCCAAAGTCACCTTCATCATCGACGGCGAAGCGAAAACCGTGGAGTTCGAGCACGGCAAGCTTCCGTACTCGAATCACGGAAAGCCGGAATCGTTCCTCGACGTCTCGAAGCACTTCGACGCCGGCCTCGAGCACGCGTGCGGCGGCAACTGCGCATGCACGACGTGCCACGTCATAATCCGTCAGGGCGCGCAGAACCTGAGCGAGATGCAGGACGACGAAGCCGATCGGCTGGACACGGCGTGGGAGCTCACGCCCGACTCGCGTCTCGGCTGCCAGGCCGTGATCACGGGCGACGTCGTGTGCGAACTGCCGATGTACACCCGCAACTACGTGCAGGAAGGCGGCGGGATTCAGCTCGGCAAGTCGGACAAGCGCGACGCGAAACCGGCGGAGGCGTCGCGATGAAGTGGCAGGACGCGGAAGACATCGGCATCGCGCTGGCGGAGAAGTTTCCGGATGTCGATCCGCTGACCATACGGTTCACCGATTTGCGCGAGCGCGTCATCGCCCTCGACGACTTCGACGACGACCCGAAGACGTCGAACGAGCCGAAGCTCGAAGCGATTCAGATGGCGTGGTACGAGGAGTTCAAAGACGCACAGTAGGATGCGCGGCTACTACGTTCCCCTCGTTGCCGGCCTCGTGCTGATTCTCAGCGCGTTTCTTCCCTGGGTCATCATCGGCGACACGACGCTCCTCGGGGTTCCCAACGTGCCCGCGCTCTGGATTGTCGGGCTCGGCGCCATCGCCCTGGTGCTCGCGACGCTCAGCATCATCACACGCAAGAATTCACGGCATCCGCTGCTGGTCGTCGGCCTCGTGGCGCTCGGCATCATGGTGCTGTCGTGGAGAATCTTTCCGCGATCGGTTGCCGAGCGGGCGGCCAGTATTTCGCAAGCGACCGCAATCGTCGAGGGAGGCGATGCCCCAGCGATCCCCGACGCGCGCGTCGGCGTCGGCATTTACGTCGGCATTGTCGCGTCCGCCGCAATCGCGCTGTTTGGCCTGACGATTGTCGTCAAGCGCGTCTCGCGGTCCTACACGGTCGCGAGCAGAGACGACGACGTCTAGTGGTTCAAGAGGTTCGAGAGGTTCAAGGGGTTCGAGGGGTTCGAGAGGTTCTGGTTCTCGCGGCGACCGCGGTAGAGACGTCACTGCTCGGAGGCACGGGCGTTTCAGTCGTTGTCACAGGCATCGGCGCCGTCAACACCGCTCACGCGCTCACGACGTATTTCGCGGCGCATCCAAAGCCCTCGCTCGTGATTCAGACCGGCATCGCCGGCGCGTACGTCCCGGCCAATGTCGCTGTCGGGTCGGTGCTCCTCGCGGACACCGAAATCTACGGCGATGCCGGCGTGCTGACGCTTGACGGCTGGCGGCCGATGGAAGAAATCGGCATCCCGCTGATCGAGGCGACGTCGTCCCACCCCGCGCGCTTCAACTACTTTCCTCTGGACGCCGGCTTGGTGTCGCGTGCGGCGAACGCGGCAGGCACGCTCGTGGCCCGCACGGGAAAATTTCTGACGTTGGCGCAAGTGACCGGCGTGCGCGCCGCGGGCGACGCGCTCTACGAGCGGTTCGGCGCGCTCTGCGAGTCGATGGAAGGCGCGGCGGCCGCGCATGTGTGCGCGCTGCACGACGTGCCGTTCCTCGAGGTGCGCGGCGTCAGCAATCTGGTGGAGAATCGGGACCGTGCGAAGTGGCGAATCGTGGAGGCTGCCGACGGCGCTCAGCGCGCCGTCCTGAAGATAGTCGAGAACCTCCGATGAGCGAACCTCTGGAACTCGCGTACTCGCCCTGCCCGAACGACACCTTCATCTTCACCCCCTGGGTCGAAGGACGCATTCCGAATGCGCCCGCGGTCGTCGAGCGGTACGAAGACATCGACACGTTGAATCAGATTGCGCTTCGCGGAGAACCGGACGTCGTGAAGGTGTCGTTCCACGCGTTGGGCCATCTCCGCGATCGCTATTGTCTGCTGCGAAGCGGAGGCGCCCTGGGACGCGGATGTGGACCGCTGGTCGTGGCGAAGACGCCGTTTGCGCCCGACGCGCTGGCGTCGAAGACAGTGGCGATTCCGGGGAAGCTCACCACCGCCGCGCTGCTCGTGCGCCTATTCGCGCCGGGCCTCGGCGACACGCAGATCACCGTGATGCCGTTCGACCGGATCATGCCCGCCGTGTGCGAAGGCCGCGTCGACGCCGGCGTGATCATCCATGAGAGCCGATTCACGTACCAGCGCCACGGGCTGACGCAGATCGTCGACCTCGGCGAGTGGTGGGAGCGGGAAACCGGTCACGCCATCCCGCTGGGCGGCATCCTCATGCGCCGCGATCTCGGCGGCGACGTGATCCGCAGCACCGAGCGCGCACTTGCGCAAAGCGTCGACTTTGCGTTCGCGCATACGGATGTCGTCTGGCCCACTGTCCGGCGTCACGCGCAGGAGATGGACGACGACGTGATGCGGCAGCACATCGCGCTCTACGTCAACGAGTTCACGCGCGACTACGGCGTCGAGGGGCAGTCGGCCATTGCGTATCTGCTCGAGACGGCGGAGCGTCTGGGCATCGTGCCTCGTTCAACGCAGCCCCTGTATGCGTAGTCGCCGCGAGTTCCTGGCCGTCGCCGGCGCCGCGTCGTTGTGGGAATTCGCGCGGCCTCCGGAAGTGCGTGCCGAAGGTTACGACCTGCTGATCAAAGGCGGTCGCGTCATCGATCCATGGAGAAACTTCGATCGCCTCGCGGATGTCGCGATGGCCGGCGGCAAAATCGTCGCGGTCCAGCCGAACATTCCGCCATCGAGCGCCCCGACAGCGATCGACGCAGCGCATCGACTGGTCGTGCCGGGTTTCATCGACATCCACACACATGCGGTCCGCGAAAAAGACGACGCGGCGCTCTGTCTCGCAGACGGTGTGACGTCGCTCGTCGATGCCGGCTCGCGTGGATCCGATGCCATCGATGACGCCGTGGCAGTGGCGAAGGCGGCACCGAACCGGATGCGGCTGCTGATCAACATCTCGAGAACCGGCAACGACCAGAAGAACGGCGAACTGCGCGACATCAGCAAGGTCGATGTCGTGGCAACGCGGAAGGCCATCGAGCGTCACCGCGATTATGTCGTCGGCATCAAGGTCCGTGTGTCGGATTTCGTCGCTGGGAAGAACGATTTGCCGGCCCTGAAGCTGGCGCAGTCGGTCGCGGGCCCGCTTGGCGTGCCGATCATGGTTCACATCGGCCAGTCGGTGTCGCCCCTTCCCGATCTGCTCGCTGTTTTGAAGCGCGGCGACATCGTCACTCACGTGTACTCGCCGCCTCCGAACGGAATTTTCAGCAGCGACGGCTCGCTTCTGCCGGCCGTCATCGACGCGCGCAGGCGCGGCATCTGGTTCGACGTCGGAAATGGCTTGAACAAGCACATCACGTGGGATGTCGCCGAGCGCGCGACGAAGGCGGGCCTGTGGCCCGACACGATCTCCACCGATTGGGTGCCGATGGGCCGTTCGGATCAGATCTTCGACTTAGGCACCGTCCTGTCGAAGTTTCTGATGCTCGGCATGCCGCTTACCCGGGTCATTGCGTGCGCGACGGCGAACGCCGCGCGGGCGATGCCGGCGTTCAAGCAGCTGGGGACGCTTGCCGTCGGTGCGCCAGCCGATGTGACCGTCCTCGAACTTCGAGAGGGCCGATTCGAGTTCGTCGACAACGAGCACACCACGCGCACGGCCTCGCAAAAGCTCGTCGCGGTTCAGGTGGTGAAGGATGGCAGGGTGCTCGGTGCGATCAGATAGGGTGCTTGACGCGATGAGATAGGGTGCTCTGAGGGATCACATAGAGTGCTCAGTGGGATTAAATAGGGATGAGCACCTTGTTATTCGCACCGAGCACGTTATTTGATCCCGCCAAGCACCCTGGTGAGTCGCACCAAGCACCCTATCTGATCCCACCAGGCCTGTTCGATCGTTATAATCCGCGGCATGCCGACACGCCGACGATTCCTGTCGAGCTCCATCGCCGCGGCTGCGGCGGCGAGCTTCGCCCGCCTTCCTGAACTTCGCGCCGCGCAGTACGACCTGCTGATCAAAGGCGGCCGCGTGATGGATCCGTCACGCAAATTCGACCAGGCGACGGATGTCGCGATTGCCGGAGGCAAGATTGCCGCCGTGCAGCCGAACATCGCGGCGTCGGCGGCGGCCGACACCATCGACGCGAAGGGAAAGCTCGTCGTTCCCGGTCTGATCGACATCCACACGCACGCCGGCCGCGAGAAGGAAGACGGCGCCTTGTGTCTCGCCGACGGCGTCACGTCGCTCGTCGACGCGGGATCGGCCGGCGCGGATGGCATCGACGCGGTGGTCGCCGTCGCCAAGGCGGCGCCGAACCGCATGCGCGTGTTCATCAACATCGGCAGGAAAGGCATCATTCCCGAAGGCGATTTGATGGATCTCGCCAACGTCGACGTCGCCGCGGCACGTGCGGCCATCGAACGGCACCGCGACGTCGTCGTCGGCATCAAGGCACGCCTGTCGAAGAACGTCGCGGGCAGCAACGACGTCGAAGCTCTCAAGCGCGCGCAATCGGTCGCCAGGCCGCTCGGCATTCCGATCATGATCCATATGGGCCAAACCGTATCGCCGCTGCCGGATCTGCTCGCCGTGCTGAAGCCAGGCGACATCGTGACGCACATGTACGCGCCGCCTCCGAACGGCATCTTCGACGAATCAGGGAAGTTGCTCCCGGCCGTCGCCGACGCGCGAAAGCGCGGCATCTGGTTCGACTTTGGAAACGGGCGCATCGATCACTTCACGTGGGCCATCGTCGACCACGGGATCCAGGAGCGCGTGTTTCCCGATACGATCTCGACCGACTGGGGCCAGGCCGCGCGCACCGATCAAGTGTTCAACTTCGCCAACGTGTTGTCGAAGTTTCTCGCCGTGGGCATGCCGCTCGACCGCGTGATCGCGTGCGCCACGGCGAATGCAGCGAAGACGCTGCCGGCGTTCAAGGGGCTGGGGACGCTGGTCGTCGGCGCCCCTGCGGACGTCGCCCTCATGGAACTCCAGCAGGGCAGCTTCGAATTCGAAGACAACTACAAAGGCAAGCGAACGGGCCGGCTGAAGCTGGTGACGACGGGCGCGATTATGGGCGGCAAGCGCGTGTAAGGAGGAGGGCGATGCGCAGGTTCCTGATTCTCGCGGCGTGTGTTCTTTGCGCGTCGGTCGCACCAGTGGAGGCGCAGGCGCCGAGCGCGCCGAAACAGGGACACGAACACGATTTCGATTACCTGCTGGGCGACTGGCAGTTTGTCGCCACCAACAAGCAGTACGGCAAGACTGAGGGCCGCTGGAGCGCCGTGCGTCTTTCGACAGGACAAATCCTCGACGAGTATCGTCTGGTCGACGGCAAAGGCGGCACGATCTACGTCACGGCCACGATTCGTAATTACAACGCGAAGAGCGGCAAGTGGGAACTGATTGGCATGGACGGATCCAACGGGCTGCAGGACTTCGGCACCGCCGAGCGCATGGGTTCCGAGGTGCACATCGAGCAACGCTTCGGCGTCGCCGGCGGCAAGCCGAACACGCTGCGCATCCGGTACTACAACATCACCGCGGACAGCTTCTCGTGGAATGCCGATCAGTCCACCGACGGTGGCAAGACGTGGACGAAAGACTTCCAGCAGATTGAGGCGAAGCGCATAGGCGCCGCGAGGGCGCTACCTCCGCTCGCCGCGTCGAAGTAGCCACAACCTTTTCCGCACGGCCTCCGTCTAATCGCGTGTTCATTCCCTCGGTAACCAAGGGAATGAAGGAGGCGTGTTGTGAGCAAGCCGGCCGACTTGATGCAAGGCACGCTTGATCTGCTGCTCCTGAAGATTCTGGCGCTGGAGCCCCAGCACGGCTGGGCGATAGGACAGCGGCTCAAGCAGGTCTCCGACGACGACTTGCAGGTCAGCGACGGGTCGCTCTATCCGGCACTGCACAAGCTCGAGCTCGCGGGCTGGATCAAGGCGGAATGGAAGAACAGCGAACTCGGGCGTCGGGCCAAGTACTACGAGCTCACGCACGCCGGACGGCGCCGTCTCGAACACGAAACCGCGCACTGGCGGCGCGTGTCAGCCGCGATTACGCGCGTTCTGCAGCTGAAGGAGGCGTGAGATGGACTGGCGCCGCTTCGTAGACGTCCTCTCCGCGCGGACACGCGCCTTCTTTCGACGCCAGACTGCCGATGCAGAGGCGCACGACGAAATCGCGTTTCACCTCGCGATGCAGACGCACGCGAACATCCGCAGCGGCATGGCGCCGGCCGACGCCGAGCGCGCGGCGCGGCGCGACCTGGGCAACTCGACCCGCATCAACGAGGAGCTGCACGAGATGACAACCTTGCCGCTTGTCGAAACGCCGTGGCAGGACCTTCGCTATGCCTTTCGGATGCTGAAAAAGTCCCCAGGCTTCGCCGCGGCCGCGGTGCTGACGCTTGCACTCGGCATTGGCGCAAACACAGCGATTTTCTCCGTGCTGAACGCGGTGATTCTCCGGCCGCTCGCGTATCCCAGGCCCGAACAGGTCATGAAGATCACGACGACGTATCCGGGAGTCGACGAATTCTGGGTGTCGCCGCCGGAATACCTCGAGTTCCGCCAATGGACACGGTCGTTCGCATCGGTGGGCGCGTACAACAACGGCGAGGCCAACATCGCCGCGCCGAACCGCCCCTTGCGGGTTCGCCTGATGGCGGTCAGCGACAACCTGCTGACGACGATGGGCGTAAATGCGGAGCTGGGGCGCGCGTGGTTTCAGGGGAACGAAGCCACGCCGAACGGCGCGAAGGTGGTCGTGCTCTCGCACGAGTTGTGGCAGTCGGCATTCGCATTAGATCCGACGCTCGTCGGCCGATCCATCGAAATCGATGGCGTGAGTCGCACGGTGATTGGAGTCATGCCCCGTGGATTCGATGTCGCGGATCAACGCGTCCAGATCTGGCAGCCGATGGTCATTCCGCCGAACCCGAATCGCGGCAGCCACAACCTTTTCATGATCGGCCGGCTGACCGACGGCGCGACACTCGAGAGTGCGCGCGCCGAGATGGACACGCTGCTCGCGACGTGGCGCAGCCGGGCTTTCGGCGTCTCGACGCCCGCGACGAGCCAGCTGCACTCGCCCGACGAGAAGCACCGGCTGCGGATCGATCCGCTTCAGACCCGCATCGTGTCCAATGCGACGACGGCCGTGTGGGTCCTGCAGGGAGCCGTCGTGCTGGTGCTGCTCATCGCCTGCGCGAATCTCTCCACGCTCCTCTTGTCGCGAGCTGAATCGCGGCGCAAGGAATTCGCGGTCCGCTCGGCACTCGGAGCCGGCCGACGTCGCTTGCTGGGTCAGGCCATTGTCGAAGGATGTCTGCTGTCGACGATGGGCGCGGTCGCCGGCATTGGCATCGCGTTCGTCGGTCTACGCGCGATGGTGGCGGCATATCCCGACAGCCTCCCGCTCGCGAGCAGCGTATCAATCGATCTCACCGTTCTGGCGTTCACAGCCGGAGCTGCGTTGCTGACGGGCTTGGTGTTCGGCATCGTGCCTCTCTTGCATCTGTCGCCCGACTTGAGCGCCACCGCGCTCAAGGACAGCGCCGCACGAGGAGCGACGCGCCGTCACGCCCTTCGGCGCGGACTCGTCGCCGCCGAAGTCGCCTTCGCGGTCGCGCTCGTCGTGGGTGCCGGCCTGCTGCTCCGAACCGTCAACAACCTGTCGGGCGTGGATGCCGGCTTCAACCGCGCGCATCTCGTCACATTCGGCATCAGCCTGCCGCTCGTCAAGTACCCGGCGATTCCGGATCGGCGCACGTTTTATCGCAGGCTCACGGAACACCTGTCCGCGACGCCAGGCATCGTCAAAGTCGCGCTCGCGTCGGGCCTTCCGCCGTACCGCGTGGTGGACTCGAACACGGTCACCATTGAAGGCTTCGAGGGCCGGGAAAACGGCGCGTGGAACACGATCGACTACTACCAGATCGCCAGCGCGGACTACGTCGAGACGATGGGTATTCCCGTCATCGAAGGACGGAACTTCGCGCCCTCCGACGCTGACGGTGACGCGCCTGTAGCGATGGTCAATCAGACGATGGCGCGCGCCATCTGGCCAGGGCAGAGTCCGATCGGGCGACGGCTGCGTCGGTGCTGCAATCCGACGGCCCAATGGGTGACGGTTGTCGGTGTCCTCGGCGACGTGAAACAGGGCGGCGTGGACAGGAAAACCGGGACGGAACTCTACTTCAGCGCAGATCGCACTACTCTCCCGACGCTGAACGTGGTCATCCGTACCGGGCTGGACTCGAAAGCGCTGGGCGGCACGATTCAGCGGCTCGTCAGAGACCTCGATCCCTCACTTCCAGTCATCCGGCTTCAGGACATGGACGAAGTATTCGCCACGGCAATCGGCCGTCCGCGGTTGATCGCGCAGCTCCTGACGATCTTCGGCGCACTGGCGCTGCTGCTGGCGGGCATCGGCACCTACGGTGTCCTCTCGTACATGGTCAGCGAGCGACGAAAGGAAATCGGCATACGAATGGCGCTTGGTGCCACTCGGCCGTCGGTGCTCAGGATGGTGGTGTCGCAGGGGCTGCAAATTACGGGAGCCGGACTGGCCGTCGGCGTCTTGTTGACACTCGCGATCGGACGGCTCCTTACGTCGCTGCTTTTTGGCGTCGGCGCGTCGGATCCGGTGACGATTGCCGCGGTCGTGGCGCTGATCGGCGCCGTCGCGCTTGTCGCGTGCTATTTCCCCGGATACATGGCAACGCGCGTCGACCCGATGATCGCTTTGCGCGAGGAGTAGGAACGTTGGCTACTTGCGCACCACTGCCCGGCCGCTCGTCGCGGAACCGGACGCGTTCGACACCCGGACGCTGTAGCGTGGTGCGTCGGCGCGTTTCGCGTTGGCAAGCGTTAGCGTCGACAGCGTGGCGCCTTGAATGGGCACGCCGTTGTCCAGCCACTGATAGCTGGCGTCTGGAATCGCGGCCACGTTCACGCTGAGCGTCATCGACCGGCTGGCCTCGCTCATGACAGCCTCCGGAGCCCCCAGAATCACCGGCGCCATCGCCGGCGTCCAGCCGAGCACGTATGCGGGATTGCTGTAGTTGGCGATCGTCTCCGCGTCTTTGTCCATCGTCAGCTGCTTCGACTCCGGCTTCCGCTGGCTGACGTCGATCGGCTTCCCGTCGCTCGGGTTCGTGCTGTTGTATTCCCAGTAGTGCATGTTGGCGGTGTCTCCGCCCATCGCGCCCCAGCCGACCGGACTGATCCCTTCCAGTTTCGCGTTGAGCAACACCGCTTCGGCATAGGGATACGCGCGCGCGTTGTTCATCGGCGCTCGAGCCAGCTCCGTGACGCCGGGTCCGCGTTTTCTGAACGTGCAATCGAGGAACACGTTGCCGTGATTCACTGACGTGTTCCGAATCCACATGAAGACGCCGTTCGACTGCAGCTCGGTGCGATTGAAGAACGCGGCGCCGCGGCCCAGGATTGTGTCGCCGTCGCCGACGATCAGGCTGTCGGTGATGTACACGGAACCGTTCACTTGCAGCGCGTCACCCGATCCGACGACGGTGACGTGGCTCAAGATATTCTTGTC
>Ga0097621_100000816_pt1 | contig 21991 bp, 16 predicted proteins | sample KBSMisM72_FD_73165 | JGI IMG/M metagenome (GOLD analysis project Ga0097621, IMG submission 73165) | Miscanthus rhizosphere microbial communities from Kellogg Biological Station, Michigan, USA - KBS Miscanthus M7-2 (version 2) (version 2) | ecosystem: Host-associated > Plants > Roots >... | reverse complement strand
GTCGCCGACGGGCTCCTATCGTCTGCTGGCGCAGGGCTTGCACCCTCCCCCGGATAGCGCTCGTGCGCGGCGGAACCCACATGCGGCAATTCATGTTCGCGACGGGAATCGAGAACAGCTATCCGACCATTTCGATCAACGGCACGACCGTTCGCGTCGACGAGATGGAGCGAGCGGGACATTACCGCCGCTGGCGCGACGACTTTCATCTCGTCAAGGAACTCGGGATCGACTACCTGAGGTACGGTCCGCCGTACTACCAGGTTCATCAGGGACCTGGCAAATACGATTGGTCGTTCACCGACGAGACGTTCGCTGCGCTGCTCGACATGGGCATCGTGCCAATCGTCGACTTGTGCCACTTCGGCGTTCCAGACTGGATCGGCGGCGGCTTTCAGAACACCGACTGGCCGGTGCTGTTTGCGGAGTACTGCAAGGCATTTGCGACACGCTTTCCCTGGGTTCGGTATTTCACGCCGATCAACGAGGTCTTCATTGCGGCGCTGTTCTCTGCGCAGTATGGGTGGTGGAACGAGCGCATTTCGAGCGATCGCGGGTTCGTGCGCGCGCTCGTCAACCTGTGCCGCGCGAACACGCTCGCGATGCACGCGATTCTGAAGGTCCAGCCGGACGCCATCTTCATTCAGAGTGAGTCCTCGGAATACTTCCATCCCGAAAGGCCGTCGTCTGTTCGACACGCGGCGTTTCTCAACGAGAAGCGCTTCCTGTCCCTCGACCTCACGTATGGCCATCAGCTCGGCGTGTCGATGTACGAGTACCTGCTCGACAACGGCATCACGCGCGAGGAATATCACTGGTTTCTCGACAACCACGTGAAGGAGAGCTGCGTGATGGGAAACGACTACTACGTCACCAACGAGCACACGGTTCACGACGACGGCACGACGTCGTGGGCTGGCGAGATCTTCGGGTACTACGTCATCACGCGGCAGTATTTCAGCCGCTATCGCCTGCCTGTCATGCATACGGAAACGAACACCCATGACTCGGAGCGCGCGCCGGATTGGCTGCGGAAAGAGTGGGCCAACATGCTGCGGCTGCGAGAGGACGGCGTGCCGATCGTCGGCTTCACGTGGTACAGCCTGACCGATCAAGTGGATTGGGATACGGCGCTGCGCGAAGTCAACGGCAACGTCAATCCTTGCGGACTGGTGGATCTCGATCGTCGCTTGCGGCCGGTGGGCCGTGCGTACAAGGAGCTGATCGAGATGTGGCGTGGCGTGATGCCGACCTTCAGCCACGGTCTCGGCATCGGCTGACCGTCGCCTGTCTAAGTGGCGGTGCCGTGCCCGAACTGGCTGAGAAAGGCCGCCGTCCGTTCCGGGCTCGACGCGATCTCCCAGAACCGATTCGGATGGCTGTAGCCCTCGCCATAGAGGTCGGCGACGGTCTGGTGCTCGGACGCCGCGGCCAGCAGTTCGCGAAAGTGCGGCTTGGGAGGCAGAAGGCGCGAGTTACAGGCGTCGCTCACCGGCACGACGTACGACGCGATTTCCTGCTCGACCCGCTCGCAGAACGGCCGATCGAACCCGTGTGCGGTGCGAATCGCTTCGCAGAGTACGGCGGCCCCATGCGACGCGTTGTTCGCACCCTGTCCCGTGAGCGGGTCGATCACGACGTGGGCGTCGCCCAGCGCGACGGCGTACCGGCCGTTCGAGAGCTCGATGAACCCTCGACGGACCGTCGGCGTGATGGCGGCGTACGCGAGATCCTCGGGCCGTGTGACGTCGAACGTGCGGGAATCGATGCGATCGCCGACGGTTGGCGCGTGCTCGCGGAGCAGGCCGAGCACCGCCTCGACGAACCCGCGCGGGTCGGCGTCATGGCGGATATGGCGCAGGGATTCGAAAGCGCCGCCCGCCGCGATCAGGATGCCGATGCCGGTCACGTCGGGTTCGAACGACTGCATCGGCACGACGATCATTTCGCCCGAGCCTGGGTTGACGATCACCTCCAGCGCACGCGGCTCCGACGGGGCGATTCCGCGGAACACCCCGCCCACGATTAGGCGCTGAGGCGTGGTGAAAGGCGAGTGCTCGGCAACGCGCGGAAAGATGGTCGACAAGCTCGCTCGGCCTGACGCGACGACCAGCACGTCGTGTCGAGACGCGACCTCGTCCAGTTGTTTGGACTGAAGCGTCTCGATGACCACGCGGCCGCCGCGGGCCGAAAAATCTTCCAGCAGGCGCGCGCAGTAGATGCGCATGTCGACGGCCTGGGCGGGCTCGGACATGCAGCCGGAGAAGGCGATCTGGCGCATGCCCCTGATGCGCATGGACAAGCGCACCATGTCGCGCTCTGGCGCCTCCCAATGGTTCACTTCCAGCTGCCGCTCGCGTGCGCGGGTTTGGCCGTTGCGCGCGACCATGTTCGGGAGCCGGCGGGCCAGCTCCTGCTCGGGTGTGCGTTCGGAATAAATCGTCGAGGGGATCCCGTGCCGCTGCAGGCCGAGACCGAGCTGCAGCCCCGCAATGCCGCTGCCGATGATGCCGACGTTTGCCATCACTCCTCGCGGGCGAACTTCGTCGTCGGCGCGCCGGTGACCGCGACGCCCCTCGCGTTTCGCTGCTGCGTCCACGACAGCATGTCGCCGTCGATCTGGAAGCGGTAGACCTCGTTCGCTCCGGCTTTCATCACCACGGGGTTCTTCGCGCCGGTCGGATGAATTGTGACGAGGTCGCCGTTCACCTCGTACGTTCCGGTGTTGGCGACCCACCCGGCCCACAGCGATCGCATCTCGTCCGCGCTGGCTTGGCCGATGTTCGTGATGTCCGGCCGCTCGGCCGCCGCGTCGAAGTACATGATGCTGTAATGCGTGTCCATGAAGATTGCCATACCGACGATCTTCGCCCGGTTCTGGCCGCCGCCCGTCTCGACGGCTCGCCATGCGCCCTTCAGCGGAGAACCCGACGCGGCGTTCGTGCGAAGAGCACCCGCCATGAACATGACCACTGCGAGAGAGACGGCGATCAGACGCGTTCTGTTTTCCATTCGCCCCTCCTGAGTCACTTTTTCGGCGCCATCATTTTGGTGATACGGCCGACGCTCGTATCGCCCGCATACAGGTTGTCCTGCTTGTCCATCGCCCAGTAGCCCGCCTCGATGAACTGACCCGTCCCGATACCCATGCCGTTGCCGACCGCACCGAGGACCTTGCCGTTCCGGTCCAGCTTCAAGAACTGGCCGTCCTGCCCGCTGGCCATCCAAGGCTGGCCGTGAACGTCAAAGTAAAGAGCGCACACGAGGTTTCTCATCTGCATTGTCTTGAGGAACTTGCCGTCGGCGGAATAGACGACGATGCGATATTCCTCGCGGTCGCCGATCCAGACATCGCCGGTTGCCGGATCGACGGCGAGCCCGTGGGCCGAGCTGAATTTCCCCGGTCCCACCTCGTTGCCGTACCACTGATTGATGAACCTGCCGTTCTTATCGAGGTGGATGATCCGCGCGGCGCCGAGATTGTTGGCGGGATCATCCGCATCGGTGTCGTTGGGGCTTTCGTTCGCGTGGCCTTCGCCGATGTACACGTCACCGTTCCGCGCGAAGGCCATCATCACTGGCTGCCAGAGCAAGCGTTGCTCTTTCGCTTCATTCCAGTCCCCACGTCGTCCGGACTCGCCGACCGTCAGGAGGAGCTTTCCCTCAGGACTGATCTTCGTCACCGTGGCGCTATTTGTGGCGCTGATCCACACGTTGTCGTCGCCATCGACGGCCATGCCGTGCGCCTTGTCCTGGTATCCGATCACATCGGGGCCGACCTGCAGGATCAACTTGTCGTTCGTGTCGAACTTGAACAGCTGCGGTTTCCCGGCGTCTGCGCGCTGAAGGGCCCAGAGATTTCCTTTCGAGTCGAGCGCGACTGCGGGCACGCCGCCAAAGCCAGGCGGCAGCGTATAGGGATACGTGAACGTGTACCCCATCGTCTGCGTCCACTGGACATGCTGCAGTGACTGACGCGCGCGGCCAAGCCGATTACCGCAGAGAGGCGATCGTCGGCATCCCGGCGTCGCTGCGACGGCCGGCGGAGCCAGTGCGGTATTGCGCGGCGGCACGGTGACGCGGCCACCCGGATCGACGATCGTTCGCCCAGTGGGATCGGGGAACGATCCTTGAAGAAACCAGGCCGGTGATCCACCGATGGCCGGCCCTTCCGTTGGCGGCTGCGTCTGGGAAACTCCGAGCGCTCCCTGAAGAATGACGCCGAGCGCCAGGAACGGAACGATGGCTACACGCGCTGTGTTTTCCAACGGCCCCTCCGGAAGAACCACACGCTGATGAAGCACATCGTCGAGAACCCGACGCTCAAGGCGATGAACGCGCCCGTCGGACCGAAGCCCAACGGGTGCGCCAGTACCCACGCGAGCGGCAGCTCGACGACCCAGAGCGAGAAGATGTTGATCAGCGTCGGGGTCCGCGTGTCGCCGGCGCCATTGAACGCCGCCGTCAGCGCCATCCCGTAGCCGTAGAACAGAAAGCCGGCCGAGACGATGCGGACGCAGCGGGCGGCGTGCAGCGCGACCTCCGCGTCGCTGGTGAACGCGCTGACGATCGCGGGAGCAAAGAGCAGGAAGATCACGCCGATCGACACGAGGCAAATCGTGTTGTAAATGCAGACCTTCCACGCCGATTCCTCGGCGCGATCCGGATGGCCCGCGCCGAGGTTCTGCCCGACCAGCGTCACCGCTGCGTTGCTGACGCCCCAGGACGGCAGGAGCCCGAAGAGAAAAATGCGGATGCCGATCGTGTTGCCGGCAATCGCGGCGCTGCCGAAGCTGCTGATGATGCGCACGAGCCCCATATACGACGCGGTGCCGACGAAGTTCTGAAACGTCGCCGTGCCGGAGAGCGAGAGGATGCTGCGCATGACGTGGGGATCGAATCGCACGTTCGGCCAGCGGACGGTGAGCCGGCCGTCTCGCCGCGTGAGCACGTACATCTGGATCAGCACGCCCGTCCAGCGTCCGATGCTGGTTCCAATGGCAGCACCAGTCACCCCCAGCCGAGGGAACGGGCCGATGCCGAAGATCAGGCACGGGCCCAGCGTGATGTTGATCGCGTTGGCGATCCACAGCACGCGCATCGCGATGGCTGCGTCTCCCGCACCGCGAAAGATCGCGTTGACGATGAACAGCAGGGTGACGCCGCCGCTGGCGCCGATCATCACGCGCGCGAAGCGCGTCCCCGTGAAGACGACGTGCTCGTCGGCGCCCATCATGCGGAGCAGCTGCGGTGCGAACAGAATGCCGGTAAGGCCGACGACTCCGCCGACGGCGAGGCCCATGATGATCGACTGCACCGCCGCGCGAGCCGCACCGTCGCGATCGCCCTCGCCGACGCGGCGCGCCACGGTCGCCGCGGCGCCGACCGACAGGCCGATGGCGATCGCATACACGATCGTCATCACCGACTCGGTGAAGCCGACGGTCGAGATCGCGTCGGTGATGCCAAGATGCCCCACGAAGAAGACGTCCGCCACGGCGAACACCGACTCCATGAACATCTCGAGCACCATCGGGACCGCCAGCAACAGGACGGCGCGCCCAATGGGGATCTTCGTGAAGTCGGCGCTCGTGCCGCGGAGCGCTTCGCGGACCGTCTGCCAAATCGACCGGGCTGATGCGTCCTCGGCTGTTGTCGTCAAACTTCTTCGACTTCGACGCCGGCGCGTTCCGCTTTCGCCGCCGCGACGATCTTGGTCTGCAGGTGCGAGGGCACTTCGTCGTAGTGTGAGTACTCCATGTGATACGAACCGCGCCCGCCGGTCGCCGACGTCAGGTGCTGCTCGTACGTGAGCATCTCCGACATCGGCACTTGCGCTTTGATAATGGTCGTCGCGCCGCGTGTGTCCATACCCGCGATGCGGCCGCGGCGTCCGTTGAGGTCGCCCATGAGATCGCCGGCGAAATCCGACGGCGCGTAGACTTCGACGTTCATGATCGGCTCGAGGATCGTCGGCCGCGCCCGCGTCATCGCGTCCTTGAACGCGAGCCGGCCCGCCATCTTGAACGACAGCTCGTTCGAGTCGACGTCATGGTAAGAGCCGTCGAACACCGTCACGCGGAAATCGACCATCGGATAGCCGGCGAGGTAGCCGCGCATGCGTGTTTCCTGGATGCCTTTCTCGACGGCCGGAATGAACTGCCGGGGAATCGATCCGCCGAAGATGTCGTCCACGAACTCGAAGTCGGATCCCCGCGGGAGCGGCTCGACTTTGATCTTGCAGTCGCCGAACTGCCCGTGACCTCCTGTCTGCTTCTTGTGGCGGCCGTGCGCTTCGGTCGCGCCCTTGATCGTCTCGCGATAGGGGATGCGCGGCGGTTTGAGGTTCACGTCCACGCCGAACCGGCGCTTCAACTTTGCGACGGTCACCTCGATGTGCAATTGGCCTTGTCCCGACAGCAGCAGTTCCTTGGTCTGTGGATCGCGGCTGTACTTGATCGAGGGGTCTTCTTCCTCGAGGCGATGCATCGACCCGCTGATCTTGTCTTCGTCCCCGCGCGATTTCGGCTCAATTGCGTACGACAGCACTGGTTCGGGAAAAACCACGGCGGCAAACGTCACCGGGTCGCTCCTATCGCCGAGCGTGTCGTTGGTCAGCGTGTCCCTCAGCTTCGCGACGGCCGCGAGGTCGCCCGCCTTCACTTCCGGCACCTGCGTCTGCGTTTTTCCCTGCAGCAGTACGACGTGGCCGAGACGCTCCTGCGTGTCGCGCGTCTTGTTCAGCAGGGTCGAGTCGGCCTTGATCGTCCCGGAGACGACGCGAAACATCGTGATGCGGCCGGCAAACGGATCGGCGATCGTCTTCCAGACGAACGCCTGGGTGGGTTTCTTGTCGTCTGCGGGGCAGGGGCTCGGCTGCTTGTTCTTGTCCAAGCCTGTGTACAAACGTTCCGCCGGAGACGGCAGGATGCTGAGGATTGCGTCGAGCAGCTGCGGCACTCCGATGTTCACGAGCGCAGCCGTGCACACTAGCGGGAACAGCTTTGCGGCGGCCGTTCCACTCTTCAGCCCGGCGACGAGCTCGTCGTCGGTCAGCGTCCCCGCTTCGAAGAAGCGATCCATCAGCTTGTCGTCGACTTCGGCGACCATCTCGATGAGTGCTTCGCGCGCCGCGTCCACGGCGGCGGTCATGTCCGCGGGAACTGCTTCTTCCTTGAACTTGCCGCTCTCGTTCTTCTCGAACACGAACGCCTTGCGGGTAATCAGATCGACCACGCCGCGGAAGGAGCGTTCCTCGCCGATCGGTAACTGAATCGGCACGATGGCCCGGCTGCAGGCGTCGCGCAGCGACTGCAGCGCGCGCTCGAGGCTCGCCCGCTCGCGGTCGAGCCGGTTCAGCACGACAAGACGCGGGAGGTCCAGTTCCGTGGCGGCTTCCCACACCTTTTCCGTCTGCACCATGACGCCGGAGACGGCGTCGACGACCACCACGGCCGCATCGACCACTTGCAGCGCCGCGCGCGCCTCGCTCAGGAAGTTGCCAATGCCCGGCGTGTCGATGATGTTGATCTTCTGCTTGTTCCATTCCGCGAACGCCAGACTGGCGCCCAGCGTGTGCTTGCGCGCGATCTCCTCTTCGTCGTAGTCAGTGACGGTCGTGCCCTCGTCGACTTTGCCGAAGCGATTGACCATGCCCGAGACCGAGAGCACGGCGGAGGCGAGTTGCGTCTTGCCTGAGCTGGTGTGACCGACAAGGGCGATGTTTCGAATGGCGGTGGCGTCGTAGACCTTCATAACCCGGGCCCCCTGTCCCCTTGGAAAGGGGCATCATATCGCCGGTCTTACTCGTAGCGAAGGGCTTCGATCGGGTCGAGGCGAGAGGCTTTGAAGGCGGGGTACATCCCGAAGAAAATACCGACCGAGGCGGAAAAGCCCAGTCCGATGGCAAACGACCACCACGGCAGCGAAACCGGGAACCCAGAGACGAGATGGATGAGCCCGCCGATGCTGCTGCCCAGAGCGATGCCAAGGACGCCGCCGAGCGAGGTGAGAAACACGGCTTCCATCAGGAACTGAAAAAGGATCTCGATGCGGCGGGCACCCAGCGCCTTGCGGACGCCGATTTCGCGCGTCCGCTCGGTGACGCTGATCGACATGATCGCCATGACACCGATGCCGCCGACCATCAACGCAATGGACGAGATGACGACCAGCGAGAAGAGAATGGCCTGGCTGACGCGTTCGTAGAGCTTCAGGATCGAGTCCTGCGTGAACAGGTCGAAGTCGTCCGGCTGGTCGAGTTTGAGGCCATGCCTCGACCGCATGATGTTCTGGAGCTCCAGCATAGCGGTTTCGGCGCTGATGCCCTCGCGCGGCACGACTGAAATCTGGATGTTCGAGAGAGTGCCCAGGTTGCCGATGCGCACGACGCGCATCCCGTACACGCGCTGATACGTCGTGTGTGGAATGACGACGAATTCGTCCGCGTTCAGACTGAATCCTCCGGGTGTAGGCCGCTTGCCAAAGGCCCCGACGACTTCAAATCGATCGGCGCCGATGCGCACCATCTTGCCGATCGGATCGATGCCTGTCTCTTCGAACAGTCGTTGATAGGGTCCGTACGCCAGCACGACGACGTTCTTGCGGTACTGCAGCTCCGTGCCGTTGAAGAAACGGCCCACCTTGAAGGGAATGCGCGTGCCTTCGGCGAAGAACTCCGACGTGCCCAGCACCAAGATCGGACGTGTTTTCAGGTTGCGGTAGAACACACGACGCTGCACCGACGGACCGATCCCCGCGCCCAACTCGATGTCCACGTATTGGAGCGTCGTGGCCTGCTGTTCGAGCGCGCGCGCGTCAGATACGGTCAGGTTCGGCCGCTTCAGCAGCTCGCGGGCTTCATTGTTCGCGAGGTCGGTGATGCCGAACCGCTGGATGAAGATCGTGTTCGGGCCGATCGTCGCGAACAGATCGCGCATCGACTGATCGAAGCCCATGATGAGTGCCGTCATGCCCACGATGGCGGTGATGCCGATGACGATGCCGAGGATCGTCAACCCCGAGCGCATCTTGTTGGTGCGCACGGTGTCGAACGCCAGCACCATGACTTCTTTCAAAAGATCGAGCCGGGCGGACATGTGCTACTCGCGCCTCAGCGCTTCGATCGGATCCAGCCGCGCCGCGCGATGCGCGGGGTACAAGCCGAAAAAGAGGCCGACGAGGGCCGTGATGCCGATGCCGAGCGCGATCGACCACGTCTCGACGGCCGCGGGGATAGGTGTGGTTTTCGAGATGATGAGCGCGATTGTCGTGCCGAACGCCGTGCCAACGACGCCGCCGAACATCGACAGCACGACCGACTCGGTCAGCATCTGCGACATGATGTCGGACCGACGCGCCCCGAGGGCCTTACGCAGGCCGATTTCACGAGTGCGTTCGGTGACGACCATCAGCATGATGTTCATGATGACGATGCCGCCGACCACGAGCGACAGGCCGACGATGCCGACGAGCACCGCGAAGATGCCGTTGGTCGCGGAGTTGTAGATGCCGATAATGGTGTCGGACGTGAACATGCCGAAGTTGTCGGCTTGCTTCGGCTTGAGATGCCGTGCGCCGCGCAGCGCGACGAGCGCCTCGTCCTGGGCGGCCTGAAGAGTCGCCACGTCGCGCGCCTTGACCATCAGCTCGAGCGACCGGCGTGAGCCGAAGAGCATCTGAAATTGACCCAGGGGCATAAGGGCGAAGTTGTCCTGCGACTGTCCGAGCACCGTCCCCTTTTTCCCGCTCACGCCGACAACGCGGAAGTGCACCCCGTTGACTTGGATGATCTTGTCGATGGGGTCGACGTTCTCGCCGAAGAGGCGATCGGCCGTCTGCCACCCGAGCACGGCGACCGCGCGGTTGCTGTCGACCTCGGAGGCGCTCATCAGTCGGCCGCGTTCGGCGTCGTACCCGGAGAAGTTGACGTAGCCGGAGGTCAGTCCCTTGACGCCTGTGTTGTCGATGGACTTGTCGCGATACGTAATGCGCGCGTTCGAATCGTTATCAGCCATGATGGCTGCAATGTTGTCGCCGCCGTAGCGCTGGATCGCGCGCATGTCCTGCAGCGTGACGTTCGGGTTGTTGCGCACGCGGTCGAAGTCTTCGTCCGTGCGGGTGACCGGGTAGCGCTGGACGACGAACGAGTCGGTGCCGGCCTCGCTCTGAATCGCCTCTTTGACCGACGCGTTGAGCCCCTGAATCAGCGACACTACGGCGATGATCGACGTGACCGCCACGATATTGCCGAGGACGGTCATGAGCGAACGGAGCTTGGACGCCCAGATCGTGGCGAGCGCGATCTTCGCCGATTCGAAGAGTTGGCTCACTTCTTATCTTGCTTGTTGTCGACCTTCACGGCGTCGCCGTCGGCGATGTTGCGTACTGAATTGTACGGACCCGTGATGACTTGATCGCCTGGCTTGAGGCCTTGGAGCACCTCGAAGTACTTGTCACCGGCAATGCCCATCTTGATCGGGAGGAACTCGACGGTCTTGTTTTTCCCGTCCCGGATGATGAACACACCTTCGGTTTCTTTCCGTGTCTGGCCTGGCTTCAGCTCTTCGGCCGAGGCCACCGGGTCGACCACGCTGCCGCTGCTGCCGCCGCGCCGGCGCCGCTTCTGGTCCTTGGTTTCACGCACGACCTGATTGTTCGCGTCATACGTCAGCTCGCGAACGGCCACCGAAGGAATCGGCACGGCCGTCACCGCCTTCCGCGTCGCCGTCGTGATGTCCGCCGTGCACGTGAAGCCGGGCCGTACTTCGGGCACCTTCTCATCGAGGACCACGACCACCTTGAAATTGGTGGCCTGCGTCGTGCTCGCCTGCTGCCCGGCCGCCTGGATCGGGCTGTTGCCGATCTCGGTGACGTGTCCCTTGAACGACTTGTCCGGAATGGCGTCGATCGTGATCTTGGCTGTCTGTCCAATCTTCACATTCGGAATGTTCGTCTCGTCGACTTCAACTTCCGCCTGGATGATCGCCATGTCGGCGAGCGTCAACAGGACCGTGCCGGCGTTGTTCATCGTGCCGATCATCGCGGTCTCGCCCTCTTGGATATTCCTCCGAGTGACGATGCCGTCGATGGGTGACTCGATGCGAACCTTGCTCAGATCGTATTTCGCACTGTCGACGGCGGCGCGCTCCTGCATGATGCGGCTCTCTTGCGCCTTCGCGCTCTTGTCTCGTTCCTGCAGGGACGACTCGGCGGCCTTGACGTCGTTTTCCGCTTTCTCGAGTTCAGCGCGCGTCGTGAGCTGCTGCTTCCAAAGCCCCTGCTGGCGCGCGAGCGTCTGTTTCGCCTGTTCGAGCTGCACTTTCGCGGTTTCGACCGACTGCCGCATCTGATCGAGCGAGACGGCCGCGACCTGGAGCGACGCTTCGCTGTTGTCCACGCGCGAGCGCAGGTTCTTGGGGTCGATTTGCAGCAGGAATTGGCTCGTCCTGACGCGATCGCCCTCGTTCACCGCGAGGTTGACGACCCGTCCTGTGGTCTCCGCCGTGATGTTGACGAGGCGCTTCGGCTGAATCTTGCCGGACGCCGACACAACGGCTTCAAGATCGCGTGTCTTGATCGTTTCCGTCGTCACGCTGACGCCGTTGTCCCTGCGGAAATAGAGATTCGCACCGATGACGGAGGCGCCCACCAGGATGACGGCGATCGTGATGAATATGTTTTTCCGGGACATCGATACTCCTGAAATCGCGTGCTATGACAGCGCCGAACGAATCGCGGCGATCGCCAGGGCGATGCCGCCGTACAAGACCAAAAACGTGGTGGCAATCGGACCGGTCTTTCGTCTGTACAGCACGCCAAGACCGACGGCGAGAACGAAGAGCCACCACACATAGAAGATGTCGATCGAGCCCAGAAAGCGTGCGGCGAAGCTGTTCTCGTCGAGAAACGACGCGAAGGCGCCGAGCGTCGTCGGGCTCGACAACGATTCCCTGACGTAGTCGAGCGGCATCACGATAGCGATTTGCACCGCCGTAATCACGCCGGCATGCACGACGACGGCGAAGACCTGCCTGAAGGTCGCGTCGCCTCCCAGAAGTGCGTTGAAGACACCAAGCAGGATGCCCGACATGATGGCGACGACAATGGGAATCGCGATCAGATACAGGCAGGCAACGATGTACCCAATGTACGGGGCGATGCGTTCCATGCCTTGTAACTGCTGATCGTTCATCGCCCTGCCGAACGATTCGGCGCCTCGCACCTGCTGGTCGATCCATGCTTGTTGACCGACCTCGGTCTTGAAGAGGGCAAAGAGCGCGAGGATGACGACCGCCATGCTGATGGCCAACACGCCGAGCGACCGCGGGCGGGCTGCCACTTCGGCAAACGTCGCGCGCGGGGAGAAGATGACGCCGACGATTCGGGAAAACAGCCCCTTGGACGTGGCTTCCGCCGGAACGGCCGCTGATGCTAGGTCTGTCATTTGGTCCTCGGTATAGACGCGCGACCTACGGTAACTGTTCCCTTACGGGAGACATCAATCATTATGCCTCACGTGTTCCTTGACACCCGCTAAGTTGGTGTTACCATTCTGCTTCCCTCGTGCCAGCTTAGGAGCGTACCGTGGTCGGATTCGTGCCCAAGGAGATGTTTTTCACCAAAGGTGTCGGCAAACATCGCGAGAAACTGACTTCGTTCGAGCTGGCACTGCGCTCGGCCGGTATCGCCGCCTGCAACCTCGTGCGTGTCTCGAGCATCTTTCCGCCGGGGTGCCGAATCCTGTCGCGTGCGCAGGGCGCCAAGCGCCTCGAACCCGGCCAGGTCACCTTCGTCGTCATGTCGGAAGCGGCGACGCGCGAGCCCCATCGTTTGATCGCTGCGACCGTCGGTGTGGCCATTCCGCGCAATCGCGATCTCTACGGCTATCTCTCCGAACATCACAGCTTCGGCGAGAGCGAAGACATCGCGGGCGACTACGCTGAAGAGCTCGCCGCCGAGATGCTCGCGACGACGCTCGGCCTCGAATTCGATCCCGACAAGAGCTGGGACGAAAAGAAGGAGGTTTACCAGCTTTCGAACCAGATCGTCAGGACGCAGAACGTCACGCAAACCGCCGTCGGCGACAAGAAAGGCCTCTGGACCACCGTCGTCGCCGCCGCCGTCCTCGTCGGCTAGTTCCCAAAACACGCACAACGACACTAAGGTTATGCCTCTATGGGCAGAACCTTTCGACTCGTGGTGTGCGCGCTCGTCCTGTGCCCTCCAGCGGCGATGGCGCAGCGCTTCGACGATGTCGGTGTGCGGGCTCAGGGCATGGGCGGAGCGTTCGTCGCCGTTGCCGATGACGCGACCGCGACGTGGTGGAACCCCGCCGGCCTCGCGTACGGGCTTACACTTGTCGACCTTTCCGCGTCAATTTTGAAAGACGGCGGGCGCAGCATTGCACTGGGATTCCCGTCACTGGGTCTCAGTTATTACCGCATCAAAATCAGACAGATACCGTCAGCGATCCCTACTACAGGCACTAGTCCGTCAGGCCGACAAGACAACGGGGCCGTAGGTAGCGATCTGTCTTCGGATGCCTTCGGCTTAAGTCAGTTCGGCGCGACGGTTGGGCAGTCGCTGACACGGCATTTCGTGCTCGCGACGACGTTCAAGTTGGAGAACGCGCTGGACGACACGCGAGCGGATATTGACGTCGGCGCGATGGGTGCGTTTGGGGCAATGCGAGTCGGAGTCACGGTTCGCAACGTGCGCCAGCCCACGTTCGGCGCGGGAGCCAGTGCTTACGAGTTGTCGCGTCGCGCGCGCGCAGGGGTCGCGCTGGTCCACACATCAAGTGGACCGTTCGATCGCATCGTCGTTGCCGTCGACGCGGATCTCACGTCGTCGCCGGTTGCGGGCGGCGATGAGCGCGTCGTTGCTGCGGGCGGGGAGATTTGGCTGCGAGGGCGCCGCGTCGGGGTTCGAGGCGGCGGAGGATTCAATGCCCTGGCAGGCGGCGAGGCGTTTGGGGCGTTTGGGCTGACGGTTGTTCCGTACCCACGGCTGAATCTCGATGGTGCCGTGACGCGGGGCTCGGATTCCACACGTGACCGATGGAGTCTGGGTGTGAGGCTGACGTTCTAGGTCACATACGACGATATTTGTCAGTACTGGATAAATAGACCTCTTTCATGGCCGTCCGCATAGGCGAACTCCTGCTCAAGGAGAAGAAGATCACGCCGGATCAGCTTCAGCAGGCGTTGGCCGCACAGAAGGCCAACGGCGGGAAGCTCGGCTACAACCTCGTCAAGTTGGGCTTTGTCAAAGACGAGGAAATCACCGCGCTTCTCAGTAAGCAGTACGGCGTTCCCTCGATCAACCTCGCGCAGTTCCAAATCGATCCCGCGGTCGTCAAGCTGGTTCCGCCCGAGACTGCGCAGAAGTACCAAATCATCCCGCTGAGCCGTTCAGGCGCGTCGCTGACGATCGCGATGACCGATCCGACGAACGTCTTCGCGATGGACGACATCAAATTCATGACCGGCTACAACGTGGAGCCGGTCGTCGCGTCGGAAACCGCCATCACGGAGGCCGTTCAGAAGTACTACCCGCTGAAGGCGGCTGGCGGGAAGGGCGCCGCGGGCAAGCCGGGCGCTGCTGGTGCTGGATCCACGGCAGGCATGAGCGCCCTCGACATGGCCAGCAAGGGTCTCGAGGAATTGCAGTCACTCGAGGCCGGCGACGATGTCGAAGTCCTGCAGGAGATGCAGGAGATCAGCCCGGAGGCGCTCGCGAAGGAAGGCGAGGCCGCACCGGTTGTCCGGCTGGTGAACGTCGTGCTGATGTCGGCGATTCAGAAGGGCGCGAGCGACATCCACATCGAGCCGTACGAGAAGGAACTCCGCATCCGGTACCGCATCGACGGGATTCTGTACAACATCATGAACCCGCCCATGAAATTCCGCGACGCGATTTCCTCGCGCGTGAAGATCATGGCGAAGCTCGACATCGCCGAGAAGCGCCTGCCGCAGGACGGCCGCATCAAGATCCGGTTCACCGACAACGGCCAACAGAAGGAAATCGATTTCCGCGTGTCGGTGCTGCCCACGCTGTTCGGCGAAAAGATCGTCATGCGTCTCCTCGACAAAGACAAGCTGATGCTCGACATGACGCGGCTTGGTTTCGAGGAGGAGTCGCTCACGAAATTCGAAGCGGCCATTCTGCGGCCGTGGGGCATGGTGCTCGTGACGGGCCCGACGGGCAGCGGCAAGACCAACACGCTGTACTCCTCGATCTCCAAAGTGAACACGCCGGAAACGAACATCATGACGGCCGAGGATCCGGTCGAATTCAACCTCGTTGGCGTCAACCAGGTACAGATTCGCGAAAACATCGGCCTCAACTTCGCCGCAGCGCTCCGGTCGTTCCTTCGGCAGGACCCGAACATCATTCTCGTCGGCGAAATCCGCGACTTCGAGACGGCGGAAATCGCCGTGAAAGCGGCGCTCACCGGACACCTTGTGTTGTCCACGCTGCACACGAACGACGCGCCGAGCACCGTCAACCGGCTCATGAACATGGGCATCGAGCCGTTTCTCGTCGCCAGCTCGGTTCACTTGATCTGTGCGCAGCGCCTCGTGCGCCGCGTTTGCGAACAGTGCAAAGAAGCCAACCCCACGTCACCGCCCGCATTGATTCAGGCCGGCTTTACTCCGGAAGAAGCGGAGACGGTATCGCCGATGAAAGGCACCGGCTGCGACCGCTGCAACAACACCGGCTACAAGGGGCGCGTCGGTCTATATGAAGTGCTCGAAGTCACGGAAGAACTGCGCGAGCTCATTCTGGTCGGCGCCTCCGGCCTCGAGCTCCGTCGCAAGGCGATTGACGAGGGAATGATCACGCTGCGCCGCAGCGGTCTGCGGAAAGTCATGGGCGGAATGACCTCCATTGAGGAAGTCGTACGAGAAACGGTGAAGTGATGGCGACACTGCCTGATTTGTTGAAGACGCTCGTCGAGAACGAAGGGTCGGACCTGCACATCGCGACGAACACGCCTCCGCAGATTCGCGTGCACGGGCACCTGCGTCGGCTTGACAGCGCGGATCTGCAGCCGGCCGATACCAAGGCCCTGGTGTACAGCGTACTGACCGACGCGCAGAAGAAACGCTTCGAAGAGAGCAACGAGCTCGACTTCTCGTTCGGCATCAGAGGGCTGGCGCGGTTCCGCTGCAACGTGTTCAACCAACGCGGCGCCGTCGGCGCGGTCTACCGCGTCATCCCCGAGAAGATCCGATCGCTGCAGGATTTGAATTTGCCACCCGTGCTCGGAAATCTAGCCGAGCGGCCGCGAGGTCTGGTGCTCGTCACCGGGCCGACCGGCAGCGGCAAGTCGACGACGCTGGCGGCGATTCTCGACAAGATCAACGCCGAGCGCCACGATCACATCCTCACGATTGAAGACCCGATTGAATACATCCACCAGCACAAGAGTTGTCTGGTGAACCAGCGCGAAGTCCATAGCGATACGAACAGCTTCTCGAACGCGCTCCGCGCGGCGCTGCGTGAAGACCCCGACATCGTGCTCATCGGCGAAATGCGCGATCTTGAAACCGTGGAAGCCGCGCTGAAGATTGCGGAGACGGGCCACTTGACCTTCGGCACGCTCCACACGAACTCGGCGGCGCAAACGATCAACCGCATCATCGACATCTTCCCGGCGAACCAGCAGGCGCAGATCCGGACGCAGCTCTCTCTCGTGCTCGAGGGCATCGTTTGCCAAGCGCTGCTGCCGAAGTCCGACGGGAAGGGCCGCGTCTGCTCGCTCGAGATCCTGGTGCCGACGCCGGCCATTCGAAACCTGATTCGCGACGACAAGATCCACCAGATTTACGGCGCGATGCAGACCGGGCAGGAGAAGCTCGGCATGCAGACGGCAAATCAGTCTCTGGCGAGCCTCTACATGCGGCGGCTGATTACTCTCGACACGGCGCTTGGTTCCTCATCGAACAAGGACGAACTGCAGGAAATGATCAATCGCGGGGTCGGCGTCGTGGCGGGCGCCGGAATGGCAGGTCGGCCGGGCGCGCCAGGCGTGCGGCCGATGCCGGGACGATCGTAAAAAGCGAGAGCTGAACTATGGCCACATTTGCTTACACGGGACGCACACGCGCTGGAGAAAACGTTACAGGCGAACGCATCGCCGAGACGATGGACGCAGCCATCGCCGCGCTTCGTCGCGAGCAGGTGCAAGTCACCAAAATCACGCCGGCGGCGGAGAAGGCCGCCGCGAAGGACAAAGTCGAGAAGAAAGCCGGCGGCGGCAAGACGAACAAGGGCGTCTCCGCGAAGGGCCTTGCCGTCTTCACGCGGCAGTTCTCGGTGATGATCGACGCGGGCCTGCCGCTCGTGCAGTGCCTCGACATCCTCGGTAATCAGGAAGAGGACAAAAACTTCGCGGAAGTGATTCTGCAGACGCGGACGGCCGTCGAAGGCGGCGCGGCCCTCGCTGATGCGATGCGCCGCTACCCGAATACCTTCGATCCGCTCTTCACGAACATGATTGCCGCCGGTGAGGCGGGCGGTATTCTCGACACGATTCTCAAGCGTTTGGCGACCTACATCGAAAAGGCCGTCAAGCTGAAGGGTCAGGTCAAGTCCGCGATGATCTATCCGATCGCGGTCATCGTGATTGCCGCCCTCGTGGTCGGCGTCATTTTGTGGAAGGTCATCCCGACGTTCGCCGCGATGTTCGAGGGGCTCGGCGCGCAACTGCCGCTGCCCACTCGAATCGTCATCGCGATGAGCGAAAACCTGGTGAAGTTCGCTCCGTTCGTGATTCCGGCGCTCGCATTCGCTGGCTGGATGTTCACCCGCTACTACAAAACGGATAACGGCCGCCATGTCGTCGACAGGGTGGTTCTCAAACTGCCCGTCCTCGGCATGCTGATGCGCAAGATCGCCGTCGCGCGCTTCTGCCGGACGCTGTCGACCTTGATCGCGTCGGGCGTGCCGATTCTCGACGGCCTCGAGATCACGGCGCGCACGTCGGGCAACGCGATCATCGAAGACGCGATCATGACCACCCGCAAGAGCATCGAGCGCGGTGAAACCATCTCGGCGCCGTTGCGCGAAACGGAGATCTTCCCGCCGATGGTGACGCAGATGATCAGCGTCGGCGAGGCCACGGGCGCCCTCGACGCCATGCTGGCCAAGATTGCCGACTTCTACGAAGAAGAAGTCGACACCGCGGTGGCCGGCATGCTGACCTTGCTGGAGCCGATCATGATCGCCTTCCTCGGCGTGGTCGTCGGCGGAATCGTGATCGCGATGTACATGCCGATCTTCGACATGATCAGCAAGCTCGCGTAGCAATGGCAGACGCATTAGCGGCAGCGGCCGACGGGCCGCTGCCGACGACGGACCTGCGGCGCAAGCTGCGCTGGCTCATGGCGATCCGCGTGGTGATCAGCACCGTGCTGCTGGGTTCGGCGACCTTCGCGCAAATCACCGCGCCGGGGTCGTTCCCCGTCGACCCGTTCTTCTTCTTGATCGGGCTGACCTACGCGATGACCGCGTTTTATGCGGTCACGCTCCGCCAGACAGAACGATATCGATGGCTGGTCGATCTGCAGCTTGCCGGGGACGTGCTCGTGATCTCGGCCTTCATTTACTTCACGGGCGGGATCACCAGCTACTTTTCGTCGCTGTACGTCCTCGCGATCGTCGCCGCGTCGACGGTCCAGTTCAGGCGCGGCGGAGTACTCGTCGCCGGTCTGAGCGCACTGCTGTACGGCGGCGTGGTGCTCGCGCAATACATGACGGCCGAAGGGCTGCTGCACGATCCGTGGCTCCTTTCGCCGACGCTGCCGCCGCGGTCGGTCGCGCAGTACACCTACATGCTGAACACGTTCGGGTTTGTCGCGGTGGCCGTGCTGAGTGGCTCGCTCGCCGAGGGAATGCGATCGGCCGGCGCCCGCCTCGAGCAGGCCTCCACGCAGATCGCGCAACTGCAGGCGTTGAATCAGCATGTCATCGACAGCCTCCCAAGTGGGCTGGCGACGACGGATCGGCAAGGCCGCGTGCAGACGTTCAATCGCGCCGCCGAGTTCATTACGGGATGCCCGTCCGCGTCCGTGATTGGACGGCCGATCGCCGAGGTGCTGCAGTTATCGCAGACCACCGTCGATGCGCTGACCGCCGATCTTGGAGGCAGCCGCGGGCGGCGCATGGAAGGGCAGTATCTTCGTGACGGCCAGCCGATGGAAATTGGCCTGAGCGCGGCCAATCTCGAGACGCCCGGCGGACGTACGGGCTATCTGTTCACGTTCCAGGACGTGACCGAATTCAAGAAACTGGAGCGCGACGCACGCATGCAGCAGCGTCTCGCTGCTGTCGGCGAGATGGCCGCCGGTATCGCCCACGAGATCCGCAATCCACTCGCGTCGATGTCCGGGTCGATTCAGATTCTCCGGCAGGACCTGCCGCTCAGTACCGAGCAGGAACAGCTGATGGACATCGTGCTCCGCGAGTCGGAGCGTTTGAACACCACGATCGGGTCGTTTCTCGCTTATGCGCGCCCGCAGCGTTTTTCCATCGAGCGGTTCGACGTCCGCCGCGCCTTGAACGACGCGGCCCTTCTGCTCAGAAACTCGGCGGACGTTCAGGACAACCACGTCATCGACGTCGACGTGCCGGACGCCGAACTGTGGTACGAGGCCGACGAAGGGCAGATCAAGCAGATCGTGTGGAATCTGGCCACTAACGGTCTGCGCGCCATGCCGGACGGCGGCAGGCTGCTGCTGCAAGGCACGTACGGGGCGGAAGGCGTGGTGATAACGGTTCGTGACGAAGGCGTGGGAATTCCCGCCGCGGAGCTCGACGGCCTCTTCCAGCCGTTTCACGGGCGGTTCGTCAAGGGCAGCGGGCTTGGCCTCGCGATCGTGCACCGGATTGTGACCGACTACAACGGAGAGATTCAGGTCGATTCGCAGCCAGGACACGGTACGACAGTGGCTGTGCATCTCCCCGTGCGCTTGGTGGTGACGACATGACGACCGCCACGCTTGAAGCACCGGTCGAGCGCCGTCAGCCCCGCATCCTCGTCGTCGACGACGAGCGGTCGATTCGAGAACTGCTGTCCATCGTGCTGCGGCGCGAGGGCTATGAGGTGCTGCTCGCCGAGAACGGGAAGACCGCCATCGCGACGCTCGAACGCGAGCCGGTCGATATTCTGATTTCGGATATCAAGATGCCGGATCTCAGCGGCGTCGACGTGCTCCGCGCCGCCAAGCAGATCGATCAAGACATCCTCGGGATCATGATCACGGCCTTTGCGTCGACCGAAACGGCAGTGGAGGCGATGCGGCTCGGCGCGTGCGACTACCTCAGCAAGCCCTTCGACGTCGATCTTCTGCGCATGAAGGTGCGCGAGAAGATCGAAAACCGCCAACTGCGGCAGGAGAACGTGCTGCTGAAGCGCACGCTGGGACTGGCGCACCAATTCGCCAACATCATCGGACGCAGCGAGGCGATGCTCGACGTCTTCAAGATGATCGAGACCGTCGCCCGCACCAACAGCACGATCCTGCTGACAGGCGAATCCGGCACCGGCAAAGGCCTCGTGGCGCAAGCCATCCACTTCCATTCGCTCCGCCGCGATCGGCCCGTCGTCGCGGTCAACTGCGGCGCGATGCCTGAGGCGCTGCTCGAGTCGGAGCTGTTTGGTCACATGCGCGGCGCCTTTACGGGCGCCGATTCGAACAAGAAAGGCCTCATCGAGGTCGCCGAGCACGGCACCGTGTTCCTCGACGAGATCGGCGAGATGAGCGCCGTCATGCAAGTGAAGCTGCTCCGCGTGCTGCAGGAGAGGAAATTCCGGCGCGTCGGCGGCCTCGAAGAGGCGCAGGCGGACATTCGCGTCATCGCCGCGACCAACCAGGATTTGTCCAAGCTGGTCTCTGAGGGGCGGTTCCGCGAAGACCTGTTCTACCGCATCAACGTCATCGGGGTTCATCTGCCGCCGCTTCGCGAGCGGCGAGAGGATATCCCGATGCTTGCAGAACATTTCTTGGCCAAGTACAGCGAGCAGATGGGCAAGGCGGTCGCCGGGCTGTCGAACGATGCCCTCGAGATCCTGCAGCGGCACGACTGGCCGGGGAATATCCGCGAACTCGAAAACACCATCGAACGCGCCGTCGCCCTCGAGTCGACGCCGACGATTCTCGCGGAGAGCCTCCCGCCAAGTATCCGGGGCGATGGAACGCGTCCTCCGGCTGCGGCGCTGGTGGCGTCGGCCGCGGGCGGCGCCGATCTCGGCCTGCCGGCTGAAGGCTTTGATCTCGAAGCGCACGTCCAACAGATCGAGCGAGGCTATCTGGCGGAGGCCCTGAAGCGTGCCGGCGGCGTCCAGGTTAAAGCCGCGGAACTGTTGGGGATGAGCTTCCGGTCGTTTCGCTACTACGTCAAGAAATACAATTTGCGTTGATGACATTCTCTGGCAACCAAGCCGCGACAATAAACGTCACCCGTCAACCTCTGTCACCCGTCTTCTTTGTCGTCAATTTGAAATAGTCTTTAGATAACAAGCAGTTACAGGAACGTCCCGCCGTGGCATATCCGTTGCTCTTGAGCTGGGCACGACAAGCTCGGAGGTCGAGCCCGTCGTCAAAAGCGTTTTAAGGAGAAGCAAATGCGCATTCGCAAGAATCAGAAAGGTTTCACCCTTATCGAGCTGCTGATCGTCGTCGCGATCATCGGCATCATCGCGGCGATCGCGGTCCCCGGACTCCTTCGCGCCCGCATGTCAGGCAACGAGGCGTCGGCGATCGGTTCTCTGCGCGCCATCAACACGGCGCAGCAGAACTACTCGCAGCTGTGCAACGGCTACTCGCCGAACCTGAAGACGATGGGCGCGCCGAACGGCTTCCTGTCGCCCGACATGTCGGCGAACGACCCGACGTCGAAGAGCGGGTTCAGCATCTCGGACGCGGGCATTGGCGCGGTCGTCCCGAACCCGCCGGCGGCGTGCGGCGCTCCGCAGGTCGAC
>Ga0097621_100000814_pt1 | contig 22017 bp, 21 predicted proteins | sample KBSMisM72_FD_73165 | JGI IMG/M metagenome (GOLD analysis project Ga0097621, IMG submission 73165) | Miscanthus rhizosphere microbial communities from Kellogg Biological Station, Michigan, USA - KBS Miscanthus M7-2 (version 2) (version 2) | ecosystem: Host-associated > Plants > Roots >... | reverse complement strand
GGAGCATGCAACAATACCAGTACTCAAACCAATGCAAATACAGGAAGCAACACTGCTGGTCAAACAGCTGGTGGCGGAGCAGCAGGTGGGGGTGGAACCAACACTGCAAATCAAGGAATTGGTCAAACAAATACTAATCAGCAGTTTGCACAGTGTGTATCATCAGGTTCTTTAAGCGATTCATGTAAAGGTCCAAATGCACAGTGTGTATCAGCAAAAAATAATCAAGTTCAATGCGACCAAGAGGCATTCGATAAACTAATTAATAGCGGAAAAAGTGCAACAGCTAATTTAACCACAAAATAAATAACAACTTTTTTCTTTTTTTATTGTTATCCTTTTTTAAATGTTAAAAAAAAATTTTATAGAAAACTACAATAAACATTTAGATATTCTTTATAAAAATAAAATTCTAAGTGAGGAAAACCTTGTTCATTTTAAAGAAAGAGGAATTCAATTTTATGATACCGACAAGGATCTGAGCTGTCATAATTTATCTAAAGTAATACCCTATATTGTAACAGGTGCATCAAGTGAATATATAGACAAAATGAGTGTCCCTTATCAAGCAACAAGCTTTGTTGCTGGCGAAGTTTATTCTCAAAGTAGTGGAATTTATGCATATAAATTAATTGGAAAAAAAGGTGGCGGCGTTACTTTATTAACAGGAGGTACTAGAAAAATAGGAGACAATGTTTTTGCGTCTTTGCACCGGATACTTTTCGGAAATAAGGCTATAATGGTTACAATAAATAATATGATGGAAAATCATGAGCAAATATGGTCATGGGATTTTTTTGGGAAACATCTAATTGACAAAAATCCATTACTTTATAAAGAACTTTTTAATTTATCACAGCGATTTGTTGAAAAAAGTAAATTTCATTTTATTATATCTATTAGAACATTTGAAAGTATAGCTAGGTCAAAATTTATTGATTTATATAAAGATAATAAAATTGCAATGTTAAATCCTGAAAATAATATAAAGGTTATTTTTATTACGACATATGAAATTTACAAATTTCTTTCAAAAATCATTAAAGAATCCTCTTTAATTTATTACATAATTACAGGAGATAGTTTTGAAATTCTAACTGGGCTAAGAAAATTAAGAAAAGAATTTGATATAAAATATCTATTAAATGATGGAGGAAGAATAATGTCCAATTCGATAAGAGATTCCGAAGTACTCGGTGAAGAACGCGTTACACTAGAGCCATTTAATTCTCAGACTCTTGATTATACAATTGATAAAAACTGCCTCTTAGGTCAAAAAGGAAATGGACTTGATAACAATGAAATTGAAAAATCTATTTTACTGGATTCTCAACTTATTAATAATGAAAAGGCAAATGTGTATATTTATAGCATGAATGAAAATAAAATTTTTTATTGATCTTATTTTTCTTTTTCTTTCTTCCTATTCTTTAACCGTAGTTGCATTCTATTTTCACCTGCCAAGAACCTTTCTTCCTCCTCAATATTTTGTAAAATTAATTTAGGTACTTCAACAGGTTTTCCTTTATTATCTAATGCCACTAAAGTAACATATGCAGTTCCTGTAAGTACTTTTTCTGATTTGTTTAAATCCTCAGCTTCAATAGTCACTTCTACTTCCATAGAAGTTCTTCTTACATAATTTATTCTTGCTTTTAATATTAAAGCATTTCCTATAAATACAGGTTTTGAAAAAGTCATGCTATCTAAACTTGCTGTAACAATATTGGCATGACCGGCATGTCTTTTTGCCACTAATCCTGCTATTAAATCAACATATTTCAATATCATTCCTCCAAAAACATTCCCTAAAGGATTTGCATCTGAAGGCAACATTACCAAAGTGGTTTCAGCTTCAGATTCTTGTACTGTTTTTCCAATTCTGCTGTTGTTTGTTGTTTCTATTGTATTTTTCAACTATAGTAAATCAAATTGCAAAAGGATGTAATTATTCTTTTTTTTAACAAGAAAAATAATTATTTATCTTATGAGTTTTTATTTTATATGTTATGATTTTCTTATCTTTACCTTTATTATTGTAAAACTCAAATAGCATATTAAAAAATAAAATAGTGATTTTAAATGGCAATATTTAATGAGTTTATATTAATCGATTTGTTATTAAATACATATGTATTTTTATTTTAATAGAAAGGATATTTCTATTAAATTAATAAATTGTATATATTACATAATATTGGACAATGTTAAGCCACTTTCTTTAAAGACCATATTATCATTTTCTTTGATTTTATTATTTAGTTTGAATTTATATTTCAATAATGATTCTATTTATGCTTATGGGCATTCACTATTTGGTAACAATAACAACAATGGAAGTGGTATCCAGGTTCAAACAAATGGAAATTATAAAGTAGAAGTGTCTACTAATCCTCCAAAAATTCCGTTAAACAAAAATACGGAAATCCTTTTAAGGGTAACTTCACTTTCTAATAGTAGCAACGGAGGGGCTGGAGCAGGAGGCTCTGAGATAATGGAGATTCCAGCATACCTATCTTTAATAAAAGATGGCAAAGTAGAAAATTTACAACATACTCTTGTAATGATAAGAGGAGGGCATTATAATTTTAATTCAGTTTTTTCAGATAAAGGAAAGTATCTTTTATTTGTAGATATTAAAGACATTTACTATACAAACACCATTTTAAATTTTATCTTTGAATTAAATGTAGATATTCCCATTGCGGATCAATTCTATGATATACTAAAATCGATTTTTATAAATTATTATTACATTTACATTCCAATTATTGGTATTGTTATTTTTATAATTATTAGATCTCAAAAAAAGAACATAGTATCAGGAGGGAAAATGACAATAATGGTGCGTTGGATATACAATAAACTGCATAAATAATAAGAAGAAGATGATGATGATGGATAAATCAAGGAGAACAAAACTATTTAATTTTATAACATTAAATACCAATAAAAATCTTAAAAAATAATAGAAATTACAAAAAGTCACATATTATCGCAATTAAATTCATTGATGCATAATAATAGATAAACTAGATTTTAAAATCAATGATTAAAAAATAGGAGAGTTTTTGTTTTTAATTTTATTTTAAATAGTTCTTAAAAATTCTCACTATGTTCTTTTGTATTGCTTCTCCTGCCTAAAGGTTTAGTTATGCCTTTTAATCTTGAATGATATCCATTATCGTTATTATCATAACCATAGCTACTATCATTGTCTCTATCTCTTCCTCTTCCATAACCATAGCTACTATTTCTTGATCTAAAATCTCGTCCACCGGAAAATCTGTTTCGATTACCGCCATAACCGCCACTACTACTGCCATATTCTCGCTTTTGATAATTTGATCTAAAACGATTATTTCTTGGAGCAGTAGCCGTAGCATGACTAAAGTCAACGTCTATACCAAGCTCTGTATTAAGGTTTTTCAAAGAGTTTTGGGTTATATTTTGGATCTTTCTTAATGTAAACATATCATTTTGAGATACAAATGCCAAAGAGGTTCCTTGAGCACCAGCTCGTGCTGTTCTACCAATTCGGTGGAAATAAGTTTCCACATCATCAGGCAAATCATAGTTAATTATATGACTTACAGTTGTTATATCTAAACCTCTTGCTGCAACATCAGTTGCTATCAATATGTTAAATTTTTTATTTCTAAACCTTGATAGCGTATTTTCTCTTTGTCTTTGATTTAAGTCTCCATGAATGCTCTCTACGTAAAAGTTTTCATCCTTTAACTTGAAGGCAAGATCTCTTGCTCGTTGTTTTGTAGCTACAAAAACAATAACATGAGTTTCTTTGTTGTTAGATATAGGTTTTAGAGTATTTATTAGTTGTTTGAATTTGTCTCTTTCATAGATAAGCAAATAAGATTGATTGATGTTTGTCTGCGAAATGGTCTTTTCAATATTAATTTGCTTTGGATTTTTCATATATTCTCTTGCTAATTGAACTATAGAATTAGGCATAGTAGCTGAAAAAAGACAAATTTGTTTTTCAGTACTAATATATGAAAGAATATCTTTAATATCTTCTATAAAACCCATATCAAGCATTCTATCTGCTTCATCAAGGACAACGAAATTGATCTTATTTAGAGAAATTGTTCCATGACTTATATGATCTAATAGTCTTCCCGGAGTTGCAACTACAATGTTGACTCCTCTGCTAAGTATTTTCTTTTGGATTTGAAAATTTTGACCTCCGTATATTGCGGTGGCCCTAATAGAAATATATTTTACAAATTGGTTAATTGTATCGGTAATTTGGATAGCTAATTCTCTTGTAGGTGCTAGAATTAATCCTTGTAAATGATTTTTAGGATCAATTTTGCTTAAAAGCGGTAGCACAAAAGCTGCTGTTTTACCGGTTCCTGTATTTGATCTACCAATAACATCTTCCCCTTTCAAAATAAGAGGAATTATTGATTCTTGTATTGGAAACGGTTGTTCGATACCATTTTCCTTCAATGCTTTAACTATTAACTTTTCAATACCAAGATCTTCAAAAGTACTCAATTAATTTATTCAGCCTAGTAATCTATAATTGAGCTCATACTATATAAATAGCAATGCATAAGTGAGACATCTCAAAATCTTGTGTTATCAAATGAAATCATATTAGCTGGGAATTAAATACAGAATAAAATCCAAAAAAAGAGTTTGTATGGGGATATGCATCAGTTATAGTTATGGTTATAGTTACACATTTTGTGCCTTTATAACATGTTTTACTACGAATATGTTGCTTATGTTGTATTTGTAATTACACATTTGGAGGTCCCCGGAGCGTGCCTTGTGGACAAACTACTCTAAAAAATGGCTATGTGATTTTTTAAAGTACTGCCTGCTGGACATGATGGTCCGGGTAAAACACATTTTCCGGCACTTGGATTGCCACCATTTGGACATGTTGCAAATATTGCAGTTTTAGTTGTACATTGTCTCTGGGCATCTAGACCTTTACTACCGTATGGACATACTCCTGCAATAAATTGACCTTCATCGTCTGTTGATGCACCCCAAACAAGTTCATTCCCTGAACATTGACAGACGCCACTAACATCTCTTGTAGCACCTGATGGATATTTGGGAACACAAGCGCCATTGAAAAGTTCTTGTTCTATACCTGCCACATAAGGACACATCTGTTTACACTGCCCGCTATCACAAGTTGCAGTTCCACCGGTTGGAGCGGCACACTGTTGTATATCATCGCATAATGTACCGCAACTTGTCGGGCTTCAAAGATCAATGCATTGTTTGTAATTACTGCAAAAGGTTTTTGATGTATCTGTACATTGACAGACGCCATTTGAGTATGATAGATCCATCCAAGTATGGATGAACACAATTAGCGTTAAAGAGATCTTTGCCGGATAAACATTGGCAGTTACCATCTGCATCCTTTATAGCTCCTTTACTAGCGTCTACACAGATCTTTAGAGCAGTTCCGAGCTGTCTACATAAGATATTACCTGCTGTACTCCATGGATGGATGGCGTCTGATAGACTACAGGGGTTACAAAGGGGTCCTGCCAGCAGAGACATATCTTTCAATATTATTAGAAAAAATTGTATTTTAGGCTACTTTTACATAAATATTATAAAAGGTACAAACTATAAGTTATATATAATATTTAGTTATTATAATATACTACATGACATGATATCTTGTCATAAACAGTTAGAAAGAATTTATTATTGAAATATATAGATATTTAAATGAGATAAAATATTTGACAGAAACTCTTTCATACGATATTATTATCGTTGGTTCCGGTCTTGCAGGATTGCGTGCTGCTTTATCTGCTGCAAAAAGGAATCAAAATCTGAAAATTGCAGTAATTTCAAAAGTCCAAGTAATGCGCTCTCATTCAGTTTCTGCAGAAGGGGGCACTGCTGCTGTTCTTTATGATGATGAGGGAGATAATTTAGAATCCCATATTTATGACACTATTAAAGGAAGCGATTTTTTAGCAGATCAGAACGTTGCTGAATTGTTAGTTAACAAGATTCCTTATGAAATTATGCAATTAGATCGCTGGGGAATGCCTTGGTCTAGAAAGGAAAATGGTAGAATTGATCAAAGAAAATTTGGAGGATATTCTTTTCCTAGAGCAACCTTTGCTCAAGACAAGGTAGGGTTTTATGAAATGCAAACATTATACGATACCTGTCTTAAATATGAAAATATCATTTTCTTTAATGAATGGTTTTGTACTTCAATACTTCATAATGGCAATAATTTTCAAGGTTTTACTTGTATAGAAATGAAAAATGGTAATTTTGTCAACATAATTGCCCCTTCAGGAATTATTTGTACTGGTGGAGCTGGCAGAATATATAGCTTTTCTACTTATGCGTACTCCTCTACTCCTGATGGATTAGATATGGCATTTAGAGCTGGTTTAGCTTTAAAGGATATGGAATTTGTTCAGTTTCATCCTACTGGCATTTTACCATCTGGAATTTTGATTACTGAAGGAGCAAGAGGAGAAGGAGGGTATCTTATTAATTCTAAAGGAGAACGCTTTATGACAAACTATGCTCGTGATAAATTAGAGCTGGCTTCAAGAGATGTAGTCTCCCGTGCTATGATTACTGAAATTCAAGCCGGTAGAGGATTTAAACATGCCACAGGATCAGATTGCCTTAAATTAGATTTAACTCATCTTGGAGGAGAAAAAATTAAAGAAAAATTAGCAGGAATTAGAGAAATAGGTTTAAAGTTTTCTGGTATTGATATAGTAGACGAACCTATTGAGGTCAGACCCGTATGTCATTATATGATGGGCGGAATTCACTCAAATATCGATGGCGCTACAGAATTAAATGGACTGTGGGTGGCAGGAGAAGCATCATGTAATAGCTTACATGGAGCTAATAGACTAGGTGCAAATTCAACTTCAGAGTGTTTAGTATGGGGAGCGATTACTGGCGAATTTGCTGCAATCAATTCAGAAAAATATCAAAATAAATCTATAGTAATCGATAAACAACAAATTGCCGTAGAAGAAAAAAGAGTTTTTGATGGGATATTTAGAGGTCGAGGTGATGTAAATCCTTACGAAATAAGAAAAGAGCTTACAGACACAATGGATGAAAAAGCATATGTGTATAGGTCTGAATCTGGACTTGTAGAAGGATTAAAAAAAGTACGCCAAATTAAAGAATTGGCTTGGAAACATGTTGATGATCAAGCCAAAGAATACAATACCAATTTTCTTAACGTGATGGAAATTGATTCTATGCTAAGAGTTGCTGAAGTTGTATTAATAGGAGCTTTGAATAGACAAGAATCCAGAGGATCACATTCCAGAATAGATTATAAAGAAAGAAACGATAATAACTTTTTAAAACATACACTTGCATATTACAATGATAATGGTGAACCTAAAATGAGTTGGCATCCAGTTATATTTACTCGTTATGCACCTGCGGAGAGAAAATACTAGATGACAAACGTTCCTCATAATAAAGATCTTGCTACAGCAAATTCTGGAAGAGAGGGATTGAAAGGATGGCTCAATCCAACACGATATGGATGGGAAAGGGTATCCTATTGGCTGCAGCGTTTGACCGGTGTAGGTCTATTGATTTATTTTATTGGACATGTCTATGAAACAAGCTCCCTTACTGGAGGGATTAATGCTTGGAATAGCATGTTACAATTAACACAAACACTAGGTGGTCATCTTTTTCTATTGTTTGTTATAGGTGCAAGTACATTTCACACTGTTAATGGCATACGCCTTATTTTTACAGAATCAGGTAAAGGATTAGGAAAACCAGGAAGGCCAGATTATCCATATAATGCAGCATCTTTAAATTATAAACAAAAATCAGGAATTTGGGTAGCCATATTACTGGCCTGTGTTGCAATGCTATATGGTGGTATGGTTCTATTTAGCGAAGGCGGATAAAGGTAAAATGAGCATATGGATTAGAATGTACAAATATTATAATAATATGATACATTTCATCAGTAAGAGGGAGTATCAGTTTTAAATGGCCCAATTAAGATTACGAGAAAGTCAAATAACAAAAATCCACTATTTGACTGGAATTTTGGCTTTATTTGCTGTGGCGGTACATATATTGTTTAGACTGATTATGCCATTTGGTCAAAGTTTAACTTTTCAAAATGTAGTTGCCAACTATCATAATATATTTTATGCTCTACTTTTAGAAGCCATTTTGATCTTGATATCCATTCATGGTTTCAATGGATTAAGGGTTATTCTAATAGAACTTAAGCAATCTCCTAAGTGGGATTCCATAATAACTATATTGGTGTTAGTAGCAATGATTGGCATAATAGCATATGGCACAAGAACAATTGTTATTGCAAGTGGGTTATAATATGACAAATAAAACCATTTTTACGAATAAATGGACTTTGTCTAATTGATAAGAAATATTTTTAGAGGTATATATAAATGAGTAAAGTAGAAGGAAGAATAGAAGGAAAAGAGGAAGAGGAAAAGAGGAAGAAAATTACTTTAAAAGTATATCGAACTAATTACAACAATAAAAAAGAATCTCCACATTATGACGAATTTGAAGTTCCTGTTAACCGTTGGACAACGGTGCTAGATGCATTATTATATGCAAAAAATAATTCTGATAGCAGCGTAGCAATACGTTATTCATGTAGAATGGCTACTTGTGGATCTTGTGGCATGAATATAAATGGCAAGCCCAGTTTAGCATGCTATACAAAAATATCTGAATTAAATAAAGATGTAATAGTTTGTGAGCCTTTATCCAATTTTCCAAGAATAAGAGATTTAGTTACCGATTTTTCTCAATTCTTCAATCACCATAAAAAAATGGAACCTTTTATCCATAATGACAAAGTCTCTCTAGATGTTAAAGATAAAGACGATCTAGTTGAATTTGAACAAACTCCAGAGATGGTTGAAAAGTATCTACAGTTTTCATATTGTATTAGATGTGGTTTATGCTATTCTGCTTGTCCTACTGTTGCAACAGATGCTAATTTTCCAGGCCCTCAGGCGTTATCTCAAGCTTATAGATATATTGCAGATAGCAGAGATAATGATAAATCGTCTCGATTTAAGATAATTGATGAAAGACATGGAATATGGAGATGCCATTTTGCAGGTTCTTGTAGTTTTGTTTGTCCAAAGGGTGTTGATCCAGCATTAGGAATACAACTTCTTAAAGGCCAAATGCTAGGAATTTCAAAAAACAACAAAAAGATTTCGAATTTAAGAGTAAAAGATAAACAATAACTCTCTGTATATCTTTTACTATTTAATTTTCAATTATAACTAAAGTCTTGATTAATTTTGTTTTCTTATCACTCTTTTCTTTGAAGTATAATTAATTGTTATAATTTTTTCTCTTCTTTTGTATCCAGATTAGAAGACAAAGATGATGAAGACTGTGATGTATTTTCTGTTGATTGATCTGATTGAGTTGGTGGTCTGCTTTCATTAACTTGTTTGTTTATTGCTTCTGCCATGAAATGATTACTTACATTAACTTTTACTTCTTTAATACCTTCAACTTTATGGATATTGTCTTTTACATCTTGGGCTATTTTGAAACCAAATACAGCCGGGCAAAAAGGACTTGTAAGATGTAAATCAACATCAACTTTTCCTTGATCTATATCTACTTTATCTATTAATTCTAATTCCATTATAGATACTCCAATTTCTGGATCTACTATTTTTGTTAACTCCTCAAATATCTGACGTCTTGTTAGTTGTAAATCTTGAGACATAGTAATATAATACATTATCTTACTATTTATTAATTATTTAAATCAAAATTATTAATATAGTAATACAATAAAATTTTTTATGTATAGATCAAGACCACATGGAAATCTAGACGATTTTGCACTGTCTTTTTTATCTTCTATTTATGAAGATCGTAATTTACTTTATTATGATATTTTAGGTAGTCAAGCACATGTTATAATGCTTTATGAAATTGGGATATTATCAAAGAATGAGCTAAAAAAAATATTAAAGAGTACAGATCAGATACTAAAAAATAATGATTTATTAAAAGAATTTGGAGATTTAAATTCTGAAGATATTCATGAATTATTAGAATCAGCTATAATTAAAATGACGGATATGGAATCTGGCGGAAAAATGCATACTGCCAGATCAAGAAATGATCAAGTAATTTTAGATATACGAATGAAAGTAAGAGATGATATAAACACCATTTGTCAGAGATTACTTATTTTAATTTCATCTATTGTCAAAAAAGCAGAAGAAAACATTGACTCGATTATGCCTATGTATACTCATTTGCAACATGCTCAACTGGGGGTTTTTTCTCACTATTTGTTATCTTATGCGTATTCTTTAATTCGAGATTTTGATAGATTTTTTAATTTATATGAAAGAATTAATTGTTCTCCATTAGGTGCATGTGCTATTGGTGGCAGCAGTATAAATGTTAATCGAGAAAGAGTAGCATTACTCTTAGGATTTTCTAATTTAATATACAATAGTATTGATGCTACAGGTTCACGAGACTCATTAGCTGAATTTGCATCAAATTCTTTGATTTGTATGCTAAACATATGCAAAATAGCCGAAGACTTTATAATTTGGTCTACATATGAATTTGGATTTTTATCTCTAGACGATAAATTTAGTTCATCTTCTTCAGTAATGCCTCAAAAAAAAAATCCTGATCCATTGGAATTAATACGAGGCAAGACTGGTTTAGCTAATGGAATTTTCCAATCTATTTGTTCAATTCTAAAAGGACTGCCCTCTGGTTATAGCAGAGACTTGCAAGAAATTAAACCATTATTATGGAAAATTTCCTCAGTACTTGAAGATTCATTATTGATAACAGATGGAATAATTAAAACCACTAATATAGATAAAAAGAAAATGTACCAGATTTCATCAGAAAGTTATGCAATTTCCCTTGATATAGCTGAGCAATTAATAAAGAGAAAAAAAATTCCATTTAGACAATCTCATAAATTAGTAGGCGCATTAGTAGATTATGCAATAAAAAAAGAGAATATTCCACTTAGATTATTAAGTAAGGAGGATATTCATAGAGTTTTAGTCAAAACCAATTTTTTAAAATACGGAATAAATTCAGATGAAATTTATTTACTGGTTAAAGATATTACTGCAGAAGAATCCATTATTCATAGAGTCACCAAAGGCTCGCCTAATAGAAACGAACAATTGATAATGATCTCAAATTTAAATCAAAAGTTAGAAGAATATAAAAAAAAGGTTGATCTAAGAGTAGAATACCTGAAAAATAGTATAAAAGAATTAAAGATAGCCGTTGAAAAAAATATTAATGATGTATCATAGTTCTGTAACCATCTCAGATTAGAACACTAGGCTATTTAAAAATCTTAGATTTAAATTATCCTATTAGGTTAAATGTATTGATGTCAGAAGTACACCCACAACCCAATCAACAAAACAGAGAAAATAGCCCTACAAGAGACTCCATATATATCGGAAAGAAACCACTCATGGCATATGTAACTTCAACACTAATTCAATTAGCAAATCAACCTTCTGTGACTATTAAAGCAAGAGGTCTTAGCATTGGAAGAGCTGTTGATGTATCCCAAATAATACTAAAAAGAATGGAAAATGCAGGTTATTCAATCGGAGATATCTTAATCGGATCAGAAACTGTTCAAGCAGAAGATGGCAGAACAAGAAACGTATCAACAATAGAAATACAAATTAAAAGACAAAGCTAAATCCAAAGTTTTTTAAATTTATTCCTTTGTATTATGGAAAAAAGTTTTAATGGAAAAGGCACGGCAGCAATATTTTTAGCTCATCTTAATCCATTAACAATTTCACATGAGAAAATAATACAAAGTTTATTAGAAAATTACAAAGTTTATATTTTTCCCGTCAGGTTTTTAAAAAATAATAGAGAGATAAATACTAGAAGTTTTCCTTTCTCCTTTGAAATACGGAAACAAATGATTCTTGAATCATTTGATTATGATAAAGATATTACTGTACTAAGTAATTATACTTTTACTTCTCCTTATATAAGATATTTCCGTCCTATTATTTCTCCCCCTTTCCAAAAATTAAAAAAAAATATCATTTCAGGCATTCAAGAATCAAAATTCATTACATATACAGGAGATAGAGCCGAAAGACTATTGCTAAAACTTTTTGGATTCAATCCCATTCAAGCAAACAGACAGGTTATTTCTTCCACGAACGTTAAAAATCTCTTATACAAATCGGCTATATCATTCAAGATGTTATCAAGATCTAATAATATTGATTGGGAATGGAATAGTTATGTTTCACCAAATGTAAGCAATATAATTAGAAATAATTGGAATGTTATTGAACATTTTTCAAACTCAGCAGATAAAACAATACGTGTATTTGGAATGAAATTTCCAAAGGACGGTTTCGTTTAAAAGAATAATAAGGCTCTGTTCATTTAACAAAAAACCCCTAGTTTAAAGGTGCTCTCTATTTTCTGCGTAATCATCAGAAACAAAAGAACACCTTCTTAGTGTGTATAGACTAGGCTCTGTATTTTTATTTTTCAGGTTTGTAATCAAGAAAAGCACCAGCTGATGATAGATTATCATCATTTGTTTTATCAAAAGAAACCATGTTTCAATCTGGAACTGATGGATTCAGAAATAGACCTACAGAGAACCTACTACTACTACTACTACTACTACTACTATCTTCAACTAAAAAAAGAAGAATTGAAGAATTTATAGTATTGATGATGAGACCTTGATAAAAGTTGGTCTTCTGAATTAATATGGCTTTGTTGGATATCTATCGATATAAAAAGCAAGGAAATCCTTGAATGTCCAATATATCAATGGAAAGAAATATGCTTGTAGCAGAGAAATTTTTATCTAAAAATACAGATGACTATTGAAAGTATCCAATAGTTTTAACAAGATGGTGACACCTGGTATCCACTGCAGGCCTGTTAGTTTCTAAAACTACAACATCACACATTCATCCTGCTTATGAAAAAAGCATCATTATTGAAAGGACATTGCAATACATAAAAGACATAACTACATAATGCTTTGATGACTATTTTCTTTGCAAACGAAAAAAGAAATGCAAGTTAAAACATGTTATTAATTGGTTTAGTCTTTTCATATATTCTCACAATAAAGAAATAAAGGTTAAGTGAACATAGCCAATAATAATAGTTTAACACTTTTATATAAGTAAAAAAATTGCAAATCTATGAAGAATAAAAGTGCTGATTTTATTTGGTTTGATGGTGAATTCAAACCATGGGATTCGGTTAATATTCCTATTACAGCTCATGTATTACATTATGGAACTTCTGTATTTGAGGGCATTAGAGGGTATTCAAATGAGAATAATCTATATATTTTTAAACTTAAAGAACATATACAAAGGTTAATTCAATCTGCAGAAACATATTCTATTCATTCAAAATATTCTGTAGATGAAATATGCAATCATATAATAGAATTGCTAAGAAAAAACAATATTAAAAAGTCTTGTTATATTAGACCTCTACTTTTAGTCGGTCTCCATGGAATTGATCTTAATATTACACAAAATTCTCCTACGCATCTTGCAATAATTGCTTTTCCATTTAGCCGCTATTTTCCAGAGAGCGGTATAAGAACTTGCATATCATCTTGGAGACGTATTAATGGTAATTCTACTCCTCCTATGGCAAAGGCTGGCGGCAATTATCTTAATTCTGTATTAGCAACTCAAGAATGTAAAAGAAATGGATATGATGAGTCAATTTTATTGGATTATAATGGAAATGTTAGTGAGGCTCCAGGAGAAAATATCTTTATAGTAAGAAGAAATAAAATATATACACCATCGCTATCAGATTCTATCCTTGAGGGCATAACAAGAGATACTGCGATTATAATTGCACGTAATCTTGGATATGAAGTAATCGAACGTTCTATTAATAGGTCTGAGTTATATACTGCAGATGAAATATTTGTAACTGGGACTGCTGCAGAAATAACATCCATCATAAGTGTTGATAGTCATAGTATAGGTAATGGCATGGTAGGAAAAATTACAAAACAGATTTCTGACTATTATCAAAAATTGGTGGTATCTGAAATTAGTCAATTCAAAGAATGGCTTACAGCAGTATGGTAACAACTATACTCAATACTTATCATATAATCCATCCTTAATCTAGAAAATGAATGATAAATGAGCAAATATAATTTAAAATTAGCAGTAATTGGAACAGGAGGGTGGGGCAAAAATCATGCCCGTGTATTAAATGAACTAGGTGTATTACAGGCAGTATGTGATTCTGACGAAAATAGAATTCAAAATATGTCAAAAAAATATAAAATAAACTGTTACACTAATTTAGAAGATTTATTAAAAAAAGAACAAGACCTTAATGCATGTTTAGTTTGTACTCCCACTAAAACCCATTTTTTAATTGCACAGGAAATTATAAAACACAAAATTAATGTTTTTGTTGAAAAACCATTATCTTTTTCATCAATCGAATGCGAAGAATTAACCAAATTATCAAAACAAAATAAAGTAATACTAACATCAGGATATATAGAAAGATTCAATCCTGCAGTTCAAGATCTTAAAAACATTATTGAAGAAAACACCTATGGAGAGTTATTAATGATGGAATTTCATCGAGAAAATAGAATGCCTTTGCATATAAAAGATGTAGGCATAATTTATGATACCTCTGTACATGATATTGATACTGCATTATTTATTTTCAATTCTCTGCCTTCAGTTGTATTTGCTAGATCTGGTAAAAAATTTCATTCTTTAGAAGACTTTGCTACAATTATGTTAGGATTTCAAAATCAAAAAGTTGCTATTATTGCATCTAATTGGATTACTCCAAAAAAGGTCAGAAGATTCAGTGCAGTATGTTCAGAAGGTATTATTAGTGGCGATTTCTTAACTCAAGAAATAAGAATAGATAACGAAAATAAAACTGTTATTCCAAGAAGAAGATTTCAAGAACCTTTAACTCTCGAGTTAGAAAACTTTCTTCAAGCTTTATCGGGTAAAATAACCAAATTTTTAGTGACTCCAGAGGATGCCACTGCAGTAACAAAAATTGCAGAAGCTGCACTTATTTCTAGCAATACAGGAGCTCCAATATATCTAAGCTATTAAACATTATAGCATAAAAATATATTTATAGAATAATACATATTTAACAATATTTTTTAGCATTTATTACCATAGAGTTATTGTAAAATGATTTTTATATTGGTAATTTTAGTGATTACAAATGTTGGGAAATCCTGCAACTCATGTAATTAACTTTATTTCACCAAAAGCAAAAATAGGAGAAAACGTAAAAATCTGGCATTTTGCTTATGTAGGAGATAATACGTCAATAGGCAACAATGTAATGATTGGATCTCTTACTCATGTTGATTATGGTGTAAGAATAGGAAATAACTGCAGAATTGAAGGCTCCGTATATATTCCGCCACTTACTGAAATTGGGAACGATGTTTTTATTGGCCCAGGTGCAACATTTACAAATGATCCTTATCCTATGAGTAAGAAAATGATAGGCGTAGTCGTTGAAGACGGAGCAATTATTGGCGGCCGATCAGTTTTTAAACCTGGAGTAAAAATTGGAAAGAATAGCGTTGTTGCAATGGCTTCGGTGGTTACAAAGGATGTACCTCCAAATGTGGTAGTTATGGGACATCCTGCAGTGATAAAATATTCTAGGGAAGAATACAATAGAAAAAAAGACAAATGGAATTCTTAATTCTTTTTTGTCCTGTTACATTGACATGTAAAAGTATTCATTATCAGTTTCAGTTTCAGATTCTATTTTTAAAAACTATATTTCTACTGTATTAAAAAAAGTATTTGCTGAGACTATTATAAGTTTATAATTATGATGGTGATTTTTATCTATTCTTGATATCACTTTTTTATAATCATCATGAGAACATACAATTATTATATTTGTACTCATATTAGGTAAAAAGATATCTATATCTTGTATTTCTACTTCTGCAATATAATCCATTAGTTTTGATCTTAGCAAATCGCGTATTACTGATTTATCACCCCTTATTTCATTATTATCAATAGTCCAAAATATGGTAACTTTTGTTCTACTGGCTTTGATCTCTTTTTCTTTTAATTTAATTCGTATTTCTTCAACTAAACTTTTTACAAAGCCTTCTATTGACCTTATTGTACCATTTATAATATAACCTAAAGATGATGAACTTGTCAAAGATAAACTTAAAATTCTTAAATCAAACAATCCATTTACTATTTCATCAAAATAAATCGATTGTATATTGTTTTGATAAATTTCTGTTCTAATTTCTTTTGATCTATTCAACTTTGTAATTTCATTCGTTGTTACCAACGTAGAGTATTTGTTTACAATATTTATTGTATACAGTAATTCTGATGAAGGAATACTCACGATTTTCAAGTCTTTTATATCGCGTTTATAGATTAAATTTATGGTACTATTAAAATAAGGATCATTTATTTGCTGTTGATATGATCCTATAATTATCTCATTTGGTTTAATTTTAGCTATAGGAATATAATAATAATAAACTTCTGTTCCTACAGTAAATCCAGATAGATGTTCTATTAGTGATATTATTTCAGTATTTCCCCCAATTCCAAGTGGTATATTAAATACTATTGTTGTATTTTTTTTTAAATTAGATATAATTTCCTTAAATTTAGGAATTATATCATTTTTTACATCATAATTTGTTTTTCTTATCCTTGGAACAAAAAATATTATAGGAGCATTACTTATGGATTTATCAAATGGTTCGAGATTTAATAATAACTCCTCTTCCATCAAAAATGCGATGCTAGGATATTCTTTCACGATATTATCAGTCAATATAATTCCTAACCGCGAATTCTCATCAATTATAATTACTCTTGTTTGATTTTGTAATATTTTTTTTGCTATTTCATAGCCTTCTGTGCTTAATCCATATATTACAATATTACCATTTTGAATCTTATTTACACTCGTTCCTACTGTTCTTCCTCTTTCTTTCTCTTGTATAACATTTTCATTAATTTTAATTGATTTTTCGGAAATTATTCACTCCACCATTATTTTAGATTTCTGTTTTCTATATGGATAGGTGTTATTAAATATTATTGCAATTTTAAATATTATGAAATTATAAAAATTTTTAATATTATTTAATTATTGTAGTTGTTGTGAAGATTTGGTTTGACATTTTAACTCCTAAACAGATCATGTTTTTTAAACCTGCAATAGATATTTTAAAAAAGCAAAATAATGAGATATTGTGTACTTCTAGAAATTATAGAGAAGCCAATGAATTATCAAAAATAAAGGAAATGGATCTCTTGATTGTAGGAAATCATGGAGGAGCAAACATCTACAACAAACTTTATGAAAGTACAAAAAGAATTTTAGAATTATCAAAAATAATTCAAAAATATTCACCTGATCTAGCAATTAGTTTTTCTTCTCCCGAAGCTTCAAGAATATCTTTTGGATTAGGTATTGATCATTTAGGTTTTAATGATTCACCTCATGCTGAAGCAGTTGCCAGATTATCTATACCACTTTTAACTAAATTATTTTCACCATCGATAATTCCTTTATCTTCATGGACAAAATATGGGATTTCTTCAAAGCAAATTATCCAATATAATGGACTAGATCCTATTGCTTGGCTACTCCGATACAATAGCAATAATAACAATAGCATAAGAGACATATTCAATAAATTAAAAATTGATCAATCCAAAAAATCCATATTAATAAGGTTAGAAGAATCAAAAGCCTCATACATAGCAAACAAGAAATTAATTGTTCAGCCAATAACACTAGTAGATACTATAGTACAACATTTCAATGAAAAGTGCAATATTATTATTCTTTGTAGATATTCTGATCAAATAAAAGAAATATCAAAACGTTTTAAAAATAAAGCAATAGTATTAACAGATGTAGTTGATGGGCTCAATCTATTGCAAAATATAGATATTTTTATTGGTGCAGGTGGTACAATGACAGCAGAATCAGCACTTTTGGGTATTCCTACAATATCTATTGCTCCTGTTCATTTTTATATTGAGGATTATTTGAAAAAAATAGGATTAATAAAAAGAGCATCTACAGTATCACAACTTATTTCTATTGTAAACATTTTTTTGAATAACGAAGAAAATTGTAAAGCGGTAGAAGAAAAAGCTAGAAAGATATTAAATGAAATGGAAGACCCTGTTGAAAAACTTGTATCATACGTGGCTTCCAATGAGTAAAATTATATTGTAGATAAATTTTATAATAAAATGCCCGGAAAGCCCGGTAGTATTACAAGATACCGAATGTAGCGGACAAGCATAGAGGCCTTTGGAGTCTTTGACCCCAGTTCGAATCTGGGCCGGGCTATTACTATTACTATTGCTATACTATCATGTCCATTCAAACATCTTGGTTTGACATAAATTCCAATGCATAATCTTTTGAATATTATAAAATTATTATTATTAAATATCATTATTTTAAATGAATTTAACATTAAGAATACAATTTAATAGAGATAAAATATTACTGCAATAACGAATTTATTTTAAAATTTCCAGAATGACTTTTTCTTATATAAGGAGAAGACACAGATTTTGTACATGATACCTATTTTACTCCACCAGCTAAGCACAGATTATGGCAGTAAAAACTAAGAAATATTTCGCTTTAGGTATTTTAAAATCGGATTTTAAGCTTGTTCTCCTGAGGCTAAAGAAAAGAATATGCATGAAAATTTAAATGAGATATGGAGATAATGGATATATTTTCGGTAAACTCTTAAGTAGTCAAAAATTTTATAAATATGAATTGAAATATAACTCTTTAAAATAGATACTAAATTTATGAACAATAATTACAATTGCAGAATAAATGATTAGTAACTTTCGATAATAGTAGAAAAAACTATATGTTAAGAAGATAAATTTGTGAAAGTAATGTAGACGCAATTAAATTATAATACTGACAATTCAATATCTCAAGAACACTTTGTATCTATTGAAAAACTCAAAGAACTACACGATAATAAAAAAACTAAACTTTATGGTCAGCAGCAGAGGACCTATAAGTGCTAACCAACTTAAAGTTATTTGATCTGTAGTCCGGGTAAGCGTCATATTGCCCAGTTCTTGGATCAAGATTAATGCCAACAGTCTTTTGACATTGAGATATAAGCACAACGCAGAGTTGAATCTTAAGGGATTTCCATAGTTCAAATATGTTGTCATATGAGAGCAGAAATAGTGCATCTATACTCTATTCGTATATATTTATTTGATTCATTTACACGGTTTAGCAATCTATTCATTGAGATCAAGACCGCAGTTACTGCAAAATTTGGGTTTGTTGTGATAAACAATACCGCACTTTGAGCACTTGGATGAGATCTTTGATTCTTCAAGTAAAGTACGACGTAGACTTTTGAGCATAATAATCAGTGTGTCAAAATCTTCATCAGTTAACTTCTCTATTACCTCGATTTTGCTTTTTATGGTGGTCTTTGTCTCATAAACTAATAAACTAGGTTGTTCGGTTTTTGACTTTGATCTTGACTCTAATGGCTGTTGCAACCTTCTCTGTGCAAATGTACTTACAAAAAGTGCAAATATACCGATCCCAGATAGCATAATGAATACTGCTACTATTCTTCCAGCTATTGTAACTGGATAGTACTCTCCATATCCTACAGTTGTGATTGTAACTATTGTCCACCAAAAGGCGTCACCTAAATTGGTTATATTAGCACCTCTATGTCCATGCTCTATCAAATACATAGCAATACCTCCAAAAAATATAATCAAAATAAGAACTCCAAGAGTAATGATATTGATGTTTGTTTTTATTAATGTAAAGAGCCGATCTCTTGTCATAATAAGTTACTTTCATATAGATATATAATAATACTAAACTTCAAGAAAGGAAAATAATTGGAAAATAAATATAATAATTTTCAAAAGACTAGAGCGTTTATTTCTCTATCGCAGCCACTTTGACTGAAGTTAACCATCAAGACAGAATTCAGACCACCCGCTCGTCTAATTTCTCGAGCCCTCTTCCTAAGGATAATGAAAATAATTCTATATGAAGCACATTTTAAAATATCTCTATATAAATCATTTATATCATAATGTCTTACTTTCGTCTTTGCAGGCAGTAGTTTAAGAGCAACAATTTCAGATACATGATACTCAAAGGAGAAGAAGGAGTGTTGGGTCAATTCTTCTGGACCATATTTTAATATCCATTTAAAGGAATATCACTTTCCAAAAATTGAAAACTCTATGACAGTCATAGTCGACATAGAGAAACAATTTGGATGATTTATAAAAGCATTAAAAATGATACGGCTATGGGAGGGTATATCCCATTAACCAATTGGGCTGCCTAGGTGTTGTTGCGTTTTGTTTACTTTTTTGTGTCTCCTATCAGCAAAGGAAACAACAGTCCCTCCAATTAGTGCAATAATTCCATTAACAATCAAAATTGCCGCAACTAACATACCCGAAAAAGCCAAGCCCAAGCTAATGCCAACGGTCTTGACGGTCTCTTTAACAGCAGTTTGGTTGATATTGAGAGCTGATTTGATAAGGCTTTTAGTAGAAATATCGTCTGGCATTGATATAGACAAAGATGTAAGTGAATTTATTGATAGTGCTAATACAATTACGCCTACAACCACTAGGATCACTCCTCCTATTAGTATACCTGATCCTCGTCGCATTTATAATATATAGTTGATTTTGTATATATCGATCACGTATTGCTTGCAATAATTGTAACAAAATGGTGAATTGTTTGTATTATGCAATCATATGATTACAAGTTTTTGTATCATCTTGTAATTCTACAGGTAAAGAATATTTTTTATCAATTAACACATGGTTGTATAATTTTTAAAAAATCATTATTTCTATATAACTATTCTAATTGATTAAATTTCTTTTCATTAGTTTTAAAAAAATATTGTCTTTGCTAATAAATAAAAATAATATGTATAAAAATAGTTTTACCTATTTATGGATCTTAACTATTTTTCAATTCATCAAATGTTTTTCTCAAAAAAATTTCCAATAATTTATGTTAAATTGAACTTAAAAGTTAAAATAAAAGATTATTCCTTAAGTTAATAGAGTCCATAATAACTGATTACTGTTAAATAGTATGTATAATTTATTTTCTACAAATATAATATTTTTTTTATCTTTTTCTTATTGTAACATTAATGATTAATGGTTTTTACTATGGATAAGTTATATTATGTATTAGTTTTTCTATACTTATTTATATATACTTCACAAGTCAAGCATATTTATGAAAATCACAGGTATTTTTTTAATATTTGTCTTCACTGCTTTACTGGCAGGAGTTATGCTTTTCTCTTTTTCAAAGGTTAATGCACAAAATAGCACTACCAATTTACAATTTCAAAACACTGGAAATATGACTAGCAGTGGAGAAAAATCATATGTTTTGATATTAGGTCAAAGAACTATAGGAAACATTGATAATTCCACAAAAATTGTATCATCCATTGTAGGGCATAGTATTGTTAAAATCAATGAAGAGTTTCTAGAAGAAATTAGCCTAGCACCAAATCAACAATTAGAAAATCAAGTTAACAAAATAATTCAAGATGGCCTTGGTGGCTCTTCTTGTGGTGGCGATTCTTTGATAACTCAGGAAGGCAAAAAGTTTCTGTTGATTGCATTTCATCTAAAGATGCTATCATATGGTATATTCATCCTTAATGAATTGGCCCATTTACTTGAGCAATGTTGATTTATCGTTACATAAATATGTAAATAGATTTATCTAATTTCTTAATTTTTTTTAAATTATTTTTTCTATTACATAGAAATAGTCGTTAAAATATGGTTCCCGTCCTTGGGGACTAGTAACAAATTTGACCATATTTATAGGTTCAATAAAGAATAATTTCAT
>Ga0097621_100000803_pt1 | contig 22128 bp, 18 predicted proteins | sample KBSMisM72_FD_73165 | JGI IMG/M metagenome (GOLD analysis project Ga0097621, IMG submission 73165) | Miscanthus rhizosphere microbial communities from Kellogg Biological Station, Michigan, USA - KBS Miscanthus M7-2 (version 2) (version 2) | ecosystem: Host-associated > Plants > Roots >... | reverse complement strand
GGCACGATGGGAATCGTGCAGCGCGTTGATGAGGAAGGAAATCCGATCGACATCTTCGGCAACCAGGTAAACGAGCCCACGATCAATCGTTTCACCGCTGCGGTAGAAACTCAGCGGGTGCTCGACAGGAAAACACACAGCATCATCTTCGGTCGTTTCAGTTACGAAGACGTGCGTCTCTTTAATCTCGAGAGTCTCGTCGTGAGGCCGATCCTCGAGCCTGACAGCAAGATCCGGCTCGCCCGCATTGGTGTTTCGTTTGTGAGAGATACGCGGGAGCGATGCGAGCGCGGGCTGCTGGGGAGAAGTGTTGACGACGATGACCAACCGGGTGCTCCGGGTGAGATTTGCCGGTATAACCAGGTGGACGCCACGCGCGGTAGTTTCCTCAGCGTCGACTATGCCCTTGCGCTGCGGCAGTTGGGTGGAAATGTTTCCTTCAATCGCTTTCAGGCGACTTACAGGGCTTACCGCAAAGTCGCTGCCCTGAGAGACACGGTGCTCGCCGGTAACATGACATTGGGTCTCGCAAATCTCTTCAATCCGCGCGACCGCGACGGGAATGGTGTTATTGACGAGATCGATCACACGTTGCCGATCAGCGAGCGTTTCTTCTCTGGTGGCTCGACAACACTGCGCGGGTTTAATTTTGAAGAGGCTGGACCACGTGAGGTCGTAATTCCTTTAGGTCCTTTTCGAGATTCGGATAAGAACGTCGTGTTTCTGAATCCGTTTACCGTACCCGTCGGTGGGAATGCGCTTGCGGTGGTGAATCTCGAAGCACGTGTTCCGCTCACAAGGTCTGTGCAGGTTGTGCCGTTCTACGATGGCGGCAACGTTTTCCGGCGCGTGGGTGATTTGTTTGGCAAGGAAGACACGACGCCGGTGCCGCCTGGCGATATTCTGGCGGCGATCAATAAAGCCAACCTGCGGGCGCATTGGACCAACACTGTAGGGCTCGGATTCAGGCTGCAGACTCCGTTTGGCGGCGCCCTCGCGGTGGATTATGGTTTTCTCCTGGACCCGCCGGAGTTCCTGATTCCGCAGCGTGGTCCGGGAGTTTTATTTGATGGCACGCCGGCCATCTTTCGTCTGCATCGTGGAAACTTACACTTCCGAATTACGCAGACGTTCTAGGGGACACAGATGAAACGGATATTAAAACCGATTTTCACTGCATTGATTGTCGTGTTTGTCTCAATTCAGTGTTCGGCGCAGCAGGTCGTCGACAAGATGGTGGCGACCGTTAATGCCGGTGTGAAGACCGATCTAATCACTTACTCCGATCTACTCTGGCAGCTCGCCTTGCAGCCCAACACTCCGCTTGATAACCCAACGTCGGAAGATCTGAATCGCGCGCTACGGTTGCTCATCGACCAGCGACTGATTCTTCAGGAAGCTGAAAAGATTCCGACGATTGTTCCGACGCAAAAGGAAATCACCGACGCGCGTGACGAGCTGGCGCGCAATTTTCCCTCGCCCCTCGAGTTTCAACAGCGACTGCAGCGAGTCGGGATGACCAGCGAAAAGCTGGATGAGATCGTCGAGCAGCGCCTCAAAATGGAAAAATATCTGGACTTTCGGTTTAGAAATTTCGTAGTGATAAGCCAGAAGGAGATTGCGGACTATTTCGCGCAGGTCTATACGCCTCGATTCCGAACGCGTTTTCCTGGTCGCATCGTCCCGACGCTCGAACAAGCTCGCGATGAGATCGAACAGAGTCTCAAGGAAGCGAAGATAGAATCTGACACGGACGCTTTTCTCGACACCGCCCGTGAGCGAGCTGAAATTGTGATGCTGAATGCGGTTTAGAAGATTTGCGTTATTTTGTTAATCCTGAAATCCCGAAATCATGTCTAAGACTGGGACAGGATTAACAAGATTTCATGATTATCAAGATGCCCTCATCACCTCTAAAAATCGGACTCGCCCTCTCCGGTGGCGCCGTGCGTGGACTGGCCCATGTAGGCGTGTTGCGCGCACTCGCAGAAAACAATATTCCCATCGATTGCATTGCGGGAACGTCGGCCGGCTCGATTGTTGGAGGCGCTTACGCCGCCGGTATGTCGCTCGACGAGATCGCCGAGTTTGGCCGGAAGCTTCGTTGGCGTCACATCGGACGTGTGACGGTTTCGCGCCTCGGGTTCAAAACCAATGAACGTCTCGAACACTACATGAGAGCGCGGCTGCCTATCACAAAGTTTGAAGACTTACCGATTCCTTTTGCTGCCGTCGCTACCGATCTCAAGACCAATACGGCGGTGGTGATGAAGGAACAGGGTGATATACCCTTTGCGATCCGCGCCAGTTGCACGATTCCCGGATGGTATGTCCCCGTGAGGGACGGCCAGGGCCGACAACTCGTCGATGGTGGCCTTGTGGCGGTAGTTCCCTCAGTTGTGACGCGTTCGCTCGGCGCTGACATCGTGATTGCCGTCGATGTGAACTCAGTAGGAGCGACTTTCATGGGGTCGTCCAGTTCGAGTTCGGTGATTGGTGTTTTGCTTCAGTCGATGATGGTGGTCCAGCAGACGGCGTCGGCTCGCCAGCTTGAACTGTCTGACTTTGTGATTAGTCCGAGGGTAGGACACTTTCGCTGGGACAAAATGGGCCGCGCAGAGGAATTATTCGCGGCGGGGTATGAAGCCGCCCTCCTAAGTATTCCCAAAATCCGAGAGCTCATTGATTCTGCCGGCAGGAAAGAAGTGCAACGAGAAGAAATGTTGGCGCAAGCTTGATAGACGCAGCTTTCTTGAATTCCTCACCCGATTAAACATTTATTCCAGTTACAAGAAACTGAGAAGCACTGAAGGACTCGGAGGTAAGTCTCCGGCAGGCAGAAGCTTGCCGTTTCGCCTATGGTCATCGAGGCTACATCTCTGCCCGATCCGCCCCGGATGGTTTTCAAGCGTCGTGTTGTTCGATTGGGTCTCGTCATTGTAATGATGACTGGGGCAATCGCTGCCGATGCCGTCGCCCGTTCCTACCGGTATTACTCGCAAATCATCGATGCTCGTCTCGCAACTGGATATCTAACAAGCCGTCCCGGGCTTTACGCCGCGCCACGCGTGATCGAGGCTGGGCAGAAGCTATCGCGCGAGAAACTCATCGCTGTGCTGCGCCGGGCTGGTTACGTTGAATCGAAAGCCAGCGACGTGTGGAGTGGAAGTTTTACTGTCGTCGACACGGCAATCGAGATTCGATCGGGCAGATCCAAAGCGCCGGAGTTGGTACGCGTTGTATTTAACGGAGATGAGATTGCAGAACTGCGTAATGACGTGGGTGGGTTGATCGATTCGTTCACTTTGGAGCCGGAGATTTTATCCACCGATCTCTCAGCAAAAGCAGGGAAGCGGGAAGTGTTGAGTTATGGCGAGATTCCGGAAGTCATGGTTCACGCCATTCTCGCAATCGAAGATCGCCGGTTTTTTGAGCATTCAGGCGTCGATGTTCGTGGTCTCGGTCGTGCGCTCCTGAGAAACGTCGGCGACGAGCAGATGGGCCAGGGTGGGTCAACAATCACACAGCAGCTTGTCAAGAATACCTATCTCACTCCGGAGAAGACTCTGCAGCGAAAATACGCGGAAGCCATGCTGGCCCTCGCGCTCGAGCGGCGACTTTCGAAGAACGATATTTTTGCGCTCTACAGCAACGAGATTTTTCTGGGCCAACGAGGTGCGATCGCGGTCCGTGGAATTAAGGAAGCGGCTGAAGTTTTCTACGGAAAGGAACTCCGCGATATCACGCTCTCGGAAGCCGCAACGTTGGCGGGAATGATTCAAAGCCCGGCACGTTACTCGCCGCTCCGGCACCCCGACGATGCACGCGCGAGAAGAAATGTCGTTCTCGCGGCGATGCAGCAAAACGGTTGGATCACCTCGGAACAGAATGCGAAGGCGAGTGGCGAACCTGTAACGGTTGCTGCGTCCGGGATCGAAAACTCAATGGCGCCATATTTTGTCGATTATGTAAATCGCGTGGCGGAGTCGCAGTTTGATACCTCAGGAAACAACCAGCGCATTTACACAACTATCGATCTCGAACTACAGCAGGCGGCGGAACAAGCACTCAAACGACAGTTAGACCACCTCGATACTGTCTATGCGAAGCGTGGGTTGAAGCCTCAGGCGTCTCTCGTCGCTCTCGATCCGCATACGGGAAACATTCTCGCGATGGTCGGCGGGCGCGATTATGCGGAGTCGCAGTTGAATCGGGCGACGGATGCGATGCGGCAACCCGGATCGACGTTTAAGCCATTCGTTTATGCCGCGGCACTCGAAGACGGCATGTCGCCCGTGCAGATGTTTATGGATGCGCCGCGAGAGTTTGTCTACGACCGCAACAAGGTTTACCAACCTGCCAACTACGGCGGCGGTTATTCGATGCGCGAAGTGACGATGCGCACGGGGCTTGTGCGATCGCTGAACGTGGTTACAGTCGACGTGGCGTTGCAGACCGGCCTCGCGCGGATCGCGAATCTCGCTAATCGCTTTGGTTTGCCAAAGCCCGAGCGATATCCCGCGCTCGCGTTGGGGACTGAAGAAGTGACACCACTGCAATTAGCGAGTGCTTATGCGGCTTTTGTGAATGATGGAAAGCGTGTCGAAGCGAAGGCGATAACTAGTGTCGGTGAGCCGCCTGCTACGCACGTTGCGCCGGCGGCTGTGGACCAGGTCGTCAGTCCGACCACTGCATACATGATCACCAACATGCTCGCGGGCGTGATTGAGCGTGGCACCGCTCGCAAAGCTCGCGGGGCGGTTCGCGGCACGGCGATCGCCGGGAAGACTGGGACGTCTCGCGATGGTTGGTTTGTGGGTTACTCACCGAATCTCGTGTGTGTCGTGTGGATTGGTTTCGACGACAACAAACAGCTTGGACTAACCGGGGCTGAGGCTGCCTTGCCGGCCTGGGTTGATTTTATGAACAACGCCGTTGCGTTGCGGCCCGATCTTGGTGGTGAAAACTTCCAATGTCCGGAAGGGATCAAGTTTGTCGAGATTGATTCACAGACCGGATTGATTTCAACGGTGACTTGTCCTGTGCGCGAGTTGATTGCTGTTACGGATCGAACAGCGCCGAGTATGGAGTGTTATCTGCACGGAAATCTGCCGCCGCAAACCAGTCCGTTTGCTGAAGAGAGTGAATCCACGAGAGAAGAAGTCGCAGTGAAGAGAGAAGCTCCTGCGCCGTTGAAGGATTATAGAGCGACGCGGGTTGATGTAGATCGGAATGGTCGTCGGGCGCTCGTGAATGATATGCGCTAGTTAGACAGGATTGACAGGATTTGAGCAGGATTGACATGTAAATCCTGCTGAAATCTTGTCCATCCTGTCTAATATCGTTCCAGTATCACTTGCGCGATGGCGTGCTCGCTTGTGTGAGAGAGCGAGAGGTGAGTCGCGGTAGCTTTGAAATCCTTAAAAACTTCCAGCACCTGCCCGGTAAAAATTAGATACGGCGCTCCATTCTCTTTCGACGCCACTTCCACGTCCTGCCAACTGATTCCACCACGCCAACCGGTTTGCAATGCTTTAAGCGACGCTTCTTTTGCCGCGAAGCGCGCTGCATAATGCTGTGCGGACACGGCGCCGCGCGAGTCGCAGTACTGGCGTTCCGCTGCCGTAAAGACGCGTTCGGCAAAACGCGGAGTACGGAGCAGCACTTCGCGAATCCGCGCAACTTCGATAATGTCTATACCGATGGCGATGATCACAACTGATGACCAATTAAGCGAAGCTGGTTTCTACTGGCGCGAGTTCGACGGCGTGCGCGCACTCATTTGTGCTCCGCTCGAGGACGATGGTTTCGTAAACGGCTTCTCAACACGTCTCGGCGGTGTCAGCGAAATGCCTGCGGGTGCTCTGAGCCTCGCCGGGTTCAATGACGACGCAGCGGAGAACATTCTGGAGAATCGTCGCCGCTTTCTCAAGCTTTTTTCGGGAGACTGGGCGCTTGCGGGTTGCTGGCAGGTTCACGGCGCCGATATCCGCGTGGTCCATACGGCAGTGGAAGCGAAGCCTGCTGAGAACGACCGCGGCGATACGATCTACTGTGATGTCATTGTTAGTGATGCAAAAGGGGTGCTGGCCGGAGTTAAGACCGCTGACTGTGTTCCGGTTTTGCTTGGTGATCGAGCCACGGGTGCGTTTGCAGCGGTACATGCCGGTTGGAGGGGCACTCTAGCGACGGCAGTGGTTGCAGCAGTTGAGCGGCTCGCGAAAGAATTTGATGTCAGGCCTGAAAACCTACGGGCTGCCATTGGCGCCTCGGCTGGTCCGTGCTGTTACGAAGTCGGAAGTGATGTAATCGACGCTTTTACGAGCAAGTTTGCAGATGGAGAAAAACTCTTCCGGCAAACACGTCCGGGACATGCGACAGTTGATCTTCTACAAGCGAATCGTGATCAATTGATCTCAACCGGCGTTAATCCGGAACGAATTCATACCGCGCCGATCTGTACGATGTGCCGGACGGATCTCTTCTTCTCTTATCGCAAAGAGAAGAGTCTGCAGGGGAAAGTTGGCCGGTTAATGGCTGTTGTGGGAAGACAGTAGACAGGATGTATAAGATTTCTCCGGATTGACATGTTCGTCGTGCTGAATCCTGACAATCCTGTCCAACTGACGATTAGCACTGGGCGCGATCATTCAACATTCAGCCACATCTTCACTTCGCGTGTGACTGGTGGAAAACACGACTCATCGTTGCACGCCTGAAATCTGAGCTTGCCTTTGATCTCGCCCGATCCCCCTGAATAGTTTGCCGGTACAGTGACGTTGAAGCGCAGCATCGCTTTCCCTTCGTAAACCGCCACGTTTCCTTTTGAGAACTTCAACTTCCGCATCACCGCGCGCGGATACGAGATCGGACCGACCTGCATACCTGACGGCGTTTCCACACTGAGCTTTGTAGCTACCAGAAATTTGTCGAGGGGCTGGCTCGATTGGACGTGCAGGCCGTTTGGAATGTCCATTACGACGCTCGCGCGTACGACACGTCCCTTCTTCACCTTGTCCGGAGCGACCGACCCGCTCACATTTACGTCAGCCGCCGACTGCGGTGGCACTGGGTTCGAGTAAAAGGTGACGGGAATCAGAAGAATGATAAATAACGCAACAATTCTGGTCATTAGCTAGCTCCGACTAAGTTGGTTACGACGCGAGTATTAAGTGTTGTTTGGCGTGCTGCCAGTTGCCCGCAAGCCGCGAAAATATCTCTTCCGCGTGGTCGTCGGACGTAGGTGTGAACGCCCTTCGATTCGAGAATGTTCTTGAACCGCTCGACCACGGCGTCGCTTGATGGACGATATGGCAGCGGATCAGCGGCGTTGTGCGGGATCAGGTTAACTTTCGATCTGATGTTGTGGCGATTGAGGAGATTAGCGAGTTGTCGTGCCTGCTCGTCCGAATCGTTCACCCCCTCGAGCATCACGTATTCAAACGTGAGACGCTCACCAGGCTTTAGAGTCTTTTCAAAAAATTTGCAGGCGCTGAGTAGCTCTTCCAGCGGCCACTTCTTATTGATCGGCATGAGCTCATTGCGCAACTCGTCCGTTGGCGCCGCGAGCGAAATTGCGAGATGCGGTCGATCAGAAATGGTGGCCAGCTCGAGAATACGTGGCACGACACCCGCGGTTGAAACTGTAACGCGGTTGGGAACGATATGCAGACCCTGGGGATCGGTCATGACACGAAGCGCTTTTAGGAGTTGGTCCAGGTTGAGCAGTGGCTCACCAGCTCCCATCGCCACGAGGTTTGTGCCGCGCGGAGGTTTCACACCCGTTCCGTAAGCGTCGTTGAGTGCGATCTGAATCTGCTCGACGATCTCGCCCGCAGTTAATGAACGTAACAAGCCGAGTTGTGCTGTCAGACAGAAGGTGCATTGTAACGGACACCCGGATTGCGATGAAAAACAGATCGTGTCGCGACGTTCCTCCGGAATGAAAACCGTTTCGACGGGCAGACCATCGTGGGTCTTCATCAAATAGCGTCGCGTGCCGTCGTTGGAAAGATATTGTGATTCGACTTTCAAGGTGGCGGCTTGCGCTACCTCGCTCAGGCGTGCGCGCAAGTCTTTTGGCAGGTCAGTTATCTCGTCGAAACTTCGCAGGCGACGATGTTGGAGGGCAGCAAAGAGCTGGCGGCCACGGTACGCGGGCTCGCTCAGGGTCTCCATAAAAGAAGCCAGTTCCGGCTGATTCATGCCGGTTAACTGAACTGTGGCAGTCATACAGACCTAATCTTAGCATTTGGGCGGTGCCTGTTCGAACTGGCTCAGGGTTGAGGGAACCTGGAGCGACTTTAGGTTCGTAGTACTCGTCATGTTTGCTCCTCGCAAGCTTTTTAGAATCGAACTTTTGATAGGAATTGCGGTGGCGGTTGTTCTCGGCTGCGCTGCATTCGTGTATGGACTGCGCACGTTGGAGTCCCTCATGACGTTTCGACCCGAGCGTCTGACGGCGCAGGGGATGAAGTCGACTCCCGAAGGCGCCGAAACCGTTTGGTTCAACTCGGCGGACGGAACACGCCTTAATGGTTTCTTCTTCAAAAGCCAGTCAAAGCCCGAAGTCGCCACGATCATCTTCTTTCATGGCAATGGTGGAAACATCACGAGTGTAAGCTGGCTGGCCCAGCGCTTCGCGAAGCATGGCTTCAATGTTTTGCTTTTCGATTACCGCGGATACGGCGCGAGTGATGGAGTTGTGGGTGACGAATCGGGACTTTATTCCGACGGCGATGGTGCTGTAGCTTTCCTGGTGAACGAAAAGAAAGTGCGGCCGGAACAGATCATTCTTTACGGGCACTCGCTGGGCACAACAGTAGCGGCTGATGTCGCCTCACGCGGGCACTTTGGGGCAGTGGTGCTCGAGTCGGGATTTAGTTCTGCGAGTTCTCTTGCGACAACAGCATTGCCGTGGTTGCCGCGCGCCTTGCACTTTCTCGGTAGGAATCGTTTCGAATCAGCGCGCAAGCTGATGAAGGTAAAATCGCCGATCTTGATCGCTCACGGAGATCCGGATCGAACCATCCCGACAAGCGAGGCGCAGATATTGTTCGCGTCCGCAAACGAGCCTCGGAAGTTGTTGCTTGTTCCGGGTGCCGGGCATGTTCCGTTCGGCTCGGGAGGCGAACAGTATTTGAGTCAAGTCGAGCAGTTCATGCGTGACGCACTTACGGCACGACAGTAAATGTTGCCGACGGCGTAATCGACGAAACGTCGCAGGACGAAAGGCATGGCGTCGCTTCCTTTCAAGAAAAGTGGCGACCGGCTAACTCAACGTTAGCCGGGCCGGGACTTTGACGGGGAGACGACGGCGCTGAAAAGAAAACTACCCTATCTACTGAACGGTGAACTTTTGCGATGGTGACAGTGACTGTCCCGTTACTCGATCACGAATGCGAATTGCGACTTCGTATTCGCCTGCGCCAAGCATTCGTGTATCGATCAAGCGAGCGAGGGTCAGGCGCTGACCTGAGTCGCTCATACCTTTCCAGTCTTCAGCCTGTTTGCCAAGCTCTTTACCATCCTTAATCAGGGCGTATTCCACGTCGACTGAAGGACGGAGGGTTGTTTGATCGATACCGGCATTGTAGATCTGGAGATAGACGCCGACTGGCTGGCCTTTTTTGTAAATGCCGGAAACGTTGGGAATGACTTTCGTGGTGCCGATCACAAACTGGCCCACAGCCGGCTGATCGGTGAGGCTCTCAAGCTTCGCAGCGAGAATCATCGTGGAGGTCGAGAGTTTTTCCTGATCGTACTTGGGAACAGTGAAACCGAGTTGCTTCAGACCAGTAGCGCCGGATGTCGTATCGCGAACAATGACGTCGACTTTGTAGGTTCCTGGAGCGAGGGGAACCGCTTTCTGGTAAGCCGACTTCCGGTCTCTTGCTTCGCTGAGTTCTTCGGCGGTTGCGGTCGTGATTACGGGATCTTCGAAGATACCGACGCGACGACCCGCTACTGACGTAATTCGCGCGAAGATGTTCATGCGAGCCTGCTGCAAGCCGCCGCTGTCTGAGAAAACCAAGTCCTTGTTTTCGGCCTGAATTGTGAAAGCCGTAATTACTCTTTCGTCTGACTGGCGGAAGAAGTCGATTCTTAGATCGAAATTCAGCGGGTTCTCTTCAACAACGCCCGTGTTAACGGCAGTCGCGAGATCGTTGAACTTGACCTGAGGGGGACGGTTTAAGTCAGCCAGCAATTGGAGGCGCGAGAATGGACTGTCCTGTTCGCGTTGATAATTAGTGCTACCGACGCTGCCGATACCGGCAATGCGGTCTGCTTTGTTTGATAGCCCGAGTTGTTCGGAAAGCGTGAGACCAGCGCCGGGAACCATCAGCAGCGCATCTTTTTCGTTCGGATTTCTGGCAATGCGATATTCACCGCTCCCCGTTGGGTCGACAAATTCGATTTCGACTCCAGAACCTACGCCACCCAGATAACGATAGAACCAGATTTCAAAGGGGTAAGTTGTAGTTGAACCACCGCCTTCGTATGAGGGGCGCTCGTAAGAACCGCCCATCGGGTGTGTTTCGCGCTCATCCGGCTTGCCGTACATGATCCAGATGCGGCCGCGGTCCGTTTTCCAGCCCGGAATACCCGAGGTGAAATGCTCGTTGGCGTATGCGATGCGTTCGTAGTATTCCTCTTTGAACTCGTTTTCGTCCGTGTCAGGATCCGGATCGCGCCGGCGCCAGAATTCTTCAATAAAGCGTTCGCGTTCGTCGTCGGTGGCTAGTTTTTTGAATGCCTTACGTTCTTCGTCCGTGATGATGTAAGTGACGTCCTTATCGAGCCAGTCTTTGTAAGCCTTCTTGAGTTCGGGCTTCACGTTGCGAGGCTTAGTGCTCGGATCCTGCTGATCCTGGGTAAAAGCCCAGGGACTGGCACTGAGGGACAGGGTCACTAAGAGGGCCAGACGGAGAGCAAATTTCTGGTAAGACATTACGGAAAACTCCTGTGCTGCGTACGAATTCGTGCGATACGGACTGCTGACGGTTATCGTTAAGAAGACCTTGGATTCTAAGATCCAGCTAAGAACACAGTCAAGATGCCGCGGCCCTTAAGCCCGTTGCCTTAAAATGCGCCGAAATGAAGCGATTTAAGGCATTTAGCTCGTCGTCCGGGGTTTGTTGAATATCCACGCGATAAAGATGGAAATCACGTACAGCACCATCATCGGGGCTGCGAATAACATCATGTTCGGGATGTCGTTAGTTGGCGACAAAACGGCGGCGCTGATGAGAATGACGATCAGTGCAGTTTTCCATATTCGGAGCATAAACCCGGCCGTAACCAGGCCTATTCTTGCCAGGACATAAGTAATTGCCGGCATCTGAAAAACAACACCCATACCCAGCATGACGATAATGATGAAGTCGAAGTAGTCGTCTGCCTTCAACAACAAGCGGAAATCAGACCCGAGGCCGAGCAAGTACCGGGCTGCTGGTGGAAAGATCACGTAGTAGGCAAATGCAGCACCGAGTACAAACGAGATTGATGACAGCGCAATGAAGGGCGTCACGTACGCGCGTTCGTGCGGATAAAGTCCCGGTGACACAAATCCCCAGATCTGCCAGAGTAGGAAGGGCACTGACACGCAGATCGCCGCATAAAGAGAAACCTTTACATACAAAGAAAAGGATTCCATCGCCGTCGTCACGATGAGTTTGTCATTAACTCCCGACGCCGCCGTTACCGAACCCAGATCGGATGTCAGACGCACGCCTTTTGGAATGACCTTGTTGCCGGCAATGAGCGGCTCGTCGGTGAAAAGCGCCAGCTTGCCTTCGGCGTCTTTGTAGACGCGTGCCATCACAGAAGCTCCGGCGGGAATTAAACCGGTTCCCAGTTCTGTTTCTTCGGAGAAAACGTATCTGCCTGAGTCGTTCTCTTTTAGTGAAGTCAGTGGCCCGATTAGCTCCTGACCAGTTTGGCCGGCGATGGGAACCTGGCGTCGTTGGGCCTCTGCTAAAGCGCGTTCTACTGGCGCCGCGAGAAATGAATAGATAGCGCCCGAGACAAACCAGGAAGCGGTGGCTGCGATAAAGATGAAGATGAATGAACGAATTAAACGACGACGAAGCTCGTCGAGATGCTCCAGGAAAGACATCTGTCCGCCGAGTTCTTCTTCGTTTCCCCTACTTGTAGATAAGGCTTTTAGGATTGCAGACATTGGATCAGATCGGAGTTACAGCCATTCTTGTTTTCTAAGCGGTTGCCCTTCAGCCGGTGTCGTTTGGGCAGGAACTTCTACTGGATTCGCAGGCGTTGGAGCGACCCATTCCGGAGTGGTTTCGACCGGAGTCTCGCGGGCTATAACCAATTCCTGATCAGGAGTCTCAACTACAGGTGGAGTTGAAGTTGCTACGGGCTCATAGGTCGGCTGGTGTTCGGCCTCGAGCATTGTGTTGTCTTCCAGGCGTGTAGTTTCCAATGCCACTTCGCGCTCCCACGTGCGCTTAAAGTCATCGGACGCTTTCCGGAACTCAGCTAGTCCCTTTCCCATAGAGCGGGCCAGTTGAGGTAGTTTGCGTGGGCCGAAAAAGATCAGCGCCACGACGAGAATAAAGAGCAATTCAGTGCTGCCGAGGGAATCGAGAATAAATGCGAAAAACACGGCTCGTTTTTACCTTCCTAAAAACTGCGATGCTGTGAACCTTGCCGGAGTGGGAATGCCGGAAAGAGTCTGGCTTCGTTGGTGACAGCAAATTGTAACGCTTCAGTGGCAAAAAGCCGAAGGCGCCCGCGCTTAGCTGAAGTCTATTAAGATACTTTGCAAGGATCACTTAAAATCATTGTTGCTGCAAGTGGATCTTAGTTGAGATCTTTTCCTTGCACAATTCATTGGGACTATGGTTGAGGATTCGGAGAAATTAATCGAAGGTGCCGGAACTCTGCAGGCGTTCGCTGAGTGTGCAGAGGCCGTAGCAGCGACGACGAAGAAACTCGAGAAGGCTGCGATACTCGGAAGTTATTTCGAATCTCTTTCAGATGTCGATTTGACTCGAGCCGCTCGCTACTTTGCCGGTCATCAATTTGCCTCGACAGATGCTCGTACTACCAATGTCGGCAGTAGCATCATCAGCGCGGCTTTGAGTGAAGCGACCGGTTTCAGTCCTGAAGATCTTTATCCCCGCTATGTTCGACTTGGAGATCCTGGTGATCTCGCTGCTGAGATCATCAGGGAAGTGAAACACGTTTCGCAGCCTGCCATTACTCTTGCTGAGACTGAGTCGCTCATCACGAGATTGAGTGAAACTCGCGGAATCAGAAATAAAACGGCATTGCTTACTGCGGTGTTACGTCACGCGACGGCGCTTGAAGCGAAGTACCTGGTGAAGTTGCTCTCGGGCGATCTGCGTATCGGTTTAAGGGAAGGTTTAGTCGAGGATGCGATCGCGCGAGTCTTTAAGAAGTCATTGGATGATGTTGCTAATGCAAACATGCTACTCGGCGATATTGGCGAGACTGCGACGCGTGCACGAGCAGGTGAGCTTCATGATATCAGCATGCGACTGTTCCATCCGATCAAGTTCATGCTCGCAACTCCGGCTGCTGATCTGACAGACATAGCCAGGACCATGCCGCAAGCATTTCTAGTTGAAGATAAATTCGATGGCATTCGTGCCCAGGCTCATGTGCAAGCTGGACGAGTCGCTATCTACTCGCGGACCATGGATGAGATTACGCACCGGTTTCCGGAGTTGGTTGGCCCACTGCAATCGCTGTCAACGGATGTCATCATTGATGGCGAGCTCGTTCCAGCGAGTGGCGAGGTGATACTACCCTTCAGTGAATTGCAAAAGCGGCTCGGCAGGAAGAACGTTGGCACTCAATTGCTGACGGCGGTTCCGGTAGTGCTGGTGGCCTATGACCTGCTTTATGCGACCGGAAAAGTTCTCATTAACCAACCATTAAGCGACCGAAGACATCTACTGGCCCAGATAGTCCCTGATCAAGGGCCGTTACGGATGTCGTCGGGCAAGTTGTTTCAGGACGCTGCTATGCTCGACGATGAATTTGACCGCGCCAGGGCTCGTGGAAATGAAGGGTTGATGATTAAGAGTCCTGAATCGGTCTACAAACCAGGGCGGCGTGGGCGCGATTGGCTTAAGCTAAAGCGGGCTATCGCGACGCTCGATGTTGCAGTTACGGCAGTGGAAGTTGGTCACGGGAAACGTAGAAATCTGCTGTCGGACTATACTTTTGCGGTGCGCCGGTCTACTGAAGACGACGAACTGTTAAATATCGGTAAAGCCTATTCTGGTCTTACTGATCGCGAATTGACGGAACTGACCGAGTGGTTCAAAGAGCATACGTTGCAGGAATTTGCTCACGGGCGCGTTCGAGTTGTGGAGCCTGCAATTGTGATAGAGGTCACATTTGACAGAGTCCAACCTTCGAAGCGCCATAAGAGCGGGTACGCGCTTCGTTTTCCAAGAATCCTTCGGTTGCGACCGGACAAAAAATCGACCGATATTGATACGCTTGAAACGGTGCGGCGACTAGTTGAAGCTTCTGGGGCCGCGCCGGAAAGGAGAATCATGGGCGAGAGAGACTCCTAAATTGGCCCAGCCGGTGGCATTGGTCCGCCTTTAACGGTGTAAATAGTCAAAGTTACTATTGCCACAGAGGCCGGATGGCGGTACGATGCAGCACGTCACCGCCTCCCAAGCAAGCTTTTCAAACGTGATCGGTGAGCCCGGACACACAAACCACAAGCCGCCAGACTACGCCAGCGCGTAAGCTGCTGTAGGTTTGTATCGGGTGTGCGCTTCTCAGTACACTGACAGAAGGGCTGCCAAGGCCTCGTAAAACAGGGAATCTGAGGTTTCCGACAAGCTCCCAGTGTTGGGGTCGTAAACGTCGGGCAGCGTTTCATCGTAAGCGACCATGCCCTCAGGCGATGGGCTGGGCGACGGGTTAGTGGATGCTGGAGTACCTTGGTCGCCGCCGAATGCATTAACCGCAAGAATCGACGCGAGCAACACTGCGTAAACTAAGTTTTTGACAGATTTCATGATCTTCTCCTCAATATGTTTGTAGTCAAGCCTGTGAGGCGGTGGTAACCAAGTAGCTTAATTGGTTCTATGTGATGATATCCGGCAATTTAACCGCTTGCAAGGTTCCTTGCCGATTCGGAAAACTGGAGACCTTATATGGATTTGCAAACATCCATTTATGAAAACACGGTTGGTCCAGCAGTCGCTGATGACGTATTGCCTTTATGCGAACTTGCCAAACATTTTGAGGAGGCGGGCGAATTTGATCGAGCCGCCGAAGCTATTAGTTCTTTTTGGTGCGGACTGCTTAATAAGCCGAAAACGAATGGATTAACGGAAGAGGCACTGGCGGAGTTGTTGCTCAGAGCGGGAACGCTCACGGGTTGGTTGGGAAGCGCCAGGCAAGTTCTTGGTGCTCAAGAGGTGGCTAAGGATCTAATTAGTGAAAGCGCGGAGCATTTCCAAAGTTTAGGATTAGCCGAGAAAGTAGCAGAAGCTAGAGTTGACTTAGCTATTTGCTATTGGCGAGAGGGTGGGCTTGATGAGGCGCGAGTGACATTGCGCCTTGTGCTAGATGATTTAGATAAGTGTCGCAGTGACCAAAGATTGCGAGCTCTACTGAACAGTGCACTCATTGAATGGACTGCCACCAGAGATCAGGATGCCCTCAGAATTTGTGTGGATTCAGCACCTCTGTTCGAATTAACTTCCAATGACGCTCTGAAAGGTAAGTTTCACAATACGTATGCAAGCGTGCTTAAAAATCTGGGCACGGCAAAAAATCGCGAGGACTATTTCGATCGGGCTTTGGTCGAGTTTGCAGCAGCCAGTTATCACTTCGAACAAGCGGGACACAAACGGTTTCTTGCGCGTGTTGAAAACAACGTCGGATCTCTTTTTGCGACCATTGGGCGGTTTGACGAAGCTCATCAGCACCTAACACGAGCACGGGCGCTCCATCTAAGTGTAGGCGACCAAGGTGGCGCTGCCGGTGCCGAAGATACTCGTGCGCAAGCGTTCTTGTTGGAAGGTAAGTATGAAGACGCGGAGCGCGTTGCAAGCCGGGCTGTCAAGACCTTGAGGCGAGGCGGAGAACAAACAGTATTAGCAGAGGCGCTTACGACGCACGGAAGAGCTCTTGCTCGCCTGAACCAAACTCAAGTGGCCAGAGTTGCTCTGGACCAGGCTCTTGAGATCGCTCAAAACGCTGGTAATCCCGATCGCGGAGGAATTGCCGCGGTGACCGTGATCGAAGAGTTAAGCTCGCACGTTTCACTCGATGCCCTGCGGGAGTACTACCGTACTGCCGAAACTCTACTCTCTAATTCACAAAATCCCAGCATCAAAACGCGCCTCGGGGAATGCGCCCGACGCGTTCTTTCTGCTGCACTCAATAACGTCGAAGAGGCAACACCCGCAACCACAGACGCTGTGGAACTGACGCCAGGCTTTTCTCTCGACTCGGAGGTTCTTCGCTACGAAGGCAACCTGATCCGCCGAGCGCTTGAAGAGTCTGGCGGCAGCGTCACCCGCGCAGCCCGATTGCTTGGTGTAACCCACCAGGGATTAGCTTTTATCCTGAACGGACGCCACAGCGATCTGCTGTCGATTCGCACTCCTGTAAAACGACGTCGGCGAAGTATCATTCGTCACCATTAAGTTTCGATTTAAGAATGGCCCAACTACTTATGGCGCTGCTTTCACTAGGCAGCGCCATACTTCTATTTGTGCTCTAAGCTAAGTTCTCCTATGATCTCTGCACGTGTGAGACAAGCAATGAAATCTATAATCAGCCCCCTTCTAGTACTCCTTTTGTTGTGGTCTACGGTGCCATCGCAAACCGCAAAACGCAGAGGAACGACTCGCAAACCAAGCACGACGGCCACCCAACCACAGACATCACAACCTGTCGCTCAGCCCACGCCAGTCAGCCAACCCGCGCGACCACCCGCAGCGCCGGTAGCGCTAGTTGTTGTCAATGGCCAGACGGTTACGACAGCAGAACTTGAACCGAACCTGCGTCAGGAAGTGGAACATCTTGACGATAAGATTGCCGAAGCGCGACGTAGCGTATTGGATCTTCAGATCAACACCACGCTACTCGAGATGGAGGCGAAAAAACGACGCATCGACACACACCGTCTGTACGAACTCGAAGTCAGCAATCGCGTACCAACTTTCACTCCACCACAAATCAAAAAATTCATCGAAGATAATCGTGCCCAGTTCGAAGGTATCGATCCAAACGTCGCAAATAAGCAAGTCGCGGCTTACCTGCACGATGAAGCAGAAAGCAAACTTGCTGATGATCTCGTGAATCGCTTAAGAAAGACGTATCCCGTCGTTACTGTCACTGATATCAACTCACCGAGCCTTAATCCCGCTTCAGTAGTCGTAACAATTGCCGGACAGCCCATCACCGCGGCTCTGATGCTCGAACGATTAAAGCCAATCATCTACAACCTAAGAATCGACACTTACGAACTCACAAAACAGCGTGTCGATCGATTAATCGATGACACATTATTACTGGACGAAGCAAGACGCCGCCAGATTGGACCAGAGGAAATAGTTCGCGCTGAGATCAGCGACAAAGTTAAAAATCCAACAGAAGAAGAAGTAGCTAAATTCTATTCTGAAAACAAAGCTCGCATCACTGGCGATCTCAATACAGTACGTAACCAGGTTGCTACCTACCTCCAGACTGAATCCCGACAACGTTTGGAAAAAGATTTATCAGCGCGACTGCGAAAGGGCGCCGACATACGATGGCTCATGACGGAGCCAGCCCAACCCGTTCAGAACATCAGTGTCGATGACGATCCATCGCGTGGCGATGTGAACGCACCTGTAACGATAGTTGAGTTCACTGATTTTCAATGTCCTGCTTGTGGAGCGATGCATCCGATTCTGGAAGACGTTTTAAAGTCTTACGGAAATAAGGTTCGATTCGTCGTGCGTGATTTTCCGTTGAATATACATGAAAACGCAGAGAAGGCAGCTGAAGCAGCGAATGCGGCTAACGCTCAGGGAAAATTCTTTGAATACATCGCAGTACTTTTCAAGAATCAAAAAGCTCTCGATGTGCCGTCGTTAAAGAAGTATGCGAGCCAGCTTGGATTAGACCGGGTCAAGTTTGACACTGCGTTGGACCGTGGCGTGTATGCCTCTGAAGTAAAAAAAGACATTTCAGACGGCGAGGTGTATGGAGTCGGAAGCACTCCCACGATATTCGTCAATGGAGTTCAACTTAGGCTCTTGAGTGCGGACGGCTTGCGCGCAGCGATTGATCGTGCGGCAGGTAATTCCGTCAAAACGGTCTCGTCCCAATAACAAAGTCATAGGGCCAAACACCCGAATGCCTGTTACCTTTACGTGACACTTCTGTTGCTTACGCGACAAACGCTCCATCTACATACTTAATCGCGGCGGTTAACATCCGCCACCCTCCCCGAGCCCGCCCCCCCTACATCAATCTTTGGGTGATCCGACCATGGTGGTCTCGTTAAAACCAGAGCGACTAAAACGTTATAAAGACGTGGCGATGCTACTGATCAAGTACGGTCGTTCTGACCTGATCAGCGCTGCGGGTTTGGAAGGCAGTGTACTACCGGATGAAATTGCGGCAGAGTCAGGTACTGCCCCCGCGGAAGATCTGGCCAAAGACCTCGAGAGGCTTGGCCCCACTTTTATTAAACTGGGCCAGTTACTATCGACTCGAGCCGACCTGTTACCGGGACCATATCTTGAAGCTCTGGAGCGCTTGCAGGATCACATCGAGCCGTTTCCGTATGAGGAAGTCGAGCGAATAGTTTCGGGCGAACTGGGAGTCAGAATCTCGAAGGCTTTCGCCGAGTTTGATCCTTCACCCCTCGCTGCAGCCTCATTATCCCAGGTCCATCGTGCTTACATGCGCGATGGCCGCGATGTCGTAGTTAAGGTGCAGCGACCTGACATTCGCGATCTGATCGTCGGTGATCTTGAGGCACTGGGCGAGATGGCGCATTTCCTCGATCAGCATACTGAACTTGGCAGGCGTTATGAGTTCGACAACATGCTCATCAATCTGCGCAAGAGCTTGCTGCGCGAACTGGATTTCACAATCGAGGCCAACAATCTTCACACTATCGGACAAAACCTCACGGAGTTTGAATACATCGTCGTGCCCGAACCAATCGACGACTTCACCACGACCCGTGTACTCACCATGGAATACATTTCGGGAAAGAAGATCACCTCGCTAAATCCATTGCGAGCAATGGAGATTGACAGGGCTTTATTAGCAGACGAACTGTTCAGCGCCTATCTCAAACAGTTTCTTGTCGACGGACTGTTCCATGCGGATCCACATCCGGGAAATGTTTTTATCACTGACGACGATCGAATCGCACTGTTAGACCTGGGAATGGTCGGTCGCGTAACACGAACATTCCAGGACAATCTTCTGCGACTGCTGCTTGCCATCAGCGAGGGACGCGGCGAGGCAGCCGCCGAAGCCGCTATGAGAATGGGTGAAGAGAAAGAAAATTTTGATCGCTCATCGTTTGTACGAAGAATCACGGACCTCGTTAATGATGATCCTGATGCCGTCTTGAGTCACATGAATGCAGGCAGGGTAACGTTAGAGATAACCAAGATTTCTGCGGACTGCTGGTTCCGCTTGCCTGCAGAATTCACGATGATTGCCAAGGCTTTGCTGAACCTGGACCGGGTCGTCTACGCGCTCGATCAAAGCTTCGATCCCAACATTATTATTCGCGACCGTGCAAACGACATCCTGCAGCGCAACATTCTGAAGAGCGTCGCCCCAAACAATTTGTTATCGGGTGTCGTCGATCTAAAAGAGTTCGTCGAGAAACTGCCACCTAGGGTAAACAGGATCCTCGATGCCGCTGGAAACAACGAGCTGCGCTTCAAGGTCGATGCGATTGACGAGAAAGTCGTCCTGGAAGGACTTCAAAAAGTCGCAAATCGAATCACACTCGGTCTCGTGGTCGCTGCGTTAATCGTTGGCGCAGCAATGCTGATGAGAGTCGAAACGTCGTTTCGAATCTTTGGTTATCCCGGATTGGCGATGATTTTCTTTCTGCTTGCGGCGGCGGCGGGTCTCGGACTCGCTTTCAGCATCGTCTTCTACGATGAAAAGCGGCGTCGCAAACACTAGATGCGGCGCTCTTCGGAGTTGGCGATTAACTCCTCAAGCGTCGCCAACTTGGCTGCACTCATTGAATTGAAAGCCATTCCGAATCCAACTCCTGGGTGATACGACGCGACGTGACCGCTCAGAGATAGCCACTCGCCGGAAGGAAGCGCTATCTGCAGGTTAATCTCCTCTTTCGGTTCGACGTGCCCGTAGGTGTTTACGAAGCAGCCGCTCAGACTGACATCGTCAACTCTAGCCTCGTGAGTACGAGACATACTTTCCCACCTGGCATCGAGAAGAAGCCGTTTTCGCTCGCTACTCCTTCGTTCGTCGGACATACCGGAGTCCTCTACTCAGCAAGTTGCACGCCAAATGGCGTACAGCCATTCTAAACTATGCTAAGCAACAGTGACTATGAAGACTTATTCACGCGAGAAGAGGCTCGTGTTCGGCGAATTCGCGGGAGCGTACTTCGCAAACAGTCGATATCCCAGTAGGAAGAGCAGAATAAATCCGAACGTGAGCGGCAGACGTGTGTCCGATTTTACTAACATCCAGAAATGGACCACGCCGGCGATCGCCGCAAGATAAACAAGACGATGCAGATTCGCCCATCGTTTACCTCCAAGCCGCTTGACCATCTTGTTTGTCGACGTAATCGCCAGCGGCACCATCAAGACGAAGGCAGTCATACCAACAAGGATGAATGGACGCTTGCCAACGTCCTGCACGACGCTAATTAGATTAAAGAACCGGTCGAACCAAACATACGTGAGCAAGTGCAGGGCGCCATAAAAGAATGCAAACAAGCCCAACATGCGTCGCAGCTTGACCAACGAATTGACGCCGAAGATTTTCCGCAGCGGCGTGACGGCTACCGTCAGGCTGAGAAACACAAGCGTCAGCATTCCAGTGGTCCGGGTGGCAAACTCAAGCGGATTAGGACCAACTCGCTTGTGATATAGATCCCACAAAAGCAGCACGAGCGGGATAAGTGCGTTTACAAAAACAACAACCTTAGGAAACGTCATAAAGTACGAAGGACCATCAAAAGTTCTTCACGAGGTCCATCCCCTGATACAAATGTGCAACCTGTTCCGCATAGCCATTGAACAGAAGCGTGTCGCGCCGGGCGTATTCGCCGATTCTTCGTTCGGTAGCCTGGCTCCAACGCGGATGTGGAACATTTGGATTCACGTTCGAATAGAAGCCATATTCGTCCGGAGCCTGTATGTTCCACGTTGTGGGCGGTTCATCGGCTACGAGACTAATCTTCACGACCGACTTGATACTCTTGAAACCATACTTCCAGGGCACCACCAGCCTGATCGGCGCCCCATCCTGCGGCGGCAGCGTTTCGTCGTACATTCCCGTCGCCATGATCGTCAGCGGATGCATCGCCTCATCCAGACGCAATCCCTCGACGTAAGGCCACTCGAGAACGCCTGTTCGTTGATTTGGCATTCGTTGGGGATCCAGCAACGTCTGAAACGCGACATAACGCGCCTCAGAGGTTGGTTCGACCTTCTCGAGCAACTTCTGCAATGGGAAACCAATCCACGGAATCACCATCGACCAGCCTTCGACACAGCGCAAACGATAAATGCGCTCCTCGAGTGGAAACTTCAGTAACTCATCGATATCGAAGACCGTGGGTTTGTTTACCAGGCCATCGACAGAAACTGTCCATGGTTTCGTAACAAACCCTTTTGCCGCGTACGCAACGCCGCTCTTCGACGTATCAAACTCATAGAAGTTGTTGTAGTTGGTGATTGCGTCCAACGGTGTTAGCTGATCGCTGACGGCGAACCCGTCCTTTATAGCGTCACCCGACGACGCTTTTGCGACTGCCTCAATCTTGTTTCCCTCGACTCGTTCGGCCGGAGGCGGATTGAGACGACGATAAAGCAACGTGCTGGCCGTGGCTGTTCCCGCCATCACTGCCGCCTGGATGAATCGTCTGCGGTTTAAGTA
>Ga0097621_100000792_pt1 | contig 22219 bp, 13 predicted proteins | sample KBSMisM72_FD_73165 | JGI IMG/M metagenome (GOLD analysis project Ga0097621, IMG submission 73165) | Miscanthus rhizosphere microbial communities from Kellogg Biological Station, Michigan, USA - KBS Miscanthus M7-2 (version 2) (version 2) | ecosystem: Host-associated > Plants > Roots >... | reverse complement strand
ATCAAAAAGCCTGGAGCGCAGACATCGAAGCAGACGGCGATCTGGATATCGTTCTTGGAGCAGGTACCCTTGCGGCAACGGTTTTGCGAAATAACGGGGACGGTACCTTCATCGAGATCCAACCCTTCGGTAACGTTACGGCAATTGAGGATTTCGCTTGGGCGGATTTTGATGCAGACGGAGATCCTGACGCAGCTGTTATCGATCAGCAGCGAGCGTTGTATGTCTTCAGCAATGAACGACAAGGACAATTCAGTGAGCGGACTGTTTCTAACGGTGATATTTCAGTCGCAGCAATCAACGTGATGGATGTCGATAACGATGGCGTCTTTGATCTGATCGTCGTTGATAATAGTGGAGATATCTATCGCTTCTCAGACAATGATAAGACAGATTGGGTGCGGACGCAGATCGCAAAAAATCCGAACCAGAGAAGCCCATTCGCTCCAATAGAACCAGTCAAGCTGAAGATTGCAGATCTCGATAACAACGGCGGACTTGATCTAATTGTGATGTCGGCGTTGCAAGTCGACAGTAATGTCACTTGCACATCAAACTGTAATCTCGTTTGGCTGAACGACGGCAACGGCAAGTTCGATCCGCTGCCCGGCGCGATCTCCGACGACCGAATATTGGACATTGCCGACGTCAATAACGACGGCCGTCTCGATCTTCTCGGCCTTTCAAAAGATTTCCGCCCGATCCAGGAAATCAACCAGGCCACAAAGAATTATCACTGGCAAGTCGTTCGTCCACGAGCCGCCAAAGCGGTTGGCGATCAGCGGATCAACTCGTTTGGTATCGGTGGTGAGATGGAGATTCGTTCCGGCCTGTTGGTGCAGAAGCAGCCAATCACCAGTCCGCTATTGCACTTCGGTCTGGGTGAACAAGCTACAACCGATGTGATTCGCGTTACCTGGCCCAACGGAAGTGTGCGCGCCGACTTTGAAATCAAAGCGGATCAGGAGATCGTGACCGAGCAACGTCTAAAAGGCTCGTGTCCGTTTCTGTTTGCCTACAACGGCAAGCAGATGGAGTTCGTCAAGGATGCGGTGCCCTGGAGTTCTGCAATCGGTCTGCGTATCAACACACTCGGAACCGCGCGCGTCGAAGCGACTGAAGAATGGTACAAAATTGGCCGCGATCAACTTGTCCCGCACGATGGTTATTACGATCTAAGAATCACGGCCGAACTCTGGGAGACCTACTACTACGATCATCTCAGTCTGATGGTCATCGATCACCAGCAGGGAACCGACATCTTTGTAGACGAACGTTTCGTGATCCCGGCGGCAAAGCTGGAAATCACCACCGTCTCAACACCTCACAAGATTGCGCGCGCTGTGGACGATAAAGGACAGGATGTCACGAGCCTCGTCAGCACGCTGGACGGAAATTATCTCGGTACGTTTGAAAAGGGTAACTACCAGGGTGTGGCAAGGGATCATTATGTGGAAGTCGATCTTGGCGATGACGCTCCAACGACGGGACCGCTCTGGTTGATAGCCAATGGATGGATGCATCCAACCGATTCGTCAATCAATGTTGCAATCAGCCAGGGCCAACAGGAGCAGGCAAAACCTTTGAGTCTGGAGATTCCGGATGGTAATGGCGGCTGGGAAGTCGTCCGGTCAAACATGGGTTTTCCCGCGGGGCGCAAGAAAATCTGCCTGTTTGATCTGACAAGCATATTTAAACCCGGGATCCCCCGGCGCCTGCGTTTGCGAACTAATCTGGAGATTTATTGGGATTCACTGGAGTGGGCGACCGGTATTCCCAACGCCGAGCTCAAAACCGTGCGCCTGAATCCGGACGTAGCCGACCTACACCATCGTGGCTATTCTGTCATCAACCAAAGGAATGATTCCTCGCCAGAAGTCCCCGATTATAATCGCCTGTCCGGTTCAAAGCAGATCTGGCGAGATCTAATTGGATACTATACGCGGTTCGGCGATGTCCGCGAGTTGTTGCTGCGGGCGGACGATCGCTATGTCATCATGAATGCGGGCGACGAAATGTCGTTCCGGTTTGCAGAACAATCTGCGCCACCTGCCGGTTGGGTACGCGATTACGTGATAATTGGCGACGGTTGGATCAAGGACGGCGATTACAACTCTACGTTCTCCAAGACCGTGATGCCTTTGCCCTATCACGCCAAGAACGAATACACGACTCCGCCCACGCGGCTTGAGGATGAATGGGTTTATCGCAAGTATCCTGAAGACTGGCAGAATTACCACACGCGCTACATAACTCCTGTTGTATTTCAGAGTGCATTGAGGTCGTCGCAGAAGAAATGAGTGGTCGGAAGCTGGCGAGGATTGTTCTCGTTGTTGTGTTCGTAGGCTTAATCTCGGTGCCCCTGGTCATGAAAAAACTGGCCGCTCGCCGTGCACAAGCCAATGCGACTATTGGTGAAAAGGCAGCGCTGAACCGCTACGGGTTTCATCTCCAGGAAGTAGCAAAAGCTTCGGGAGTCAACTTCAAACACCAGGCGCCAACGTTGGACCACCGCCTGGATCACATCATGCCGCAAGTGGCTTCGATGGGCGCCGCTGTGTCCGTCGTTGATTTCAATCGCGATGGCTGGGCGGATCTCTACGTGACGAACAGCGGCGAGGGAAGTAAAAACGCACTCTTCAAAAACAATCACGACGGGTCGTTTTCCGATGTCGCAGCAGATGTCGGCCTGGCGGATCTGAATCAAGCAGGAACCGGCGTTTCGATGGGCTCGGTTTGGGGCGACTACGACAACGACGGCTACGAAGATCTGTTTCTTTACAAGTGGGGCAAGCCCGAGCTCTTTCACAACGACGGCGGCCAGAAGTTCACGCGCGTCACCGAGAAAGCCGGATTGCCTGCATGGGTCAACGCAAACACTGCGATCTGGTTCGACTACGATCGTGATGGACGATTAGATCTTTTCCTTGGCGGCTATTACTCAGAAGACGTCGATCTCTGGCACTTGAAGAACACGAAGATGATGCCGGAGAGTTTTGAGTACGCGAAGAATGGCGGGCGCAAGTATCTCTTCCATAACCTCGGCGACGGAGCATTCGAAGAAATCAGTCAGAAAGCAGGCATTGACACCCGGCGTTGGGCCTTAGCTGCAACTGTCGCGGATCTGCGCGGCTCAGGGCAGCAGGATCTCTTTATCGCCAACGATTACGGCATCTCTGAGCTTTACTTCAACGACGGCAAGCAGTTTCGCGAAGTTGGTAATGAGACAGGCGTGGGCTTTTCACCGAAGAGCGGCATGAACGCCTCCGTGGGCGATGTTCTCAATCAGGGGCGATTTGCGATCTACGTGTCAAACATCTCTGAAGAGGGTGTGCTGATTCAGGGAAATAATCTCTGGGTGCCCCGTGACGGAACAACCGGCGACGCGATCAAGTACGACAACCTCGCGCGCGAAATGGACGTGGAAATCGGCGGCTGGAGTTTTGGCGCGCAGTTTGGCGACATGAACAACGATGGCACTCTCGATCTTTATCTCGTCAATGGATACGTTTCCGCCGATCGTAATCAGAACTACTGGTACGACTTCTCGAAGATCGCGGGTGGTAACTCGACGATCATCTCCGACGCTGCGCATTGGCCGGCGATGGATGGTCGCAGCTTGTCTGGTTATCAACAGAAAAAAGTTTGGCTTAACGATGGGGCAGGCCGGTTTATTAACGTGGCGCAGGCTGTGGGAGCGAGCGATGTTTTTGATGGGCGTTCGGTGGTGATGGTCGATCTGTGGAATCGCGGCGTGCTCGACGTGGTGGTTGCAAATCAGCGAGGGCCGTTGCTGATTTATAAGAACAACGTGACGCCCGAAAACAAGTGGATCGACTTCGAGCTCGAGGGCGCGACGAGTAATCGCAGTGCGATCGGCGCTGAGGTTCGTTTGTTTTGGGACAGTCACCAGCAGGTGCAGCAGGTTTCGGGAGGCAACGGCTTTTGTTCGCAAAGCCAGCGCCGCTTACACTTTGGCCTCGGCAAGAACCCGCAGATCGAGAAGGCCGAGATCCGCTGGCCGTCCGGGAAGATCGAGACACTTCAAAAACCAACTAGCGGACAGGTTTATAGGGTCAAAGAATCGGCGTAATCTGTGGATGGTTTAGATCGGTATGAGTGAGTCGACAATTCAACCCGTACGTGCAGCGACTCTTGACGTTCCGGTCAGCAGAGGAAGCTGGATTGGTCTCAACAATCGCTACATTCCTCCGCTGTTCATCACCTTCATACTGGTCGTCGGTCACCTGTTCTACGGGATTCTCGAGAGTTACGAGAGAACAGCGCTCGCGATCGTTTGTGCACTCGTAACCGAGCTGGTGCTTGGACGAATCTTCTTCGGCAAGTGGCTCAACCTCTCAAGTGCATACATCTCGGGCATCAGCGTTGGCATACTGCTACGGTCACCTGCGTTTTGGCCGTACGCGTTGTGCAGCGTGCTTTCGATTATGTCGAAGTATGTGTTGCGTGTGAAAGGCCGCCACCTCTGGAATCCATCGAACTTCGGCATTTGCGTGTTGCTGTTTCTCGCGCCCGAGACGGTCGCGGCGTTGAGTGTGCAGTGGGGAAACTACAAATGGCCGTTGCTGGTCATCTGGATTCTCGGCTCGGTCATCATCTATCGCGCTAAGCGAATTCACATCAGCGTTACTTACGTCGCGTCGTTTTTTGCGTTTGCTTTCCTGCGTAGCTGGATCACCGGCGATCCGTGGTTCGCGGAAGTCGCGCCGATCACCGGACCGATGTACCAGCTGTTCGTGTTCTTCATGATTACGGATCCGAAGACGACGGTGAAGTCGAAGAAGTGGCAGTGCGTGGTTGTATTTGTCGTGGCGTTCGTCGAGATGTTGTTACGCCTCAATCAGGTCGTGCACGCGCCGCTTTACGCATTGTTTCTCGTTGGGCCAGCAGCGATGTTGATTGAGATCTGGTTGGAGTCGCGGCGCGGTAAACAAACAGAAATTGGAAGTGAGCAAGGCACGATTGGCCAGAACTACAAGGTTGGATAAGACAAGCCAAAATAGAACAGGTCAGGAAGAGGGGCTTGCCCCCGCCGATAGCGAGCGGGGGCAAGCCGCCTTTCCTGACTTGTTCTATTTTTCGTTAATCTTATTGCTCGTTCTCTTTACCGCTTGCAAACAACCGGCAACAGTCACGCCTGCGGCTCCTACGAGCGAGACGGCTGCGGCGGTGGCTTCGCCGTCGCCGAGTCCGACGCCGCCACGCCCATCAGGACCCATCGAGTTCACTGACGTCACCGCCGAGGCCGGCATTCATTTCAAACACAACAGCGGCGCGTTCGGAAAGAAATACCTCCCGGAAACGATCGGCTCCGGTGGCGCGTTTCTCGATTATGACAACGACGGCTGGCAGGACATCCTGCTCGTGAACTCGATGGACTGGCCCGAGAACAAAAAGCGCAAGTCATTTCCCGCGCTCTATCACAACAACAAAGACGGCACGTTTACAGACGTAACGCAACAGGCAGGTCTCGGCGTGGAAATGTACGGCATCGGTGTCGCCGTCGCCGATTACGACAACGACGGCAACGACGATATCTACATCACCTGTGTTGGTCCCAATCGTCTCTTCCGAAATCTCGGCGGCGGAAAGTTTGCTGATGTGACGGCGCGCGCGGGTGTCGGCGATCCCGGTTTCTCCACGAGTGCCGCCTGGTTTGACTATGACAACGACGGCAAACTAGATCTGTTTGTCGCCAACTACGTCGACTGGACCGTGCAAACCGACAAGTACTGCACGCTCGACGCAAAGAACAAATCGTATTGCACTCCACAAACGTACCAGGGCCAAAGCGCGTCGCTGTTTCACAATCGCGGCAATGGCACTTTCGAAAACGTAACCGCTAAAGCAGGCGTCAACGATCCCGCGGGTAAAACGCTCGGTGTCGCCCTCCTCGATTACGACGACGATGGCTGGATGGATCTCTTCGTCGCGAACGACACCGAACCAAACAAACTCTACCGCAACAATCACAACGGCACCTTCACTGACAATGCCGTGATTGCAGGCGTTGCTTTCAGCGAATCAGGCACAGCGCGCGCCGGAATGGGCGTCGACGCCGCCGACTACGATGGTTCGGGCAAACAGAGCGTCGTGATTGGTAACTTCACGAACGAGAGCATCGCGCTTTATCACAACGATGGTTCCGGATTGTTCACCGACGAAGCACCGGCTTCCGGAATCGGCAAAGTGTCGGCGCAGTCGCTGACGTTTGCATGCTTCTTCTTCGATTACGATCTCGACGGGATGCTCGACGTCTTCGCCGCGAATGGACACGTTTCTGACGACATCAGCGTCGTTCAGCCAACGGTGAAGTATGCGCAGCCGCCACACCTCTTCCGCAATCGTGGCAAGAAAAAATTTGAAGAAGTAACAGCGAAACTCGGACGCGCGATGAATCGAGCGATCGTCGGACGCGGAGCAGCTTACGGGGATTTCGATAACGACGGCGATCTCGATCTTCTGCTTACGACAAACAACGGCCCCGCGCGTCTACTGCGAAACGACAATGCGAATCAGAACGATCTGTTGCGTGTGAAGACGGTAGGATCGAAGGCCAACCGCGACGGCATCGGGGCGAAGGTTGTTGTGAAAACGTCAAAAGGCAAAACGATCTTCGGGATGGTGCGAACCGGTTCGAGTTACTGTTCGCAGTCTGAATTGCCGCTGACGTTTGGTTTGGGCAAACCCGAAGAGGGAACAACGTTGACTATTGAAATCAATTGGCCCGGCGGGCAGAAAGAAACGATCCCCAACATCAAACCCAATCAATCAATTGTCGTGCTTGAAGGCAAGGGCCTCGCGACGCAGGAGCCAATCGTCTTCGTTCACACAGCACCGGCACCATCGCCATCACCAACACAATAGGTCTTACAAGTCCTATAGGACCTATTGTTTCTCTTTGCCTAACCGATCCGCGTCTTTCTTGATCAACCCGCTGAGCTGAATAAAACTCTCCAGATCGTGTTTCGCGCGCATTAAGCTTTGCGCGTCGACCGTGTTCGGATTCTCGATCATCGGATTCGTGATGAACGCGCGGATCTCCTTACAGAGCTTGATGAGCGAATCCTTGAACTCCGGCTCCGTCGTCACTTTCACCGGCTCATCTTCCGACTTCAAACCCAGCACGAGCGTCGATTGAACTCGACTTGCACGCTTCTTTATCTCCGCGGTTGCTTCCGAAACGAAGTGATAATCAATGGCATTTTTGGAGGAGATTGCGCGAACGATTTCGTTGTGGAGCGTTAAGATGCGTTTGAAGTCTTCGTCCGTCTGCGCCATCAAGGCTTCGATCTGACGGCGATCTTTTGGTGCGTCGGGCTGTGTGCCGAAGTTCCGGAGTTGGTACTCGCGCCGGCTCTCGTCCTGCTGACGCCTGCGTTCTGTGTTGGTTCTATCCACCGGAGGCCCAGTCTGGGAAAACACGGGAATCGCGAAGAGCAGGAGGGTGAGTGTAATTAAAAGTGAATGACTCGCAGTATGCCGACCATTCATATCAAACCTCCGATTTTGTGTGTGGGGAGTATACTCCCGATCTATGCGCAGAACACACCGATAATTCGCATGCGCTACAAAAGGTGTTGACGGATCGTTAGCTATGTACTAATTATTCTTATCGATTTCCCTGGTTGAATCTGGCCTGATCTTCTTGATCGACTACCTTCTCCTACCCGGCGAATGATGCTGGCAGCTTCGTGATGCGACGAATCGACTTAAAGAAAGCTAATGTGGCTCGTTCAAATACGATCCGCAATATCAATCGTCAGATCGTCCTGAACTATGTTCGCGAAAGAGGGCCGATCTCTCGCGCCGAAATCGCTCACGAAACCGCGTTGCAGCGTTCAACTGTCTCCTTGATTGTCGAGGAATTACGAGTCGAAGGTCTGATCGAGGAGCTCAGTGGAGAGTCAACCGGAGGACGCCCGCCGATTCTACTTTCACTCCGCACTGCGGACGCGGTGGCGATTGGAGTCGACCTCGGGACCACGCGCACGATCGTAGCGACAAGCGATCTCGCGGGTCGAGTTTTGGATCAGGAAGAATTTGAAACCGATCCTGATGCCACGAAGACGACGCAGGCAATCATCGATCGCGCGCAAAGACTAATCCGAAGAAACAAAGGCACGATCGAAGGTATCGGAGTCAGCTTGCCGGGACTCGTCGACCCGGACGGCACGGAATTATTCATTCCGACTTTCAACTGGCGCGACATTCCGCTTGCCCGAGATCTGAGTGAGGCCGTTGGATTGCCCGTGACGATGGACAACGACGCGAATGCTGCAGCTCAGGCTGAGTTGTGGTTTGGCCGTCCGGAAATTCGCGAAGTGCGGGATTTCATTCTGGTTTTGGTCGAAGGTGGCGTGGGCACCGGCATCGTTTTCGATGGCCAGGTTTATCGCGGCGACAACGGCTCGGCGGGCGAGTTTGGACACATGACGATCGGACAGGGCGCTCCGGTTGAGTGTGCTTCGGGAAGTCGTGAGTGTTGGGAAGCGTTTGCTTCCGAACGTTCGGCGCTGGCCCGTTTCAAGAATCTCTCCGGCGGCAGAAATGGAACGGCCACGAAAAACTTCGGTCACTTGATAGATCTGGCGCTGCGAAGTGATGGCGCTGCTCGCACGGCGCTGAAAGAAACTGCGAATTACCTCGGCATCGGCATCGCCAACCTTATTCGCGGTCTCGCGCCTCAGGCCGTCATTGTTGGCGGTCCGATTGTTCGCGCCTGGCCGGTCATCGAAACCGACATTCGCAGGAGTGTCGAAACGACGATTTGTCGTGGTCTTCCTTCCACCAGAATCATCGCCTCAACCCTCGGTCCGGAGCCTACCCTGATGGGCGCTCTGAGTCTTGTCCTGGCGAGCAAGTTCGCCTCCGCTTCAGTGACCTAAGTCACCGACCTTTTGTCTAGTGCCTGAACAAAGCTCCTCCTAGCTTTTGCCCGGCTATTGAACAAAGCTCTCGATAAAATGGGCTATTTGCCCAAACACCCTACACAAAAAACAAAAAGTTCTTGACAAGAAATTGGTTTGGTATTAAATGCTTTTGATAACCACTGCAACAAAGTGCACTCAAAGTAACAGACTTAAAATAAAGATTTACTCACAAGGGTATCGGGCAACTGAAAAGTTCGTGATTCCGTAGCGGAAATACCGAGGAGGTGTTGTATGTCGCTTAGGTCTTGGATGCAGGCTTCATTGCTCCTGTTATGTGCCGGTCTGCTGGTTGGCGTGTACGCACAATCAGCCACCACAGGAACTATCACAGGAACCGTGAGAGACCCACAGGGTGCGGCTGTGCCAAAAGCAGAGGTGACGATCACGGAAGAGAAGACCGGAGCAGTCGCGCGTACAGTCACCGCAACTGAAGACGGTTTCTACACCGCAACCAGCTTGCCCGCTGGTACCTACTCAATCAGTACTGCTCCCACCGGTTTCAAGAAGAGTGTCACGACAGGCGTCGATCTTCACGTCAACGAAAACAAAACCGTGAATCTCGACTTGCAGGTGGGCGCAGTAACGGAAACTGTTACGGTCACCAGCGAAGCGGCGCCGGTCGAACTGCGAAGCGGCGAAGTGAGCAGTTTGATCAACGAGAAGCAGGTAACAGAGTTGCCGCTGAACGGTCGCAACTATGCACAGCTTGCTTTGATGGTTCCCGGCGTGTCTCCTGTAACGCAGGCAGGTGCGGGGGGCGCGTTTGCAACTCGCGGAACCGGTCTCAATGCTGGTGTTGACATGGCTGTCAACGGTAACCAGTCAAACACGAACCTCTGGACCGTAGACGGCGTCAACAACATGGACGTCGGTTCGAACCGCACGTTGCTGGTGTTTCCGTCAGTTGACTCGATTCAGGAATTCCGTGTTGAGCGCAACAGTTTCAGCGCCGAGTTTGGACAGGCGCAAGGCGCCGTAGTCAACCTGATTACCAAAGGCGGCGGCAACGAATTTCACGGTTCCGGATTTGAGTTTTTCAGAAACGACTCACTCAACGCGAACAACCTGTTTTTGAACCGTGCTGGTCAGCCGAAGCCGCAGTTGGAATACAACAACTTCGGCGGTAACTTCAGTGGTCCAGTTATCAAGAACAGAGCGTTCTTCTTTTGGTCGGAAGAGTGGCGACGTGAACGCCGCGGCCAGGTGCTTTCAGCGCATGTGCCGACAGCAGCGGAGAAGATCGGCGATTTCAGTGGCACTTTGACTGGCGGTTTGCCACACCGCCCAGGATTGACCTGCACTACTCCTGGTCCGAATCCGGCAGATCCCGGATGTTTCCCTGGCAACAAGATTCCCACAGCCCAACTGAGCCCGGCCGGATTGGCTTTCGTCAAACTCTTTCCTAATCCAACCGGACCCGGTGTCGGTGATTTCAATTCGTCAACGCTGCAGCCGATCGACACGCGACAGGATTCAATTCGCGGTGATATCACCATCAATGACAAGACGAATTTGATGGTGCGTTACATCAATGAGAAGTGGACGCACCTCGGCGCTACCGGAAACTTCTGGGGCGACTCTGCATATCCAACCCTGGCGTCTGACTGGAACCAGCCGAGCCACAGCTTTGTCGTTAAATTGACAAATACCCTGACGTCAAAGGCTGTCAACGAATTCCAGTTCTCGATCGCGGGTAACGACATCATCATCACCACCTCGCCTGAAACTCAGGCGCTGCAGGATGAAATCGCTTCTAAAATTCCGACGGTCTTCCCGCATGGTGGGGATGGATTGATTGGTGGCACGGTGCCGTCGTTGTTCTGGGGCGCGGGTGGATACTCGAATATCTGGCACCAGGCACCCTGGGCCAATCGTGAAGATCTCTACATCTGGAAGGATGACTTCTCTCTCGTCAGGGGTTCACACGAGTGGAAATTCGGCGGCCTCTTCAGCCACAACTTCAAGGATGAGCCGGGTAACGGCGCGGGCGGTGGTAACCAGCAGCTCACCATCCAGGGCTGCGGTGAACAGACTGGTCACTGCATTGCCGACCTGTTACTCAAGGACACAGTTCTTCTTAACTACACCGAAATCGCGACCACAGAAATTGCTGAAGGACGTTGGCGTGATACCGAGTTCTACGCAAACGACACCTGGAAGCTGCATCCGCGCGTATCGTTGACGATGGGAATTCGCTACTCAACATTTCCGCCTGCATGGGAGAAGGACAATCGCATTTCAAACTTCTTCCCGTCACTCTACAACGGAGTTGACTTCAACACCGGCTTGGTTACTTCGGAAGAAGGCCAGCAAATGGGTTTACCGCGGTCACTCGTTAACACCTACAAGCAAGGCTGGCAGCCTCGTGTTGGTATTGCGTGGGATGTCTTCGGCTCCGGTAAGACGTCTGTCAGAATCGGTTTCGGCCGTTACATGAGCCGTTCACAGGTGATTGAAGATCTTCTTCGTATGACGGCCAACCCACCATGGACCACCACAGTCAGTGCCGGTTCGGGCTGGAATGGCGCCGGTACGACACTCGCCAACTGCCCGACTTGTCGCAGTCTCGATACGATCAATCCGGGACTGAAGAACAACGTTGCCGGTGTAAATGCGAATGCCGGCTTTAATGCGGTTGATTTGAACTTCAGACCACCGGAGAGCTACCAGTGGAACCTGACCATTTCACATCAACTGACGAACGACACGGTGCTTGATGTTTCGTACATCGGTAATCACGGTCTGCACATCTGGCGCCGGAATGTGAATCGTAATGACATTCCACCCAATCAGGTATGCAGAGGCGCAGCATGCGATGGCAGCAATCGTGACGCGCGATTGCAGATCTCGCGTGCGTCACTTGGAGTAACCAGCAGTCCAGTCTTCAGCGACCTTGCTGGTCAATTGATTGCAGACAATCGTGTGTTGCGTAATGTCGGCAGCATCCAAACTGACGAGTCGGATGGCAACTCCAGTTATCACTCGATGCAGTTGTGGCTCAATCGCCGCTTCAGCAAGGGCCTGCAATTCCAGGCCGGATATACATGGTCACACACGATCTCCGATGTGGCCTTAACATCGTTCACAAACACAACCAGCGATCCGTTTAACTTCGACAGTGATAAGGGTGATGCGGATCTCGATCGCAGACATACGTTCGTCGCTAATATGGTCTACCAACTGCCGCTGTTCAAGCAGTGGGGCAAAGCGGCTGAATATATTCTCGGTGATTGGCAGTTGAATACGATCGCATCCTACTTTGGCTCGACACCGATCGACATCACCACAGGCGCCAATACTCTTGGTACTGCGAGTGCCGTGGGGCAGCGTCCGAATTACACCGGGGCGCCGCTTTACCTGCACACTAGTGACAACACGTTCCACCTGAACCCGGCGGCGTTTGCGCGACCTGCGCCCGGTCAGCTCGGGACGTTGGGTAAAGGTGCTGTGCGCGGGAAACCGATCACAAACATCGATTTCTCGCTCTCGAAGAATTTCAGATTTAAGGAACGATACAGGTTCCAGTTCCGTGCGGAATTCTTCAACGTATTCAACCACCCGAACTTTGTCGGATTCGATACCGACATTCGAAACTCCACGTTTGGTACGCTCAACACGATAACGACCCCGCGTGAGATTCAACTCGGGTTCAAATTTAACTTCTGATATACTCCCCAAAGTCTGAACCAGGACGAAGTGCTGAGTGATTTTTCACTCAGCCTTCGTCTTCTTTTTCTTTTCAATCTGTGTAATCTGTGGATGGTTCTTGGGAGTCGGCGTTAAAGATGTACCTGCGGTTGGCCTCCATTTCTCTCCTGTCACTTCTCTTCCTTTTTCAATCGCAGGGCGATCTGTTTCGTAAACACTACGAAGCAGCGAATGCAGCTCATCGGGCTGGAAACTACGCCGCCGCCGAAGCGGAATTCAAAGCCATTCTCGCTGAGTCGTATGAGCGACTCGGCAAGATCTACTCGGCCCAGGGTAAATACCAGGCATCAATCGAAGCGTTTGAGTCGGCTGGCGCAATTCGTCCGAGTGCAAACGACGTATTGATTGATCAGTCGATTGCTTACTTTCACCTCGGCCAATACCAGAAAGCAATCGAACCACTTCAGCGCGTCATCGCTGCTGAGCCACGGAATCCTGCCGCGCACCACATGCTTGGCAAAACCTGGTTCATGATGGGTGAGTTTGAAAAGGCAGGTCGCGAGCTCGAACAGACTTTGAAACTTACGCCGAGCGACTACGATGCTGAGTACACACTCGGACTCAATTTCCTGAAGCGTAAAGACGTCGCACAAGCGCGACAACTCTATGAGCGTATGGCCGATCGTCTTGGAAACCGTCCGGCGTTGCGTGTACTTATCGGACGCGCCTATCGAGAAACCGGCTTTCTTCCTGAATCGATCGAAGAGTTCAAAAAAGCCATCGCGCTCGATCCGAAGTTTCCGCGAGTTCACTACTATCTTGGTCTGACATACTTATATAAGGACGGCGCCGCCAGAATTCCCGACGCGATGGAGGAGTTTAAGATCGAACTGGCTGCGAATCCCGATGAATACTTCGCCAACTTCTATCTCGGCATTCTCTACATCATGGATCGAAAATTTGAGCCTGCGATCGCGCTGCTCGAGAAAGCCACGAGCAGGCAGCCCAACAATCCCGATCCCTTTTTTCATCTCGGCCAGGCATACCAGGGCGCCGGCAAACACAAAGAAGCAATCGAAGTGCTTCAGAAAACGATTGCACTCAATCCGTCGCTCGCACACAACGACTACCAGGTGACCACGGCACACTACCGGCTCGGCCAGTCGTTGTTGAAGGTCGGCCGCACCGAAGAAGGTCAGAAAGAGTTGCAGATCTCTGCCGACTTGAAGTCGAAAGGTTTCAAGCTCGACGAGAAGAAGGTTGGCGCTTTCTTGAATGGAAGTAGCTTGCCCGATCAAAACAGCAACACGGAATTGGTCAAAGCCGAAGGTGTGGTCGCCGATCCAGTCGAACTCGATCCGGCAACTGCAGAGAAGCTCAAAAATGAAGAGACGTATTACACGAAGGTAGTGGCGGCTGGTTACAACAGCATCGGTTTGCTGCGTGCCGAGCGTCAGGATTTCAAAGAAGCGGCGACACGGTTTGCCCTCGCCGCAAAATGGAATCCGAATCAGGAAGGCCTCAATTTCAATCTCGGTCTCGCGAACTACAAATCCGAGCAGTACAAGGACGCGATTCCGGCTCTCGAAAAGGAACTTAAATTAGATCCCGCAAACATCGCCATCAAACAGTTGTTGGGCCTCAGTTACTTCATGACGAATGAGTACGGGAAGGCGGCGACTTTGTTGACCGAAGTCACTGCGGTGAAGTCTAAGGATGCGGCGTTGTACTATCCGCTCGCGCTTTCACTGTTGAAGGACGGTAAGCTCGACGATGCAAACCGTGTCATTCAGCAGATGGTTGCAGTCGGTGAGAACACTCCCCAGCTTCATATTCTGTTCAGCCAGGCTCAGTACGAACGTGGCGAGGTCGACAAGGCTCTCGAGGAGTTGCAGAACGCACTGGGGCTCGATGAGAAGGTGCGCCTGGCCCACTTCTACATGGGTTTGATTCATCTCAAAGCGGGAAAATTTCCGGAAGCGGCGCGCGAGTTTCAACAAGAGCTGTCGGTCAATCCGAATGACTTTCAAACCCGGTATCATCTCGCGTTCGTGGTCCTGGCCCAACAGGAGACGGATCGCGGTATCGCGATGATGCGCGAGATCGTTCGCGAGCAACCTGATTTTGCAGATGCTCGTTACGAACTGGGGAAAGCATTACTGCAAAAAGGTGACGTGAAAGGCAGCATTGAGAACCTCGAAAGTGCTGCCCGTCTAAAACCCGATCAGGCTCACGTTCATTACCAGCTCGGCCGCGCGTACATCGCGGCGGGCCGCAAAGTTGACGGCGAAGCGCAACTTGAAAAGTCGAAGGAATTAAAAGAGAAGGCGCGCACCGCGAATGAGTAAACAGATAATCTGTGTAATCTGTGGATGGCTCGTGGCGCTTTTCTCATTCTTTCCGGCTCAGAGCCCTAACCGCCCGGCGTCAAAAATTGCTTTCACCGATATCACTGCTCAGGCAGGCATCACTTTCAAACACGTCGCCTCACCGGAAAAAAAGTACATCGTCGAATCGATGAGCGGCGGCGTGGCGATGTTTGACTACGACAACGACGGCGATCTCGATCTTTATCTCGTCAACTCTCTGACTGTCGATCTCGTCAAGACGAAAGGAAAGACAAAGAGCGAGCTCTATCGCAACGACGGCAACGGGAAATTCACCGAGGTTGGTGAAAAGGCGGGCGTGAGCGACATTGGCTGGGGAATGGGGGTCGCCGTCGGAGATTACAACAACGACGGCTTCGAAGATCTGTTCGTCAGTTGTCTCGGACCGGATCATCTCCTGAAGAACAACGGCAATGGCACTTTCACCGACGTGACCGCCAAAGCCGGGGTCAACGATCCGCGGTGGACCACGGGTGCCTCGTTCATCGATTACGACAACGACGGCGATCTCGATCTGTTCGTCACAAACTACGTCGATTTCGATATCAACAACCTGCCCGAATTTGGCTCCGGAAAGACCTGCACGTACAAAGCGATACCTGTGCAGTGCGGACCAAGAGGCTTGAAAGGCGCCGGCGACTCGCTCTTTCGAAATAACGGCGACGGCACGTTCACTAACGTTTCGAAGCAGGCGGGCGTCTCCGACGAGAACGGCTATTACGGTCTCGGTATTCTCACTGGCGACTTCGACGATGACGGGCTCACCGACATCTTTGTCGCAAACGATTCTACGCCGAACTTTCACTACCGAAACAAAGGCAACGGCACGTTTGAAGAAATCGGATTCAGCGCCGGCGACGCGGTGAATGAGAACGGCAGCGAGCAGGGAAGCATGGGCGTGACCGCCGGCGACTACGATCACGACGGCAAGCTCGACATCTTCATCACAAACTTCGCCGACGAATACAATACGCTTTACCACAACGACGGGAAGAACTCATTCACCGATCTTTCCTACGCGGCGAAGGTGGCAGCGGTGAGTCTCCCGTATGTCGGCTGGGGCACGAAGTTTTTTGATTTCGATAACGATGGTTGGGTCGATCTGTTTGTAGCGAATGGTCACGTGTATCCGCAGCTACCGGGTTATCGTCAGCCGCGATTGTTACACCGAAATAATCGCGATTCGACGTTCACTGAGATTTCCGCGGAGTTTGGCACGGTCCTGACCGAGAATCGCGTCAGTCGGGGCGTGGCCTTCGGCGATATCGATAACGACGGCGACGTCGATCTGCTGATTGCAGATCTCGATGGACCACCACAACTCTTACGCAACGACGGCAGCAACGCCAACAACTCGGTGCTAATCAAGCTTGCCGGCGTGAAGAGTAATCGGAGCGGCATCGGCGCCCGCGTGTCAGTCGTCTCCGGCGATTTGTCGCAGGTTGACGAAGTTCGAAGCGGCGACAGTTACATTTCGCAGAGTGACCTGCGGTTACACTTCGGCCTCGAGAAGCGAACGAAGATTGATTCGATTCAGGTGCGTTGGCCCAGCGGTGTTGTTGATAAGATTGCCGGTGCCGGTGTGAATAGGATCATAACGATCAAAGAGGGCCTGGGAAAAGTCGATGAGAAAGAGTACGCCAGGTAAAGATCACAAAAAGGCACAAAAAGCACAAAAAGCACAAGATCTACTTTTGTGTTTTTTGTGCCTTTTGTTCCTTTTTGTGGCAACCGCTCAGGGGCAGAAATCGAATGTCGTCCAGATCTTTGAGCAGGTGGCGACGCTCATTCGAGACAACCGCCTCGCAGAAGCAGAGAAAGAGCTCACGGCGGTCCTGCGCGTCGAACCCGACCTGCCCGTGGCGCTCAATTTCCTTGGCACCGTCCGTGCCAAGCAGAACCGTCTTGTCGAGGCTGAGTCGCTTTTCGTGCGCGCGGCCCGCAACGATAAAAGCTTCACCGGGCCGCGCATGAATCTGGCCTATCTCTATTTACTTAAACGCGCGCCTGACAAAGCCATCACACAACTTCAGGAAGTTTTAGCTCTCGAGCCTGAGAACGCCGAAGCTTTAGTAATGTTGGGCGATATCTATCTCGAAAAAAACGATCTGCAAAAAGCAGAAGAGAACTATTTACCTGCGCTGGGCGGACGTCTCGACAACGCCGGAGCATTATTCGGTCTGGCGCAAATCTCGCGAATGAAGGGCGAAATGAGGGAAGCAATGATTTACTTGAATCGCGTTGCAACTCTCTCCACCGATTCAAAGTCGCCGGAGTTTCTCTACAAGTTTGGGCTCGAAGCAATGCGGCTGAACCTGTTCGACGAAGCAAAGTCAGCACTCGGACGCGCCGTAGAGCTGAAACCCAAAGACCCGTCATATCTGCTTGGACTCGGCATCGCGGTGCTCAGAAAAGGCGATCTCTTCGAAGCTGAAAAGCTCTTCCGCCGTTTGCTTGCGATGCAGCCAAACAATCCGCAAGCTCAATTGCACCTTGGTTACGTGCTTTTGAATCAGAAGAAATACGCCGAGGCTCGCTTGTGGCTGGAGAAGAGCGCGCGGCCGGGCGTGGCAATTCCCGAAGTCTTCTACTACCTCGGCCTGATAGCGCAGGAGCAAAACGACGACGCGCGCGCGATCGTGCTGTTTGAAAAGGCGGTGCAGAAACTTCCCGACTACGCACACGCGCGCATCGCGCTCGGCTCGAGTTACATGCGACTCAAAAACTACCCGCGCGCTCGACAGGAATTGGAAACGGCTGTGAAACTCGATCCCGAAGAGCCGTCGGCGCATTACAATCTTGCCCTGTTGTACGCCCGCATAAAGGAACCAGAACGCGCTCAGCAGGAAATGCAGATCATCGAAAAACTAAAAGCCAAGGGCGCCGGTAGTGGCAACGGCGTCGTCGTGTTGCCACCCAAACCAAATCCGTAATCAATCCGTGTTAATCCGTGTCCTAATCTATCTATTGCCCCTGGCGCTTCTGTTTAATACGCGCCCGCCTGTCACTTTCGAAGAAGTTCCCGCGGCGACGAGCAAGATAACCTGGGTTCACGACAACGCTCACTCTCCCGATCGACAATTGCCTGAGACCGTCGGCGCGGGCTGCGCATTTCTTGATTACGACAACGATGGCTGGATGGATATCTACCTCGTCAATAGCGGTCCATCAGATTTCTTCACGCCGCCGAAGCCCCTAAAAAACGCGCTGTATCACAACAATCACGACGGTACTTTCACTGACGTTACCGATAAAGCCGGTGTCGCGGGCGGTAAATTCGGCATGGGTGTATCTGCCGCTGATTACGATGGCGATGGAAACATCGATCTCTACGTCACCAACTACGGTTCAAATATTCTCTATCGCAACAACGGCGACGGCACTTTCACAGATGTGACTGACAAAGCCGGCGTCTCGGCGCCTGGTTGGTCCACCTGTGCAACCTGGTTCGACTACGACAACGACGCCAAACTCGATCTCTTCGTCTCGAGCTTCGTCTTCTACGACAAGTCACAGAACCCGCTTTGCACTGACCCGACTCTGCAGCGCCGTTATTACTGCGTCCCGCGTCTTTTCAAACCACAACCTTCGCGTCTCTTTCACAACAACGGCGACGGCACGTTTCAGGACGTGAGTCGTGAATCAGGTATCGCCGGCTCGCCGGGCAAATCTTTTGGCGCTGTAGCAACTGACGTTAATAACGACGGGCTCATGGATCTCTTTGTTGCGAACGACACAATGCCGAATTTCCTATTCCTCAACAAAGGCAGCGGAAAGTTTGAAGAGATTGGTCTTTCAGCGGGAGTTGCGTACGGAGAAGCCGGCAGACCGCGTTCGGGGATGGGAGTCGATGCGGCCGATTACGACGGCGACGGATGGCAGGATCTGTTTGTCGCCAACATCGATCAGGAGTTCTTCAGTCTTTATCACAATGAGAAGGAGTTGATCTTTACTGACCAGCCCGGTGAGATCGCTCCCTCAACTCAACTACTGAGCGGCTGGGGACTGAAGTTTTTTGATTACGACAACGACGGCGATCCAGATCTGTTTCTCGTCAACGGTCATCCCGACGATATGATCGAATCACGTGTGCCGCGCGTCAGACACAAAGAGCCGTTGCTGATGTTTGAAAACACCGGACGTGCATTCAAAGACGTTAGCGCACGATCGGGAGCGGTCTTCAGCAAAATGTTTTCCGGTCGCGGCATGGCCCTCGGCGATTTCGACAATGATGGTGACGACGACGTGCTCACCTCAAACAACGGCGAACCGCCACTCCTCCTGCGCAACCAGGGCGGCAATCGCAACAACTGGATCGGATTGCAGCTCATCGCGACGAAGAGCAATCCGGCGGCTGTCGGCGCTGTGATCACGTGGCAGGCGGGCACCTTGAAGCGCACTCGTTTGAAGACGAGCGGCGGCAGTTATCTTTCGTCGCACGATCCGCGCGAGATTCTCGGCGTCGGCAGTGCTACAAAGATCGATTCGATCGAGATACGTTGGCCCAGCGGCAAAGTCGACAAACTCACAAACCCGCCGCTAAACAAATATGTGAAAGTTGTCGAAGGTTCCGGCATAAAATGAACCTCACTTTAAAACTAATCTGTGTCATCTGTGTAATCTGCGGATGCGTGTTCGCGCAATCAGACACCTTCTTCTCCGAATGGCGCCCGAATTCAGACACGCGAGGCATTCGCTTCGTCGGCAATAAAGCATGTGTCGATTGTCACCCCCGCGAGTCGGCACAGTTAACAACGCCGATGGCGCAGGCGCTGGAAGTCGCTCCCGATTGCAGGATTCTGACTGCGCGTGGTCGTCTTACTTTTAAGAACGGCAACTACACCTACGAGATCTCACGTCAGGGTAAAGATCTCATCTATTCTGTTTCCGACGGCAAGAACACGATCGCAACACCGATTCTTTATTGCTTTGGTCAGGGTCACATCGGTCAGACTTACCTTTTCCGCCGCAACGACGTTCTTTACGAAACCCGCGTCAGCTACTTTGAAAAACTGCGAGCACTCGACTTCACGATCGGTCATCGCACCAACGTACCGGCGTCGCTTGACGATGCACTTGGCCGCGCGATCGTAGGCGAAGAGCCGCAACAGTGCTTCGGTTGTCACACGACCGGCGCTGTCAACGGTCTGGAGTTGAAGCTCGATCGATTGCGACCCGGTATCGAGTGCGAAGCGTGTCATGGACCAGGCGAGAAGCATCTGGTAGCGATGAAAGAAAAGAAACTCGATGAGCCGCAGATCTTCAATCCGGGCGGTCTCGGAGCTTTCGAACTCTCGCAATCTTTCTGCGGCACGTGTCACACGAGTTTCGAAGCGGCGATGCTCTTGCCGGGCCAGTCAGGGATCAACAACATTCGCTTTCAACCCTATCGAATGTTCAATAGTCGCGGGCACAACACGAACGATCCGCGCGTGAGTTGTCTGGCGTGTCACAACCCGCACGATAAGTTGCAGAAAGACGATTCGTATTACGACGGCAAGTGTCTGGCTTGTCACTTAACCACGACGAAAGAGACGAAGACTGAGCGCCGCAGCGCCGCAGCGTGTCCGGTAAGCACGAAGAATTGCGCGAGCTGTCACATGCCGAAAGTCGAACTGCCGGGCATGCACGCGTCATTTACCGACCACTGGATCCGCATTGCCAAACCGAACGAACCGCTCCCGAGGTGATATGAAGAGTAGACAGAAACAGTCAACTACGATTGACGAATACATTGCCGAGTTTCCGCGTGAGGTGCAGCCGCTACTGGAGAAAGTGCGAGCGGCGATCAGGAAGGCCTCGCCCGATGCGACTGAAGCAATTAGTTATGGGATGCCGACGTTTAAGCTGCATGGAAACATGATTCACTTCGCCGGCTACGATCACCACATCGGGCTCTACCCCGGGTCGCGAGCGATTGAAGAATTCAAGGACGAGCTGACGATGTACAAAACATCAAAAGGAACCGTCCAGTTGCCGTTGGATAAACCAATTCCCGTTGGCCTGATCGGCAGGATTACGAAGTTCTGCGTGAAGCGCAATCGGGAGAAAGCAGCAGCCAAAAAATCCATCCACAGATTACGCCGATGAATCTGTGTAATCTGTGGATGGGTTTTAGCGGTACACCTTGATCCAGTGGTTCCTCACCTTCGGCAGGATCCGCGTGCCGTCATGAGTCGAGAAGATTACGTTTGAGGTTTGATTGGGAAGATGACAGTCAACACACTTCCCAGCGATCGCGTGTCCGCGTTTCGGAAACAGCCCACAGCTTTCAACCTTGTGACACGCCAAACACTTGTCTGAAAACTGTCCCGCGTCGCGTTGTCGCTGATGCGTGTCGTGACACGTCGAGCAAGTCATCGCTGACGACTTGAAGCACTTGCTTCTTTCGAGCAGCGCTATCTGGTTGCCGTGAACGTCGAGTGACTCGGTCTCTTTAGGAATTTCGAGCGTCAGGAAGTCTTCCAGCGCGTCACCTGCTGTGAAAGAAAAAGCAGGTCTCTTCGCGACGCCCACTCCACCATGACACAACGAGCACAGCGCGAGTTGCCGGTCACGCGGCAGTTTCGCCGGATTTACGATCGCCTGATCGACCGGCTTCGGAGCACCCGGCGCATTCAACTCCACGTGTCGTTCACCTGGTCCATGACACCGTTCGCACGAGACGCCGAGCACGTAACCTGTTCGACGATAGCGATTCACGGCATCGTTGACAGCCTCAAAGTACGACGCGTGACATTCCAGACACCGTGGAGGGACCGGTCTGCCGAAGTCCAAAGACCTGTCACCGTAGCCCGGACTGTTAACCCAGCTCGCGACTTCGGTCCAGTAAGAAACCGGTAGCTGGAAAAGCTGATCGTCCCTATTCCAATAGAGATACGTTTGCCCCTTCCGTCCTGAGCCGATGACGAGGTCGAAGCGTTCTGAGAGAGAGATAGTGTCAGGCGGCGTTCCGAGTACACCGGTTTGGAAGAAGCCATCGTTCCTTGCTTCCATCCGGTAAAGCAGCTCACGTTGCGTGCGGAGGATGTTCTTGCCTGCTGCAAAGCTGCCTGCGATCGACGTTGCCGTGGCAGGCTGTGAGGTTAGGTGGTGTGCGGTGGTGAGGTACGTCCGCTGCTTCTCGTGACATGAGAGGCACTTGTCATCGCCCACGTAAGATGCGATGACAATCAAAAGCAATGAGAGTCCGAACTGCAATCTCATTTTTTACAGGATTAATCCTGTCTA
>Ga0097621_100000791_pt1 | contig 22257 bp, 19 predicted proteins | sample KBSMisM72_FD_73165 | JGI IMG/M metagenome (GOLD analysis project Ga0097621, IMG submission 73165) | Miscanthus rhizosphere microbial communities from Kellogg Biological Station, Michigan, USA - KBS Miscanthus M7-2 (version 2) (version 2) | ecosystem: Host-associated > Plants > Roots >... | reverse complement strand
GCGAAGCTTGACATGAGTGGCAACTCGATTTCGCAGATGCTTGGCTCGGCGAACGGTGACATGGCCCTGATTATGGACGGCGGGACAGTCAGCGAGCTGTTGCTGCGGTTGACGAACCTCGACATCGCTAATTCGCTCGCACGCCTCTTGGGCGGCGACAAGCAGACGCCGATGCGCTGCATGGTAGCGAACTTGAATGCAGTTAATGGCGACTTCCAGATACGGGCAATGGTCCTCGATACGCCCAAAGTAAATGTGCACGGCACCGGACACGTAAATTTCCCCACCGAGGCGATGCAACTGCGCCTGGTTGGAGAGTCCAAAGGTTTCAGCCTTGCATCACTGCGCGGACCGATCGATATCGGAGGCACACTGAAACACCCTGTGGTCCGACCGGAGATGGGTAATGTGATTGCGCGTGGCGGTCTCGCCGCCGCGCTCGGCATCGTCACTGCCGGCATAGGCACTCTCATTCCATTGCTCGAATTCGGCAAAGAACAAGACACCAATTGCACCAAGCTCGTTGCCGAAGCCAAATCAGACGTCGGCATCAAAACCAGTGACATGGCACCTCGCGCGGCGCCTAAAAAACACTAGCTCGCATCAAAGCGCGCCGAGAGCGATCACGCCGCAACGATTAACTGATCGGCTATCATGACGCTTCATCGCAGTGCGGGGCGGATCCATGACGAAGCGTGCGGCCGGCTTCACCATGATCGAGATGATGATCGTCATCGCCGTGGTCGCCATTCTGGCGCTATTAGCCGCGCCGAGCTTCCAGGACCAGATCATCAGAGATCAAATCAACAAGGCGCTGCCACTGGCAGATATCGCAAAGGCACCAACTGCTCTGGCATGGTCCACCGCGCAGGCATTTCCGGCCGATAACGCGAGTGCCGGATTGCCGCCCGCAGACAAGATCGTCAATAACTACATCAGCTCAGTGCAGGTGCAGGACGGCGCCATCCACATAACGTTCGGCAACCGTGCCAACGCGCTCATCACTGGGCGCGTACTGTCATTGAGACCTGCGGTGGTAGAGGATGCGCCGATCGTGCCGGTGACCTGGGTTTGCGGCGGCGCCGAAGCGCCGGACAAGATGACCGCCCATGGCGAGAATAAAACGAATATCGTCGCAGGCTATCTGCCGTTCAGCTGTCGATCGCGCGCTAGCGCTAAAAATTGAGCGTTTTTTGCGGCTGGCTGGCGTGACCGCTAGGGCCAGACGGGTCGATACGAGTCAGGATGGAGCCGCTCAGTTTAGAATCTGACGATGCCTGTCGCCGAAATCATTAGCCTCTTTGTAATCGGCTGTATTGCGTGGCTTTGGCTGGACAGTCTCAAAGCGCGAGAGATCGCGGTGACGGCTGCAAGAGCGGCGTGTCGCGCCGAAAACCTGTTGCTGCTCGATGACACCGTGGCCATTTCAAATGTGAAGCCCGCACGCGATGATGACGGTCAGGTCAAACTTCAACGTGCGTATAACTTTGAATACAGCGACACCGGAAATAACCGGCTCAGGGGCAGCCTCGTGCTGCGTGGACATCGCGTGGTGCTCCTGAATGTCGGCGTGCGCGCGGCGCCGCCATTGACCATCGTGCACTGAACGAAGGCCGGCGTCGCGAGAAGCGGAGCAGAGCGGAGTTACTCCGCTCCACTTACTATGCTTAATTGACTGCGAAACAGTAGAAGAGACCCGCGCCGCCAGTTCCTTTGAGCGCTTCCTGGCTGCATCCGCCACGGGAGGCGTGCGATGAGTTCCATGACTTTGCAACGGCGTCATCGGTCAGCCCTTGACGGTCGCTGTGTCCCATCTGCACCGCGCCGTCCGCGCCGCTTTTCGTGTAATTGCCGCAAGTCATATCCTTGTCTGCGGGATACGCACGGCCATTCGCCTGCGAACCGGTCAGCACATCATGCGTGTTTACGGGATCTCCTCGCCCGCTGACAATCTCGCCTTTCTCGGTCAGATTGGTCTGCTTGGTGAGGTTGTTGTTATCCCGATGCAGGTCGTCGACATCGCGCGCAATGACCACACCCTTCGCGTTTTGCCAGGGGCCGCGCCCGATGCGATCACGCGCGTTCACGCCACCCGCACCGCTCGTGCTCAAGTAAGCGCGCCACGTGCGGTTACCCGCGCCGGCGGCCTGCGCGAGCGACTGACAATGGCGGTCTGCACCGGCAAGCCCGCCGAGATCCGCGCCTTTGCCGCTGCCGACGCTGGTTACGAAGAATGTCATCGAATTCTGGGTTGCTCCTTGCTGCATATCTCCACACCCGGCGAGGCCCAGCGCTCCCAGTGCGATCGCGGCCAGTCGAAATTTTCGTTTCACGATGTCTCCTCAGTTGTCGTTCGATGCGAAGCATGACCGTAACACAATGCGGATGTCACCTCAATGCAGCTGGCGCAGTGTCCCGCCGTTATCTTTGCCGCGATAAAATGGCCGCCATTCAAATGACCGGGGGCACGAATAAATGGCTGCAACCAAACGCATCGACGTGCACAGTCATGTTTTTCCGCGAGGCATGCTCGATCTGGTGCGGGCGCGACCCGACGACTTCGGCATGCGCTTCGATAACGCGACCGGCACCGAGCGGCTGCTGCGCGACGACGGCCACGTCAGTCCGCTCTTCGACGAATTCCATGATGCGGCGGCGAAAGTGGCAGGTATGGATCGCAAAGGGCTCGATATTTCGGTGATATCGCCGACACCGATGATTTACTTCTACTGGCTTGATATCGATCGGGCGCTGGCAGCGTCGCGTGTTATCAACGATGGCATCGCAGCAATGGTGGCGCAATTCCCCGAGCGTCTGCGCGGCATGGCCACAGTGCCCATGCAAAATGCGGATGCAGCGATCGCGGAACTTGAGCGTGTGGTGAGTCAACACGGCTTCCGAGCAATCGAACTGGGATGCACGATATTGGATGGCCAACTCGCTGATACGCGCTTTCGGCCGGTGCTGCGGCGGGCGCAGGAGTTGAAGGTATTCGTCTTCACGCATCCGCAGTACACCGGCGCCGAGCGCTGCAGTCTGAATCCGTACTATTTATCGAATCTCATCGGCCATCCGCTGGATACGGTAACCATGGCGGCGCATCTTATGTTCAGCGGCGCTCTTGATGACTTACCGGAACTTAAGATCGTGCTCGCGCATGGCGGCGGCTATCTGCCATACCAGATCGGCCGGCTCGCGCATGGCTACGCCGTTCGCAAGGAGCCAAAAGTGAACAACGCCAGCTCACCGCGTGACCTGTTACGGCGCTTTTATTTCGATGCGCTCACGCACGATGATAAAGCGCTGGAATTCCTGATCAGCCAGGTCGGCGCGGACCGCGTTACGCTCGGTACCGACGCCCCCTTCGATATGGGCGAAGAAAATCCGCTCACGCGCCTTGACGCCGTACACGGCTTGAGTGATACAGACCGTGCCCGCGTGCTGGGTCTGAACGTGTTGGGACTGCTCGGCGAGAAAAGCTGATTCAGGACCGATTTACCAGAGGCCTTTCAAACGGCCACCGTCGAGATTGAGCGACACGCCGGTGATATAACTGGCACGTTCTGAACACAGGAAAACGATCGCGTTGGCGAGCTCTTGCGGCTTGCCAAAACGGTTTAGCGAATTTTTGCGTGCGGCCAGCCGGCGCGCTTCCTCTTCGCTCCTGACGTTCAGCTCCGCCGCGAGTCCCTGCGCATTGCGCTGCCACAGATTGGTATCCACCCATCCCGGGCACACGGCGTTGACGTGGACGCCGTCTTCACCGAACTCGGTCGATAACGATTTCGTTATATTGAGCAGCGCGCTATTGGTGATGCCGCTGCCGAACATGTAAGGATCGGGCTCCTTGCCTGCGCCGCCGATGATATTGACGATGCGGCCCCATTTCTTAGCCTTCATCATCGGATGAACGAGCCGGATTGCACGCATGAAACCGAAGAGCTTGGTGTCCAGTTGCTCCTGCAATCCCGCGTCCGTCAATGCTGCGAAGCGGCCCGAATACATCTGGCCGGCATTGTTGACGAGAATGTCCACTCCACCGAAGCGCTGGCGTGCGGCATCCACGAGACGCGCGATATCGCTTTCTTTGGTGGAATCGGCGACGACGGCATGTATGTCGCCCCCCGTTGTCTTCGCAAGTTCATCCCGCGAGCGCTCGAGCGTCTGCGCATTGCGCCCGCTGATTGTCACACGCACACCTTCTTCGAGAAACTGTCGCGCGGTCTCCCGTCCGATACCGCGGCTGCCGCCCGTGACGATTGCCGACCTTCCCCTGATTCCCATGTCCATGTTCGTGATTCTCCGTTTCAATCAATCTTTATGCCGGCCGAGCGCACGATGTCATTCCATGTGCGCACTTCTTTTGCAACATACTCGCCGAACTGAGCCGTTTTCATCCGCCCCGGTTCAGCGGAATTGACGGCGAGAATTTCTTTCACCTTCGGTTGATCGAGGGCTCGCACGATTTCAGAATGTAATTTCGCCACGATGTCGCGCGGCGTGCCGGCGGGCGCCCACAAGCCCGAATACAAGCCCAGGTCGAAATCGCCCACCGTCTCCGCGATCGTGGGCACTTCGGGAAGCTGCGGCGAGCGCTTTGGAAACGAAACAGCCAATAATACGAGCCGGCCTGCCTTGGCCTGCGGCACTGCGGATGGCATTGTGGAAAACGCGACCGACGTCTCGCCTGTGATCACCGATGAAGTGGCGGGACCGCTGCCCTTGAACGGCACATGCACGAGGTCGATGCCGACCATACGCATCAAACGCACGGCGCCGAGATGAGTGATCGCGCCGCTGCCCGATGAAGCATAGTTGAATTGCCGCGGCTTCGACTTCGCGAGCTCGATTAACTGCGGCAGCGTGCGCACGCCGAGCGTTGGATTGGCAACGAGCACCATCGGGGACCCTGCCACCAGCGCAACCGGCGCGAAGTCCTTGACGCCGTCGTACGGCAGGTTGCTATACAACGACGGCGAAATGCAATGGCCGCCGAGATCGTTCATGAGCAATGTGTATCCATCCGGCACCGCTTTAGCGACGAGCGCCGCACCGAGCGTGCTGCCGGCACCCGGTCGGTTGTCGATAACGACCTGCTGCCCGAGCGCCTCGGCGAAATGAAGGCCGACGGCACGTGCAATGACGTCAGTGATACCGCCTGCAGGCCATGGTACGACCATCCGGATCGGCTTGTTCGGGTAAGACTGGGCGTGCGCCGCTGCGCTGGCGCCAACCAGCGTGGCGAGCAACACACAGTAGATTGCATCGATCAGTTTCACGCGTCTCCCCTACGCAGCTTGCGTTACTTGAAAGTGGATATATTCGTTCCTCGTGCCCGACCGGAGAGCACATGCCTTTCTTACTATTCGCCTTTGATGCCCGCCGCCTGTATAACTTTCCCCCACTTGGTGATTTCGTTCTGCACGAATGCAGTGTATTGCTCTGGCGTGTTGTGAATCGGGTCGGCGCCTTGTGATGTAAGGCGGTCGCGCAACTCGGGCGTGTTGAGCGCGCGTGCGATTTCAGCGTTAAGCTTATCGATAATCGCGCGCGGCGTTTTCGCCGGCGTCGACACGCCAAACCACGCCGTCACTTCATATCCCGGCACGCCGGCTTCGGCGACCGTTGGGAGATCCGGCGCGGCAGGCGCGCGTTTGGCGCCCGTCACGGCAAGAGCACGCAAGCGGCCATCGCGCGCATACTGAATCACCGTGGGCATGTTCGCGAACATTATCGATGTTTGTCCGGCGAGCAGTTCGATCGCGGCAGGCCCGCCGCCTTTATACGGGACATGAACCCATTTGATGCCCGTCATGAATTGGAAAAGCTCGGCCGAGAGATGAACGGTGGTGCCGGTTCCCGACGAAGCAAAATTGATTTCGCCCCGGTGCTTCTTTGAGAACGCGATCATTTCCCTGATATTTCGCGGCGGGAAGGAAGGATGGACGACGACAAGATTCTGCGCCTCCGCCACGAGGGACACGAATGCGAAATCACGAATCGGGTCGAACGGCAGCTTCATCAGCGTCGCGTTCGTCGCATGGCCAGGCGCGTTCAGAAGAATGGTATAGCCATCCGGTACCGCCCGTGCCCCTACTTCGGTGGCAATGGCGGTATTTGCACCCCCGCGATTCTCGACAACCACTGATTGCCCCAATTGTTCGGTGAGCTTTTGTGCGAGCGCCCGGGCGACGATATCGTTAGTGCCGCCGGCAACGAAGCCGACGAGAAAACGTATCGGTTTGACGGGGTAAGTCTGGGCGGCCGATGGCAGGCAGCACAATGCGAGGAGCGCGATCAATCCCGCCGTCGTGCCGGACTTAGTCATGGCGGATATTCTGATCACGCTTCACCATCATTGGTTGGAGTCAAGCATCGTAACATGCGATTTCTTTTGCGGGCATTGAGCCGGTTCATCGCTTTGAGTGGCCGTTATCTTTCCAGAAACGCTCCATCGCGATGAACGTATAGGAGGCGGACCATCCGATCAGAAGCAGGCGTGTGAGCGCTTCCATTCCGGCGAGTAACCGCAAGTCGCCGCTGGGAACGACATCGCCATAGCCGAGCGATGTGTATGTTTCTGCCGAAAAGTAAAAGCAAAGTGTCAGGGACGCATCGCCAGCCTGACCAAGGGCACCGACGCCGAAATACTGAACCAGCACATGGAATGCAACAGCGTATAGGAAGATTTCAACGATATGCGCGATGAAGGCGCTGAAGATAATCACGACAAGCTTCGCGCGGCCGGGTATGCGCAGCGCGGGCAGGCCGGCGCTCAACATACGCAGCACTTCGTAATGGATGACCGTCGTGAATACAAGCAGTGCGATGCCGAGCGACGCGACGATTCCCATGTTTATTCTTCTTGCGCTCTGTCGCTTTCGGATGTTGCGTGCGGTTTTCGAAGCGGAAGTTCGACGTTATCGAGTTCTTAAGAGCGACACGGAACCACAGCGGGCGTTCACAGGATACGAACAAGCAGCGGTCGATCGATTGTACCTGACGCCTCAGCACTGTTTTCTAACCAAATGCTTCATGCAGCAGCGGTCAGCAGATCAGTAAACGGTTGTATGAAATAATATGCGCTTCAAGACATACAAGATATAAAAAGGGAGTGCTTAATTTGGTTCGTGGCACGGCGAGCGAGAGCCTTATCTTAGGATTGCTCGCGCTCGCCCTTTGTTGTGTTTCGACGCTCGCGGCCGGTGCAGGCGTGCAGAAGCTGGAAACGGTCGACGTCATCGATGCCACAGACAATCTGATCGGCACCGCCGATTCGGCCAGCCAGGGCGCCGTCACAGGCCGGGAACTCGAGGCGGTGCCTGCTTATCGGCCGGGTGAGATTCTCGAGTCCGTACCGGGGGTGGTGGTCACACAGCATAGCGGTGAAGGCAAGGCTAATCAGTACTTCCTGCGTGGGATCAATCTCGATCACGGCACAGATCTTGCCATCACATTTGATGGCATGCCGGTCAATCAGCGCACGCATGGTCATGGGCAAGGCTACAGCGATCTCAATTTCGTGATCACGGATATCATGAGCGGGCTTCAATACAAAAAGGGCCCCTACTATGCGGATGAAGGTGATTTTTCCGCGGCAGGCGCTGTGCATCTGCAAATGCCCAATCGGCTGGAACGAGGCATTGGGCAGGTAGGTTATGGCGACTATGGCTACCGTCGTGCGCTGCTCGCCGATTCGCCGAAACTCGGCAGCGGCAACTTGCTTTATGCGGTTGAGCTGTTTCATAACGACGGTCCGTGGACAGTACCGGATGACTATCGCAAATTCAACGCCTTGCTTCGCTACGGACAAGGCACCGAGCAAAACGGCTTCAACATTACTGCCATGGCGTACGAGGGCACCTGGAATGCGACCAATCAGATCCCGCGCCGCTCGCTTAACGCCGGGCTGATAGGACGCTGGGATACGCTCGATCCGACCGATGGCGGCGATTCGAGCCGTTATAGTTTGTCGGCCGCCTTCAACAAGGCTGGCAGCGCATCAGCCACTTCCGGCAATGCGTTTGTCATCCGTAGCAGGCTCAATCTCTGGAACAACTTCACCTTCTTCCAAGACGACCCGGTCAATGGCGATCAATTCGCGCAAACGGATCAGCGTGTGACAACCGGCTTGAACCTCAAGCACACACTTTTTGGCAAGTGGGGCGCACACGATGTCGAGAATACCTTCGGCGTGCAGGGACGCAATGACAACATCAACGTGGGACTGTTCAATACTGCGCAGCGCACCATCATCAGTACTACGCGCGAGGATCACGTTGTTGAGACGAGCGGCGCAGTCTACTACCAGAATAATCTGCGCTGGACGGACTGGTTTCGCACCGTAGCGGGTTTGCGGGCGGATTTTTATCGCGGCGATGTAACGAGCAACAACCCGTTTAACTCCGGCCAAGTAAATGACCACCTGGTGAGCCCGAAGGCAGGCTTGATTTTTGGACCATGGGCAAAGACCGAGTATTACCTCAACTACGGACGAGGCTTTCACAGCAATGATCTGCGCGGCGCCACCATCAGCGTCGATCCGAAAAATCCGGCAATACCCGCGACGCGCGAGGCGTTGCTGGTTCGTGCAACCGGCTACGAGGCCGGATTGCGCACTGCCATCATTTCTAACCTGCAAAGTACTTTCACCGTATTCCGGCTCGACATCCAATCGGAGTTATTGTTTCAGGGCGATGCCGGTACCACCATCGACAGCGGCCGGCCAAGCAAGCGCGTGGGTTTCGAGTTTACGAATCTCTACACGCTCAATTCATGGCTGAGCGTCGATGCGGATGTCGCTTTCACGCGTGCGCGTTTTTCGGATGGAGATCCGCTGAGCGTCGGCGATCGGGTTCCCGGCGCCGTTGAAGGGGTGGCGACGTTCACTGCATCAGTCGATAATCGCGGGCCCTATTATGGCAGCGTTCGTCTGCGTTATTTCGGGCCTCGACCGTTGATCGAAGACAACAGCTTCCGCTCGAACTCGACGACGCTGCTATCAGGGCGAGTCGGCTACAAGTTCGACAAGAAACTTCGCCTGCAGCTCGATGTATACAATCTGCTGAATCGACAGGCTAGCCAGATTGATTATGCCTATACGTCTCAATTGCGAGGCGAGCCCGCGCCCGTTAACGACATACATTTGCATCCGGTGGAACCAAGATCCGTTCGCGCGACATTAATCGCAAACTTCTAAACCGCTCCCTGTAGCACCACGGTACCCATCGAGAGTACGATCGTCTAGCTCACGACTTGTCGAGCCGTGCACGTTAGTACTGGAACTTTACTTCAGCGACCGCCGTACGTTGGGGGAATGGATGGAACAGGAAGTAATCGCGGTTGGTGAGATTGTCGATGCCCACGGCAGCGCTCCAGTTCTTATCGAGCTGGACTCTAAGCCGCGCATCGACGACAAAAAACGCTTCAAAACCCTGATACGTGTGCTCATACACATCAAGGTTATCGATCTGCGCGAACTGCCGGCCGCTGTAGCGCCCGGCGAGCGTCGCTGCAATGCGGGCGTTGGGGCGATACGTCGCCACCAGCGTTGCGCGCCAATCCGGCACCTGCGGCGTGCGTTTACCGACCGCGAGCGAGTTAGCTGAGTCTTCGAGGATACGGGAGTCAACATAGGTAACGCTTCCGCTCAGCTCAAGTCCGCGTATGAATACATTGTTTTTCTGTGCGACGAATTCGACGCCGCGTGAGCGAACCCGGTCAATGTTTTGGACGAACGCGAACAGAGTCGTGGAACCCGAAACCAGCAGGGCACTTTGCGAGATCAATGCATCGCTGATGTTCTCCTGAAACAGCGACACCCGTACGCGGCCGTCTTGCAGCGTCCGCTCGAGCGATAGCTCTGCGGACAACGCGTTCTCGGGTTTGAGATTAGGGTTCGGTACCGTGATAGTCGGCCCGGTTGTGATCGCTTGATATAGCTCGCTGACTGTCGGAAATCGGTAAGCCTTCGCAATGGAGGCAGTCGCCAACCACTCGCCCGCGGGCGACCAAGCAACCGACGCTTTGGGAGAAAAGCGTGTTGCTGAAAGATCCGGTTGGACTACGCTTAGCGCAGGCGCGAGCGAGTAGTTGAAACCCTCAAATGCGCGCCAGTGCTCATAGCGGCCGCCTAGCGTTGCCTTCCACGCCGGTGCAAAACGCCAGGCGTCCTGAATCCAAAGTGCTCCTGTCGCCGTTTTGCCGCGCGAATCGGTCGCCAGCGCACCATTTCCGCCCGACAGCCAATCCGCTGTATTGAACTTCGGGTCCGCGAGCACGTACTTGTCGTAGTGAGTGCCAAAGCTGACGTGATGATCACCGCTTGCGCCTTGCGGCCGCCAGATGCCGCGCAGATCGAGCATCGTCCACCCCGTGCCATCCATGTATTCGATGGTGCCGGCGCCGCCGGTCTGGGCGACGGGCAGCGCATCGGTTGGCATGCGCTTGACCGACTTGTCGTAGTGATAGCTGCTCAGCACCCCTTCCCAGTCCCACGTGCCGTTGGTGCTCGACTTGAGCGACAACGTTTGCATTACGTGGTCTTCGTTGAAATTGTATACGTTGTTCGAAAATGCGCTTGCCGGAATGACTGTGTTGAGACCGCCGATGTTTACGCTGCCGCTATATACCGCTGTTCCTGCCGCGTCAGTCAGGTAACTCTGAGCGTGCGCCGTCGTATCGTTCTGAAATAAGCCGACGGTATAAGTAGCGCGAAGACTGGGCGTGAAGTCATAGGCTGCCTTGACCTTGTAGTTGTCCTGAATATTGCGCTCGAGTGCACCCGCTCCGATGACAAAAATCGGGCTGCCGGTGCGATTTGCGTCCGCGAAGGCGCCGCTTACGGGTGTGCCGGCGCCGCTTGGACTCGTCGGTCTTGCAACAGTGACATATGCGAGCGGCTGGTTGTTGCTATCGAGATGGTTTGCGCTCAACCACCAGGAAAAATCGCCGTTGCGGTTGCCGATAAGTGCGCTGCCTTGCTTCGCAAAGTACGTATCCTTCGTCGCATACTGGCTGAAATCCTGCCAGCTTGTCGTCGCTTTCACGCTTGCTTCAAACTGCTTCGGCATACGGGTCGTGATGTCCAGTACCGCACCGATTGAATTGCCCGCGTACGCGGCAGAGAACGGGCCATACATGACGTCGACGCGCTCGATCTCTTCGGGCGACACCATGCCCCAGCGCGGTCCGCCAACGTTGTTGTTATTGGCGATGAGCGGCGACAACAATGCGCCATCGACCATGATCAGACTGCGCGCGCTCGCGCCCACTCCGGAGGTACGCGTAGTCATCGGCGCCTGTGTGTCACCGATATGGCGCTTGCGAATCAGTATGTTCGGCAGATAGCGGACGACGTCCTCGGTGTTGATCACATTGACCGATTCGGAGATCTGCTTCGCAGTCACGCTTTCGGATGTGCCGGGAAACTCGAGTTTTTCCGGCACCGAACGCCCTTGCTCGACTACGACTTCTTCGAGACTGGGCACATCGTTTTGCGCGTTGCAGAGTGTAGTCACGCTCGCAAGGATGGCGGCCGACACTGCGCGCACGCTGTGAACTCTCATTTAATAAAGCTCCGATAGATGCCTCGTCCGCATGCCGGCATAAACCGGAATGCAGACGCACTGGATTCAGCGATGAAGACAGCTACAGGGGAGCGGGAGGGCCGCGCGGCGCGATCGAATGAGTCAGTATGCGGCGCGAATAAACGGGAGCATACGCGTGCAAACCAAGCTCGTATCCACCGTTCGGCGTAACCAGCACCACGGGCGCTCTTGGCGCGTCGAACGATGGATGGTGCGTGGGCGCTGCGACGATCTGCTCATTGCAGCAACATCGACCGCTGCCGCCGCCCGGGCACCACGGGAGTAAGGTAGTGACAAGGGAGTCCGCATCTCGTGACATCGGTGCTTCCGGCGACGACACTGGTGCAGTGACCTGGCCACCATGCGGGCCCTCATGCGCAGAAGCTACGCAAGCGCAAAGCATCAGCAGCGCGCACAGGCCGACCGTGGTCAACGTCTGTATGAAACTGCGCACAAACATGCTGCTTTTTAGCACAGTTAGCAGGATGCGTGCGCACCGCGAACATCCGGAAGGTGATTCACCTGTCTGCAATAAGATGCGCGCAAAACCCCCAATCGAGTCGAAGAGCATCTAATTACTGTAACACTGGACCTGTACTCTGGCGCCGGACACGTTGCAGTTCGAAACGAACGACAAGCGGAGTAACTAAATGATGATCACAGATGCAATACGCGAGGCACAGTCTGAATATGCTGTTTACTTTCTTCTGACCGATTATGTCGAAACACTGCAGTTCTCGGAGAAATTCCCGGCGCAGGTCGTACGTCTGCCGCTCGCCGGATTAGAAGATGTTCGCCACCGTCTCGATCGATTGGCTGCTCACTTCGAAACCACAATGCCCCTGATCGATACGTCTACCTGCGATATCGTCAGTGAGGCGATTGTCATCTTTGACGCCGCCATCCGACGCGTGAACAAGCTGCCGCGACAGAACACAGCATGCGTTTGCGATCTAACATCCGTCCGTCAGTTGCAGTTGACGCATGCTTCATGATGACTTGTACGCTTCCATTTTTGGTCGACCGCACTTCCATCGCGTACACGACACATGGGACTCCAACTGAATGGAGTGACAAAAAAAGTTAGGTTGTATGTGCACTATGACCCTTGTTCATGATGGTCGCGCACGAATACAGTTCGTCCATTCCTGTTCCGCCATCATGTGCACGAGGATTAGCTGCAGTGTCTGATCAAATTCAAAATCAGAAAGACCCCGAAGACCTGGTGAACGATTCCCTGCAGATACGCGCGGTCGCGAATAAGGAAGGCGTTTCCGAAAAAGCGGTTATGGCCGCCATTGCAAAAGTGGGACCGCTGCGACAGAAAGTAATCGCCGAACTCCGGAAATCTAAGATTCAGGAACGCAACGATACCAGGCGCCTGAGAGCCGCACGAAGTTAAGTCGCTCGCTGTCTTCTGACCGGCGTTCCGATCACCGGACGGCCTCCGCTGCCGATTGTTGAACCCCTCGTACCGACCCTAGCATTCTCAAAGGCATCATCCCGCGCATGGGACCTTTGCGCGCGGTCTAACAATCTGGCACGCGCAACGCTCATCAAGCCGCGCTCAACTGCACTTCCGTTAAACGCGTGACGGCCTTTGAGAAATCGCCGTCCGCATGCGCTGGCCGCAAACCTAGCATGTGACGTGCTTCACGAAATATGCCGCGATGTCGATTTCGCCAGTCGACTTAATTCGATAAGACGGCGTCCTGGACACGCACCTGCGTTAACAGCGTAACTATGTTCCTGGTAGTGGACGAAGCGGTGCGAGTTAAACCCGTCTGTCAACCGCTGGCACATGCCTTGCATCGATTACCAGCTATGGTAAGCACGGCACACAGACGTACTTATTACCATGTCTCGTTGTGAATTATGCGGCAAACCACTGCTGAGGGAGTCTCGGTAGCACCGCATGAAGCGTAAGACTGAGCAACCACGCCGTCACAATTCACATGGTGGGAAGGACGATGAGAAAGTCCGTAAACAGACACGCTCAATCGTCCCTTGTAAAAAGCGTCAACGCTAAATTGCACGTTAGTACCGGGGAGACACTAGTCATGCAACAGGCAAACCAGAATCCAACTGCTCAAGCCGTAGCTGTGTTCAAAGGCCTGACCGGCACACCAGTCATAAACATCTGTAGCGAGTATGGCATTAGTGCCGCCGAATATGACTGCTGGCGGCAGGAGTTGGTCTCTCGCATGGACACGCAGCTTGCGAACATTCCGTCGGATGGTCACGCCAAAGTACGCGATCTCGCTTCGCTCTTCGCCGCGCTCGCCAACACCAGCGAGGATCTCGCAGAACCATTGCAGGTTGCGCAGGAACTCATCGAAGCGCTTCCAATCCCCGTTTTCTTCAAGGGGCGCGATGGCAAATACCTTGGCGTGAATAAGGCATGGGAGACTTTTTTCGGTGTATCGAGACAGGCGTTTCTCGGTAAGGACGTTCGCGCGCTCTATCCGCAGAGCCCATCGGTTGCGGAAAAACATGACCGCATGGACAAGGAGCTGTGGCACCGCCCTGGCAGTCAGAGCTATGAGATTCCAGTCGTTGTGCGCGGCGGTGCGTTGCGCCATACGATTTACTACAAAGCAACCTTTACCCGCTCGAACGGAGAAGTCGCGGGTCTCATCGGTACCATCATTGATGTTACGGAACGCAAACTTGCCGAACAGCGGCAGACGCTCGAAAACAGGGTGACGCTGTTGCTGGTGGAGGCGCGCACAGTGGGCGAGGCAATGCCGCAGGTGATCGAAGCCATGTGCGAGACGCTCGGTTACGTCTACGGGGCGCGCTGGGTAGTTGATGATACTGAGCGCGTGATGCGGTGTTCGGAAAGCTGGTGCGTTGCGGATGCCGCGATTGATGCCTTCCGGCGGATGAGCGTGAGTCGGATAGAAATCCCCGATAAACCGGGCGGCCTCAACCGCAAGGTGTGGGCAACGTCCAGTCCGGTGTGGATTGCAGACATCGCTCAAGAAACAACGCTGTCACGCCGGCACGCTGGACTGGAAGCGGGTTTGCATTCTGCTTTCGCGTTTCCAATCCTGGTGGGCGGAAGCTTCTATGGCGCCGCCGAGTTCTATTCGCGCAATGTGCATGGGCGAGACGAAAGAGTGCTCGAGATTGCTCGCACGATCGGCAACCAGATCGGCCAATTCATAGCACGCAAAGAAGCGGAGGCAGCGCTGCTCAAGAGTGAAGCGCGATTCCGGAGCCTGACCGAGTTGTCCTCGGACTGGTATTGGGAGCAGGACGAGCATTTTCGGTTTACAGCGATGTCGCGCGGCATTGTGGATAACACCTCCGTCTCCGCAGACGATTTCATCGGCAAAACCTGGCCGGACATTCCCGGCATTGTTCCACCCGGCGGCAATTGGCGAACCCATCAGATGACTCTGGAAGCGCGTGAGTCGTTCCATGACGTCGAGTTTGCATGCAGAGATGCGCAGGGCCGTATGCGTCATCTGAGCAGCAGCGGGCGACCGGTGACGGACGAACATGGAAACTTCAAGGGTTACCGCGGCGTTGGCAAAGATATAACAAGGCGCAAGGTAGCCGAGCTGGCATTGCGTGACGCTAATGATGAACTGACGCGGAAGGCGCAAGATCTCGCCCGCTCCAATGCCGAGCTTGAACAGTTTGCGTATGTCGCCTCACACGATCTGCAGGAACCTTTGCGGATGGTGTCGAGCTATACGCAGTTGATTGCACGACGCTACGGCGACCGTCTGGACGGTGACGCCCGGGAGTTCATGGATTTCATTGTCGACGGCGCAGCGCGCATGAAACAGCTCATCGAGGATCTTTTGAGCTACTCGCGTGTAGGCAAGCGCGGCGAAAGTTTCGAGCCGACGGACTGCCATGCCGCGCTTACTAAGGCACTCGCCAATCTGCGCACGGCGATTGACGACAGCGCTGCGGTCGTTACGCATGACGCACTGCCCACGGTCGACGCGGACGGTCGCCAGCTTATGCAGTTATTTCAAAACTTGATTGGCAATGCGCTGAAGTTCAAGGGCAGCGAACCACCGCGCATCCACGTGGGTGCCATTGAAGACAAGAGCGGCTGGACATTCACTGTCGCGGACAATGGCATCGGCATCGATCCACAGTACTTCGAGCGCATCTTTATGGTGTTCCAGCGTCTGCACAATAAGACGGAATACGCCGGGACCGGCATCGGGCTCGCAATCTGCAAGAAGGTGGTGGATCGCCATGGCGGCCGCATCTGGGTCGAGTCACAACCGGCACAAGGCAGCACCTTCTATTTCAGTTTTCCGCGGAGAGGAGAGCAAGATCATGAGTGAGTCAGAGGAAACAGCGCGTCCGGTTGAAATCCTGCTGGTTGAGGATAACCCGGGAGACATGCGCCTCACTAAGGAAGCGCTGAAGGAAGGCAAAGTCTACAACAACCTGCATTGGGCGAACGATGGCGTGGAGGCTCTTGCTTTTCTGCGCCGGGAAGGAAAGTACTCAGCCGCGCCCGCGCCCGATATCATCCTGCTCGATCTGAATCTGCCGAAGAAGGACGGTCGGGAAGTCCTCTTGGCCGTCAAGAGCGATGATCGGCTGAAGCATATTCCCGTCGTCATCCTAACAACCTCGAAGGCGGAAGAGGATGTGCTGCGCAGTTACGAGCTGCATGCGAATTGCTACATCAGTAAGCCGGTGGACCTCGAGAAGTTCATCTTTGTCGTCAAGTCCATCGATCGTTTCTGGCTGAGTGTCGTCACGCTGCCCCCGCCAAGATGAGCACAAGCCGCATCCTATTGATTGAAGACAACGAGGGAGACGCGCGCCTGGTGAAAGAGATGCTGGCGGAAGATCCCGAAGTTGCGTTCCGCGTGCATTGCGTTGACCGCCTGTCTGCAGGTTTGGAATTACTATCAGCGGAGACCACCGCGCTGGTGCTACTCGACCTGTCGCTGCCGGACAGCCATGGCTTGGAAACGTTTTCCAAAGTCTACGCACACTCGCCTCAGGTGCCGATCATTGTGCTGACGGGAAATAACGACCGCACGACGGCCTTGTCCGCCGTCAAGCACGGAGCGCAGGATTATCTGGTCAAGAACAAGCTCGACTGCGAGCTGCTTGTGCGGGCAATACATCACTCCATTGAAAGGAAGCACTACCAACAGCAACTCGAGCAGCATGCCAACTACGATTCGCTGACCGGCTTGCCCAACCGCAACCTTTTATACGACCGGATGAAACAGGCGGTATTCGCCCAGCGTTCGGTGCGTTCCATCGCACTGGTATTCATCGATCTCGACCACTTCAAATTTATCAACGACAGCCTTGGTCATGGCGCCGGCGACAAGCTGCTTCAGTGCATGGCCGAGCGGCTGCGCTCGATGGTGCGAGACTCCGATACGGTATCGCGGCTCGGCGGCGACGAATTTGTCCTGATCCTGAACGACCAGACGAGCCAGGACGTCATCTTCCATGCGGTCCAACGCATTCTTGGCAAGGTTTCCGAGCCCATCAAGATCGACGGCAAGGACCTGTGCGTCACCTGCAGCGCTGGCATAAGTTTCTACCCGCAGGATGGGTCCGATGTAGAAACGCTGCTCAAGAATTCGGACGCGGCGATGTATCAGGCGAAAGAGCACGGGCGCAATAACTTCAAATTTTTTACTGCCGAAATGAATAAGCGCGCCAATGAGCGGCTTGTGCTCGAGAGCAACCTGCGGCGCGCGCTCGAGCGTAACGAACTCGTCCTGCATTATCAGACCAAGGTGGATCTCAAGACGGGTGTTATCGTCGGCGCCGAAGCGCTCGTGCGCTGGGAGCATCCCGAGCGGGGCCTGTTACCGCCGAACGACTTCATACCGCTTGCGGACGAGACGGGATTGATCGTGGAAATCGGCGAGTGGGTTCTGCGCACCGCATGTGCGCAGAATCGGGCGTGGCAGGACGCGGGAATGCGGCCGATAATCATGTCTGTGAACCTATCAGCGCGTCAGTTCAGACGGGAGGGACTGGTCGAATCGGTCGCCCGGATAACCGCAGACGCCAACCTAAAACCGGAATACCTCGAGATGGAACTTACCGAAAGCATCGTGATGCATGATGCCGAAGCCGCCATCGCCATCCTGCAAGGCCTGAAGGCGCTCGGGGTGCACCTTTCGATAGACGATTTCGGGACGGGCTACTCCAGCCTAAGTTACCTTACAAGTCTGCCGATCGGCACACTCAAGATCGACCATTCATTCGTGACCGACATCGATCGCCAGGACGGAGGCAATCGCGGAATCCTTGCGCAAGCCATCATCTCGTTGGGTCACAGCCTCAATCTGAATGTGATCGCTGAAGGGGTCGAAAACGAGTCGCAATTGCAGTTTCTAAAGGCAAACGGATGTGACGAAGCACAGGGCTATTATTTCAGTAAGCCAATGCCGCCACAGGACTGCGCACGACTGTTGGCTGCATCACAGCGCCCGGCAATCACTAAGGCGCAAAAGACGCACACGTCTAACGATGTGAGAACCGCCACGATCGACTCTGCGCAGAGCAGACGCTCATTCGGCTTCCTGGCGACCACGCCAGGCCGTTGATCTGCTGCAACGGTAAGTCACTGCTCCGGACGAAGCTCGGCGCGCCATTCGCGCACCTCAGCGGGATCGAGGTTTATCCACGGACTGCATCACCGAAATTTTCGTTTGTACCGACCGCATGTATGCGGATGCATGAGCCCGCGTCTTTATTTTCTTGAATCGAGCCCGTATTTTCGCGTGCTCTGCCTTTGGCGAAAGCGATAGATCTGCCTTCAGTGCCACACCCAGAAAGCCGGGAACATTGCCAGTATCTGCGGACTGCCTAAGCAGACGCTTCTGCTGCAGCATCGCCGCCCTTTGCACCTTGAGTGGCAGTCGCCGCAGTTTGACGGGGGCGGGCAATGTAGCAGGCGTATTGGGTCGGGGCGTTGTAAGCGTAATCAGGGAAGTGAGGCTGTTCGCCGCCTTGTCGCGGTTCGTCATCGGTTGCAGGTTGGACAGCGCTTCGAGCGTCGCGGGGATCGATGCGTGATCATACATCCGGCGATCGATAATATTGCCACATGCCTGGATTGCTCGCGTGACTGCTCGTCGCAATGACAAGCGTGTAACCGTCCGGGGCAGCGTTGGCAGCAAGCTCGGTTCCAATTATGGTCATTTCCTCCCGGCCGGTTGTCGATTATCACTTGTTTACCGAGCACTTCGCTGAGCCTTGCGGCTAGCATCCGTCCGACGATGTCCGTGCTGCCGCCTGGCGCGAACGGAATGATCAGGCGAATGGCTTTCGAGGGATAAGACTGCGCATGCAAGCTGGATATTTGGGTCAGCGCCATCAGCAAAACAAGGAAGCGTGTGAGCGCCGGCAATACCGGGCGCTGCACTTTCATGACCGGCCGGCGCGCAGTTCCCCCAACGCCTTGATCACGGACGGTCGCGCCGACATGCGATTGAAGTGATCGTTCACCTTGGGGAATCGCGTGACATCGACCTCATCGCCTTCGAGCCATTGCGTTAGCGTAAATAAATACGGATCACAGATCGTGTAAGCTTCACCCATTACCCACGGGCCTGCGAACATTTCCCGCTCGATCAACTCAAAGCAGGCGCCCACGGTCTCGGGCACCTTGTCGCGCATCGCCTTGATGGCGGCTGGATCATCAGCCCAGCGTGTCCCTCGTCTTCGGTGCGCGTGAGCGACGTGCACCGTTGAACACAAATAACTGTTGAACGCCTGGACACGTGCAAATGCAAATGCGTCGTTCAACGGCGCAAGGCGCGCATTCGGCAGCGTCTGCGCAATGTAGGCGAGAATTGCGGGCGTCTCGGTCAGTACCCCATGATCTGTGATGAGCGCGGGCACTCGTCCCTTCGGATTAATCGCGAGGTACTCCCGCTTGCGCTGCTCGTCATTGGCAAAATCGAGCAGCACCAGTTCATACTCGACTCCGGCGTCTGCCAACGCTATGTGCGATGCGAGAGCACATGTGCCCGGCGCGCTCATCAGTTTCAGCATCGATTTCTCCCCTCTTCAGGCCACCATCACGATGACTGGAGACGCAGTATAGCGAGTTGCCCTGCCGGACTCAGCATCACACCGGCATCTTTCAATAGCGCGTACTGAAAGAGTCGGAGCGTGGCCGGCCCGTAAACCAAACAGTCAATGGTACGGGACTTGCACAGAGATATTGCACAACAATCACTTGCGGCACTAGTGCACGGCCACACCACGGAGAACGATATGGCTACCAACACCCAAAACATCAGCCATCACGCGAATCAACTGTTGCCAGATTCATTTGAGCCCGGCACCATATTTGCGATTTACGACGGCATTGTGCCGCTCTCCCGTGACTGCGAGTCGTTTACCATCGTCGCGTGGGACGTTCCCGGCGGCAGGCGATTCCGCGCCGAATTGTCGGATATCGAATGTGAGCTCGTATCCGAGCCTGAATTCCGTGCCTTCGCGTTGGCGTCGTCGATGTTTCGACGTTGTGTCGCCCAATGGACCAAAATCGTGCCTCTGCATAGAGGCTCTGGCACTGAGCCGGCCTACAGCCGGTAGCGCGACAACCACGGATGCGATGACGCCTTAAGCTCGCGTCACCGCATCGGCGTCATTCAGTGTGTCGCGATCTGCAACATTTCCGAAAGCACCGCCGTCGAAAACCGGAAATCGCTGCGAGTGCTCCATGCGATGCCATAGGGCATGTCACCGCTGCCATTCCAGCGACGGACCTTGACCGTATAAGTTGCTCCAGCGTCGGCCGCAAACTCCGCGATCTCATAGCTGTTGTCGTATGAGCCGCTATATCCGACGAGTCTTCCGCCCGCGTCGAACACCATGAGATCGTAGTCATGCGTTAGGATCGATGAAATCGGCAGCTCGATGTTGACGAACGGAATCCGCATCGTGGTGACCATGCTGTCCCAGGCGAGAGCGACTTTCACGCGCGGTCTCGTGAAGAACTGAAACCGGTTTGCCGGCACCGTTATGCGATAGACGAACGTAGACATCTGATCACGCCCGAATAAGCCGTCCTCGAAGTAGCCGATGTCCCAGCCGAGCATGTCGCCACGGTTATTGCGTCCTCGCCGCGCCCTTGTAATCGCAACCGCCTGCTTGGCATCCAGTGACCCGGCTCCGTCTCGCGCGTCAGTGCCGGTCGAAACATCTTTCCACCAGATGGACCCTGTGACGTTCTTGTCTGCTGCGGCAAACAATATCGCGCGGCAGCCTTCGGGCCAGATTTCGAGTATGGTATCGACGCCTTGCACCAAGGCGACGGAACCGGCAACCGCGGGCGCTGCGAAACTTGTGCCGCTGTCAGACAATCCGACGACAGAAACGCCCGTGCCATTCGCGCATATTTCAGGAAGCTCGCGGTCAGAGTGAGACGATGCAGGGTTACGGAACACGGTATCGCCTGCCATTGCGGCCGCGCTATCGTCGTGGCTGCCCACGGTGACTGTATTAAAGCTCTTGTGGTTGACGTACTCCGTGGATGTTCCATTGCCCGATGCCATGACGATGGTCGGATACGGCGGACGAAGCGCGAGCCAATCCTTATAGACGTCCATGAACGAGAGCGCGTCCGAGGTCTGTTCCGCATCGTCATGAAAGCTCTGGCTGATGACGCTGCAGTTTTGCTGCTCGACCGCCCAATCAAGCGCGGCGCGGTCGTAGCTGTTCGCGGAAAACAGGGTGCAGCTCGGTGCGTAACCCTTGGGCTTGCCGGACTGCTTGTTCTTAATGATTCCGTTCGTCATACGAGCGTGCGTGCTCGTCGCTGACTGCGCGGTATCAAAGAAGCCGCTGATCGTCAGGTTGCTCGTCGAATCCGGACCGGGCTCCCACACTGCGACCCGCACGCCGGCTCCCTTAGTACCCGCGCTCACGACGGTGTCTGCGCCCGACACCTTAAGCGAGTTTGAGAGATCGTCTACCGGTCGCTCGGGCGCAAGGAAAATTCCGACGACGTGCTCGTCATCATGCAATTGGCGCAGTTGTGACTTCGTGACTCGAGCGATGAGAACGGGAGCATGAGCAGCTTGCTCTGCCTCGCGGAGCAAAGAACCTGTTTCCGTAGCAAGGAATCGTTTGACTGTATCCGCCATGGCAGTGCGATTGCGCTGGACGACGTTAAGCAGTTCTTTATTGCCGGGCCTCGAAGCCTTCGTCGTCTTGCGCGGCAGGCGTTCGTCCGAACGCAGCCATACCGCTACTTTAATGTGCGCGCTGCCGCGCTCCGTAGCAACGCGCCGGTACAATGCTTCTTCGTACTTGCCTCGCCGTTTGGCGCGTGCCGCAGCAAGCTTGGCAAGCAGTGCAGCGCCGTCAATCTGCCGTCCGGTGTGGTCGAACGCTAGATCCACGGGCCGTCCGCTACGCTGATCGGTCCCTTTCACAAACTCAACGTATGGCCCATCCGCGCGCACAATGGGATTGATGCGGGAAAGCTGGTCCTCATTCACCCGTGCGCGTACGAACGATTCCACACGAATCGACGCCTTGAGTTTTGCCTTCGTATCGATCACAGTAAACGGCACGACATGGCGGTCACTGATCGCTTTGCCGCGGTGGTCAACCAGGTCGCGAACATGTAGCCTGTACTGTCCTGGAACGAGACGTTGGTCGCTGGTCCACAACGCCCGCTTACCGCCGC
>Ga0097621_100000790_pt1 | contig 22260 bp, 20 predicted proteins | sample KBSMisM72_FD_73165 | JGI IMG/M metagenome (GOLD analysis project Ga0097621, IMG submission 73165) | Miscanthus rhizosphere microbial communities from Kellogg Biological Station, Michigan, USA - KBS Miscanthus M7-2 (version 2) (version 2) | ecosystem: Host-associated > Plants > Roots >... | reverse complement strand
TCTGGTCGTTCACCAACAAGCGGACCGACGACTACGGCGGCGACCTTGCCGGACGCACGCGGTTCGGCGCAGAGGTCGTCCGCGCGTGCCGCCGCGCGGTCTCTCCAGATTTTCCAGTCATCCTGCGGTTCTCGCAGTGGAAGGGCAACCATTACGACGCGAAGCTGGTGACGACGCCGCAGGAGCTGGAGCGGTTTCTCGCGCCGCTCGCCGAGGCCGGCGCCGACGCGTTTCACTGCTCGACGCGCCGGTTCTGGGAACCGGAATTTGCCGGCTCGAACCTGACGCTCGCAGGATGGACGAAGAAGCTGACGGGCAAGCCGACGGTAGCCGTCGGTTCGGTCGGGTTGACCGGTGATTTCATCTCGTGGTTTGGCGGCGCGTCGACGACAACGCGAGGCATCGAGGATCTGCTGGCGCGGCTCGAGGCGGGTGAATTCGATTTGGTGGCTGTCGGCCGCGCGCTCATCGCCGACCCGGGCTGGGCGGTCAAGGTGCGCCAAGGCCGAGCGGGTGAGATCGCGACCTTCACGCGCGATTTGCTGCAGACGCTCGCGTGACGCCAGTTCTGGAGCTCGTCAACGCCACGGTGGTCAAAGGCGGCGTGACGATTCTGCACAGCCTGAACCTCACGATCAGCGATCGCGAACACACCGCCATCGTCGGCCCGAACGGCTCGGGCAAGTCGACGCTCGTGAAGCTCCTCACGCATCATGACTATCCATGGCCGCCGGACGACGATGAGCCGCCGCCCGTGAAGGTGTACGGCAACGATCGCTGGGATGTCATGGAGCTGCGCGCGCAGCTTGGCGTCATCTCCGCGGACATGCACCACCGGTTTGTCGTCGGGAACAGCGCCGGGAACTTGCGCGCGGAAGACGTCGTGGTCTCGGGTCTCTTCGCGACGCATGGATTCCTGCGTCCGGGCCAGCTCAACGCGCGGACGCGAGGGCTCGCGCGGGAGGCGCTCGCGCGCGTTGACGCGGCGCATCTCGCGGACAAGATGATGGACGAGATGTCGACCGGGGAGGCCCGGCGCGTCCTGATTGCGCGCGCGCTCGTCACGAAACCGCGCGCCCTCGTGCTCGACGAGCCGACGTCGGGACTGGACGTCGTCTCGCGGTATCGCTTTCTCGAGCAGGTGGAGAAGGTGGGACGCGCCGGCACGACGCTGATTTTCGTGACGCATCACGTCGAAGAAATCGTGCCGGCGGTCGAGCGCGTGATTCTACTGAAGGACGGCCGCGTCGCCTTCGACGGCGCGAAGCGCGACATGTTGACGGACGCGAAGCTGAGCGACGTCTTCGGCGCGCCTGTGCGTGTCAGTCAGCACGACGACCGATACTTTGCGCAGGCCTGAAGTAACTCCGAGGCCTGTCCATCCCAGTTTTCTTGAAGAGATTGCTTCGTGGTCTTCGTGTGCACTTCGTGCCTTCGTGATACGCAAGCGCCTCAATGTCACCCGAATGCTTCTGAGAGCAACTCGTAAGATCGCTTCCTCGCATCGTGGTCGTATGTAATCGTCACGATCATCACTTCTTCCGCGCCGTACTCCGCAGCCACTTCCTCGATGCCGGGCTTCACCGTTGCCGGCGATCCAACGAGCCATCGTCGTCGTCGTCCGAGCGCGTCGAGGTCGGCGGCGTGTTCTTCCTGAAACTTCAGCGCCGTGTCCACCGGCGGGACGGCAATCAGTCGTCCCTGGAGGAAGAGCGTGAACGCCATGCGGCTGCTGGCGGCCAGGCGATTGGCTTCGGCGTCGGTCTCGGCGCACAGGACCCAGATTGCGACGACGACGCGCGGCTGCGGGTGCTGTTTCGACGGCGCGTACTGCTGACGGTAGCGTTCGGCGATTTCGGCGCCGCCGACGGGGTTGATGAAGTCGGCAAACGCGTACGGCAGCCCGAGCTCCGCGGCCCAGATGCCGCTTTGCGGCGACGATCCGAGCAGCCACACGTCCGGACGCTGTACGCCGCCGGGCAGCTTCGTGAGCCGCGCGAACCGGTGCGTCACCGGCAGCGCGTCGTTGAGATAGCCGAGCAGTTCGGAGAGCTGCTCAGGGAAGTCGTCGGGCGATGCGACGCGCCGATCGCGCTGTAACGCGAACGCCGTGATCGGATCGCTGCCAGGCGCGCGGCCGATCGCGAGATCGATCCGCTCGCCGTACATCCCGGTGAGCATGCTGAAATTCTCGGCGACCTTCAGCGGGCTGTAATGCGGGAGCATGACGCCGCCGCTGCCGATGCGGATGTGCGACGTCGCGGCGCCGATTGCGGAGATGAGCACCTCGGGGCTCGCGCACGCGAGCATCGGCGTCCCGTGATGTTCGGCGACCCAATAGCGTACATAGCCGAGCCGCTCGGCATGCCGCGCGAGGTCGACCGAATTCCGTAAGGCGTCGCCGCCGCTCGACCCTTGCGAGATCGGCGCCTGATCCAAGACGCTCAGACGGAGCGGCATGTCATCGCGTCGTCACCGACGGCAGCCGTTCGTATACGGCCTTACGGTCGACGAAGAATTCGAGTCCGGTCTCGCTGTTTTCCGGCAACCCCGCGCCCGACTGCTTCACGCCGCCGAACGGCAGCGACGGCTCTTTGTACCCGGTGTGCACGTTGACGTGTGCCAGGCCGGCCTCGATCGCGTCGACGTAGGTGCCGGCTGTCGCTGGATTCGTCGTGTAGATCGCCGACGATAGCCCGTAGATGGAATCGTTCGCCAGCGCCAGCGCGTCGTCGAGCGCGTCGAACTCGCAGATCGCCAGCACGGGACCGAAGATCTCGTCGCGAAACGCCGGCATCTCGGGCGTCACGTGCGTGAGAACGGTCGGCCGCACGAAATAGCCGCTGGCGGGCAACGCTGACGCGCTCTCACCGGCGGCGAGCCGCGCGCCATCGCTCAACGCCTGCCGAATCGCGGCACAGATGTCCTCATGCTGCTTGGGGCCGGCGACCGGTCCCATGTCGGTCGATTCGTCGATCCCGTCGCCCACGGTCATCGCATTCGCTCGCGCGACCAGCGCGTCGAGGAACTGCGCCGCAATGCCGCGCTGCAGCAGAACCCGGCTGGTCGACGTACACCACTGCCCGGCATTGGAATATCCGGCGGTGACGGCCGCGTCGAGCGCCAGCGCGAGATCGGCATCGTCCATCACGATCAGCGCGTTCTTGCCGCCGAGCTCGAGCTGTGTCCGCGTGAGGTGTGCTGCCGCGCGCGCCTGAATCTTCTTGCCGACCGCGGTCGATCCCGTGAACGACACTGCGCGAACGCGAGGATCGTCGACGATGGCGTTTCCGATCGCCGATCCGAGACCTGTTACGCAGTTGAACACGCCAGGCGGCAATCCCGCGCGTTCGAAAAGCCGGGCCATGAAGATGCCAGACCACGGCGTGAACGTGGCCGGCTTGAACACGACGGTGTTGCCGGTCAGCAGCGCCGGCAGCGTCTTCCGGCACATCACGTTCATCGGGAAGTTCCACGGGCTGATGATGCCCACGACGCCGACCGGCTCCAGCTTCACCCACGTCGTGAGATCGCGCGTGGAGCGGACGCTCGCGCGTTCGAAAAACCCAAGGGCCTGCTGCAGGTGGTGGCTGCCTTCGATCAACGCGGAGTCGACTTCCGCGCGCGACTCTCGAATGGTCTTGCCGTTTTCGAGCGTGACGATGCGCGCGATCTCTTCGCGCGATTCTTTCAGCAGCGTCAGGAACGCCGCGATGTACTGCTGACGATCGACGATCGACGTACGGCGCCATACGCGAAACGCGCCGGCGGCCGCGTCGATCGCGCAGGCCACGTCTTCGGGTGTCGACGACTGAAACGATCCGAGGTTGCTGCCGCGATGGGCGGGGTTCTCGTCGCCGAAGGTCGCGCCGCTTCGCGACGCGACCCATTTCCCGTCGATGAAGTTGTTGTGCGTTGCGTTGCTCACTAAATCGCGACGATGGCGGCTTTGACGTTGGCTGGCGTCAGCGGAATCTGACGGACGCGCGCGCCAGTGGCGTCGAACACGGCGTTCGCGATGGCCGCGCCTGTCGCCCGGCTCGAGGGTTCACCGGCGCCTCCCGGCGGCAGGTCCGGCCGGTTGATCAGGACGATGTCCACGACGGCCGGCACGTCCGACGCGCGCGCGACCTTGTATGTATTCCAGTCGACGCTCGTCACGTTGCTGCGGTCGAACATCACTTCTTCCTTCATCGTCCGGCCGAGCGACTGCACGAGGTTCGCCGCGATGGTGGACTTCAACGCGTCGGGATTGACGATGAGACCGCAATCGTGTGAGCACACGAGGCGCGTGACCTTGACGGCGCCGGTGTTCCGGTTGACTTCCACTTCCGCAATCGTGCCCACGTACGTGCCGTTGCGCGTGCCGAGCGAGATGCCGCGGCCCGTCATGACGTCGCCCGTGGTGTTCTTCCTCGGCGACACGCGCTTGTCCCAGCCGAACTTATCGGCCGCCACGGTCAACGCGTGTTTCGCGCGCGGCTCGTCGATGTGCTTCAGCCGGAGTTCGAGCGGATCGACACCGGCTGCGGCGGCGAGCTCGTCGATGAACGACTCGACTGCAAACGACGTCGCCGGGCCCTCCGGATCGCGCAGATGCGTCGAGCGAAGCGGCGAGGCCACGTCGTGGAAACCGGCAAGTACGTGAGCGGTCGCCTCGAGATTCGGGAAGCGGTACGCCGGAGCGGCGCCGCCCCAATCCGCATACTCGTCGACGCCAGTCGTGTTCCTGATCCCCGTCAACTGGCCGGCGACATAGTTGCCGGCCGAGTCTGGCAAGTACAGAATCTCGCCGCCCGAAAAAGCGCGCGACGCGAACCTGACGCCAGTGACGTTCCCTTGCGCGTCGATCGCGCCGGCGAGATCGAAAACGCAGGCCGGACCCTTGGCGCCCCACGCCGTCATGTCGTGGCGCATCCACTGCACGCGAACCGGCCGGCCGACGGCCTTCGACAAGAGCACCGCGTCGGCGCCTGCGTCCTCGAATCCGGGACGGCCGTACGATCCGGCATCCTGCATCCAGACGACGCGCACGCGCTCTTTCGGAATGCCAAGCAGTTCGGCGTAGCCCTTTTGGAGAGCGTGCGGCTTCTGTCCGCCCGACCACACGGTTGTCACGCCATCAGCCCGCACATCCGCCACAGCGCATCCAGGTCCCATCGTCGCATGCGACTGGAACGGCACGTCGTAACGCGCGTCGATCTTCTTCGCGCTGCCGGCGAACGCCGAGGCGACGTCGCCGTTCTTCGCGCCTTGCCGCGTCGCCTTCGGCGTTGCGGCGCGCATCTGCGCATACAGCGCCTTCTGCTCGGGAAACGCCTGCAGCGGCGCCGACCACGCCGCCTTCAGCGCCTTCGCCGCTTTCACGGCGGCCCACTCCGTGTCGCACACGACGCCGACGAAGTTCTTGTCGACGACGGTCTTCACATAGCCGGCGATGCTTTTGACCGCGGATTCGTCGACGCTGACGAGCGTCGAACCGACGCCGGCCGGACGGACCACGCGGCCGTGCAGCATGCCGGGGACGCGCACGTCGGTGATGTACCGATACGTGCCAAGAATCTTGGGCGCCATGTCGACGCGCGGCACCGACGTGCCGACGACTTTGTATGTCGACGGCTCTTTCGGCTTTGCGCCTCCGTCGACGTTCAGCGCGAAACCGGCGCCTGTCACGTTCAACTCGTTTTCGGCGACGATTGCGGCGGCGAGGTCGCCGTACGACGTCCGCTTGGTGGCGTCCGCACGCGCGGTGACGACTCCGTCGGCCACTTGCAGTTGATCGACCGGCACACCGAGTTGCTGTGACGCGCGCTGCAGAAGCGCTGCGCGCGCGGCGGCGGCCACGTTGCGAAGCGGGCGAGCGCCCTGGCTGACCGAGGTACTTCCGCCGACGCCGCCCTGATCCACCGTGGTCGCCGTGTCGCCGAGGACGAACTTCACGCGCGACGGCGCGAGGTCGAGCTCTTCGGCGACGATTTGCGTCAGCGCAGTGTCGACGCCCATGCCGATCTCGAGCTTGCCCGTGAACACCTGGACGCCGCCGTCAGGCAGGACGTGCAGCCACGACTCGAGCTTCTTCGGCGACTTTGGCGCGAGCGCCGCCGACTGCGCGAGCAGGCGCGGCGCCAACGACGTGTCGAGCATGCTGAAGCCGATGACGAGTCCGCCGGCGTCGCGAACGAATGCGCGGCGTGTGATTCCCGACTTGCGTGTGCTCATGCCTTCACCGCCGTGTTCCCGAGCAGCGTCGCCGCGCGCTGCACCGCCGAAAAGATTCGCGTGTGGCTGCCGCAGCGGCAAATCAAGCTCTCGCACGCGCGGCGGACGTCGCTGTCGGCCGGTTTCGGATTCGTGTCGAGAAGCGCTTTTGCCGTCATCACCCAGCCGTTCAGGCAGTACCCGCACTGAAACGCCTGCTCGTCGATGAACGCCTGCTGCACCGGATGTGGACGGCCGGCCGTCGCGAGCCCTTCGATGGTGACGATCTTCCTGCCGGCCGCCCGCGACACCGGCAGCGAACACGAGCGCACGGCGCGGTTGTCGACGAGCACTGTGCAGGCGCCGCACTGTCCGAGTCCGCATCCGAAGCGCGGGTTGTTGAGCTGCAGCGTGTCGCGCAGCACATAGAGCAGCGGGCAGTCCGGCTCGACGTCGACGAGGTGCGACGTGCCATTTACGGTGAGTGTCGTGCGTGCCATAAACGGGGATTATAAGTCTTGCGACAAGCCACGAAGACACGAAGGACACGAAGGCGCACGAAGTTGGGTTTTGTACAGAAAAGCTTCGTGAGTCCTTCGTGATTTCGTGTCTTCGTGGCTTAGAATCGCGCGCATGAGGCGGGCGCTCGCAGTGGCGGCGGTCGTGATCGCGGCGGTGCTGCCGCTCGACGCGCAGTGGGTGACGTATCCAACGGCAGGAGTGCCGCGGACGAAAACCGGCGCGGTCGATCTTGCCGCGCCCGCGCCTCGAAGCGCCGACGGCAAACCTGTTTTCTCCGGCATCTGGAAACCCGAAGACAACCGTCGGTGCCCGCCCGAGGGCTGCAACGACATGGTCGTGAGCCAGGAGTTCATCAACATCGGCTGGGCGGTGAAGGGCGGCCTGCCGTATCAGCCGTGGGCCGCCGAGCTGACGAAGCAGCGGATGGCGGAGAACCGTCTCAACGATCCGAATTCACGCTGTCTGCCAAACGGCATCGTGCGGATGCACACGGCGCCGCTCTACCGGAAAGTCGTGCAGACGGCGGACCTGCTCGTCATCCTCAACGAACGGAACGTCTGGTATCGCCAGATCTTCACGGATGGCCGGCCGTTGAATCCGGATCCGCTTCCGACGTGGAACGGCTACTCGGTCGGCAGGTGGGACGGCGACACCCTGGTGGTGCAGTCGAACGGCTTTCGCGACGGGCTCTGGCTCGACAGCAACGGCAGCCCGCTCACCGACGCCGCGACGATCACCGAGCGCTTCCGCCGCCCGAACTACGGCACGCTCGAAATTGCGTTGCGTGTCGACGATCCCAAGGCATACACGCGGCCGTGGGAGACGACGCTGAAGCAGGTCATCGTCCTCGACTCCGAACTGCTCGATTACGTCTGCTACGAGAACGAGAAAAGCGTGCAGCACTTCACGAAATAGGCGGTCGGTCTATCACGAAGACACGACGGACACACGAAGGCCACGAGTTACCGAGGTTCTTGGACGAAATAGAGGGAGTTTCCATCGGGATCGTCCACAGCGAACTCTCGCGTTCCCCAGCTCTGTTCGATTGGCCCGCGATGGAGCGCGCTATCCCTCTTTGGAAGAACGAGACCCTGCGCGAGAAACTTGGCGAATAGCGCCTCAATGTCTTCAGTCATCACCGTGACGTGCGTTCCGAATGGACCATCGCCGGCGTGACTCGATAGGAAGATGACGTCCCCTGCGCGGCGCAGAACGACGTGGGCCGGATCGATCAAGTCGTCGTCATCCCCTCGATGAAAGTCGAGAACTTTCGTGTAGAACTCCACAGACGCCTTGATTTGGCTGCAACGGATCGTCGGAATGATTGCCATCTCGCGTCTTTTCCTTCCAGCCATAGTTCTTCGTGGCGTCTTCGTGACTTCGTGATGCACAGGCGTGACGACTGGTACCACCGTGGATGAAAGCGGTACGTCGTTCGAAACGCGCTCTCGCTACTTCGGACAGTACGTATTCAGGAACGTGAGCGTGAGGCTCCACGCTTGCGCGGCGGACGCCGCGTCGTAGCTGGGACGTACGTCGCAGAAGAACCCGTGGTCGGCGTTCGAAAACACGACGTCGACGAAGGTCTTGTTCGCCTGGCGCACCGCGGCGATGACGGCCTGCCGCTGTTCGTCGGGAATGTGATGGTCGCGGCCGCCCCAGAAGAACAACATCGGCCCCGACAGCTTCGGCGCGCGATGCGCGACGGTGGGAATTCGGCCGCCGTAGTACGACACCGCCGCCTTGAGCTCCACGCCAGAATCGGCGACGAACGACGCGCGGCCGCCGAGACAGTAGCCGACCGACGCCGTGTTCGCACCGACGCCCTCTCGCTCGAGCACGCCGTATGCGGCGCGCACGTCGGCGTCCAGACCGGCTTCAGTGATCGCCTGCAGATGCGGCGTCGCCTTCGCGAAGTCGGCGTACGCGCAGTCGAAGCCGGGGGCCGTGCGATGGAACAGCTCGGGAGCGACCGCCAGAAATCCTTCCGCCGCAAATCGCTCCGCGACGTCGCGGATGTGGGCGTTGACGCCGAACGCTTCCTGAAACACCAGCAGCCCTCGTGTCGCCGTGCCGCTGGAACCTGCAACGTACGCACGCATCGACGTCCCGTCGTCGACGGGCAGATCGACCCAGCCGGACATTACGAGTGGACGATGCGGATCGCGAAATTCACGGAGCTTTTGAGGTTGCCGACGTCGTAGGCCCGCACGCAGTAGATGCCGGGCGTCAGATTGCTGACGAGCGGCGACTGCAAGGCGGGAAACGCGAGCACCGCCGTGGCTTCGACGCACTCGGTGCCGAGCGGCGACCCGATGCCCATGCCGATCACGGTGTTTGTCGACGTGCCGGGCGCCGTGGACGTCGCCACGCTGGCAAGCATCACCGTGGCGTCGCTCTTTTCCTGCACGGTGAACGAATAGAATGCCGAGCCGCCGACCGCCAGCGTGCCCTCGAACAGCTCTGTTTGCGGCCCGAGGACGGCTGACGGTGTCGTGGTCGCCGCGCTGTCGCTGCTGCCGCCGCAGGCAGCGAGCGTCGTCGCAACGGCCGCGGCGAGCGCGCAGGCGGCCAACCGCCGGAGTTGTCGTCTCGCCGTCATGGATGCGCCACCGAAATCGTCACCAGGACGCCGCTCGAGGGGACCGTGCCGACGTCAAATGCACCGGCGCAGTACTGCCCGCCCTCGACTGTCGCCGTCAGCTGCGCCGTGCTGCCTGCCAACGCCTGGACGGTCTTCGTCAAATCGCATCCCCCGATGTTCCCACCGGGAATGCCGATCCCGAGGCCGACGACCGTCGACGGCGGATTCGTGAAGGTGAGCGTCACGCTCACGGCGCCCACCGCCGACGCGGTGAACTGGTGAATCGCCGTGCCGCGCGGAGCCATCGTGGCTGTGAACGTGTCCGTGCCGGCGGTCGCCGTCGGCGACGGCGTCGTCGTTGAAGTATTGTCGCTGCCGCAACCGGCGGCCGCGAGCGCGAGCATCGCGACGATCGCCAGACCAAGTGATCGTCTCATGCGTCTGCTAAGAGGCCCTTTATGTGGAGAAGACGTGACACCGCTCAAGGATTGTAGAATGAAACGCATGAGACAGACGACCGCCACGCTGCGGGCCCTCTGGCCGATGGTTGGAGTGCTCGTAATGTGTGGCGCCTGCAGCCACAACTCGACCGCGGAACCGTCGTTGACCAGCACGACGCCGACGACGCCCATCGCCTCGCCCACCGTCAGCGAAGTGTTCGCGTCGACGCTCCCCGTCGGCGGATTCAAGTTCTACACGTTCAATATCGCCGCGAACGGCACCGTCAACGTGACATTGAACAGCGTGAGCGGTGCAGGCGTGCCGGCCACTGTGCAGCTCGGGCTGGGCATCGGCCAGCCTGCGGGAACCGATTGCTCGGCCACGTCCACCGCAACGGCAGCCTCGGGGGCTGCGCCTCAGGTAACCGGCACGTTTGGGCCGGGGTTGTTCTGTGTCAGGGTGTTCGACGTCGGCAATCTGTTCAATCCTGCCAACTTCAGAGTCACGATCGCACATCCGTAGGGCTACATCGGACATCGCCACTTAAGACGCCGCGGCGCTACGTATGGCTGACAGTGATGGTGTACGTGATGGGTCCTAGAGCGTTCCCGATGTCGGCGATCCCGACGCAGTACGCACCCGAAGCGTTCACAGCTCCGGAAAACACAGGCGTCGTCGCATTGGCGATGGCCTGATTGGATGTGGTGAAGAAAACGCAGTTGCCACTCGCGTCTGGATTGCCGAGGCCAAGTCCCATCGTGATGGTCGGGGGTGGCCCGGCAGCGGTCAGCGTAACGCTGACCGTGCCAGGCGTCGTCACGAGAAAGCTATGAACGTTAATCGCACCACCGGCCTGCACGGTGCCATTGAATGTATCCGTGGTCACGGTCGCCGACGGGGCGACGACGTTCGAGCTGGTGCTTGATCCGCCGCACGCGACCGCGGCCGCACTAGCGGCCGCCAGGCTCACGACGACTATCGTGTTGGTCAGATATCTCATTCCCCCCCTCCGCTCGTCTCGACAAGCTTATAGCCAGCGCCGCGTACTGTGCGGAGATACCGCGACAGGACGCGATCGGCCGGCTCCAGCCGGCGGCGAAGCCGGCTGACCAGCGTGTCGACACTGCGGACGGTGACATACCGGTTGGTGCCCCACACCTCCGTCAGCAGGGCCTCGCGGCTGAAGACGACGCCGGGATTCGTAACGAGGAGATAAAGGAGCCGGAATTCCTGCTCGGTCAGCCTGACCATGCGATCCCGCACTTGCACCAGGCGTTTGGCGGGATCGATGGAGATGTCGCCGTACGACACGGGCGGCGGCGAGAACGACAACTCGGTGGCCACGGCCGCACGCGCACGCGCCGCACGCGACCGCCGGATGGCCGCGCGGGCCCGCGCGGTCAGCTCGCCGGGGCCGAACGGCTTGACCAGGAAATCGTCGGCGCCGTCCTCGAGCTCGTTCAGCGCGTCGTGCTCGGCGTTGCGCGAGGCGATGATGACGATCGGCGCGCGCCGGTTCATCGTCTGGTGCCGCAGCGCGCGGCTGATTTGCGCGCCGGCGACGTGCGGCGCGGAGAGATCCACGACGATCAGATCGAACGGCGTTTCCCGCGCCTGCTGCAGCGCCGTTTCCCCGTCGTCCACCGCATCGCACCGATAGCGGTCGAGGACCAGATGCGCGCGAATCGATTCGCGCAGCCGCGGTTCGTGAGCGACGAGGAGCACGCGTTCGAGAGAGGTTTCAGAGGTTGTCAGCACGACTCGCCGCTGTGCAAGGCACACGCCACAAAAGCGTCACGAATTGACCGCTCTTTCGGCCTGACGAGTGGACAGCCCAGACAAGCCACGTCCTCAAGGGGCGACGAGATATCATCTCGTCCGACGGAGGCGTCGACGTGCGCATCGTGGTCCCGCGGGAGACCGCCCCTGGAGAACGCCGGGTGGCTCTGGTCCCCGAGTCGTGTAAGAAACTCATTCAGATCGGATACGACATCGCGATCCAGGCCGGCGCCGGCAGCGCCGCCGGATTCCCGGATCAGAGCTACACCGACGTGAACGTGTCGGTGAAGCCCGATCCGGTGTCGCTCATCGCCGACGCCGATGTCGTGCTGAAGGTGACCGCTCCGACCGCCGACGAAATCGCGTGCATGAAGCCGGGAACGATTTACATCGGCTCGCTGATGCCGCTTCGTCATCTCGCCGAGGTCCGGACGCTCGCCGCTCGCAAAGTCACGGCGTTCGCGACCGACGCGATCCCGCGCACTACGCGCGCTCAGTCGATGGACACGCTGTCGTCGATGGCGAACCTCGGCGGTTACAAAGGCGTGCTGCTCGCCGCCGTCGAACTGAATCGCTACTTTCCGATGCTGACGACGGCGGCAGGAATGGTGTTTCCGGCGAAAGTCTTCGTCATCGGCGCCGGTGTCGCAGGGCTGCAGGCCATCGCCACCGCGCGCCGCCTCGGCGCCAACGTCGTGGCGACGGATGTTCGGCCGGAAGTGAAGGAGCAGATCGAAAGCGTCGGCGCGAAGTATGTCGGCATCGAGCTGCAGGAGAGCGCCGCCGCTGGCGGCGGCTACGCAAGGGAGCTGTCGGACGAGGATCGCAAGCGGCAGGCGGAACTGCTTGCGGCCGAATGCGCAAATTCGGACGTCGTCATCACGACGGCGCTCATCGGCGGTGTGTTCGCGCCGAAGCTGATCTCGGCCGACACTGTGAGGCGGATGAAGCCGGGCTCGGTCATCGTCGATCTCGGCGCCGACGGCGGCGGCAATTGCGAGTTGAGCAAGCCCGGGCAGACCGTGGAGGCTGGCGGCGTGAAGATCATCGCGCCGCTCAACTTACCCTCGACGGTGCCGTATCACGCGAGCCTGCTGTTCTCGCGGAACCTGACGTCCTTCATCACGGCCTTCACCAAAGACAAGCAGTTCCACCTCGATTTCACCGACGACATCCAGCAGGGCGCCGTGATCACGTACGACGGCGACGTCAAGCATCAACGCACACGGGAGGCGCTGCAAAAGTGATGGACCTCTGGCCTACGGTTTGGGTTTTTGTGCTCGCGTCGTTCATCGGCCTCGGCGTGATCCGAAAAGTCTCGCGGCTGCTGCACACGCCGCTGATGTCGCTCACCAACGCGATCTCCGCGATCGCCGTGGTCGGCGCGATTCTCGTGACCGGCGGCGACTACCCGTTGAGCATCCGCATCCTCGGCGCCGTGGCGCTCTTCGCGTCGGTGACGAACATCGTCAGCGGCTTCCTAATCACGGATCGCATGCTGAAGATGTTCAAGACCGATTCGAAGCCGGAAAGCGGGCGCTGATGTTCCACGCGCTCAGCCAGGTCGCTTACATCGCGGCGTCGGCGCTCTTCATCTTCGCGCTCCACTGGATGAACACACCGGCGACGGCGCGCAAGGGCGTCTACGCCGGCGTTGCGGGCACGGCGATCGCCGTGATCGTCACCTGGGCCGAGCCGTCGGTGATTCATCACTGGTGGATCGTCGGCGCGATTGCGCTCGGATTCGTGGTCGGCGTGCCGCTGTCGCGCGTGCCGCTCACGGCTGTCCCGCAGCGAACCGCGTTGTCGCACGCGTTCGGCGGCATCGCCGCAGGCCTCGTCGGCACGGCGGAGTACTACTTGCGGCTCGGCGAAGGCCCGGAATGGCTGACGCCGTTCCGCATGATCGCGCTGATCGTTGAAATCATCCTTGGATACCTGACGTTCACCGGTTCGCTGATGGCGGCCGGGAAGCTGCAAGAAGTGAAATGGGTGCCGCAGCGTCCGGTCACGTACGCGGGGCAGAACTTCGTCAACGGCCTGTTGTTCGCGACCGCGATTTTTCTTGCTGGCATCCTCGCGGTGAACCCGACCGCCGCCTGGGCACCGTACGTGTTTCCCGTCATCATCGTGCTCGCGCTCGCCTTTGGCGTCCTGCTGATCATTCCGATCGGCGGCGCAGACATGCCGACCGTCATCGCGATTCTGAACGCGTACGCCGGGCTGTCGGCCGTCGCCATGGGCTTCGTGCTCGACAGCAAGCTGCTGATCACGGCCGGCGCGCTGGACGGATCGAGTGGCCTGATTCTCGCCATCATCATGTGCAAGGCGATGAACCGGTCGTTCACCAACGTCCTGTTCGGCGCCTTCGGACAGGTGCAGCAGACGAAGGCCGGCGGCGAGCAGAAGCAATACAAATCGGAGACGCCCGAGGGCGCCGCGCAAGTGCTCGAGCAGGCGAGCTTCGTCGTGATTATTCCCGGCTACGGGATGGCCGTTGCGCAAGCGCAACACAAAGTGCGCGAGCTCTACGATCAGCTGAAGAAGCGCGGGGTCACCGTCAAGTTCGCGATTCATCCCGTCGCGGGCCGCATGCCGGGCCACATGAACGTCCTGCTCGCGGAAGCGGACATCCCGTACACGGATCTCGTCGAGATGGACGACATCAACCACGACATCGCCCAAGCCGACGTCGCGCTCGTCGTCGGCGCCAACGACGTCGTGAATCCCGCAGCAAAGACGGACAAATCGAGCCCGATCTACGGCATGCCGATCATCGAGGCCGACAAGGCGCGGACGATCTTCGCGATCAAGCGCAGCAAGAATCCCGGATTCGCCGGCATCGACAACGAGCTCTACTTCTCCGATCGCACGTGGATGCTGTTCGGCGACGCGAAGGCGGTGATTGGAGATCTCGTCAAGGAACTGTCGGGCGGATCTGGGATGCATTGATATCGGCCTCTCTCGTTGTCGTTGACCGTCTGATAGTTCTTCTCCCTCCCGCGCCGATACATTCCGCATGGCAAATGTGCGTTCATCGTGGCTCGCAGCCGTGTGTATCTGCGTGAGCACGCCGGCAACGGCGCAAGGGACGGCGCCGCCGCTGGTTGTGCAGCCGAATGAAGCGATCCTCCCAGTCGGAGCTGCGCAGTCGTTTCAGATCTTGGACGCCCAGGGCAGGGAAGTGCGGTCGGATGACTGGTCCGTCTCCGATGCGACGGTTGCCGCGCTGACGATCGAAGACGGACGGGCCGTGCTCGTGGGGAAATCTCCAGGCCCGGTGGTGTTGACCGGCTCCGGCGCGCGGACGACGGAGGTTGTGGTGCCTGGGCAAGGCGCTGTGATCCAGGACGCGCAGCAAGCATGGATTCTCCGGCCGACTGACGGACGGTTCACGCACCTCGTGTGGTCGACGTCGGCGTGGGGCGCGAGCAGCGAGGCCGAAAACTTCACGGAGACCGGTCCTTGGTACTACTACCAGGATGACGGCCCACGGTCGGCGCACGTCCGCGCGATCAGACACGACGGCCTCCAGGTGTGGCAGTGGCCGAATCCGCCGTCGCCAGAAGTGCCGCACTTGATCTGCGGCGATTTCTTTGGCGGCGTCCTGTTGTACGTCGGAGACAACTTCTGGAATCGCGTCCTCGTCAGCGTCGACGCATCCGGCCGAGAGCGCTGGCGCGTGTCGTTGCCCGGCATGAGGACGACTGGCGTCAACATCACGCCGGAAGGGGTCGTCTTCGTCGTCCAGAACAACCGCGGTGTCAGCCGAATCGTCGGCGTCGACGGCCGAACCGGTGCGCAAGTGTTCTCGCACGCGTTGGACACGGGCGAAGAGGTGCGCCGCAACGTCGAACTGCGCGCGGCCGACAAGGTCGTCTGCGTACCGGGAAAAGAAACCTCGTTGCCCTCGTCTCTCTTTCCGACAGACATCATCACGGTGGACGCGACGAACTTCGCGTATTCGTACCTCTCGCTCGTGATCGATGGAGGCGACTGCACGGCAGGAGCGGTGCTCGCGCCGTCCGACCTGCGAATCCATGTCGTTCAGCGTCTGGTGATGGTCGATATCGGCTATCGGATGAAAACGTCGGAGACGACGATCGAGGAATCCACACGTGACGGCGATGCCGCCACGACGCCGGTGGAGGCGACGTATCCAACAGGCAATCTGATTCCAGGGAGCGGCAGCGACGGGACGGGCAACATCCTCGCCGTGCGCAAGACACGCCGCTACTGGCCGTCGACGGGCATCGCCGTTGGCGAACTCCTGTACCGCGTCGACGGCGCTCGCAAGGTGAAGTTCAGAATGGACCTGCCGCTCGCCTGGAACGGGCGCGGCTGGTCGACGCTTCTTGGCGAAGACAACGTCGGCTTCACGTCAGGCGGCAAGACCGTGATTGCCTTCAACACGATAACCGGAGCCGAACTGTGGCGTTGGGTGTCCAAACAATCCAGAGCCGACGTCACAATGGCCGCGGCAGGCAACACGCTGCTGGTGCACGAAACGGACGATTACGTCCTGCTCAAGTCCGGCCGCGAAGAAGGCCGTCGTGAAGAGGAATTCATGTTGTTCGTGCAGAAGCTGCGGCCGCAGTACGAGGGAGAGTAGCGGGATGGGAAAACCGACGATCGGGTCGGCGCTGCTCACGCTTCTGATAGGGCACGCAATCGCCGGGACCGGTTGGGCGCAGTCTCAAACGCCAAAGAACTTTCGACCGTCCGGCGCTTTTTGCGGGACAACCTATGCCGGCGGCACCCCACAGTTTGCGTGGCCTGCGGACAATTCCGAATTGGACTTGATGCGCGTCAAAGACGATGCGGTGATCGCTCACGCGTCTACTGACGCGAAGGGTCGCTTCACGTTTTCAAACGTCCCTCCGGGTGTGTATCGCGTCGGTTTGCCGGGATTCAAGACGACTTACAACACGGTCGAAGTCACCAGCGCCGATCAGCGCAACTGCAAACAACCGCTTTTCGTGATCTTGTATTTGGTCCCAGTCGAATCTGATGGACTCCAGAGCGAGATCGTCGCGACGCTTCCACTCAACTTTGCCAACGCGACGACTCCCGACTCAAAAGAGCGAGCACAGGCATCGGCCGAAGTGAACGCAGGTTTGCCAGGTCACGACCTCGACAACGGAGAGAAGCACTTTCGAGCGGCAATCCGCATCGATCCCAGCTACTGGTTGGCGCACGTGAACCTCGCGCTCGTGCTCGTCGACCGGGGAAAGTTGACGGAAGCCGAAGCCGAGTTTCGTGAAGCGGTTCGCGTCGGTCGAACGAACGAAGTGCCTTACTGGCAGCTCACCACGTTCCTGGTCGATCATGGCCGCGCCGCCGACGCAGAGGCGGAGCTGAATAAAGCGAAGAGGGACGGCATCTCGTCCGCCGGCGTGAGTGCGAGCTTCGGGCTTCTCGCGTTTCAAAGCCACAGGTGGAAGGACGCCGAGAAACAGTTTCGCGCGGCGCTCGAATACACGCCTGAAGCACTTTTCGGGTTCGAGCATTGGGATCAATGGGAGAGCTTGCTCGCCGTGACGCTCGTCCGGCAGGGGAGGTTCGACGAAGCCCTGAAGGCAACGGGGCATTGGTCCTGGGCGTTGAACGAGGTTGCGTACGCCCTGGTCGAACGCGGAGAGCATCTCGACGCCGCGGCCACGATGCTCGAGGAGGCTCACGCCGCCGAACCCGATGACGCCGGAATACTCGATAGCCTTGGGTGGGCAAATTTCAAATTGGGCAAACTCGACATCGCCGAGCCGCAGCTAAGGCAGGCCGCGGACCGTCTTTCAGATCATCCAACCGTACTCGAGCATCTCGGTGAGCTGTACGCAGCGAAAGGAAGGAAAGCCGACGCTCGATCTGCGCTCGCCGCGGCGCTGCAACACGCGACCGATGCCGGCCAACGAAAGCGCCTTTCCAGCCGGCTCAAGCAGTTGAACTAGCCTTCGTGATAAAAGGACGTCGTAACCAATGCGCGAGTGGTGGCGTCTTCACGGGATCGGTCAGGACATTCGACTCGCATTCCGTTCGCTCCGTTCCGCGAAGATCGTGACGTTGGTCGCGGTTGCGTCTCTGGCGCTTGGCATCGGCGCCAATACTGCCGTCTTCTCGCTCGTCGACAGTCTCATTCTCCGTGCGCTGCCGGTCGTCGAGCCTCAACGTCTGGCACTCGTGTCGTCCACCGGCATCACGACATATCGGCCGGCGTTTTCGTACGCGACGTTCGATCAGATTCGACGCCGAGCCTTGTTCGAGAGCGCCGGCGCGTTCACGACGTGCTGCAGCCAGTCGACCATCACGGTCGCGGGGACGCGGGAGCTGGTCTATCGCGAATTCTTCAGCGGCGACTTCTTCCAAACGCTCGGTGTTCATGCCGCTGTGGGCCGTCTCATCACGCCGGCCGACGATGTCGACGGAGGTAAGCCGGATGGGCAGGTCGTCGTCATCAGCAATCGACTGTGGCGGCGGCTGTTCAACGGCGATCCTCGCATCGTCGGCACGCCGCTCACCGTCGACCACGTGGCGCTCACGATCGTCGGCGTCCTGCCGCCCGAGTTCCACGGGCTCGAGGTGGGACGTACGTTCGACATCGCGATGCCACTCGACACGCGGCTTGCCGGCAACTTCATCGGCAACTACGAACGGGACACGCCCATTCTGAATCTGGTCGTCCGCCGCAGGCCGGGTCAAACGGTCGGCGCGGCGATCGCGGCGCTGCGCGCGGCGCAGCCGGACATCCGCGCCGCGTCGCAGGCGGTATTGCGCGAGCCGTTCGTGCTCGAGCCGATCCCCGAAGGGACGTCGACGCTCCGCGAACGATTCCAGCGTCCGCTCCTGCTCATGCTCGTCATCGTCATCCTCGTGCTCCTCGTGGCCTGCGCGAACGTGGCCAACCTGCTGTTGGCTCGAGGCAGCGCCCGCCGTCATGAGCTGAGCGTTCGCGTGGCGCTCGGCGCCTCGCGCTGGCGCGTCGCGCGTCAGTTCCTCGTGGAGAGCGCGATGCTGTCCGCGATGGGCACGTGCGCCGGAGCTCTTCTCGCGCCCGGTGCAGTGCGGCTGATCGTTTCGGAGCTTTCCATCGATTCAGCTCCGGTGGTACTGGACTTGTCGCTCGACTGGCGTGTGGCGATGTTTACGGCGGCCGTCATGGTTGCGACGACCGTGCTGTTTGGCGTCGTGCCGGCGGTACGGGCGACTCGCGTCGCTCCGAATGACGCGCTGAAGGACCGCACCCCGAGCGGCGGCGAGACTCGACCTGGCCGCGTCGGCGTGTTGGACAGCTTGATCGTCGTGCAGGTCGCGCTGTCGCTCGCGGCTGTCGTCTCGGCGGGACTCTTCGTTCGGACGTTCGAGCAGCTCGCGCACGTGAGGCTGGGCTTCGATCGCGACGCAGTCCTTGGCGTCGTGGTGAACTCGCAGAACATTCCAGCCGACAGCCGGAACGTCCTCAATCACCGGCTGGCGCGGGCCGCGGCGTCCGTACCTGGCGTCGCCGCGGCCGGCGGGTCGATCAATCCGCCGCTCGCAGGATTCCTGCGGGGCGATCTCGTCGTGTCGCCACCGGGAACGGTCGCTCCGGCGAATGCAGAACGCATCGATCGATCGGATTTCGTGACGCCCGGGATGTTCGCGGCGTACGGCGTGCCGATCCTCGCGGGCCGCGACGTGGACGATCGCGACACGACGCAGTCTCCCAAGGTGATGATCGTCAATCAGGCGTTCGCGCACCGCTTCCTTCCGAAACGCAGCGCGGTCGGCCAGGTGATGCGGGTGACGTTCCGGGCACTCGGCGGAGATTTTCCCATCGGCGACCTGACCATTGTCGGCGTCGTCGGGGACACGGTCTCTCGGTCGTTGCGCGATTCGTCGCGTCCGATTGTGTTCATGCCGCTGCACCAGTACGGAGCGTCCGTGCCGCAGCCGAACTTGTATCTCGCGATTCGGTCGGCGGGCCCGCCGCCCGAGACGCTCGAACGGAGCGTCGCGGCGGCGCTGATGGCCGTGCATTCAGACATCACGCTGCAGTTCCAGCCGATCAAGACGGAAGTCCGCGCGGCGCTGTCCCAGGATCGGCTGCTCGCCATGTTGTCAGGCTTTTTGGGTGGACTTGCGCTGCTTCTGGCCGCGCTCGGACTCTACGGTGTGACTGCGTACGCCGTCAGCCGTCGTCGAGTCGAACTCGGAATCAGGATGGCGCTTGGTGCGACGCCGGGGTCGGTGGTTCGAAACGTGCTCGCGAGCGCGACCATTCTCCTCGGCATCGGCCTGATCGCCGGCGCTGTCGTCAGCCTCTGGGCGTCGCGGTTCGCGGAGTCACTCGTCTACGGAGTCAGCGCGCACGACCCAGTCACGTTTATCGCCGCGGCGGTCGTGCTGTCGAGCATGGCGATTGCCGCAGCGGCGTTGCCCGCTTGGCGAGCGGGATTAATCGATCCAGCCGTGACGTTGCGCGAACAGTGATCGGCGTCCTGGCTGACTCGATCCGCCTGTTCATCAAGCACGAATCGACTTTTTGAAGAGGAGGGTCGTGTCGTGTTCTTCGTGGTGTTGCCGGGTATAAGCTTTCCCGCATGCGAGAGACACCCATCGGCCGCCGTCGTTTTCTGAAACAGGCCGCCGCAACCGGTGCAGCCGCCGTGGCAGTGGGAGCGGCGCCGAAGAGCGGCGCGCAGGCGCCGGCCCCATCGGCCGCCGCGCGGGTTGCCGCCGCGGCCACGACGCCGGAGTCCGATCCACTGCCATCTGCGGAGATCCTGACGACGGACAGGCCCGGAGGGGATTTCATGGTCGACGTGATGAAGTCGATCGGATTCGACTACGTCGCCGCGAACCCGGGCTCGAGCTTTCGAGGGCTGCACGAGTCGTTAATCAACTACGGCGGCAATACGGCGCCGGAGTTGATCACCTGCTGCCACGAAGAGTCGTCGGTGGCGATGGCGCACGGCTATTTCAAGGTGGAAGGCAAGCCGATGGCGGCGCTGGTGCACGGCACCGTCGGACTGCAGCACGCCGCGATGGCGCTCTACAACGCCTATTGCGATCGCGTGCCGGTGTACGTGATGGCCGGCAACTCGATCGATGCGACGCAACGGCGCCCGGGCGTCGAGTGGGATCACAGCGTGCAGGACGCCGCCGCGTTGGTGCGCGACTTCGTCAAGTGGGACGACGTGCCGATTTCGCTGCAGCATTTCGCCGAGTCGGCCGTGCGCGCGTACAAGATCGCGATGACGCCGCCGATGATGCCGGTGCTGATCGTCGCCGACGGCGGGCTGCAAGAAGATCCAGTGCCGGCGGAGCGCCCGCGTGTTCCGAAGCTGACGCTCACGCTGCCGCCCCAGGGCGACCTGAACGCCGTCGACGAAACCGCACGTCTGCTCGTCGCCGCCGAGACGCCGCTGCTGGTTGCGGATCGGCTGGCGCGGACGTCCGCCGGCATGGCGCATCTGGTCGAGCTCGCCGAGCTGCTGCAGGCTCCGGTTGTCGATCAGGGCGCGCGCATGAATTTTCCGTCGCGGCACGCGCTCAATCACAGCGATCGCGCGCGCGAGCTCGTGAGCGGCGCCGACGTGATCGTCGGCCTCGAGCTGACGGATTTCTGGGGCACGGTCGACGCGTATCGCGATCAGCTGCGCAGGACGTCGCGGCCGATCGCCAAGCCCGGCGCGAAGCTGGTCAGCATCACGGCCGGCGATCTGTTCATGAAGGCAAACTATCAGGACGTGCAGCGCTATCCGGAGGTCGACATCGCGATGGCCGCCGACGCCGAAGCGACGCTGCCGTCGCTCATCGACGCCGTCAAGCGGCGCATGACGCCCGACCGCAAGCGCCTCTTCGAGGATCGCGGCCGCAAGCTGGCCGATGCTCGTCAACGGTTGCTCGAACGGGCGCGCAGCGACGCGACGTACGGGTGGGACGCGAGCCCGATCAGCACAGCCCGGCTGTCCGCCGAATTGTGGGCGCAGATCAAAGACACAAACTGGGCGCTCGTCTCGCCGATCGAGTTCGTCAGCCGCTGGCCGATGCGGCTCTGGAATTTCGACAAGCCATACCAGTTCATTGGAGGGTCAGGTGGCGCCGGCGTGGGCTACGGCGCGCCCGCCTCCGTCGGTGCGGCGCTCGCGCACAAGAAACACGGCCGTGTGGTCGTCAACATCCAGGCCGACGGCGATCTGATGTACGCACCAGGTGTGCTGTGGACGGCAGCTCATCACCGCATTCCGCTGCTGTCGGTCATGCACAACAACCGCGCGTATCATCAGGAAGTGATGCACATCCAGCGGATGGCGAACCGCCATCAGCGCGGCGTGACGTCGGCGTCGATTGGGACGACGATCGAGAACCCCAACATCGACTACGCGGGGCTCGCTCGCAGTCTCGGCGTGCACGCTGAAGGACCGATCACCGATCCAAAGGATCTGAGCGGCGCGATCAAGCGCGCCCTCGACGTCGTCAAGCGAGGCGAACCGGCATTGGTAGATGTCGTTTCGCAGCCGCGATGAAGCCCGCGCTTGTCATCGTGGCGATTGCGACGGCGGCCGTGGCGCAGACCGTCGCTCCAGCCGGCGACGCGAAGAACGGGAAGAAACTCTTCGCCGCTGACGGCTGCTATCAATGTCACGGGTATGAAGCGCAGGGCGCGGCGCCGACCGGTCCGCGGCTTGGTCCAAAACCGATCGCGTTCGCGCAGTTCCAAAAGTACGTCCGGCAGCCCACCGGCCAGATGCCGCCGT